>Ga0187846_10001633_pt1 | contig 12576 bp, 21 predicted proteins | sample TC_taG_FD_161473 | JGI IMG/M metagenome (GOLD analysis project Ga0187846, IMG submission 161473) | Biofilm microbial communities from the roof of an iron ore cave, State of Minas Gerais, Brazil - TC_06 Biofilm (v2) | ecosystem: Environmental > Terrestrial > Deep subsurface > Cave > Wall biofilm...
GGGAGGGGCCGCGACATGCCCGGGTGAAGATATATTTAAGTGGCCATGTCTTCACATGTCGGGGTGCGAATATATTAATATGCGTCTGCGTGGACGTGATCTCGGGGTGTTATGTGTTTACGTGTTTACGTGTTATTTGAGATAGTAAGAGTAGGTTAGGGCCAGATGTGGCGCTGCCGGCCGGTGCGGCGCTGGCTGCGCCGACGCACTCTGGCGCTGTCATGTGTTGACGTGCTTAAGTGTTATTTGGGATATTAAGAGTAGGTTAAGGCATGATAGCGGGACCTAACGCCTGTGGGGCCGTTGGCCTGGACCGGTGGGGTTGGGTAGTGTAACATGGGTAACTGGGTCCAGCCGGTGAACAAACGCACAGAACTTGCGGCATAATTGAACACACGTCGGATTTTCCGACGTTAGCGCCGTAAGGTACGACAGTAGGTAGCGACATACGTGGATACGACGGGGCCTAGCTGGCCTGTAGACGCAAAGAGCGGGGGAAAATGGCTTTGGCATGGGAAATGCTAGATAACAAGATAGTGGGTAACGAAGATCAGTGCAAGGGGGTGCGAAATGTACGTGTGGGTGTGTAATTGGGATGGAGAATTGGTGGCGCTAAAGGTCACGGAGAGGCTCGGAGAGTGCCTGGTCCGCTACGGGTATTTTCGTGGGCGGCGCAGGGCTATTAAGCCCGTGTGGGTCAGCGACGAAATCGCCGCTAAAATAGTTGAGCTCGCCGAAGCCAAGGCTGACCGTTAACACGGCCACGGTGTTCAGTGGCGTTCGTAAACGTGAAGGAGTGTGGATATGAGCGACAGTGTCAAGAAAAAGAAGATCGAATTGACGCCGCGCCAGCAGGAAATTAAAAAACTGCGGGATAAAGGTGTCGAAAAGCGCACTGATCAAGAGACTGCGCGGCTCGACCAGCTGAAGATGGAGGAACGGCGGGACCGGTTCCTGCGTCTGGCCGTCCAGAGAGTGCAGAGGGCCGACAAAGCTCTGCGGGCAGTCGCCCGCCTCGGCACGAAGGTAAACTACGAATACACGCCGGACGAGGCAGCGCGCATCGTCCAGTATGTGGCCGACCTAGCGGTGGCCGTGCAGGACGCGTTCCTGGCGACCCCGGAAACTGCGCGCGAGTTTACCCTTTAACCCGTAGTGCGGTGCCGCCACACCCGGCGGATTAAATGGACGAGTACTAGGGGGGTCCAGCCGCACCTAACCTCAGGAGAGAGCCGGTGCGTATGAGAGTAGAATATACTGTGATGGCCTACGTGGGAGAGGTACATCACGACCGCGTATGGCGAGGGGAAAGTATGGAGGAGGCCGCGCGACAACGGAAGCGGATGCGGCTGAAGTGGCCAGACGCCGCCATCAGGGTGTCGAAGGATATCTACTTCTACAGGAGTGATGACCCAGTGGTGGAGGTAGCGTCGCCGGACGACGAGAAAGTAGGTGAACTATGAACGAGCTAGTAACTCACGGGGCCGCCGGTGTCATCCTTCCACGCGAGGTAATTCAGTCTAATATCAACGTGGCCATCGCTAAAATGCCGGACCTCATCAGCTTCGACACCACAGATCCCGCTAACGAACTGCTGGCCCTCCGCTGTGCCGTCGATATGGGTGTCCCCGCGGCCCAGAGAGAGACGTGGCGAGGGAAGGTCTGTAAATGGTGGGTGGGACTCTACGAATTCCCCGACGAAAAATCCGGGGAAATGGTCTCTCGTGAGTGCCTAGTCCTGATTAACGACCAGGACCAGCTGCTGCGTCTCACAGGATGGCCGGCTATAAACAGCTGGTGTATGCTGCTGCGAGCAGCGGGGGCCGAGAGATGTTGCGAGGGCATCGCCGTCAGGGTCATTCGCAGGAAGAGCAGTACCACTATGGGCTCCTACTGGCAGGTCATACCCGATGCCTGATGGGATACGGTGAGGGTGGTCATGAGGGAGGAAGTGTTCCCCGATTTCTCACTGAGTGACCGGTGCCCCTCCGCTCCGGGGTCGCTGGAGACAGGAGAGTGAGTGCGAATACGAGGGTATGGTTAGCCCGCCGTATGGGTACGGCTAGGTGAAACATGACGGGGCACTAGGCGGGTCCGATTCCCGCCGGGCTAAATATGAGTAAGTGGCCGGTGTGATGATATGAACAGACGGGAGGCCGTGCGATGGCCAGCGAGTCAGACCAGCTCCAAGCCGACATAAACGCCACGATAGACCTCATGCCGGCCGCCAAAAAGAAAAGGCCACGCCTGTCCCCGCAAACATGGGAACAGCTGGCCCAGTATGTGGAAGCGAAATACACTTCCTCGCTGCTGCGCGCCGTACAGGCGGAGGACCTGCTGAAATCAGGCGTGGGGAACATACACCTAGAAGCCCAAATCATGTTCTGGCGAGCCACTCACGCCGTCGCCAAAAAAATAGCCTACGATTTCCGGGTCGGTAGAGACGGCCCGTGGAACCTAAAGTCCAATCGAACGCCAGAGCGAGCCGACTGAGTCAGTACCGTAGCTAGCGTGGTTCATATAATGCGGGGTCGCGACTATGGCGGGCGTCCTCGATAAATTACGAAGCATCGTAGAGGGCGCTCTCACTATACTAGGGCGACTGGCCGCCTCGTTCAGGCTAGGTCCACGGGCCGCGGTACAGCCCACCGAAACGCCGACACCTGGACGCGAGCGCCTTAGCACAGTCCCGGAAATTATCGCCACACTGGCGGCCCGGAGAGAACTACCTACGCCTGAAGAAGGCACTAGACTCTCGTACTCCTACGTCTGTGTCTGGTACGATGCCGCTACCGGAGACAGAATCAGCGGTACCAGATACCAGATAGAGGCTAGTCCAGGTACGGCCTATCAGGTCATAAGCGGCCGCGTGCGCGCCTACTTCAACCGGAACATGCCGCGCTGCGTGCGCTCACATATCGAGGCCGGTGGCCATGTGACGCGCCGCTGTTTCCAGCTGGGCCGACCTACGGAAATTAGACCGGAGAGCTAGTGCATGGGCTATATCTACCTCTACCATCTGAGTCCGTCCCGGAACCGTACCTCGATAACTCTAGAGGGGCTACGACGGACGCGGCTCTGCCTCGGCCGCCTCGTAGCGTATGGCGGTCCTCGGCTTAGGGTGGAGACGCTGGCTACACACGTGGCTGAGCTGCATGATACGTCTAGCGAATACCTCGATCTATGGCGGGTCCGGGTGGACCGCCAGCTATGCTACCCGTGGACCCACGACATGTGGCGCATGACCGTCGACATACCGCCTCATGACTGCCTACTCGTGAGGTCGGGATTACAGGAGAAATGACTATGGCCGACCACGTGACCCACTGGATACGTCCACTCCAGTCGCGCCCTATAACTGGGCGACACCTGCTCCTCTATACCTCAGAGGTCGAGAAACGCCGTAGAGTGGTAGCTGGAGTACGCCATCTCTGGTGTGCCGACGTACGAGGTGGCGGCTGGGAGTGCCGACTGGTCGATGGCTGGACCTCGACCGCTCATCTCGATTATCTTCTGGGCGATGCCGTAGCCGAAAAGGGCAGCACTACCGTGTGGGTCATGCGGGGATGGACCGACCTAGTAACCACAGGACTGGCCGAACTCATGGATAGTGGGGCCATTACCTGGCGCTACGCCTCACTTCAGGGACAGCTATGCCTGATCCGCGGCGCCTGGCGACAGCGCAGCATCGTCATCTCAGCGCTGGGTAATTGGACCGGCGGCCGCTGGGACTCGCTGAAAGGGCTTCATGAGGACCAGGCAGTGGCGCGATTCATGACTGGTGTCGCCCTGCCTGGTGCTAACGAGTCGCTAAATGCGTCCCAGGAGGAACTTTCAGCAGTGCGGACCCTAGCGGCTATAGTATCGTCGTGCGATATGTTAAGTATTAAGACGGTGCCCCCGACCGCTGCCGCCGCTGGACTACTGTGTTGGCGTACCTGGTTGGCACCCACGGTCCAATTAGTGGCTGCTAAGGCCCACCCGAGCAAAAATCTGCCACAGGTCGCTCCTGCGCGCTACTGCATTCCACTACCTAGGCGTACCAATGCGGCCAGAGAGAGCGAACGGCATGTGTGTTACGGACTCGTAAATAGGCAGCTGCGCTGTGGGCGTGTCGAGGGTCCACTATACTGTCTAGACGTCAGGTCGGCATATCTACTGGGGTTAGCGACCACTACCCTCCCGGCCGCGTATTATAGGTCGTATCGGCGTATTACACCAGAGCAATTTATCCCGTGTATGGTGGACAAAACTGGACTCGCCTTGGTCAGACTGAATACGACAGATTCTTACTATCCGTGTCGTGTGAACCAGCGCATAATACCGTGCCGAGGCTCATACTGGACATGGCTGGCCGGGGCGGAACTCGCGGTAGCACTATGCCTGGGCCATGTCCAGGAGGTGTGGGCGGCCCACCTGTGGCACGGCATGAAAATCGGTGCCGACGCCGCCACAATACTAACCATGATTAGTCGCTCACTGGAGGCTACTCATATGCCGGCGCTCCAAGGGTGCTGGCGCGCGGTCTATTCATCTATGATCGGTAGGTTTGCGGGATGGCATAAGGTATGGAATAATACGCCAGCCGCTGCCGGATACGGGAGATGGGCTACCTGGGACCAGGCGGACCCTAATACTGGCCAGATAGTACCGTATCGATCGATCGCCGGTCAGGTTCAATTATTAAAAGAGAAGGTCGATAAATCAGATAGTGTGCCTCTATTATTCGGCTGCGTGACTGCGGCAGTCCGGTGGTTCATAGCCTCACTAGCAGAGGTAGCCGAATGGAAGAATGTCGTAAGTATAGCATCCGATAGCCTATGGCTAACCTCGGCGGGCTGGCAAAACGCTCTACGGAGGTGTAGTGAGTGTGGTATAGCTGGTGATAATCTTCTCACTAAAGACATATGGGACCGAGCATGGATGAATGGTCGGTCGATATGTGTAGTGGAGCGCGATGGTCAGCGCGTGCTGCACATGCCGGGTGTACATAGGGGCCAGCTAGTGGATCCCGACGGCCTGGTCATAATGAGGCATACCGACAACTGGACTGCCAGCAGTGCCCCGGAAGCAGCCGCCGGCGTCGGGGTCTGGGAGTCGCGCTATAATGCACAGGCGCTAGTGGATCGGTACGACCACGAGGCGACGGTGATACCGCCCGGAGAGACAGTCGACATACCGCTGCTCGACCAGTACCTGCTCCAACCGATCCGAGGATCGAGGAGTATCGACGACGCCTGAGCAGATCGGCCGTAAGAAGACGACTCAATAAACAGAGGGAGCAGCTGGAACACCCAGTTAGCTCCCCCTGTCCTCTGAGAAACGAGGCTCGCCTAGAATCAGCTAGGTGCATCGCTGTTCCAATGCGCCACTAACACGATCAGTATCGTTAATCCAGCCAACCAGACGAGGACCCACGAGAACACTGAGATATATATATGACGCAGGGCTAGTTGCATTTCCAGCATAGACGCGACATGAGCGAGATTCGCCAGAGGTAGAATGATTAGGGACGCTCCGATCAATGTCAGAACCAAGCGCTCGCGTTTATTCATATCAGCCATCACATCTCTATGTTCTGACGACCTAAGCCCGCCAAATACGAGCCTATCTCCAGCTCTGTGGGTGTGATACTGGGGTCGGCACTTCGCAACTGTGCTAGTCTCTGAATTAGGCAGGTCAGTGTAATAGGCTCGTGGCCGACAATCTCCGCAACGACTACGGCTATTCTCCGCAACGCTGCGGCTACCTCACTGCCATGCTGTCCGTCCCTGACCATAATAGGGACGTGGTATGTCCGTAATGTACTCATTAGTAATGCAGATGTACCGCTGGTGTCGTGGTAGTGTAGCACGGAATGTCGTGCTCTGCGGCGACCGTCGACAGCCGAGTGTCGACAACAGGCCAATCGAAGGCGTCACAATGCGCCTCCGCCTCATTTAACAGCATGGCTGGCAGGAACGTACAGCCCAGGGCGAAAGCTGCTGGGTGACTCGGGCAGGGCTCGTCGGCGCTTACTAGCTGCCAGCGTCCCGACGTATCGGCGCTGCTGTGGGCCCACAATACCGCTTTCCGTATCGTGGAGAGGGGATAGAGTCTATAGGGCACGGCTATGACACACCCGGGCTGCCGATGATGTAACTGCTCGATTTCGTTAAGGTGCAGCGCCTCGATGGCGATGTCACCCTCTAGCCACAGTAGGCCGGATGCCCCCTTATAGCGATCCCATGACTCCCGCATTCGCTGACCGTAGCTAGTGTGGCGTACATCATCCTTACCATACATCTCTATGCCGTGGTGCTGGAATGGTAGTGGCACTCTGACACCGTGGTGGCAGTATACCTGAACTCGGGGACAGAAGTAGGTTTCGGCCACGTCTTAACCTCCATCTAGTGCCTGTTGCATGGCTGTATCGGCCTGACTACCTGGTAGCGGGCGCGCGTGCCGTGTTTTGGGCATGACTCGGAGATAGCACAGCGACAGGATTCGTCTGGCAGCCGGGCCACTATACCCCTGTTGCCGTAGTAGTTGCTGCGCCTGTCGGCCGGTGATTAGTCCAGCCCGGAATTCCTCACATATGTTAGCGGCAGTCTCCTGCTTATCGGCCACCTTTAGCTGACAGCTCCACTCGATCATTAGTATATTCATGTCCTCGATTGGCATCGGCAAGGAGAGCAGCTGAGTGCGGGCGTCTTGATCCGATAGCTTGCCCTTGAGGAATTTAGCCTTAATTTGGGCTATACAGTCGGCCTGCACCTTTATGCGGCGGCGAGCTATCAGTATGTCAGCTACCTCGTTCCACATGTCCTCACGCATGCCCTGCTTAACGAGCACGTCTCGGAGTAAATTAGGATCGTAGCCAACAGTCACCCATTGATTGCAGACGGGGCGTCGCGCGTGTAGCTGTATAGCCGCCTCACGGTAAAATCTAGAGACCGCTGCCGCATCCTGGGGAGCATAGCCTAGATCTTGAAATACCGCCCTCAGCCGATCCAGTGTGATTTGTCCGGTCTCATAGGCGCGCCTTGCATCTATCCTTGTCATCACCTTATAGGAGACTGCCAACAGCCGTGAGCGCCAGAAAGCCGGATAATCCGACTGTCCGAGTCCTTCATACACATGATAACCGCTAGTAGTTAGTGACTCCAGCCATAACTTAGCCACTGGGCCATTAGGGATTTCATGACACAGCGTTGGCACTGGCCAGCCGTTAGACTCTGGCCTAGTAGTCAGGTAGTCTTCAGTCATAGATGGTTGTTGACGTGGACATATACTTTGCGCCAGATAAAAGGCCTCGTCATCAGACATTAAGTCTGTCCATCCGGGTCTTAGCCTCTTGTGTAATTCGTAGAGGGTTGTGGGGGCCATATTACGCCAATGTGCACGCCAAATGTTCTCGGCGTCTCCGGCTTTAATCCCATTCCAATCGAACACTTCCTTGACGTGCCCTTGGTACTTCAGGCCGAATTCAGCGTCTAGCTTAAAGGTCTCCTGTATCTGCGGATCGGCAACATCCTTAATCATCCACTCGATAGCATCGGTGGGACTCGGTACCCAGTCCTGAGCTTGCACCCAGAGATTGCGGCCATTGGTGTCCGTCCAACCGAGTAAACCCATGTTCATATCAAAGGTATCACCAAATGTTAATACCCCTTTGCGTGCCAACAAAAGCAGGTTTTCTGGCGACGGCTGTCGTTGGCGCAGTTGCGCATCGGTGCGCTGCCAATTCTCCACGAAGCCGTTGGTGCGAACCAGGCATTTCCATTGTTCTTCGTTAATATAGGCCCGAGCAAACGCCTCATTGGCCCATTCAACACCGGGCAACAGTTTGGGGCAGGTCCAGTTGGCCAGATAGGTAACCGGAGCTTTGGCAATTTCTGGTAGTGCGGCAATGTATTTTTCATAGAGTCCAGTGATCAGCGATATGATGATAGGGCCGGCTATCTGCTGGTCGCCGCAGCCGGTTAAGTCTACTATGGCCTGGACTTCGCCTTCGACCAGCGTTAGGACGCTCCACTCGACCACAGCGGCCATTTCGATGATTGGCCTTACCAACCATCGCGCCGACACGTTAACATTATTATCCACCCATGCCAAGGCTGGGCCCAACCACCCGATGTCACCTGAGGTGGTAAGGATACCCCTGTCCTGCCATATTTGCCGCAGCGTCTTACCGCTCAGTCGACCCACCATCTCTATCCAGGGGAAACACGTCGCGGCGACGGCGGGAACGGTAATACCGGGCGGGACCGTGGTAGACGGTGGTATTTCTTGGCGAGGGGGTGGTGATGGTGGTGGAGAAGGAGGAGGAGGAGGAGGAGTAGGAGCGGCTGGCCAGTTATCGATGCAGACATGGACACACCCAGGCGGTGGTGGTGGTGATGGCGATGGCGGTGGTGTAGGCGGAGGTGCTAGTGGTGGTGATGGCGGTGGTGGCGAAGCCGGCGAGGCACATACTACATCGGGCGCAGTGCCTGGCGGCCATATACACTGCTTATCGACGCCCTCTATGGTGAATAGTCTGTTTAAGTAGGCGTCCATGTCCTGATTCAGGCCGAAGGTATACGACCAGAATCCTTGCGTGCCGACCTGCACACCATATGGTGGTGGTATTAAGGCGCCATTCCACGTAATGGTCTGCGGCTCATATAAACACACATGCCAACCGGCAATAGGCATTAGGCCGCTGGTGCACTGTACTGCGCTAATTAAGGGTGGCATTGGTGGGCTGGTCGGCGACTGTGGAGGTGGAGGCAGAGACGGCCACGGTGGCGTAGTCGGTGGTATGGGAGACGCCGGTCGGCGTGACCGCCTCTGCTTTACGGTGGGTGTCACCAGAGGCGTTCCCTGCGGCTGATATCCATACCGTATACCTACCGCTAGGGGAGCCTGTAGGGCATTCACCGTGGCTACCTGCCCCTGTATGACTGTGGATGCCGCTTCTTGGCCTGCATCCGCGAGCGCATCCTCCACCGGCTGTAATAGGATCTGGCCGGCATGCTGTGCTGATGCCATTGGCCCAGCGAGTGAAGCCTCAGCCTCCGCTTTTAGGCGTTTCTCGGCTGCTATCCGCACACCCTGGCTCTGAGCTATGCGGGTAGGCAGCGAGTCTACCTCCGCCACCGATGGTGTCGGGCCGGGGAACCCAGTATCAAATAGGGGCGATTGAGCCAAGGGGAGGCCCTTGTAAGGTTAGAATTCGGTCCGACTGCCTGATGGCTACCGGGTATTGCTGACGCATGATAGTCAGAGGTGGCGGAGCGTTAGTCCCTGTACCAACATTGCCGCCGTATTTCTGGGCGAAGCCCCACATGGCCTTAAAAGGCTGCTTGTCGTTATGCGGATTCGGGGTTACCAAAGGTACCATGACTACTCCCAGGTGCTGGTAGAAATTGCTGCCCCTGACGCATTGGTCCGGGCAGGGCCGCCTTACTCAGTGGGGCGGCCGGTGTCATGGGCGGCGTTTTCTGTGGTGGTGGGCTGGCCCCAGATAGTCGGGGCGGTAACCCTAGCGGTTGTCGTGGCCCCGGCCCGGTATTCTGTACCATCACCGGGCTGGTGTTAGTTGGGTAAATTACCGACATTTTGCCTCCTATATAGGTGCTGGGCGAGCAGCTTGTTGGCCGCGTTCCTCGGCTATCATGCGCTGGAAGAATTCACACAAGCCATCGCAATCACGCCGCGACGCGTCTACCGGAATTTTGCAGCGCTCACATTTCTTAATGATAGCGTCGGCAACGGCCAGGTTCTGTAACTGTTGCTCCCATTCTCGTATATGATCGTCAGTGTATGGTGATGGTGCCGGCACACTCAGAGGCGGATACTCGGGCATGATACACACACCTTTAGGGTATAGTATTTCAGGAGTCAAATCCTTCGATCACTGCAAAAAACCCGGCGGCAGTAGAAATTTGCCCGCGGACCTCATGGCCTACTAGCTCGCCCATGTCCTCGAAGCAGAAATCCTGTGAGTTGACACCGTTCATCACCAGCCAGCTTTGGTTAGCAACCGACACTTTTCCGAAGGCAATCCAGCCCTTATTTACACCAGGATTGACTATCTTAAGATAGCGGCGGTGCGGATTCGGTGGGACCACGGTTTGGTCAGTTAATGCAACCGCTACCTCGCTGTATGCCCCGCGGCGTTTTTTCATAGCTCCCGGCCTATCATACTGCATATCGACGGTTTCATCGGTATCAATACCCTCGATGGCAGCTATAAAGCCGGCACCTCCCGAGGCGAAACTGTGAATATCTAGTCCTAATACATTACCAAAGTCCTCGTAGCGAAAATCTTGGGACGCCACATTTAGAGGTAACGCGAACGACTGTAGATTAGTGGTCGTCCTCCCAAAGGCAATATCTACCGTGTTTACTGCCGGATTACTGATCTTCAAATAGCGGCGCTTAGGGTTGGCCGTCAATATGGTCCTGTCGCCATTTGTTACGGCCAGTTCAGAATATACACCTACCCGCATCATTGTTGTATTAGAACCTCTATAGCCGAGAAATGCACCGTAACAGCTGTTGGATTAGCGGCATCCCATTCCATAGTAACCAATGAACCGACCTCGCGGAATACCATAATAAGAGGTGTAGATGATGCGGTCATTACGATACCCTTCATACTCTTGATGGTACTAGAAACGATCGTTAAATTACCCTGTTGAGCGATACCATTATCATCCACAGGGCAGCTAAATACTATAGCCCATCTGAGTGCATTGGCCGCTAGGAACTTTATTGGCCCGGTATTAGTAGCTAGGTCTATCCGTGTCTCAACGCTGTAGAACTGGCTATTTAGCGGCCCTAACGCCTGACTAATGTCTGACATGGCCGTAAATTTTCCGGTATATATTGTCTGCCGCTTCGTTCGCTTCACGCTTAGCTGTGACTTCCTCGGAACGCGGTCCCCCAGTCCACATGAGTTGGCCGTAGCGCTTCACTACACCCTGAAAGCATACTCTACCGCGTGCCAGTGTGGCCAATACTTCGCAATGAAGTCCTCCGTCGCCAAATTTACTTTGCTGCCTTCGCATAGTCTACCTTCTCTGAGAGATTGGCTCCTTTCTCATGTGTTAGGCCACCTTTATCACCCGCATGAAGCCGGTATGAGAGGCATCGGCAACGGACGCCAATATCTCGCAGTTGGGTAAGGTGACGTTAGAAAATTGGCCTAATAAGCCCTGACGGTAGTCTCTAGCCCCGCCAAATTGGGGGTTCGTATAGACAGTGGTACTGGGCATACCGGGTCGGTAGAACTGATTCCAAAACGTCCAGCGATGATACATGGCGTTGGTGCTCTGTATTTCACTGGAGATCATGGCGTACAATCCCTCGGGAACGGTCTGGTCCATGACTAGGGTGGCGAGGGTCCAAGAAAATGCGGTCACCGTCGTGGTTGATGTGAATTTTAGAGTTAATTCCTCCCCATTAGGTATAGGATCGATGCCATTGGAGAAGCACACCACTACAGTTTCGGTAGCGGCGGCCGTTCCTCCGGTGTCGACCTTGCAGACAACCTCTTCCTGATTTCGAAAAGTTGGCGCTCGATACGGCCAAGTAGCGATGGCCAGTCCCGTAGTTGTCTTGGCGCCTCCCTGCAGTGGCACCAATTGTATAGGGTCGAATTGCGCAAATTTAGGCGCCGTAAGTCGGGATGCTGTGGCATTGTTTTCCAAGACCTCCGCGGTTAATAACATCATGTCTTCCTGTAATACGAATCCGTTCTGTGGACCTATGCGGAACACATTATCCGCTAGAGCGTTCAGTGTAGTATTGGTAAGTCCGTTGGCTACTGACGCCGAGTAAGCACACGTATGCCACATAGTGCACCTCTATTATTGGCGGGATGGTGGATCATGTTAATTTAAACCGCTGCTATTTAGCGCTGCCCTGTTGCAGAAACGACAGCAGCCGGATATGAAACCCACCAGTCCCATGTGTTACACACCAGCGCCACGCCATAGGTGACGGAACTTGCCGCGTTGATTGTGCTCCCACTGCTGCATTTGTGCCGACCGCTGTTGGTTAGTGGCGAAGTCGGCCCGTGGTGTCAGACTAGCAGCTTGCTGTACTGCTGCCGGCCCGTATTGTTGAGCAAAGGCAATATAGTGTGGGGCACCCTTGGCAGCCTTAGCGGCCAGCCCGGTGGCGGCGAATTGTTGCATGCCTTGTTGCCACCCGGCGTCGCCACTTCTCTGTAGTCCTTGGGCCCACTGGCTTTGTGCGCCGCCAGCGAGGGCGGCGTTCCAATTCTGCACCAATTGATTTACTGCCGCGATGGCTGCTTGTGTCGGCGAGCGTTTGGGGTTCTGCACGCCCTTGACTAGGTTTGGCCCGGCAGCAGTGTACCCGGTTTGCCACGCTTGCCCCGATCCGGCGAAGTCCCCGCGCTTCCATCGTCCTCTGCCCATGTTTTTACCCCCCTCAGGTGGTACACCTCGCTCTCATACATCATCATAGCAACACTGCAGCATTTGTCAAGCCGAAGGCAGGCCACCCCCAGTAAGCCACTAACCTACTCTTACTATCTCAAATAACACATAACCACGTTAACACATGACAGCGCAAGAA
>Ga0187846_10001634_pt1 | contig 12576 bp, 11 predicted proteins | sample TC_taG_FD_161473 | JGI IMG/M metagenome (GOLD analysis project Ga0187846, IMG submission 161473) | Biofilm microbial communities from the roof of an iron ore cave, State of Minas Gerais, Brazil - TC_06 Biofilm (v2) | ecosystem: Environmental > Terrestrial > Deep subsurface > Cave > Wall biofilm...
TACTTGACAAGCTCATCCAGGCCACCTTCTTGACGCTATTTTGGACGAAATTTAGGTTCTGAGCGTAGCGAAGAATCTCTCCATGCTGTATTGCAAAACTGCTACAAGGAGAAAATAGTGTGACTGATATACTTTTGACTACGGTTGTGGGAAGCTATCCTCAACCCGAGTGGTTGGTTGATCGCAAGAACTTACAGAGCCGATTACCTCCGCGCGTCCGGGCGCGTGAAATCTGGCGCATCCCAGAGCCTCTGCTGCAACAGGCACAGGACGATGCAACCTTGCTCGCTATTCGTGACATGGAGCGTGCAGGCATAGATATTATTTCTGACGGGGAGATACGCAGGGAGAGTTACTCCAACCGCTTCGCCACTGCATTAGACGGGATGGACCTCGATAACCCAGGGGTGGCCCTGGATCGCACGGGCCATCCCAACCCTGTCCCACGGGTCGTCGGCCCGATCCGCCGCTTATACCCGGTTGAGGTACGCGACGTGGAGTTTCTGCGAGGCAACACCGACCACCGCATCAAAATCACCGTGCCTGGCCCTTTCACTATCACCCAGCAGGCACAGAATGACTATTATAGTGATGAAAAAGCCCTGGCATTGGATATCGCGGCAGCAGTCAACGTGGAGATCAAAAGCTTGCAGGCGGCAGGAGCCGATGTGGTACAACTTGATGAACCATATCTGCAAGCGAGGCCGGAGAAGGCCAGAGCATATGGGGTAGAAGTCATCAACCGCGCTCTGGAAGGAATTGAAGGACCAACAGCGCTGCACCTCTGCTTTGGGTATGCTGCGATCGTTCATAACCGACCCCCCCAGTACGCATTCCTCACGGAGCTGCGAGACTGTATCGTCAGGCAGATTTCGCTAGAAGCGGCTCAACCGCACCTCGATCTGTCGGTCCTCCGTCAATTAGCAAATAAAACCATCATTGTAGGTGTCTTGAATCTGGGCGATATGAAAGTAGAGACGCCAGAGACGGTGGCCGCGAGAATACGCTCAACCTTGCAGTATGTAGAGCCGGAGCGCCTGATCCTGGCCCCGGATTGCGGCATGAAGTACCTGCCACAGGAAGTAGCCTTTGGCAAGCTATGTGCATTGGTCGAAGGAGCCAGGATGGTTCGCCAGGAATTGTAAAATGCTCATCAAAGCCTTTCACAAGGAAAACACATGAAGAGATTTACAGAGGCGGAAATAGCCTATTTGCAAAACCAGCGCCTCGGCAGGTTGGCGACCGTCAATGAGAGAGGAGATCTGCACGTGGTGCCGGTTGGCTTTCGCTATAATGCCGACCACGAAACCATCGATATCGGTGGGCACAACATCGTCCCAACCAGGAAGTACCGCGATGCGCTGAGCCACGGGCGCGTGGCTTTTGTCGTTGATGATGTCTTACCTCCCTGGCGACCGCGCTTGATCGAGGTACGTGGTACTGTTCAGGCCATTGCTGAGGGGGGAAAGGAAATCATGAAAGATTTCGCGCCGGACATCCTGCGTGTAACTCCCACCTACATTGTTTCTATGGGCATTAATGATGATGTCGTCCAGCCCGCCCAGGGAAGGGTCAATTACCATGGCCGCAAGGTAGAATAGGGAGTCTTATGCCTATTGAGGTCGAAGCACTTCGTCACATCTCCCTCTTTGCTACGCTCAGCCAGCAAGAACTGGCGCATGTGGCAGCTCTGACGGTGGAGCGGCACTACGCCCGTGGCGATCTGGTCCTGCTGGAGGGCGACCTGGGTGGAGCGTTGCACTATGTGCGTTCAGGACTGGTCAAAGTCTACAAGACCTCGCCGACCGGCAAAGACCAGGTGCTCCGTCTCATCACAGCAGGCAACACCTTCAACGATGTGCCCGCTCTTGATGGCGGTCCTAACCCCGCCAGCGCCTCGGCGTTGGAGCCAAGCACCATTTACATCATCTCTTGCGCCGAGCTGCACAAACTCATTCTGACGCGGCCAGAGGTGGCAGAAGCCGTCGTGAAGACACTGGCACATGCGCTGCGCCACCTCGTGTCCCTGGTCGAAGATCTCTCCTTGCGTCATGTCACGGCCCGCGTCGCAAAAATCCTCCTTGATCAACAGGCCTCTGCACAGGAAGGACAGCAAGTGTATCATATGACACAGCAGGAAATGGCAGCGCTAGCCGGCACTGCGCGTGAAGTGGTAGGACGAGCGCTCAAAGAGTTAGAGGCAGCGGGTGCTATCGCAATGCGCCAGGGCCGTGCCGTGGTGCTGGACCCTGAACGCCTGCGCGTGCTTAGCTCAGGGTAGACCTGTAGCCCTCAGGCCCACTCCATGCGCCTGACCCACTAGGCCCGCCAGTCCGGCGGCTTGAACGGATCGGCGAAATATCGTGTCTCGTGGGCGACCTTTTCCTGGTCACCGGATGCCGAAGCCGCCCAGTGACGCTCCAAAGCCGCGCGAACGCCTTGAACCTTCATGTATTGTCTCCTCTCATCAGAGCGCAAAAAAAGCAGAACAGCGCCTCGTATGGACGCGCTTCCCGTTCATGACGCTTTCATGACGCTGCCCTGTCATACTCATACTAGAGACTACGCTTGCAAACTGCGCCACCGCGAGGAGTATATGAAAATGGACACTGCTCATTCACGTAAGCCACAGACGACAAAGGACGAACAGAAGCAAAGCACCAATACAAAGCCCCATGTCGTGATTGTCGGGGCCGGATTTGGCGGATTAGAGGCTGCAAAGCGGCTGCGCAATGCCCCTGTCCAGGTGACGGTGATTGACCGCACCAATTACCACCTGTTCCAGCCGATGTTGTACCAGGTAGCCACAGCAGGCCTGTCCCCGGAGGATATCTCGGCCTCCATTCGCACTATCCTCCACAAGCAACACCACACCGAGGTGCTGATGGATCAGGTGATCGGGGTGGACGTGCAGGGGCAGCGCGTCCTGCTGCCAGATCAAGCGATCCGCTACGACTATTTGCTCCTGGCAACGGGTGCATCGAGCAACTACTTTGGCCATCCTGACTGGAAGCTCCTGGCTCCGAGCCTGAAGTCCTTACAGGATGCGATGGTGGTGCGGCGCAACGTGCTATGCGCGTTTGAGGCAGCAGAGAAGGAGACCGATCCACAAAAGCGTAAGGCACTGTTAACGTTTGTGCTGGTAGGGGGAGGACCGACCGGGGTGGAGTTGGCCGGCGCGATCGCAGAACTGGCGCACCGGGCGCTCTCCCGCGATTTCCGGCGCATCAATCCAGCCTCGGCTCGCATCGTCCTTATCGAAGGAGAGCCACGCATCCTTCCCACGTTTCCTGCTTCTTTAAGCCGCAAAGCCTGCAAAAAGCTGCAGCAGTTTGGTGTGGAAGTCAGGATAGGTGTACATGTCACTAATGTCACTTGCTCCGGGGCGATGATCGGAGATGAACTCCTCGCAGCAAAAACGGTGATCTGGACAGCGGGGGTCAAGGCCTCACCTGCGGGTGAGTGGCTTGGGGCTGAGGTCGATCAACATGGTCGTGTCAAGGTCGAGTCAGATATCACTGTTCCAGGCCATCCCAACATTTTTGTGATCGGGGATACAGCGCGTGTCATGCAAAACGGCAAACTGCTCCCAGGCCTTTCTCCTGTCGCGATGCAAGAGGGGCGCTGTGTGTCGCGGGTCATTGCTGACCGGGTTACCGGGAGAGGGCATAGCCGACCCTTCCGGTACTTTGACAAAGGAACCTTGGCGACTGTGGGACGCTGCTTTGCGGTGGCCGATATCGGGCCACTGCACTTCTCCGGCCTTCTGGCCTGGCTCACCTGGATTGCTGTGCATCTCTTTTTCCTGATCGGGTTTCGCAATCGCCTCATCGTGCTCATCCAATACGCCTGGGCCTATGTTACGTTTCGACCAGGTGCTCAGATCATTCTATACGAAGATAACACAGTGGATACCTCCAGGCTCCCTTAGATCTGGAAAGTAGCCTGCAAGCTGCACCATCGCCCCCTTGCAAACAGGAAGTGTTTGTGCTAACTTAAATACATCAACACCTGTATAGCCTTTCGATTCGAAGGCCTCCTCCCTCATAGTTGTAGAGTTACTTGAGCCTGCACAGAGGATCCCTTCAAACAAGGCTTAACAGGCATTGGCTCCGTCAAGCGATACTAGTATACTTGCTTCCCGTTATACATGGAAGCTACTAGTAGGCTACAGCGCCCTGTATAGGCATGCTGCGATGCATGCGCAGAATAGCTGAATCTCAGCATATATGGAGGAACAGCCAATGAAAGTCTATCCCAACACGTTTTTATCGTCTCACTTCCCGGTACCCTCGGCATTAAGACACAGGTTAGCTCGAAAATTTCTACCTGGTTTAACCCTGTTCGCGTTGATGCTCACTTTCGTACTGACGGCCTGTGGCGGTGGTAACAGCAGCCCTACCACTAGCAATACACTGCTATTTGGTGCACCGATCTCGTTGACAGGCGCAACCTCAACAGAAGGCCATCTCACACTCGAGGGGTATCAGCTTTGGGTCAAGGATGTAAATGCTCATGGCGGCATTAAGGTTGGAGGCACCACCTATCAGGTGCGACTCAAGTACTATGATGATGGCAGCTCACCTACAAAGAGCGCCCAGCTTACCCAGCAGCTTGTCACGTCTGACAAGGTGAACTTCCTGCTTGGACCATACGGTACTGCTGCCACGCTGCAAGATGAAGCCATCGCTGAACAGTACAAGATTCCGATGGTAGAGGGAAATGGCGCGGCCAAAGCCATTTTCTCGAAAGGGTTTCACTACATCTTTGGCGTGCTGAGTCCAGCCTCCGAGTATGCTAAAGTGATACTGGAAGCCGCGCTTGCACTACCCAATCCCCCAAAGACCGTCGCAATCATCTCTGCCAACGATGCATTCTCATTAGAGGTTGCCGCTGCCGCAAAGACCTATGCCGCGAGCCACAATCTCAACGTCGTCTACTATCAACAATATCCGGCTAACACGACGGACCTGACAAGTGTCTTGACTGCTCTCAAAACCTCCGGGCCAGGTGGAACGATACCCGATATGCTCCTTGGCTCTGGTCATGAGAATGAGGCAGTCACTACCATGAAAGAGGCAAAGCAACTGCATATCAATGCGAAGCTCTACGCCTTTACTGTTGGCCCTGCCACCCCGGACTTCATTACTGTACTCGGCACAACTGCCAACTATGTCCTGAGCAGTGCGCAGTGGACAGCGCAGGAGAAGTACAACGGCATTGATGTCTATGGTACCCCGGCCAACTATGCTCAGATGTACCAGGCTGAGTACGGGCACAAGCCATCTTATCAATCGGCTGAGTCTACAGCAGCTGGACTCGCTTTCCAGTACGCCATCGAGAAGGCAGGCTCTATTGACCCGCAGAAGGTTCGTGATGCGTTAGCTACCCTGGACATTATGACCTTCTATGGCGAAATTCGCTTTGACTCTACAGGCGCAAATACATACAAACCAATGGCTACCATCCAGATACAGAATGGAAGTGTTGTAACGGTCTATCCATCTGACATTGCAAATGCCCAGCTCTCGTATCCCACACCGCCACTCTCGTAAAACCGGGGATGGAGATAAACTACGACTTGGACAGGTAGACTCCACGTACGCAGGTGAATGGCGTGCGGCAATGAGTGGCCTGGCACCCATAGAGGGTTCTGTGCCGCTACATCTCCTTAGTACTACAATGCGCCAGGAGATGTAGTAGGCCCTCCTTGCAAGTGAGTTTCCTCACATCCGTCTACAAGGAGGGCCTGTTCGTAGGGAGAATTGTGTCAGGAACCCATCCCTTTCAAAGGGATGGGCTTGCGAAACGGCTAGCGCAACGATCAAGTTCCTGTCTAGTGGGCTTTCTTCGGAAAGCAGCAGCGCAAGAGGCTACAAGAACGTCCCAGACGCCCCCCTAATCTGGACCACTTCTCGCCACGCCGAAGCGGTGGAGAGGGATACAATCCTCCCTAAGCCTCTTGGGCAGTCACGAAGGGGAATAGCACCCCGGCTCTGACCGGGAGGGAAGGGAAATCCCTGATTATGCGACTTGCAGTGCTTGATAGCAAAGGCTGCGCCTTGATGCCCTGTACCCCGGCCAAGGCCCGCCAGTTATTCAAAGCGGGCAAAGCGAAACCGAAGTGGAACAAACTCGGGGTGTTCTGTGTGCAACTGTGCTATGAACAGGAACCCGACAATCAGCCGCTCGTGGTGGGCATTGATCCAGGCAGTAAATGGGAGGGCTTGAGCATCGTTGGCAGGAAGGACACCGTGCTCAACCTCATGGCAGAGGCGCCTTCCCATGTAAAAGATGTCGTCGAAACTCGTCGAACGATGCGACGAGCGCGGCGTCATCGCAAGTGGCGCAGACCCAAACGCTTCGCTAATCGCCTGAACCGGAAGAGGCGCATCCCTCCTTCGACCCGGAGCAGGTGGGAGGCCAAAGCTCGCATTGTCACCCAACTCAAACGAGTGCTACCTCTGACCGATGTGGTCGTAGAAGACGTGCAGGCGGTCACTCGACCGGGCAAAAACCGCGAGTGGAATACCTCTTTTAGTCCCGTTCAGGTTGGCAAGGACCATTTGCATCGGCTGCTCTCAGAGATGGGCCTAACGGTTCATACTCGAGAAGGCTGGCAGACCAAAGTACTTCGGGAACAGTACGGGTTGAAGAAAACGAAAAGCAAGAGCAAACAGTCCTTCGAGTCCCGCGCCATCGATGCCTGGGTGCTCGCTGCCTGCGTGAGTGGAGCGGAAACCCCGACGTGCAAGCGTCTGTGGTATGTCGTGCCGGTGAGACTGCATCGCCGCCAGTTGCACTTGCTTGAGGCGGCCAAAGGCGGGAGACGCAAACGCTACGGCGGGACTCGATCCTTGGAATTCAAACGGGGAACGCTCGTCAGGCATCCCCACTATGGGTTATGCAGTGTTGGCGGGTTTGATCGCAAACGGCAGACAATTAGTCTGCATGACTACCGCACGAATACACGAGCCACCAAATCAGCCAGGGCATCTGAGTGTCAGATCAAAACAGGAATAGCCTTTCGCTCCTGGCTCATTTCGGACAAGAAGAAAGGAGAACGGGCAATTCCTCCCGCCCCCTAGAACGGGGCGGGTCCCCTTGCCCGCTTTTTATGGTTGTTGGACAGGTTCTCGTAAATTGGCTGCTGCTCGGCAGCCTCTATGCGGCGGTAGCCCTGGGCTTCTCACTTGTCTGGGGCATCATGAACATTGTCAACCTGGCGCATGGTGCTTTCATCATCGTCGGCGCTTATACAGCCTTCTGGATATACACCCAATTGCACATCGATCCTTACCTTGGTATCCCTTTGACAATGGCCGTTCTCTTTGTAATTGGCTGGATTGTGCAGTACGTTGCGATCAATCGCGTCATCCGTGCTCCCATACTGGTAACATTTCTGCTGACGTTCGGCCTCAACCTGCTCATAGCTGACCTGGTACAGCAGTTCTTCAGTAGTGATCTACGCTCCATCAATACAGCGTATGCAGGTAATGGCCTTGACATTGGCTCAACTCACATTGCTTTCGATCGCCTTATCGCAGCCGTAATAGCTATATTACTTACGGCAGCGCTCAACTACTTCCTCACTCGTACGCGCACAGGCAACGCCATTCTCGCAACGGGTATGGATCGCGATGCAGCTCGCCTTATGGGCATTAGTATCAGGAATACCTATGCGTTGACGTTTGCCATTGGAGCAGCTTTGGCGGGAGCTGCTGGCGCGATGTTGTCAGAGCTTTACCCTTTCGATCCTTCCGCTGGAGGAACTTTCACGCTGCGCGCCTTTGTCATCGTCGTACTTGGTGGCCTGGGTACTCCCTGGGGAGTACTTGCAGGGGGGCTTGTCTTTGGATTGGCTGAAACCGTTGTCCCGCTCATACCGGGAGTCGGTCCTGGCTATGATGACGCCATCGCTTTTGTAGTGCTGGTTGCCATACTCATCTTTCGACCCAACGGTTTGTTGGGCAAACCGTTCTATAGTTAATATCGTGGCCTGGAGGAGCCAGGCTTGCGGAGCACAATTCAATACTTTGTCTGCCCCAAGGAGCATATGTGATGGCATCGGGTACGAAAACTCAAACACCCTCAACAATTGAAGCCTTTCCCCCAGGGCCGAAGGAGAGCCGTGAATGGTTGTGGTCCTTGCTTCTTGGGCTGGTTATCCTGGGACTTGTGGCAACTGTACCTGTGCTTGGCGATGCCTCTGACCTGCATACCTGGACGCTGATTGTCATGTTTGCCGTCCTGGCACAGAGCTGGAACTTTATTGGTGGCTTCACCGGCTATTCGGCCTTTGGCAACGTCGCATTTTTCGGCATTGGCGCCTATACTACCGGCCTGATGTTACTCGGCAACATACCTTTCTGGTTAGGACTTATCGCAGGTGCGTTAGTCGCTGGTCTCTTCGCTTTTATACTGGGGCTGCCAGTGCTGCGGCTGAGAGGCCATTACTTCGCCATTGCCACGCTTGGCATAGCCGAAGCCCTGCACGAGTTTGTGGCGGTGAGGAATGTCGGTGGCGATGGTGGCCTGATGTCACTGCCGCTCCCCAGCCTGAGCTCTTACGTCTCCTTTTTCTATGCGTTCCTGGGACTATCCCTGCTCTGTCTATTGATAACTGTTTTCCTCACACGCAGCCGTTTCGGCTTTGCGCTCGTCGCTATCCGTGAGAGTGAACAAGCAGCTGAGGCATTGGGCGTTCCCACCTACCGGTATAAAGTAGCCGCCTTTGTCTTGAGCGCGGTTCCTACAGCCCTGGCCGGTGGATTATACGCGTATTGGGCAACGGGGTTTGATCCTGATACCGTCTTTAACGTCGGTATTTCCGTCGAGATGGTGCTGCTGACTTTCCTTGGAGGTAAAGGTACTATACTTGGTCCACTGCTTGGCGCTATTGCCTTTGAGTATGCCTCATACCAGTTCCAGATCAGTGGATTTAGTTTGCATAACAGCTTGCTTGGACTTTCTATCGCTATTGTGACAATCTTTTTCCCGCAGGGCATCCTGCGCCTTGTCCAGGAGTTTGTTCGTAAGCCAGCCCCAGGGAGTACCAGTAATCGTTTGATAGAGGGGGTGCGACGTGTCCGACGCTTTATCGCAGCCAACGGCGTCTAATGCTGATCTGGGTGGAACAGGCCAGCATGCTACACCGCTCCTTCAATTAGTCGGGGTGACAAAACGCTTTGGCGGTTTAGCCGCCGTGAATGATCTGAGCTTCTCGTTACAGAAAGGGGAAATCCTGGGGGTGATTGGGCCCAACGGCGCTGGCAAGTCCACCATGGTCAACATAATAGGTGGCTCTATGACTCTAACCTCCGGCACGATCCTCTACCAGGGGCATGATATCACCCGCCTGCCTCCAAATCGGCGCATGCGCCTGGGCATCGTACGTACCTTCCAGGTTACCCAGCCTTTTATGGGGCTGGATGTTCGCGAAAACGTCATGGTGGGCGCTTTCTTTGGACAGCAAGAACGCAACCGCACCAAAGCGCTGCGCATCGCCGATGAGGTGTTAGAACGCGTGAGCCTGGCGCACAAGGCAACGTTCAAAGGCGATCAACTCACAATTGCCGACCGCAAAAGACTAGAGATGGCCCGCGCTCTGGCAACCAATCCACAACTCCTGTTACTTGATGAAGTGATGGCTGGTCTTACCGCTACTGAAGTGGCGCAGGCGGTAGAACTGATCAAACAGATCAACAACATGGGCGTGACCATACTGGTCATCGAGCATATTGTACGTGCAATTGCGAGTGTTTCCAATCGTATTCTCGTGCTCCATCATGGACGCAAGATCGCGGAGGATGAGCCGTCTCAGGTCCTCTCAGACCCCAGGGTAATCGAGGCATACCTTGGAGAACGCTATGCTCAAAAGCGTACACGGGAGGATGTTAGCATGTCCTCCATCGCTCTCGAAGACCCGCGGCAGAGTGGAGAGGACCGGTGATTATGAGTATGTCAACACCTGGAGACCAGGACACAAATGATCAGAATCTTTTGACACGAGAGAAACCAGTATTAGAGGTACGTGTACTGAGTACTGGCTACGGGGAGACACAGGTACTGTGGGATGTCTCCATCGATGTCATGCGTGGCGAGGTAGTTGCCCTGGTAGGGGCCAATGGCGCAGGCAAATCTACGCTATTGACCGCGATTTCGGGGCTGCTGCCGAGCTGGAAGGGAACAATAGAGTTTGCAGGGCGGGATATCACGCACTATAGGGCAGAGCGAATCGTAAAGCTTGGGTTGATCCAGGTGCCACAAGGACGTCGGCTTTTTGGTGGTTTGACCATCGAGGAAAATTTGCTTTTGGGCGCATATACGAATCGAGCAGGGTCCGCTAGCGGAATTGCTACTGACCTGGAACGTGTTTACACGCTTCTGCCAAAGCTTCGTGAACGTCGCAGGCAATTAGCAGGCTCCCTCTCAGGAGGTGAGCAACAGATGTGTGCTATTGCGCGCGGGCTGATGGCCCGCCCTGTCCTGCTCCTGGTAGATGAACTTTCATTGGGACTGGCCCCCAATGTTGTGGATGACCTTCTTGCCGCTTTAGATGATATTCATCGGCAGGAGCAACTGAGCTTTTTGCTGGTAGAACAGGATGTGCAGATCGCCCTCGAGCGCGCTGATCGGGGCTATGTAATCGAAAACGGTCATATCGTTCTTAGCGGACCTGCCACTGATCTCTTAAAAAGCGAGGAGATACGTATGGCCTATCTCGGTGAGTAGAGCACTGCAAGGTTAATGGTATCCTTCCCTCGCCTTATTCAAGAGCTGCCATTCCGAGAAAATTGAGAAATCTTAACTAGATTTCTCAATTTACGACAGAATATTCACCTCATTCACAACCAGCCACTACCCATTACTGATAAGCTTGCACCTATCAGCGGAAATGGTGGGCAAGCAAAAACACGGGCGCCACCATTGCCATTATTGGTTTATTTGTGGGGTTGGCAGGGTGAAATATCCCCTATAACAGCTTTGGCATCAATATCCGAACATGAGAGTATTCCACTCCGTATTCCTCATCCGTCTCTTGATTTTATCGGTTTACTAGGACAGCGTTTTTAATGGAGGTCCGTGCATGGTTGACCGGGTGGGGCAACAACTGGGCAACTATCGCCTCATCAGCCTCCTGGGGCGTGGTGGCTTCGCTGAGGTCTACTTAGGTGAACATATCCATCTGGAAACCCAGGCAGCTATCAAAGTGCTCCACACGCAGGTGGCCCACGAAAACATAGAACAGTTTCGCAGGGAGGCACGTCTGATTGCCCGCCTTGTTCATCCTCATATTGTACGCGTTTTAGAGTTTGGAGTAGAGGAGACACTTCCATTTCTCGTTATGGACTATGCTCCCAATGGCTCGCTGCGGAAACTGTATCCTAAAGGAACACGGGTTTCGCTTAGCACAGTGGTCTCCTATGTCACACAGATTGCTTCTGCATTGCAGTATGCACATGATCAGAAATTCATCCACCGCGACATTAAGCCGGAGAATTTGTTGCTGGGGCGCAACAAAGATATCTTGCTCAGTGACTTTGGCATTGCCACGATCGCCCAGAGTTCGCGCTACCAGGGCACCCAGGATATGGCAGGGACCATTGCCTACATGGCCCCCGAGCAAGTGCAGGGCAAGCCCCGACCGGCCAGTGACCAGTACGCACTTGGCATCGTGGTCTATGAATGGCTCAGCGGCAAGCGCCCATTTCATGGTTCCTTCACCGAAATCGCCACCCAGCAGGTCATGACTCCACCACCGGCCTTGCGTGAGAACGTACCGGAGCTCTCGCCGGAGGTGGAGCAGATAGTCATGATCGCACTGACCAAAAACCCGAAGGCTCGTTTTGGCAGTGTACGCGCCTTTGCTAATGCGCTGGAACAGGCTCACCTGGCAGAGCAGATCCTGAGTTCTGCACCTACCATTCCTGACACTCCAGCAAAGCTTGCAGAGGCGACGCAGCCAGTACCAGAGCCAGTACCCAGCCTTTCAGATGCAGACTCAATATCCACGGGAAAAGAGGAGGAACAGCCAGACATGCCTGCCTCGGATGTGATAGTCGAGTCTGTTACACCAACCTCTGTTCCTGTATCCCCTCCACCTACACCTGTACCTCCCTATACGCCCGCGTCTATATCGAAGCTGCATGCCTCTACGGAAGCGCCAGGCGTATCTCCATTTCCCCAACCTGTCACTCTCCCTCCACATCGCATCTCACGACGCGCCATTCTGGTTTGCCTGGCAGGAGGAGCAGTAGTGGCAGGCGGTGGGGGTATCACCTGGTGGATACTCTCACCGCATCCGCTCTACACCTATCGGGGACATGCCGATGCTGTGGATGCGGTGACCTGGTCGCCTGATGGCGTACGCATCGCCTCGGGTGGTCATGACTATACAGTGCAGGTGTGGGATGCGGTCGATGGTGGCCACGTCTTCACCTATCGAGGGCATACCGATGTTGTAGATACGTTGGCCTGGTCGCCTGATGGCACGCGCATCGCCTCGGGCAGCAACGATCACACGGTGCAGGTGTGGGATGCCGCCGGTGGAGGTCACGTCTTCACCTATCAGGG
>Ga0187846_10001635_pt1 | contig 12575 bp, 6 predicted proteins | sample TC_taG_FD_161473 | JGI IMG/M metagenome (GOLD analysis project Ga0187846, IMG submission 161473) | Biofilm microbial communities from the roof of an iron ore cave, State of Minas Gerais, Brazil - TC_06 Biofilm (v2) | ecosystem: Environmental > Terrestrial > Deep subsurface > Cave > Wall biofilm ...
TGCCGATCGTCTTTAACTGGGAACACGGCGGCCCCTGGGTCCAGCCGGATGCCTACCCGCCCGTTGGGGGAGAGGTTGCGTTCCGGGAGTTCATGGCCAAGTCGAAAGCCAAGGGCTGGCATCCCATGACCTATGGCGACGGGCTTTGCTGGGTTACGTGGCAGAAAAACACCCACTACGACGGCATGCCCTATTTCCGAGCGCACGACGGGGAAGCCGCAGTGGCTCGCAACTGGGACGGAAGCCTGCTCGAGGACGTGTGGGCGTGGAGAAAGAACTACGTGGCCTGCGTCGGGACCGAGAAGGGCCGCCAAATGATTTTGGACATGACCCGACGGATGGCCGAATTGGGACCGGACGTGGTCCAGCAGTTTGATCAAGGTCCAGGCCCTAGGGCTTGCTATGCGACCAACCACGGTCATCCGCCCGTCCCCGGGCCGTGGATGACCGAGGCCTTCAACGGCTTGGTCAACTCCGATGGGGCGACAGCCCGGTCTGTGAATCCCACCGTGGCGATGTCCTGCGAAGGTGCTCCGCCGGAGACCTATCTGCAGAATTTCCAGATCTGGGATGCCCGCACGAGAACGTGTCCCTTGTACTCGTTCCTCTATCACGAATACGCCAATGGGTTTGACGGTTTCTATACCAATCGCGTCAACGATGAGGCGTTGCGCCTTTCGGTGGCAAGAGCGCTGGTCACCGGCTACATGGTGAATTTCACCCTGAGGGATAAGGGTCAGATCGAATACGACTGGGACCAGACGTGGACCCGCGCCCTGCCGGACCAAGCTGCCATCCTCGACTGGATCAAGAGGGTAAACCATTTGCGAGCGGGAATCGCCCGCGACTACCTCGTCTACGGGCGCATGATGCGGCCCTGGAGGGTCAGCGGTGTTACGGAACGGGACTTCGGATGGGGCAAGGAACCCCTGGTACAGTCCGCCACCTGGCAGGCGCAAGACGGACGTATCGGCGTGGTCCTGGCCAATTACGCCGACTTGCCGGAGTCCCCTCGCCTGGAATTGGAAGGGCAAGGGACTAAGAGACTGGTGCAATACCTTGACGGTCAGAAAACGGAAAAAGGGGATGTCGTACTGCCCGGCATCGTTGACATCGCGATGCAACCCCGGTCGCTCTGCCTGGTCGAAGTAAAATGACGTTCGCGCCAACGGGCCCCCGTTACGACATCGACGTAGGGGCAGGCCCCTGTGTCTGCCCCCGCCCCGTGCCCGCCCGTGGGGGCGGTAATCAGGATGATGCCGTGAACGTGATAGGCACACCACGAACATGTCGCATCCGTGGGGCGGGAACCGGGCCTGGCACCATTGGATTTGCGTATGGTTGCCCCGTTCCCCGGGATCTCGTACCTGCCGTCTCGGGGGCAGGGGCCAGAGCGGGCGCAGGGGCCCGCCCCTACGGTTCACCCCGTGCTGCAGCAACTGCAACAGCCAACCAGGCGCGGTCCTTATATAGGGCCGGGGCTTGCCCCGGCCTCCGTGGGCAGGATGCCCACGCCACAGCGGGCAAGACGCCCGCCCTACGGCTGTGGGGCCCGCGGCAATTACAACGGCGAAACAATTGTGGAGGAAATTTCGATGAACAACAAGACTTATGCTTGGATGCTCTTGTTACCGATCTTCACAGTTGCCTTGCTGCTGGTACCAAGTTCGAAGGCTCAGACTCCAGAGAAAGTTACCATCCATTGGGACAAGGTGGTGAGGGTTTCGAAGACGACGCCCACCCTGCAAGTGGTGGTCAACCCTCCTTTGCGCCGTGGGTCGACGATTCACGATCGGGCCTTCCAAACTTTGCGCGATCTGGGTTGTGACTACGTTCGCTATGTCCCCTGGTTGCCCTACCCCAGGCTGGGGGTGGCGGAACTGGAGCCGCCGAAGGACGGCAAGACCTCCTGGGATTTTTCCCTCATCGATCCGTTGACCATGGATTTCCTGGACGCCACCCAGGGTCACTCCGTCATCCTCAATTTCAGCACCATTCCGCAGTGGATGTTCAAGAGTGACAGGCCCCTGGCTCTCCCTGCCGGTCCTGACCAGGTGACATGGGACTATGAACAAGGGACGGAATTGCGAGATCCCAGCATGAAGGAGGTGGCCGACTACTACGCGCGGCTGGTGAGTTGGTACACCCAGGGCGGGTTTACGGACGAATACGGCCAGCGGCACGACTCCGGCCACCACTACGACATCGCCTACTGGGAAGTGCTGAACGAAGTCGACTTCGAACATCAGATGACCCCCGAGTTCTATACCAGTCTCTATGACGCCATCGTGGGGGCCATTCACGCGGCGGATCCGAAAATAAAGTTCATGGCTCTGGCGCTGGCGGCGCCCTCGAAGAATCCCAAGTTCTTCGAGTACTTTCTGAACCCCAAGAATCATAAGGCTGCCGTTCCGTTGGATATGATTTCGTATCACTTTTATGCCGACCCTGCAGCAGACGAGAGTCCGGCAGTCTGGCAATACACGTTCTTTGAACAGGCAGATCATTTCCTGGACGTGGTGCGCTACATCGAATCGATTCGGCAACGCCTTTCGCCAGACATGAGGACCGATCTGGACGAACTCGGGGCCATCCTCCCTGACGACAACATTATGCTCCGCGCGCCGATTCCCGAATCTTACTGGAACCTCTGCGGGGCCATGTACGCCTATCTTTACGCTCAGCTCGCCGGATTAGGCATCGACGTCGCGGGGGAGTCCCAATTGGTGGGATATCCCACCCAATTTCCGAGTGTCTCGATGGTCGACTGGAACACGGGGCGCCCGAACGCGCGGTCTTGGATTCTCAAGCTCCTTCGAGACAACTTCGGTTCCGGGGATAAGCTGGTGGAGACGAAGGTGGGGTTCTCCTCGGTTTACGCCCAGGGCTTCGCTACCCGGGACGGGAAGCGCAAGATCCTGCTCATCAACAAGCGGAGCCGGCCCGTTGTCCTCTCGGTTCCTTCCGCTGCCGGCGCACAGGTGGATTTCGTGGATCAAACGACGGGACTAAATCCTCCGGGCTCGGCGAAGTTGCCTCAAGAACAAGTGGGCCTTGACGGCTTTGCTGTGGCGGTGGTGAGTCTGCCGCAGTAACCGCATTCTGAACGGCCCAAAGCCGCGGCCTTGTATCAGGGCATGACACTAGCCTAGTACATCCGATTAATTGTCTTCATTATTTGGCCCCGTCAGGGCACGCCTTCAGGCGTGCCCTGGCGCCCGAGCACGAAATATAAAGAACAAATCGGACGAGGTTCTAGTGCTGGGCCTGCGGCGCGTCTTGTGAATCAAGCTCTTGCCTGGTTACTTCTGCCGGTGAAAACGACCCCTTGATGATCGATGTCTCCAGGCGTCCCCTTTGGCTTTGCAGGCGCTGGAATTCCGCCAGCGCCCTTTGCTGCTCCGCCGTGTTGCCCAGCGCCTTGTGAGCCTCGAAAAGCTGATACAAGCAAACTTCGTCCTTCGGGTTCAGGGCGAGGGCTTTTCGGAGATGGGGCAACGCCTGGTCCGGTTTTCCCAGGGCGATCAGCGCTCGGGCCAACCCGACTTGCGCTTCCTCAAAATCAGGATAGTATTGCAGAGCCAACTCAAAGAATTTCTCTGCCTTTTCGCGCTCGCCCGATTTGCGATAGATTTCTCCCAGTTCGTAGGCCGCATTAGCATTGGTGGGATCCAGCTCGAGCTCCTGCTGGAATTCCCTTAAGGCTTCCGCTCTGTCCCCCACGGAATGGGTTGACAGCGAACGTGCCAGAAGCGCACGCCCCACGCGGAAGTGAATACCCGGCCGCCCGGGATCGAGTGCCAGTACCGCCCGGTATTCGCCGATGGCAAGGTCATAGTGTCCCTGACTTTCGTAGACATCGCCCGCGGTCAGACGCATCCAAACGGAAGTTGGCGCCACTTCTTGAAGTTTCTGCACCGTCAGGTAGGCAAGGTTCCCGAACAACCGCCCCGCGTGGTAGAGGACCTCAGGGTCCTCCGGATATAGCCGGCTCAGTTCCAGGGCGACTTCGACCGCCTGGTAGTCGCGGTGCAGTCCTGTGTAAGCCCTTTCGAGATGAAGGCCGATCATGCGCCTTAGCGCAGAATCGCGCGACCGCTTGAACCCATTCTCCAGGCCGGGCAGCGCCTCCGCGTAACGGCCGAGCTCGGATAAGGACATAGCCAAAAAAAAATCAGCGTTCGGTAAGTCAGGCTTAAGCTTCAGAGCCTCGCGCCAGGACGCGACAGCCTGCGGAAATCTCTTTTCCTCGAAATAAACCAGGCCGAGGTTAGCATGCACCTCAGCGGTTTTGGGTTCAAGCTGGCGCAGCTTCTCATAGATCTGTTCCGCCTCGGGATAGCGCTGCTCGGCTAGCGCTTTTGCCCCTTCCTGTGAATACCGTTCGACCAGACCAGAGTCAGGCCGCTGAGCCAGGAGAGACGAGCCGTACAGGCACAGGCAGGGGAGAACCTTTCGAAGGGCGTTTCTGCCAGGGCGGGTCATTAAGCGGAGTCTATCACAAAGAAGAAATGCCAGACCACCAAGGAGAAAAGGGGAAATGCGGAATTGGGAAAACGGTTCGAACCGTTCAGTGTTTCCCCGTTTTCCCTTTTGCCCTTCCCCCTCGACGGGTCTGGCGGTCTGTTGGGAGGGTTCGTTAGAAAATAAACTTCAGCCCGAACTGGATTTGGCGATTATCGAGCCTGGTGCTGGTGATGTGGCCGTAAGTCGCATCCGTAATAGTGTAATCTGGAAAGTAATACTGCGGATGGTTGGCAAAATTGAACGCCTCAGCGCGGAACTCCAAGCGCAGCCTCTCGGTGAACAGGAAGGTCTTGGCCAGATTCAAGTCCCAAGTGTTAATGCCAGGACCGCGCACGACGTTCCGACCGGAGGTGCCGTAGTGGGCCACGGCAGACTGGTTGTATGCGCCGGTGTTGAACCATTCGTTGACAGTCTTGGGGCCGACCGGGCTGCCGGTCAGGTTGGCTCGGTTTCCCGTCCCAAAGATGACATCGAGGAGGCCGAAAGGATCCTGCCCGTACACGGACATGGGAAACCCGAGTTGGACCGTGAAGATCCCTCCCACCCGCCAGCCGCCCAGCAGAGCATCGGCAGCCTTGTTGGCGCTGCTCATATAGCGTTGGCCGCGACCGACCGGCAGCGCGTAAATAAAATTGGTAACGAAACGCTGGCCGACATCGAAATCGGATCGGCCGTAGTCAAGCTGCGGACGGTGATTGTCCATGAAGCCGTTCCAGCCGATGGCCGCGTTGCCGATGCCGGCGGCAGCGGACTTATTGTCGAGACTCTTAGACCAGGTGTAAACCGCCTGCATGGTCAGGGAGGAAGAACGACGTTCCAGCTTTACGTTGGCAGCGTTGTAGCTGGAAATGCCCCGCCATTCACTGTCGATGTACACGCCAGTAAAGTTCGCGTACGGCCGCCGCGTCGATACTGGGCAGTCCCCGTTCTTGAGATTAATGTAATTGCCGCTCGCATCCCGGGTGGAACAGAAGTCAGGATTGCTGGGCGCAATGGCCTGCGCAATGTCGTTGCGGGTCAGCAGGTGCGTTCCTTTATTGCCGATGTAGTTCACTTCGAGTGATGTGTTGGGGGCGAGCTCCCGCTGGACAGAAAAAGACCACTGCTGGACGTAGGGGTTGCGCGGGTGCTCCGAGATGATCACGGCGATGAAGGTGAGATCAGCGGGAGTCACCGGAGCGATAGTAGTGAACGCGGGAAACAATTGATCTGTGAGCTTAGGTGCCGACGCCACCGGCTGGGTCGAAGGGGTGAGCGTTGAGCGAACTTCGTAAGGGTAGATATCGCCGGAGTCATCGATCTCTCGGCCTTCGGCGGAGTCGAAGAAGATCCCGTAGCCGCCGCGAATCACCGTCTTCTCTCCCCCAAAGGGTCGAAAGGCAAAGCCGAAGCGGGGAGCGAAGGGTGTGAGAGAATTAGGAGCAGGGTTGTGCCGGCCGCAATACCGGTACATGCTGCCGGGCGGAGCCACACCCTTAGTCACCAGGGTTGGATCCGCAATACACATGCCACCTAAAGCGTTGGTCCCATCCAGCCAGCCCATTTTGTTACTCTGCTCGTAGGGGATAGTACGAAAATCCCAGCGAAGGCCCAGGTTGAGGGTGAGGCGTGGGGTCACCTTCCAGTCGTCCTGAATATACGGAGCGAAATACTGGAAGTGGTACTGATTCAAGTTGCCGGCGACTCCCGGCTTGCTGAACGGCGCCGGCTGGTAGATACCGGTGTTGTAGTAGTAGCCGAGGAGGAAGTCTGCTATCCCATTGCTTGTCCCACAGTAAACCGTGGGGCAACCGGTGCCGTTGGTTATGATCTGGTCATTGCGGTAAGTGAATGTGCCGAGGAAATCGGCGGCCAGGTTTCGATTCTGCACCCAGCGGCGATAGTCGGCGCCCATAGTGAATGTATGTTTCCCCCGAATCATGGAGAAGTCATCAGCGAATTGCCACGTGGGAATATAACTGAGCGTGGTGTCATTAACCGGGCCTCCGAAACCTGAATAGTTACCGATCGAAATACTGCCCGGGTAAGAACGCGCACAGTCGGGAAGATTGGGGAAGACCCCCGTAAACCCGAGGGCGTCGACGACGGACTGGCCCACCGCAACCCCGCACTGATTGGCGGTCGCTCCCAAGCGGCCGAACCGGAAGTTGTTGACGTTCCTCGCTCCCAGGTTAATCGTATGGGAAACCATCCAACTTCTCTCGGTCTCCACAAAGGTGTTGTTGCCTTGCGGGATGGTAAGAGTTCCGAGAGTTTCAGTGTCGTAGTGGGCAAAAGTCATGCGACCGAAGACCCTTCCGTAACGACCCAGGTCCTGGTCCACCTTGTAGGTTTGCTGGTTCATGTTGGTCGGAAGAGTGACCAGCGCTTTGTAGTTGTTTCCCCCGCAAACAGCAGGGGCACAATTCGGGGCGGGAAACATGCCCAAGGAGAGGGTTTCCTTGGCCAGCTTCGAAAAACGACTCGGGTCGATCTTGTTCCCCGCGAAGGGCTGCCCTGTGTTCGGGTCGACCGGCATGCACGGCAGGTTGGTCGTTAATTGGGTGGTGCACGCCGCCGTTCCGAATGCCGGCAGTGTGGCTGCCGCGTCGGAGAAATCTCCACCCAATTGCGCCGGATCAGGGACCAGGCCTTGATTAATGTACCCCCGGCGGATGCGCCAGCCTTCGTAATTGGCCATCCAGAAGGTCTTGTTTCGGCCGTCGTAAACCTTCGGAATGTACACCGGACCGCCGGCCACAAAGCCGAATTGGTTTTGCCGCAGCTCAGGAACGCTGGGCGCGAAGGTGTTTCGGGCGTCCAGAGCGTCGTTCCTGAGGAATTCGAAGACTGAGCCGTGCAAGGCGTTCGTACCACTCTTGCTGATGATGTCGACCTGATTGGAGCTGTAGCCGTACTGCGCGGAAAAAGTGGCGGTCTGCTCCTTGAACTCTTGGATGGCGTCCTGCGAGACGATCACGGCCGGAGTATTCAACGCCACGTCCGTATTAATGATCCCGTCTAAGGTGTAGTTAAGGCCGGTGGGCCGGGCGCCATTAATGCTGTACGAACCTCCTTTGTCTTGCCGCATGGCGACTTGCTCCCCGTCGTGCGTGTCGACCGCACCGGCGCCGAGCAAGAGAAAGGAGGTGAAGTTGCGGCTGTTCAAAGGCAATTGGTCAACCTGCCGCTGGCCGATCAGTTGCGTTACGGCCGATGACTCTGTGTCCAGCACAACGGCGGACGCCTGTACTTCCACCGTCTGGGTCACTTGTCCTAGTGCTAGCTCCAGATCGACGCGTATTACGTCCGCCACACTAAGCTGAATGTCGGATCGCTTGACAAGTTGGAATCCCTGCTTCTCCGCCGTCACGGAGTACACCCCGACGGGCAGCAGTGGGAACACATAGTCACCGCTATCGCCCGTGATGGTGTCGCGACTTAACGCCGTGAGTTGATTTACCACAGTGACTTTAACTTGTGGGACCACAGCTCCGCTCTTGTCCTTAATGGTGCCCGTGATTTGGCCCGTAGCCGTCTGTGCTCTTAATGGGCCAGCGATGCCAAGCACAGAGACAAGCACAGCGCAAAGTAATACTCCTTGACGCACTTTCATGGCTTCATCTCCTCGCTTCGCGGAACACACGGGGACACAGGGTCATTTCGGACCAGGTATCCTAAGTCCTGCTCCGCTTTGTGACCCACACCCGACGGAATGAGATCTTCAGAAAAACTTTGCGTTTTAGAACTGCGACTCTACCGACACCTTTTCCAAGGCTCTACCTACCTAATCTAGCGCATTCTACTCGTCAAGACTTTCCATACGCAGCTTGCAATGTTCCGCTATGCGAAACGGATCTTAGGGCTTCGAGATCTATTGTCACTCATTGAGAAATAAGGGCGATGTTTTGACAAACAGGGGAAAATGACCAAGTCAACCGTCTCCAAAAGCCAAGGAAAGAGTATCATGATGCAAAACTTCCCGCTGCGCTGCACAAGGCTTAACACCCTATCTTGCTCGGAACGACTTGCAAGCGAACTCAGTTGTACTCTCTCGCCAGATGTTGGAGGAGCGAATCGTTGGGGTAGAACCGATCGACATTCTGAGGCGTTATGAGTTGGTGGGTTGTGAAGGCTGCCGGGGGGACATTTTTCCCCAAAAGGATATCTGTGGCCAGCCGCACAATCACTTCCCCATATCTCTCAGGGAAGAAGGCCACCGTGCCAATGAAGCGGGTTGAAGCTTGCCGCATCTCAGCGCGCGCTTCCGGCTCGGCATTTTGTCCGACCACGACGCAATGGGCACCGCGTCCGCTCTCTTGAAAGGCTCGAAGGGCACCCAATGCGATGGGATCGTTGGCTGCGCCAACCAGAACGCGCTTGGCCGCACTGCCGCGGAGGTGTTTCCTAACGCATTGCAGAGACGCTCTGAACTCCCCTTCTGCATCGAGTCTGAGGATTCGGCATCTGTCCAAGACCGGAAGGACTTCCTTGATACCGGCCAGCATTCCATCCCCTCGCATGCGGATCAACGGGCCGGCCCTGCAGATCTCGAGCAGAAGTATCTCGTCCGCCGAACCCCGCCAATGTTGTTTTGCGTATTGGCCCAGACAACGACCGGCGAGCAGTCCGGCCGAATAGTTATCGGCACCAAAGTAGACAGCCCCCGGGTGTGGTATATCGATGGCAATGAGGGGTATCCCCGCCCCTTGAAATCTCGCCGCAACCTCCGGCGCTACGCGCTCATCAATTTGAAACTCGATGGCCACGTCCACATGCTCGCGTACCAGTCGCTCCGCGTTTTTCACCGCGACCTTGGGATTGCGGCGATTGTCAACCATGATGAGTTCCACCTGTGCTTGCTGGCAGGCTCGAACAAGCCCATCGAAGACTTGGTTCGAAAAGGAGGAAGTTCGGTCTTGGTCTGCGTAGCCAAGCCGGAACTTACGCTGTTGTCCAAAGGGAAGCGCCAGCTTGTACTGGTTCTCGCCTACTTTGTTCACCAGCCCACATTCATGCATGGTGTAGAGCAGTCGAAAGCACATGCCCTTACTGAGTCCCGAACGGGAGACAACGTCGCGAAGTCGCAGCGTCTCTCCCGGGGAACAGAACGCCCCTAGGATCGACGATGCATGGACGATCGACTTAACGAGGTATCGACCACGGGGTTTCGAGGGCTCGGACCGCATGACTACCGCCAGGAGATACGCCGTCTCTTACTATGGCTCTCTTATAACTCATCTCATCGGGTAGTACCAGCGCTCTGAGGGCGGGCGCCTCGGAGGCGATAAATACAAGCCAGCACGATCGCTAACCAAGAGAGGCCAGGAACCAGTCAACAAACTCTGTGGTTCTTCCCTAAGTAAGGACCGCAGAGTTTCCAAAAGCGGGAAACTCTGCGCTACACTCTATCCTCTGAGTCATTTGCGTCCACGCCAGCCCCGCATTGCGCTTAGAATGAGACGGAAAAGAGGAACGCTCACCGATGGAACTGTTAGAGAGCCGGATCAGTCGTCGAAAACTCTTACAAGCAGCGTTGACAAGCGCAGCCGGATGGAACGCCGGTCAGGCCTTAAGGGGGAGAGGTGCAGTTTAGGGACAGCCGCCAGCCGGCAAAGGCTTGCTGCGCGTGGAAGTGGATCGGTCGCGGCCACTCATCTCGTTCCTTTTCCGTTTCCTGACACCTAGCACCTGACACCTATTAAACTGGATGCATGCCAGCTTGGCTCAGCCTTCGAGCTACGATCGGGAAGGTGTTGTGCGTTCCGCTCTTGGCGACACTGCCGATCGGCCGCGCCTCTGATCGAGAGACTGCCGAGAGCCACTTTGTACGTGCCGTGGCACTGATGCAGGCCGGTCAACTCGAGGAAGCGGAGAAGGAATACCGCGCGGGGCTAGAAATTGCGCCGGAGAATCCACAGGCCCTCAATAACCTTGGCGTGATCTATTTCAAGAAACGCGACCTGCGCCAGGCCATCGCCACCTTCAAGCAAGCCGATCGCCTTCAGCCTGCGAATGCCGAGATCGCCTTTAACCTCGGGCTGGCCCTGTACCAAAACGGCGACTGCGAGGGTGCCCTTCCCTACCTGAAATCCGGAGTGGCCTCGCCCGCTCATTCGGCCGATGCGCATTACCTGGCGGGTGCGTGCCTTTACAACCTCAAGAAGTGGCAGGATTCGGCAGTAGAGCTTGAGACGGCTCGCAAGCTAAACCCCGACCGCGCCGAGACGCTGTTTCTTCTCAACGATGTCTATCGCAATCTACGGGAGCCGCAAAAATCTCTGGAGGCCGGCGCGGAACTGTTGCGCCGGCATCCGGACTCACCCTTTACCCATGAGATGCTCGGGGAGGCGCACGATACGGCTGACCAGCCGCGCCAGGCCGAAGAGGAATTCAAGCAAGCTATCGCGGCTTCTCCCCACTCGCCTCAGCTCCACTTCCTACTGGGATACCTCTACTGGCGCTGGAAGCGCTTTGGAGAAGCGATTGCGCCGCTCGAGGAAGAAATTCGTGTCGATTCCGGGTGTGGCCCCTGTCATTACTACTTGGGAGACATCCGGTTGAAACAGGGAGAGCCCCGCGAAGCCTTGGAACGTTTCAGGAAGGCTCTTCAGCTCAACTCCTCCTACGGTGAAGCTCAGATGGGTATGGGCCGCGCCTACGCCGCCCTAGGACAGCCTAAGGAGGCAATCGAGTTTCTCCGCAATGCCGTTCGGCTTCTACCGGGTCAGGCCGAGCCGCACTATTGGCTTGGGAAAGCCTTGCTCGCAGCAGGACAAAGCGAAGAGGGAAAAAAGGAGCTCGCCGAAGTAGAACGCCTCAACGCGGCCAAACACGCTCGGGACGCCGAGTTGCTGCGCGATGCCATCACGCCGGCAGCACAGCAGGGCCCCCAATAATTTTGGATTTTAGATTTTGGATTTTGGATTTTGGATTTTGGATTGGAAGAAGCTCTCAGGGTCGGGTAGCCACGGTCAGGGTTTTCTGACCGTGGGTTTTGAGCCGGGCAGCCACGGCACCTTGGCGAATGCCCACTTCCGTGTCATCCGCCCGCCTGTCCGGGACGGCCGTGCCTGGCTGCGCTGCAATATCGGAATCAAAACTACAAGGCGAGCGCCGACTTCAGGTTTTGCGATATGAAGCTCTCAGGGTCGTCCCGCAGCCGCACGAAATCAGTCCCGGAATAGACCAGCGAGTCCGTAGGGATAGCAGGTGTGTAAATCTGGTAGGGGCAACTCTCGGAGAAGCTCTTGAAGTCTCGGCGCACCACCACCATCAGATCGGCGTCACTGTCCGCCGTCCACCGCGCAGGCGCACGAGCTGAATCTTTGTCCTGTGTTCGGCTTGATACCCCGGGGGATGCATGCCTCAGCCCCAACGAGGCGCCCTAGCAAAGCCCAGACCATTCCGAAGGTGTGAAAAAATCGCGGCTCTGCCGCCCGATGTGCGGAAAGGCTTGGCCTTTCCCTACCTCGGGCTTAAACACTAAAGCATTTAGGCTGGCCGCTTGCCGGAAAGCCGCAGGCTTTCCGCACATCAAGCGGCGCAGCCGCAACAGCCTGTGCGTAGCGATTTTTCACACATTCATCGGCCTGGGTCAGGAAGTGCGCCGTATTTTCGGTTCGCAAGCCCTGAAAGGGCGTGAAGAAAGAGTGCAATGGCCCGGGAGGAGCCGCCGAAAGAGTTGCCGCCCACTGGCCCCGCCTAGGCCGTCGTCTCGGCCGAACGGCCCGCTAACTAGAAGTCTAGCCTCAAGGCGAATTCGATGATCCGCGGGTCCAGAGCACCCGTCACCTGGCCGAAATCGCCGGCTCCCAGGTTATTGGAAACGCTGGTAAAGTTCGGGTGATTCCAGATGTTGAAGAACTCGCCGCGGAACTGGAGCTTCAGCCTTTCCCCGATGGGGAAGGTCTTGTAAAGAGCCCAATTCCAGGTGTTCTCTCCTGGCCCCCGGATGAGGCCGGTCCCGCAGCTACCGAAGAACCCGAAGGCGGGAGCAGCAAATGCACCCACGTTGAACCACTGTGCCACGGTCTTCGGTCCAGCCACCGTTCCGATGCAATTCGGTC
>Ga0187846_10001636_pt1 | contig 12575 bp, 22 predicted proteins | sample TC_taG_FD_161473 | JGI IMG/M metagenome (GOLD analysis project Ga0187846, IMG submission 161473) | Biofilm microbial communities from the roof of an iron ore cave, State of Minas Gerais, Brazil - TC_06 Biofilm (v2) | ecosystem: Environmental > Terrestrial > Deep subsurface > Cave > Wall biofilm...
GGCCATCGATGTAGGAGAGGGAATGTGTTTACTTCATCGTAAGGATACAAAGTAGAACAGCCATGTACTATAACCCATGGTTCTGGTGCTTCTGGTGAATCTACGGGAATCGGATCGGTCCAGTAATGAAGCATGGAACCGTAATAACCTGGCTGCGTATGTAGAATCTCTGGCCCTTTAATATCCTTATCCTCCCCGTTAAACTGCCCTTCTTTTATGGCTCGCTGAAATGCTCTTAGTGGCCATGTACTAATGTCTCGTTCTTCATTAAAATCTATATTATTCATAACTTACCTGCTGTTACAACAGGACTTCTCTGATGAAGTGCCAGAACAGCAGAGATAAGCCCAAAGATAGCCTGAGCTAAAGGCTGATACTTTGCTGGAACAAGCGGAGAGATAGCTACCCATTGTCCTGCCAGAAAACCGAATAGATTCCAGAATATTTTACCCCAGTAGATAATCATACCTCTCTCCGTAGCCTATACCTACCCACCCTTAATGTAAGAAAGTCTGTCCTAGGGCCATTTCCGCTCGAAATAGAGGCATTCCTGTTGATATGATAATCATATCACCAATTTCGTCGCCCCATTTGTTCAATTCGTATGTCGTGAGGCACCCGGCACATGCATAAAGAATGCTTTACCCCCCGTGGCATAACTTGTCACAAGTAGTACCTTTTTGTCATGAGTTGTCATGTTCTGTCATGTCTTGTCGCTTCCTGTCTATGATTCTAGAGGGAAGCTGAGGAAGTCATGCTTGCTGGCGGTTATAACAGCCTGTCCTGGCCCTTTGAACTCCATGACGGCCTTTACAGCAGCATCCCGTGACCTGAACTCCGTGCTTCCAGTCCTAGCATGGCCCCGCGGCAGGATCGGGACAACGATCACATGACCGTCCAGACTACGCTCTATCGACGCTTTCCAGGTTTTCATGCAGCCCCTGCGTAGCAATTACCGTGCCAACAGTAGACGTAGACGTGTCCTGCCGTGCCCTATGCGCTCCACGTATCACCTCCACCAGGTTGGCAACATTTGACGTACTTTCGCCTCGCAATAGCCTAATCTTGTCAAACAGCACACCAAAGGTAAGACTTAGGTCTTTTAAGGGAATCCTTGTATTATTCTCCGCAAGGACCGCGGAGATTCTTCTAGCCAATTCTCCACATAGCCCTTCAAGCACAAATATTTGAGCAGCGCGATAACTATTTACAATGACCGGGGTTTTGAGGAACGGAAACGATTTTTCGAGTATACGGTAAACATTGGACGTGTCGAGATTGACAGTCTCTCCTATTTCTCTAGCTGACAGACCCTCCGCTCGCAGTACGCCTACGCGGATCTTACGTTCTACAGAATCGGGCAATCGGGCTTTTTTGTCGGGCATTAGTGACGCATCCATACATCAACAGGCAACATGTCATCAGGTGTCCTCAACATGCGCCTATTGTCATGCAAAGGCACTGGTCCTACATGCTTGACAATACATGACCATTCTTGACTATGTTCGTTACGAACATGCAGTCTGAGATCATCCATGTCTCTATTTGGCCGTTTGCAGAATCGACAGACTACCATAAACTGCTAGCCTCACAGCTTTAACTTACCACCAGTAACAAAAAATGTCAATAGGACGGTGTAAAAACTTGTCAAAAATACTATATTATGGTATTAATTTTAGAGCCGTAAGCAGTAAAATCAACGGTTTTGGAGTTGGCACACCAATTGCTTTGTTTTAGTGGCATGGAGGGAACAAAAATGACTCAACAATCCTATAGCACATTATGGGATGGTTACGCTACTGATAAAGACGCAAAACAAGCCCGCGACACTGCATATAAAGCTGCTCGGAAAGCAGGAAAGCGGGCATGGCGTACCACATTATCGAATCAGGTTAGGCCATATGTTACGTTAGGTGTGCCGGACGGACGGTCTTGTACGGTCTATTTGTTGGATGTAATGGACTAAAGGGGAACAAACACCAAAACAAGCGAAGCAACAATTTGTCAAAAACACCAAATTGCGGCATTGGTTTTGGAGATAGCTGTAACAAAATCAACGGTTTTTTGTTGGCATAGTGATTGCAGTTATCGGTGTTAATCGCCTGTAGTGCTAGCCTCCCGTGATTTTATGGTGAGTGTAGCTTAATTAGATAGAGCGCCTGGCTGTGACCCAGGATGATGCGGGTGCAAATCCTGTCACTCACCCCAATTTAGAATTCGGATTTTGGGTTGGCATAGAAGTTGCTTCGAAATCCCGGCAGGAGGAAAAAAATGAGGTACGGAATAGTGCTATATAATGCAAACGAAAGTGTCATCGGCTATGGCACGGTAGAGTGGAATTCTCATCCACCCCTCATTGTAATCCGGCCACGGAATTTATATGTAGGTGATTTGCGACTCACCACAACGAAACGAGATCTACTCCAACCGGGCACCTATAAACCTCAGGATTTACCTGCCGGAACCATTGTAGGCGATAGCGCCACGCGGGATGGCTGGGATTGGTATTTGACCGAGAACGTCCAGAATTTGCTCGTTTTGGCTGGTTACACGGCAACCAAATAGTGAGGAGAGCATCTCCACACCGCAATGAACGCAATTAACTATTGTGATTACGGGCACACAACGGAGTTTGAGGTTAGGCTGTTACCTACAAGTGCCGGTGCAAATCATGGTAACGTGATAGTCTGCCGGCCACATTATGAGGCAGAAATGCGATCCCGGCGCATTATGAACTGGGAAGATACAGACTGCTTTAAGGCGTTTCCGGCTTGGGAGACCTTGAAAATATACAACGATGATTGCTAAGGAGGCGAGAAAAATGAAACGAAATAACTATTGTGAATATGGACACTTAACGACGGGTGATGTTAGATTGTTACCTACAGGTGTCCATACAAATCATGGCAATGTGATAATCTGCCGTAAACATTACACGGCGGAAATGAAATTCCGGCATAACATACACTGGGAAGGCATCGCCGGGTTCAACGCATTTCCAGAGTGGGAGACCTTGAAAATCCACAATGATTATTACTGCGGAGGCGAGAAAAATGAAAACAGATGAACAATATAACGGCTGGCGTAATTACGAGACGTGGAACGTAGCGCTGTGGATCGGCAATGACGAGGGTCTTTATAACCTAGCGCTAGACTCCAAGTCATTCAAAAATTTTAAAGAGGCGTTAACTGAGATCGGCGGTGAAATAGCTCGTACTACGCCTGACAACGTTGCTTGGAATAGCTTATGCGTCGACACTGATGAAATTGACGCCTTCTTCGCGGAACTTATAGACTAAGGACCTGGGAATGGGAAGTGGGAAGACCCCAGCCGCTAAAGAGGCGTGGGGCTGGGAACTAGGGAGGTTGGGAAAAGGGGTATATTCTTATAGTGCCGTTTCCCAAAAGTCCCTAGAACAGGGCTAGAGGCTAGTATTTTGGGGGTTTTTTGTTTGGGAAGCTGTTTGGGAAGTTGGTTTTGGGCATGAAAAACAGCGGAACGAAAAGTCAACGAGTTCAGCTAGTTACACGAGAAATCTCTGGGAAGTTGACAGATTGGAGGGCATAACATGTTGAGATATAAGGAATCCTATTTCAGGAAAGAAAAAATCAGTTTATGTGAACGATGCGGGCTCGCAGATGCCTTGAACTTAGTTGCGTCGGACATTATATATTTGTGGGTCTGTAATGAGTGTGTTAAGGTTGCAAGTAATTTACACTGCGGGGAAAACACGCCCGGAAAAATAGAGGTGCTGTTATCTTGGGATGAATAACTCAGCCCTCAAAAAAGGAGTCCACATGATCTTAAAAGAGAATCGTTGTGATCGTTGCCGAGAGGGACGGCATTTCCTGTGCGGCAAGAGACGTTTTGGTTTCCCGTGTGAATGCGACACATGTTTACAGGTTGCACAAGATGCCGAAGTAGACAGTGTAAACGAAGAAAGCGAGGAAGAAAATGAGAGTTATAATAAAGTACGAATTTGATCCCAATTACTATCCGTCATATTTTGCAAAAGCCTGGGTTGAGAATAAGGTATTTTGCAAATCCGCAGAGACATTTGAGCTTGCCCGGGAAAAATTGATATATACACTACAGAGGATTCAATTAACGGCAAGCATCACACGCGATCCAGAAGAGGTAGAGATATAATGGACGACAATTTTTATCCCGTCGGGGTATTTTTAGTTTGGCTTGTCCTGTGTGTCTTTATAGTGTCTAGTGTGATTTTTTTGAATTGGTTTGCTGGGTTGGTTTGGTAGGTGGCCGGTAAGCTGGCTGAGGATCGCCGAATTCCTGTGAGGATTAGCGTTACGTTCATTTGGCACAAAGCTGAGGCGGAAAGGCAGCTAGGGGAGAAGAAAAAATGATATGCGAAAAATGTTGGGCTGAGGCTTTACGAGATTCGATTTACGACCCGTCGGTGGATCAAGCCGATCGTTATCGGAGGATTATTTCCGCCCGGAATGCGAGCGGAAAAGTATGCTCGCCCCAAGAACAAGCCGGACCTTACTGGGATGAGGTGAAACAGGAAGATATACGCTTGAAGTTATGGAGGGCTCTAAGCGAAACTGCGGGGAGCGGTGCCGAATGGTCGGCGGAACGGGATTATAAAGGAGACAAAGGCATGATGAGCTTTTGGTGTCGTTGGTGTCTAAGGTGGTCAAGACTCCGCAGCAGTAATGAGACTAGGCCGGAGTGTGAGCATTGCGGGAGGGCATAAGGGGGGCAAAAAGCATGAAACACAAGAGAATGTATAATCCCAATGACCGGCGCAGAACCAATCATATACATCGTTGGGAAGTGGTGGGGAGTGAGGGATTTGTTACAGAGCAGCCGATTTTAGGGTGCGTTTATTGCGGTTTGATTTTTACTCCACAGGATTATGAAAGTCTAAAGAAGGCTTTTACAGATAATTTACCTACGGGGATTTATTAGCAAGGGACCGCCAATGTCTGATTGTTCGGTCACTAACTCCGTAATGCGTAGCAATCGCTGTGTCTTGCTCACGCCCTTCAAGCTTTTGTATAGCAGGAATCTTCAACGCGGCAAAGAGCTTTCCGACAACATCTTTAGCCCTGGCCTCGCTCCAAAGCTCGGCCTGCCCCCACATGCCGATGTGCAGCTTTATTTCCTCTTCATGGATTGGCCCTACTTGACACTTCTCGTGTTTAAGAATCGACATGCGCCTGCTTTGCGACCATATATGCAACTGGTTTGTGGCATTCGCCCGCCATTTTACCGAGCCAAGAAAATCCTCATTGGATGGCGGCAAAGGATCTCCGGCTGGTCCAAAACGAGTTTTCCTATCGTGCCCAAGGACTATTACCGCTTTGTCTGCAAACCAGTCCGTCAAAGCAGCGTCAACCATATCCGCAACTTCGTCATCTCTCGCAGAATGGCCCAGGTGCAGCCCTCCAAGAGCATCCCAGACGATCAACTCAATTCCTTCCTTTTCTACGTGCGCTCGAAATTCTGTATAGACAGGAGAGCTTCTAAAGGACGGTTTTGTTATGTCTATTGGTTGAATAGCCATAAACTGACAGGCTGGCCGATAATATTCTCCCCAACGGTGTTTAAGTTCCCGGATGGTCATATCGGTGCTTACCATGAAAACTTTGGCTTTGGTGATGGAAAAGCCAAGATAAGGTTCTCCAAGAGAGATAGCCTTTGCCATCCCCCAGGCCAAGGCGCTTTTACCGCTTCCTGGTGGTCCATGCAAGAGGGTCTTTGCGTTCGCTGGCAGGATTGGATCGATAAGGTAAGAAGTTGGAGGAATGGCTTTACAAATGCTATCCCAGTCTTTAGGGTCTACGATTGGAAGGGGCATCGCTGTTGACTATATTAATGGAAGAGAGTAAAGTCAATATTACGGGAGAAATACTATGACCTCGGACTTTGCATGGCTTTCTCGCCTCCCCGCTCGGCTGGTAAATATAGAAGAGGAGCAACAGGCGAGGACCCCCAAGCGAAAAGCGAAAAAAGTGAAGACGATAAAAACGGGCACTAAGGAAATAAAGGAGGCGTCTGATGCAGAACGATCTTTCCGGTTATCTTGACAACTCTCAATTAAAGATGTTTCAAACCTGCCCTCGGCTCTACAAACATGTTTATATTGACGGGGTGGCGAACCCTGTTGGCCCTGCCGCACGGGTTTCTAAGTATCTCTACCACGCTCCGTTAGCTGAGTGGTATAGTGCTGGAATGAAGCGGCAACCTTTTGACACCTTTGCCGGTGATTATTGGACAACGCAATGTACTAGAGTCAAGCTAACCGAGCACGAACTGCTCAAAGACACGAAGAAACTTTATAGCCTAGCCAACGCGCGACACGCCTTTGAAGAATACATCAAACGGTTTGCCTCTGACTTTACCGACTATGAGATTCTTGCAGTTGAGGAGAATTTTGTAAATGACGATTTCGGCTTTCTTTCTAGGCCGGATGTTGTTGTTAGGGATCGAACGACGGGAGACGAGGGAACCATAGAATTAAAAGTCACGTCCTGGCAAAATGTCCTTACGGCCGTTGATTTCAATACACAGGTTCTTGGACAACTTTATGTGACAAAGGGCGATTTTTGCCTCTTTACGGTTATTAATTTTGGCAAAGACCCAGCTCCTATAAGGATTAAGGTCTTACGAGATAATACGCAACAGGATGATTGGCATAGTAATATATTAATGCAAATAGCCGACGTCTTAACCTGTAAAAAAGTAAACATCTGGCCTAAACATGCTCCTGAAGCCTGTACTCGATTCGGCGAAGAATGCCAATTTCTAGAGGTCTGTGGGACCGAAGATCCCGACCAGAAAAGTCGTCTGCTGGCAGAGATGCCTCACACTGACCCGTTGGCATATTTGAAGAATGGTAGTGGGACCAAAACCAAGAGCAGTAATGGGTCAGGCTATTGACATTCTCAGTGCTGTATTTTATATTGGAGGACATATGGTAATAGAAGCATCAAAACTTAAGACGTCTGCTTACAAGAGACTTGCCCTTTATGGCCGTCCTAAGGGCGGAGGAAAGACCACCTTCGCTATGTATGCTCCTCAGCCTATCCTTGACTTGGCCTTCGATGAGTTTGACCCACAAGGCGGGGTTCCTTCTGTACCTCCAGGAGTCGATCCAGACCAAGTCTTTATACAGTCTTACCCCGAAATTATCGAGAAAGTAGACTTCGAGAAACTTAGCGCCACGAATGTTATGGGTGCGCGTATTCAGAAGGATCTTGACGCAATACAAGAGGCCGCCGCTAACAAATCTCCTGTCAAACTTACAGAAGGCTCCCCTGTTCCATTTCCCGCAACCCTTATCTTTGATGGCATGGTTCGGTTCAACTCGGTTCTTGTAGACGCTATGTGTTTTCAGAACAAAATTGGGGACGTCACAGAGCTTGGCAAAGAAACAGTAAAATTCTATGGCGTCCGTCTACGCCTCCTGACAAAATTGATGAAACAGCTATTATCTCTTCCATGCAATGTTGTTCTGATTACATGGGAGAATCCTCTTGTAGGCATAGACGGAAAGGCCACCAATATTGTTCTTCCTGATTTTGGCGGAAAGATGGACATATGGGGGCCTGGCCTTGTGTCAGCTTGCCTCTACTGCTATTCTGAAAATAGCCGCTGGTACGTTATGACACAAGAGGACGGCCTTCATAGAGGTGTTGGAGTTAGAGGGGGGTACAGCCTCAAACCTAAGATAGACGTTACGATAGGCGGAGGGGATAATCCTTGGCAGAGAGTGTTTGGAAAGGAGTGAATATGGGAGCAGAAATAGCATCTCTAATTGCAGCATTTATAGCTGGCGTGTCAATAGGTATGATGTTTATAATGTATCTCACGCCACGCCGCCGTACATAAGAAGTAGTGAATATGCTTGTTTTTGTAATTATTGTGTCGGCGGTAGTTGTGTTTCGTATAGGCTTTCTTGCTGGCATATTGATATCAGTGAATTTATCTTAAAACGGCCCTAAAGGAGGGGGCGAAATATGGACGATACAGTCAAGAGTATTTTAGAGGGTATAGCCTTAGATAAGGTCGATAACCCTGATGAAGGTGTCTATGAAGGCTCTATCTATCAAGGATCAATCTTGAAGGAGAGCGATAGGGGCAATTTCTTTCACGAAGAGAAGTGGCTTCTGAGCAGGAAAAACGGAAGTACTTTTGAGTTTACAACTCGGCCTGTCCTCTATCCAGAGGAATGGGACCGAGAGGAATGGGGACCATCTATCAAGCATCAGACCAAACAGCATTTTGTACGTCTTGGGTTGCTGGAAGAAAAAGACGGCTATCCAACTCTTCGAGGTAGTCAAGATGACCGGCGCAGCTTGGCCGAAAAGATCACTGAAGCGGTAAACAGCCTTGTTGGGAGAATATATACAGTAGGGCTGCGAGAAAACCGCGACGGGGATCTGAAGCTGACGATCCGCAGGGCAAAGAAGTAGTCCCTTTGTTTAGGCTGAGATCCTTGTCTTAGAGGCTCCGGGGGATGCGAAATCCGGTTATCACACGCATTCCGTTTTTTGCGCTTTTGTGGGTCTTGCTGTTTCCGCAGGAGGTCTGTATGCTTCCTCAAGAGGTTGAACTTACTATTGGAGCGTTGACTGTGGCTATGGAGGCCCAGGGAGAACCGTATCAGGGAAAACTTGGAGTGGCTTATGTAATTCTGAATCGTGTCCTGAAACTTCGACAGGAAATTAGCCGGGTGGTTCTATCACCATATCAGTTCTCCGCCTGGAATACTGGCGCTTCAACTAAAATTTCTATAGGAGATATAGATTCTACAGTATATGCAGAGTGCGTAACAGCTATGCAGTCAGCATACAGTCGGCAGGAGCCAGACCCAACAGAGGGCGCTATTTCATACCTGAACGAGTCGGAAGTAATTAAGGAACAAGGCAAATTGCCTTCTTGGGTTTCTAGGATGACCAAGACCGTCCAGATTGGAAAGCATACGTTCTATAAGTAAGGAGGCGATTTATGAAAGTTGGCCGATCACAAGGGAACTTTATTCCTTTTGACATTGTGATAAGTGTTGAAAGCCGAGAAGAGGCACAAGCTCTTTATGCAATCTTTAATCACCGAAGAAACACTCAACTGTTGAATAATAATGTCGATTTTGATATACGAAAGGCTGTGGGGGAACCGTATCGTGTTTACGAAGATAAAGAAGTGATTGCTAGAGGTATCACCTGTAACGAATTTTATCCCCCCGCTGATACGTTATATAAATGAACCTTCTTGAGATCACCATTCCTCCAACCCTTGTCCCTACTGCCAATATCCATTTTGTAGGAGAAGCAGGCGGAGAAGAAGAGGAGCGTCAGGGCAAGGGGTTTGTAGGACCTGCGGGGCAACTGTTAGATAAAATGTTGCACGTGGCGACCGTTGACAGAGCAACGTGCTCTATTAGCAATGTCGTCAAGTTGCGCCCTCCTGACAACGATTTTAAGGTATTTTATAACGGAAAATACCCCACCCAAGAATTATTACAATGGTATGAGTTTTTAGCGGATGAACTCGGAGCCGCGTCTCCTAATGTTGTAGTCGCTGTAGGAGATGAGGCTCTTCAAGCCCTCTGTGGACATAGAGGAGTGCTTAGCTATCGTGGGGGTGTGCTAGAAAGCGCTCTCGTTCGAGGAATGAAAGTGATTCCTATCATTCATCCAGCCTATATCCTCAGGCGAAACTTTTGGGGGGCTGTTTACTGGACGATATTTGACCTGAAATATCGTATACTTCCCCAATCAACCTTTCCCGGTGTTGAACGCCTGCCCTACGAAGAGCTTATTTGGCCGGAGTTTCATGAAGTAGAGATGTTTCTGGAGGGAATAGGAGACAACGACAGATGGTGCCTAGATGTCGAAACGGTTAAAAATAACGGCGGCGGTAGGCTTCGATGTGTTGGGATTGCACGTCGTAATTCTATGGGGCAAGACCTAGCTATAGTAGTTCCTCTTCAAACGCACAGCGGCCCCTATTTCGACGCGGCGTCAGAAGCCCTGTTTTGGGAATGCCTAGCAAAACTCGCCAAACGCAACCCTAATCTGGTCAACCAGAACATACCCTACGACATAGAATATCTGCTTGATTACGGAGTTGTTCCGTCTGGCGTTTACATGGATTGCATGCTTGCTCATCACACTATATGGCCTGAGTTGCCTAAAGATCTGGGGTTTATAAATTCCCGTTTCTCGGACATTCCCTATCACAAAGGGGATCGTGATTGGACCTGGAGGACAGCCGATGAAGACCTATTCCACTACAATGTTAAGGATACAATATCCACCCTGCGAGATTCATTTGCTTTGGATGTAGAGTTGGATAGTGCCGGACTTAAAGACTACTACCACTCTTATGTCAATCGACTGGTTGAGCTGGCAGTACATATGCAGCGTTCCAAGATGCAAGTTGATATGGAGCGGCTGGAACATCTTAGGTCATTAGCAGCCGAGGAATTGGCTGCAACAAAAGCAAAACGAGAGGCCATAACTGGCATTATGAACGTAGGTTCAAGTAAACAGGTGCAGCACTACCTTTATACCCAGCTTGGACTTCGTCCTATCAAGAACAGAACTACTCATATGCCTACAGCAAACGAAGATGCTCTGCGTGAACTTGCTACTAAATATCATGGAGAAGGACTAAATCTTATTATTGCCGAGCGGCATCTTACTAAGAGAAAGAATGACTACTTAGACGACCTGGAACTTGATCCAGATGGATACTTACCCCTTGGCTGTTACCCCGATTTTACCATAACAGACCGATGGGTATTCAAGAAATCTCCCAAATATAGGGGACTCAACGCTCAGACCTTTCCTGAAGTCTTGCGTATTCCTTTTGTCCCTGAAGCCGGACGTGAATTTGTATCTTTTGATTTGAAGAACATAGAAAGCGTAATTGATGCTTATGAGTCTGGCTGTAAGTATATGAAGGAAGTGTTTGCTGATCCAAGCCGAAACTTTCACACAGAGACTGCCCAGATGCTATTTGGGCATAAAGTAGACAAGAATACAGTAGACGGAGCCATCGAGTATAAGATTGGAAAGATTACCAACCACGCATTTGAGAAGGGAGAGGGGCCAAAGAGGCTTGCTATCACAACCGGCCTCAGCTTTCCAGAGGCTAAGCGTTTCCTTCGCAAGTTGCAGCAACAAAGGCAGGAGATAGGTTTATGGCACAAAGACGTAGAGCGGCGCATACGCGAGGATGGTGTACTCACAAATTGTCTAGGCCGTCGTTTTGTCCCATACACGGCGTTAGGCGCGATGTTGATCCTCAAGGGAGTTCTGCCAAGCAATCTAGTAAGACAAGGGATAGCATGGATAGCTCAATCAGTGCCGCCGGCGTTAGTGAATCGAGCCTGCCTGGATATTATGGATTCGTGGTCGGACTGTTGGCTGCATCACCACGGACACGACTCCGCTTTATTCAGTGTGCCCACACATCAGGCAGAGGAGTTTGTATTACATGCTCTGCCCTTATTCTCTCCCCGCATAAAAATTCATGGGGAATCTGTGCAGGTGAAAGTAGAGTATAAACGGGGATTTTCGTGGGGATTTGAGTTGGCAAGCAGAGGCGATACAGAAATAAGGAAGATGCTCTACGGAGATACTGAGTATACAGGAGAAGAAGACGAGTAGAAAGGGCAAGAAATAATGCATCGTCCTAAAATCCTTTTCTTCGACATCGAGAGTGCAGGAGTCAATGCCCTCCGTGCCGACCTAGGCTTTGTTATCCTGTTTGGCTACAAATGGGCACACGAGAAAACGGCTAAAATTATTCGTATAGACTATTCTGCCCTGCGCCATTTCAGCGATAAGAAGCTGCTAGAAAAGGCGAGCATACTTATGGAAAAAGCGGACCTGTTAGTCGGTCATTTTGCGGCTAAGTTCGACCGGCGCTTTATTCAAGGGCGCTTGCTTATAAATCGCCTTCCTCCCATACCACCCACCAAGCTTCGGGATACGTGCCTTATTGCAAGAAGCGTGGCAAATTTTAGCTCCAATCGATTGAAGCATCTCGCTAAGGTGTTATCGTTAAAGCACCAAAAGCGAGAGAATAACTGGCCTAAAGCATGGTTTCAGGTCATGCAGGGTAATACATTGGCACTAAAAGGGTTGGCCGAGTACTGTAAGGGAGACGTGTTGGCCCTTGAGGATCTATACAACAGGCTTACCCCGTTTGACAATCCTCACCCACGGATGTACATGAACCGAAACTATTGCCGCCTCTGTGGCGGAGCGGTACACTATAGAGGGGTTGCTTATGTAGGGGAAAACTTGTATCGTAGGTACAGATGTACCAGATGCCAAAAGTGGGACAGGGAGAGGACAAAAATCAAGGATGATTAAAGGCTGGCTGTGGCTGCTTCGATGGAGCCTAAATATTACGTTTGTCCTGGCGTCGTTTGGAGTATTTTACGGAATCTTCAAGAACATGGAGATTGCTGCGTTGTTGACTATAGCTTTGTCGGACTTATACCTGAGCAGGTCTAAGAGAAAAAGATGATAAATGGATGTCCAGGGCCGATGCACCCTCGCATTGCTTGTAATGATTGTAGATGGTGGAA
>Ga0187846_10001637_pt1 | contig 12572 bp, 15 predicted proteins | sample TC_taG_FD_161473 | JGI IMG/M metagenome (GOLD analysis project Ga0187846, IMG submission 161473) | Biofilm microbial communities from the roof of an iron ore cave, State of Minas Gerais, Brazil - TC_06 Biofilm (v2) | ecosystem: Environmental > Terrestrial > Deep subsurface > Cave > Wall biofilm...
CGTCGAACTGGTGCATCGGCTCGATCGCGACACCTCGGGCCTGATGTTGCTGGCCAAGTCGCGCCGGGCGCTGTTGAAACTGCACGCGATGCTGCGGCAAGGCGAGGTCGAAAAGCACTACCTGGCGCTGGTGGCGGGGCGGTGGCTCAACGACCGGCAACACGTCAAGCTCGCGCTGTCGCGGGGCGGGGCGGGCGCCGCCGGCAAGGTGCGCGTCGATCCGGAGGGAGCGGCGGCACACACGGTGTTCGAGTTGCGCGAGCGCTTTTCGCAATTCGCGCTGCTGGACGCCGAATTGCGGACCGGCCGCACTCACCAGATCCGGGTCCATCTGGCGCATATCGGTTTCCCGATCGTTGGCGACGGCCGCTATGGCAACTACGACCTGAACCATCGGATGGCGCGGGCGGAGTCCGGGTCGCGCTTCACGAGGATGTTTCTGCACGCATCGCAGCTGCGCCTGCAGCATCCGCTCGGAAACGAGCCGATCGCATTCGCCTCGCCGCTGCCGGCCGAGTGCCACAACCTGCTGCAGGCGCTGCGCCATGCTTGATCGGTTCGATGCGATCGTTTTCGACTGGGACGGCACGCTGATCGACTCGACCGGGACGATCACGGCTGCTATCCGGAACGCCGCTGCCGATCTGGGCCTTCCGGATCCGGGGCCGCAACGTGCATCGCAGGTGATCGGGCTGGGCCTGTCGCAGGCCCTGTCGATCGCGGTGCCCGAACTCGTGGCCGAGCGGGCAGCCGAATTCGCGGCTCGATATCGCCACCACTTTCTTGCTGCGGAATCGGACTTGCAGCTGTTTCCCAACGCGCGCGAGCTGCTTGGCGAGCTCAGATCTCGCGGACGCCGGCTGGCGATCGCCACCGGCAAAACGCGCGCAGGCTTGACGCGCGCGCTGGAGCGGCTTGGACTGGCCGCGCACTTCGATGCGAGCCGCTGCGCCGATGAAACGGAGCCCAAGCCGCATCCGAAGATGCTGCTCGAGCTGGCCGATCGGCTGAACGTGCCGCCGGCCCGGATGATCATGGTGGGTGACACCACGCACGACCTGCAGATGGCGGAGGCGGCCGGCGCGGCCGCCGTGGCGGTAGCCCACGGCGCGCACTCGGCCGCGCTGCTGCGCCAGGCGCGCGCGCTGGCCGTGCTGGACTCGCTGGCGGAGCTGCAGCAGTGGCTGATGCCGGCCTGATCCGCGTGTGCGAATCGGCCGCGCTGGCCGAGGGTGGCGACGGCGTGCGTTTCCGGGTGACCGTGGGGGAGGGCGAACACGCTGCCTTCGCCGTGCGCTACCAGGGCCAGGCGCTCGGATACCTGAACCGGTGTGCGCACACCGGGCTGGAACTGGACTGGATCGAAGGTCGCTTCCTGGACGCGGAGCGGCGCTGGCTGATCTGCGCGGCCCACGGCGCGCTGTACGAGCCCGGTACCGGGAGTTGCGCCGGTGGGCCGTACGCCGGGCGAGGCGGTCTGGTGCCGGTGCCGTTGGTGGAGATCGACGGCGTGGTTTATTGGCGGCGCGGGCGTGACGCAACGGCGGTGTGAGCGGACCCGGCATCGACGCGGGCCGCGCCGGCATCACCGTGGAGCAGAAATACCGCTGGCCGGCCTCGCAGCACAGGTCGTTCGGACGGGGGCATCGCGCGCCATTGGCCCACGCGCCGAGTGATGGCTGCCTCCGACGCGCTTCCCAGGTCGAGCGCCACACACAGCCGGGTCGAGTCCGTGCACTGTGCCAGGATCGCTTCGAACAGGCGCTCGGTCCGATACGGGGTCTCGATGAAAATCTGCGTCTCGCCATCGCGCGCGTCGCGCTCGGTGCGCTTCAGGCTGAGCGCCAATGCGTCGGCCTGCTGCGGCAGGTAACCCAGGAAGCGAAAACGCTGGCCGTTCATGCCGGAAGCCATCAAAGCCAGCAACACCGAGGATGGGCCCACCAGCGGTCGAACGCGCAGTCCGAAATCGTGGGCACAGGCGACGATCGTAGCGCCAGGGTCCGCAATGCCGGGGCATCCGCATTCGGACACCAGCGCGGCGTCGGTCTGACCGGAGCGCAGCGGCGCCAGCCACTCGACCACCTGTGACGCCTGCGGCGCGTGCCCGATCTGAACGATCCGGACCTGCTGAATCGGGCCGGGATGTCCGGCGGCCTTCAGAAACGCCCGGGCACTGCGGGCATTCTCTGCCAGAACGTACTGGGTCGCGCGGGCAACTTGCAAAACCGGCGCCGGCAGTACATCGCCGGCAGCCGTATCGGCCAACGGAACCGGCAGGACGAACAGCGTGCCGGTCATCGCGTTCCAATCTGGGGGAGCGCAACGCCGCAGCCGGCCAGCATCGAAGTCAGGCGGATCAACGGCAGCCCGATCAGCGCGGTCGGATCGTCCGACTGGACCGATTCGACCAGGCAGATTCCGAGCGATTCGATCCTGGCGGAACCGGCGCAGTCGTACGGGCGGTCGATCAGCAGATAGGTCTGCAGCGCTTCGCGGGAGAGGCGGCGGAAATGAACCAGCGTGTCCACGCAATCGACCTCGCTGCGGTCATCCGCGCGCCGCACCACCGCCAGCGCGGTGTGGAACAACACGCTTCGCCCCTGCATCTGCAGCAGCTGCCGAAGCGCGTCGTCGTGATCGGCCGGCTTGCCGATCGTGATGCCATCGGCCACGGCAACCTGGTCCGATCCGATCACGATGGCGTCGGGACGGCGCAAGCTGACCGTCGAAGCCTTCAGCAGGGCCAGGCGGCACGCCTGCTGCAGCGGACTCTCGCCGGAGCGGCTGGCCTCGTCGACCTGTGGCGCTTCGACCTCGAAACGCAACTGCAGCCGTTCCAGCAGCTGGCGCCGGTACGGCGAACTGGACGCGAGTACGATGGGGGCGGCCATCCGGCGGTGCTCCGGCCGTGCTGTATGGGTGGTTGTGTTGTGCGGGCGACTGACGAGCAGGCAGTTTAGCGGTGCCGATGAAACGGATCGTCGATGTATTTGAGCTGGCGCGCGACGCGGCCAGCGTGGAGGGTGACTTCGAGGCGGCCGAGCTGTCGCGCCTGTCCGGACTGCTGTTGGCTCCGATGGGAACCATCCACTTCCGCTTCGAGGGGCGGATCGACGAACGGGGCCGCAGCGCGGCCCGTCTTCGGCTCCAAGGCCGTCTCGGCTTGAAATGCGATCGGTGCGGCTCCCGGCTCGAGTGGCCATTGGACGAGACGAGCTCATTTTTCTTCGTCGAGGACGAGCAGCAACTGAACGCGCTTCCGATCACCGCGGAGGGTGACGAGCCGCTGCTGGGAAGCCACCGCTTCGATCTGCAGGACCTGATCGAGGAGCAGGCCATACTGGCATTGCCGATTTCGCCACGCCATCCGACCTGCCAGCCGCAGCTCGGCGACGATGCGGAGCAGTCGACGAGCCGTCCGTTTGCGTCGCTCGCGTCGCTCAAGCGCGGGCGATCCGATATACAATGAGCGGTTTGGCTTTGTTCAACAGGGTGTCCCGATGGCTGTCCAACAGAACAAGAAGTCGGCCTCGCGGCGCGGCCAGCACCGCGCGCACGACTTCATCACGCCGCCCCCGCTCGCCACCGAGGCTTCGACTGGCGAAGTACATCGCCGCCACCATGTCAGTCCGAACGGGTTTTACCGCGGGCGCAAGGTCCTGCCGAACAAGAACGACGAGTGACCGGGAGGCGGACGCCTCATGACCGTCCGCATCGCCATCGACTGCATGGGTGGCGACCAGGGCCTCGCGGTCACGGTCCCGGCGGCCGTGCGCAGCGCGGCCCTCGACCCTGATACGACCCTGCTGCTGGTCGGTCGTTCCAGCGAGATCGATCTGGCCTTGTGCGGGATCGACGCGCGCCGCGCAGCCGGGCGCCTGCACGTCATTCACGCCGAACAGCAGGTCGAGATGCACGACCCGCCAGCGGTCGCGCTGCGCACCAAGCGCAACTCCTCGATGGGGATCGCATTGCAGCTGGTCAAGACCGGGCAGGCCGACGCTTGCGTGAGCGCCGGCAATACCGGGGCCCTGATGGCGATTGCGCGGTTCGTGCTCAAGACCCTCGACGGGATCGACCGGCCGGCGATTGCGCACCTGCTGCCCAACGAGAAGGGCGGCTTCACGGCGATGCTGGACCTGGGCGCCAACGTCGATTGCACGGCGGAGCAGTTGCTGCAGTTCGCGATGCTGGGTTGCGCGCTGGTGTCCGCGCTGCAGGACAATCCGCGGCCGACGGTCGGGTTGCTGAACGTGGGTGAAGAGGTGATCAAGGGCAACGAAGTGGTCAAGCAGGCCGGCGAGCTGCTGCGCGCGAGCGCGCTGAATTTCTATGGCAATGTCGAAGGCGACGACATCTACCGCGGCACCACCGACGTGGTGGTGTGCGATGGGTTCGTCGGTAACGTCGCATTGAAGGCTTCGGAGGGAATCGCGCAGATGCTGGCGGGCATCGTGCGGGAGGAATTCACCCGCAATCTGTTCGCGCGTCTGCTCGCGCTGATCGCGCTGCCGGTGCTCGGGCGCTTCCGGCGTCGCGTCGACCACCGGCAGCACAACGGAGCCTGCCTGCTCGGACTGCGTGGCATCGTCATCAAGAGTCATGGCTCGGCCGATGCCACCGCGTTCGGTTTTGCGATCCGGCGTGCAGCGGATGCGGCCCGCCACCAGTTGCTGGCGCGCACCGAGGCGGCGGTGAAGCCGCTGGTGGCCGACCCCTCGAACCGGCCTGCCGAAGCGAGCGCCGGGGCTCTGTGAACGGCTGATGCCAGCGGCAGGATCACGAATCATCGGCACCGGCAGCGCCTTGCCGGCGCGAGCCGTAACGAACGATGAGCTGGCGCGCGAACTGGCGCAGCGCGGCGTGCAAACGTCCGACGCCTGGATCGTCGATCGCACCGGAATCCGTCAACGCTACATCGCCGAGCCCGGGCTGACCACGGCCCAGTTGGGCGTGCGCGCGGCCAGATCGGCGCTTGCGGCCGCGGGCGTGTCGGCCGACTCGATCGACCTGATCGTGCTGGCCACCTCGACAGCAGACCAGATCTTTCCCGGCACGGCCTGCCTGATCCAGGCGGAGCTTGGCGCGCGTGGTGGCGCTGCCTTCGACGTGCAGGCGGTGTGCAGCGGATTCGTCTACGCACTCGCGGTCGCCGACGGGTTGCTGCGCACCGGTGCACACCGAAGGGCCCTGGTGATCGGCGCCGAAGTGTTCTCCCGGATCCTGGACTGGAACGACCGCACCACCTGCGTTCTGTTCGGCGACGGCGCCGGCGCCGTGGTGTTGGAGGCATCCGACCGGCCGGGCTTGATCGCCTTCAGCCTGCACGCCGACGGCGCGCGCGCCGGGATTCTGTGTACGGCCGGGCGCGTCGACCAGGGCCAGGTGCAGGGCGATCCGTTTCTGAGAATGGATGGCCCGGCCGTGTTCAAGCTCGCGGTCGAGGTGCTCGACAGTTCGGCGCGCGAGGTGCTGCAGGCGGCACAGCTGGGCGTGAGCGAGCTCGACTGGCTGATTCCGCACCAGGCCAATATCCGGATCCTGACCGCCACGGCGCGCCGTCTGGGCGTGCCGCTCGAACGGATGATTGTCACCGTCGATCGTCACGGCAACACGTCGGCCGCCTCGGTGCCGCTGGCGCTCGACTGGGGCGTGCGCGGGGGCATGATCCGTGCCGGGCATAGCGTGCTGCTGCAGGGAGTCGGCGGCGGGCTGACCTGGGGCTCGGTGCTGCTGAGGATGTAGGAGCGGGCTCGCACCGCGAATACCCACCATGAGACGCGTGGCGTTCGTCTTTCCCGGACAGGGTTCGCAATCGGTCGGCATGCTGAACGCGTTCGGGGCCGATCCCGTGGTGGACGACGTCGTGCGGCGCGCCTCCGCGGCGCTGGGGCAGGACCTCGGGCGGATGATCAGCGAGGGTCCGGCCGAGCAGTTGGAGCTGACCATCAACACGCAGCCATGCCTGCTGACCGCTTCGTACGCGATTTACGCGGCCTGGCGGGCTGTCGGCGGGCCGCCGCCGGCGATGACGGCGGGTCACAGTCTGGGCGAATACACCGCGCTGGTGGCGGCCGGTGCGATCTCGCTGGAGGATGCCGTTCCGCTGGTCCGCTTTCGCGCCGTCGTAATGCAGGAGGCCGTTCCGGTCGGGGTTGGCACGATGGCGGCCATACTCGGACTGGACGAGGCCAGCGTGATCGCGGCTTGCAGGCAAGCCGCTTGCGGGGAGGTGGTCGAAGCGGTCAACTTCAACGCGCCGGCTCAGATCGTGATCGCCGGCCATCGCGACGCCGTGGCTCGCGCCTGCGAGATCTGCCGCCGTCTCGGCGCCAAGCGGGCGGTTGCGCTGGCCGTGTCGGTGCCGTTCCACTCCAGCCTGATCCGGCCCGCCGCGCAGCGGCTGCGCGAGCGGCTGGCAACGGTCGCAGTGCGTGCGCCCGCGCTGCCCGTGATCAACAATATCGACGTTCGCGATGAATCGGAGCCCGACCGCATTCGCGACGCACTGGCTCGCCAGGCGGCGGGCCCGGTTCGCTGGACCCAGATCATCCAGGCGATGAGCGAGCGTGGCATCACGCACGTGATCGAGTGCGGCCCGGGCAAGGTGCTCAGCGGCCTGACGCGCCGTATCGTGCCCGCTTTGAACAGCCTGTCGATCAACGACCCGGCCACGCTGAGCCAGGCGCTGGCGGTGGCGCAGGCGCAATGAACGCCCTGCCGGTCCTGCGCGGGGACGCGCTCCAGGGCGAAGTGGCACTGGTCACCGGTGCTTCGCGCGGAATCGGTCAGGCCATTCTTGTGCAGCTGGCCGGTGCCGGCGCCTGCGTGATCGGCACCTCGACTTCGCAGGCCGGTGCCGAAGGGATTTCAGCGCGCCTGGCCGAGCTCGGTGTCAGCGGCCGCGGGGCCGTGCTGAACGTGCGGGAGGCCGCGCAGATCGAGCCGCTGGTCGAGTCGATCGTGCAGTCCCACGGCAAGCTGTCGGTGCTGGTGAACAACGCCGGGGTGACCGGCGACACGCTGGCGCTGCGCATGCGCGATGAGCAGTGGGACGATGTGATCGACACCAACCTGACCGGCGCCTTTCGTCTGTCGCGCAGCGTGATGCGGGGCATGATGAAAGCCAAGCACGGCCGCATCATCAACATCTCCTCCGTTGTGGGATCGAGCGGCAATGCGGGCCAGGCCAACTATGCGGCCGCCAAGGCCGGCTTGGAAGGCATGACACGTGCGCTGGCAAGGGAATTGGGAAGCCGGGGGATCACCGTCAATTGCGTGGCGCCGGGTTTCATCGATACCGACATGACGCGCGCATTGAGCGCCGCCCAGGCGCAGGCGGTCCTGTCCCAGATCCCGCTTGGGCGACTCGGACTGGCCGACGAGGTCGCCGCGGTGGTCACGTTCCTGGCCTCGCGCGCCGCCGGCTATATCACCGGAACCACCGTGCATGTGAACGGCGGCATGCACATGGAATAATCCGCGCGGATCCGATGTTTGGCTCTGATAGAATGCGCCCCGCTTTTGGGAGGTGCTGGCGTTTCTCGGCGACGAATGCGTCCCGCCAGCACGCTGCGGGGCGGGACCCTGGACCCAGAGCTCAGGGCTCGGCCGGTACGAGTGGTGTCGCCCCGGCGGCGATGGGCCAACAAGGCGCAGGAGGAGCACATGGACAGCATTGAACAGCGCGTCAAGAAGATCGTCGCTGAACAACTCGGTGTGAATGAGGCGGACATCAAGAACGAGTCGGCCTTCGTCGACGATCTGGGCGCCGACTCGCTCGATACGGTGGAGCTGGTGATGGCTCTCGAGGACGAATTCGAGTGCGAGATTCCCGACGAGGAAGCCGAGAAGATCCGCACCGTCCAGCAGGCGATCGATTACGTCAACGCGCACCTGAAGAAGGCCTGAGAGTCCGCAGCGCGATCGTTTCTTTCGAGGTGAAGCACCGATGACGTCACGGCGTCGCGTCGTGGTCACGGGGCTCGGCATCGTCTGCCCCGTCGGCAATGACCTGCAGACCGCCTGGAAGCAATTGCTGGCCGGCACTTCCGGGATCACGCGCATCACGCGTTTCGACGCCTCTGCCTATCGCGCCCAGATCGCGGGGGAGGTCAAGGGATTCGACGTGTCGCGCTACATCGCGGCCAAGGAAGTGCGCCGGATGGATGTGTTCATCCATTACGGGGTGGCCGCTTCGGTGCAGGCGCTGGCCGACAGCGGGCTCGAAGTCACCGATGCCAATCGGGACCGGATCGGGTGCATCGTCGGATCGGGTATCGGAGGCCTGCCGCTGATCGAGGACAATCACTCGGAGGCGGTCAATCGCGGCCCGCGGCGCATCTCGCCATTCCTGATTCCGGGAGCGATCATCAACATGATTTCGGGCAACGTCTCGATCATGTACGGATTGAGAGGCCCGAATTTCGCGGTGGTCTCGGCGTGCACGACGGGGCTGCACTCGATCGGGGAGTCGGCCCGCATCATCGAGCGCGGCGATGCCGATGCGATGCTGGCCGGCGGGTCGGAATCGACCATCTGTCCGCTCGGGATAGGGGGCTTTGCTTCGATGCAGGCACTGTCGGTTCGCAACGACGAGCCGGCGGCCGCGAGCCGCCCGTTCGATCGCGGCCGCGACGGCTTCGTGCTGGGCGAGGGCGCGGGCGTGGTGGTTCTGGAGGAATACGAGCACGCGCGGCGCCGCGGCGCGCGCATCTACAGCGAGCTGGTCGGGTTCGGCATGACAGCCGACGCCTACCATATGACGGCCCCGGACGTGGACGGGCCGCGGCGCTGCATGCAGGTCGCTCTGCGGGACGCCGGCATCGACGCGGCACAGGTCACCTACCTGAACGCGCACGGAACGTCGACGCCGCTGGGCGACGTGAACGAGACCAATGCGATCAAAGCCGTGTTCGGAGATGCGGCGCGCCGTGTCGTGGTCAATTCGACCAAATCGATGACCGGCCACCTGCTGGGCGGCGCTGGGGGCATCGAGTCGGTGATCACGGTGCTGGCGATTTACCACCAGGTGTCGCCTCCGACCATCAATCTGGTCGATCCTGATCCGGAGTGCGACCTCGACTACTGTGCCAATACGGCGCGCGACCTGAAGATCAACTACGCGCTGAAGAATTCCTTCGGTTTCGGCGGCACCAACGGCACGCTGGTATTCGGACGTGCTCCTTAAGACCGCGCCCTCGGGCATGCGGCAACGCGCGGTATCGGCGGCAGCCGCGTTCAGCGGGTCGATAGCGACCGCTTGCCTGCTGACAGCAGTGATCGAAGGGCAAACGGGTCCCGTCCTCGGTTTCGTTGCCGCGGCAACTGTCGCGGCCGCTCTGGTGCGAGAGGCGACGCGCGACCGGCGAGAGCAAGCCGTGCTGCGACTGTGCCCCCGCGGCGTCGTGGTCGGGTCTGCCTTGGATGGCGTCGGGGAACCCCGATGGCGGGCAGTCGGCGTAACGCGCAATCTGATCTGTCTGGCCAGATCCGGGCAACGGCAGGCGATCTGGCGGGACGGCGTGTCGCCGGACGGGTTCCGGCGCATCGCGGCTTACGGATTGTGGCGGCGCAGCGCGCTGCCGGACCCGGACGATTCATCCGAACTAATCGCGCGGAAAACTGTCACAGGTGAGCAATCGGTTCCGCGGACCGGAAGGCCACGGGGCCGATGAGCGAACGCGACGTCGACTGGGAACTGGTCCGTCGCGTACAGCGCGGAGACAAGCACGCGTATGAATTGCTGGTTTCCAAATACCAGCGCAGAATCACGCGCCTGCTGTCCCGAGTCATCCGGGACCCGTCCGATATCGAGGATGTCGCGCAAGAGGCCTTTATTAAGGCGTATCGGGCGTTGCCCAGCTTCCGGGGCGAAAGTGCGTTCTACACATGGCTGTACCGAATAGCGATCAACACGGCCAAGAATCATTTCGCAGCGCAGGGCAGGCGCGCTGCGACGCGCTTCGGCGCGGAACCGGAAGACGTGGAAAGCTCCGAGGACGGCGCGGCGCTGCGCGACGTTGCAACCCCGGATGCGCTGCTGCTGTCCAAGCAGGTCGGCGAAGCGGTCAACCGGGCCATCGAGCGGCTGCCGGAGGATCTGCGCACTGCCATCGTGCTGCGCGAGCTCGAGGGAATGAGTTACGACGAAATCGCGACCGCGATGAACTGTCCGGTGGGGACCGTGCGCTCGCGCATCTTCCGTGCGCGCGAAGCGGTCGCTGCGGAATTGCGGCCGCTGCTGGGAACGCGTGAGGATCAACGCTGGTGAAGGAGACCGTTCGATGAGTGCCACGCAGGGAGCCGGGAAGCCGGTTCAAGCCGACGCGGATCTGGAACTGCTGTCGGCATGGCTGGACGGCGAGCTGGAACCCGGTCAGTACGGCGTAATCCTGGACCGGCTGAAGATCGACCCGGCTTTGCGTGCGCAGTTCGAATGGTTCAACCTGGCGGGCGACGCGCTGCGGTCTCACGAAGTGGCTGCCTGCCATCGTCCCGCTCTGGTCGGGCAGGTCTGTCGCGCGCTGCAGGCCGAGCCGGTGCGAATCGCTCCTGGTGCCGGCTCGAAGCTGAAGCGGCATCTCGCCACCGGCGTCGCGGTGGCGGCGGCGGCCGGCGTGCTCGCGGTGGTGGCGCTGCCGCAGTTGCGGGGCTCGAACGAAGCGCCGGGCAACGCTGCGGCACCCCAGGTGGTGAGCGCGAGCAGTGCCGTCGCGCCGGTTCGGGTGGCCGCCAAGGCACGGCCCGATGCGACCCCCAAGCTGGACGAATATTTCCGCGCGCATCGAGAGTTGGCGGCAGCCGGTGTGATGCCATCGGCCGCAGCGTACATACGAATGTCGGCGGAGCCGGACCGGTGAGCCGATCCGGCGTAGAAACCGGCTGGCTGGGAGCGATGGTGCTGGGCTCGGCCTTCTTCCTGGCCGGCTCGGTCGCGCGCGCACAGGAAACCTCCGGCGCTGCCCGGCCTCCCGCTCCTCAGCCCCCGTCCTGGCAGCTACGCAACCAGGTTCAGTGGCTGCAGGCGATCCGCAGCGCAGCGCAACGCAGCAGTTACACCGGTACCATCGTGTACCAGCATGGCGACGAGGTGCGTTCGTCGCGTATCGTGCACTATTTCGATGGCACCACGGCGCGCGAGCGCGTGCAGACGCTCGATGGCCGGCCGCGCGAGTTCATCCGCGAGGGCGATCAGGTCCAGTGTCTTTATCCCAGGCAGCGTCGCGTCGTCATCGAGCAGGGCGGACCGCGGGTTGCTTTCCCGGCATTGGGTCAGGTCGGATTGAGCCGCGTGCTGGAGTACTACGCTCTGACCTCCGGTGACCTGGAGCGGGTCGCCGGCATCGAGTGCAAGGTTCTACAGCTGGTGCCGCGCGACACCCTGCGCTACGGTTATCGGTTGTGGGTTCATCCGGACAGCGGGCTGCTGCTGAAGGTCCAGGTCGTGGGGCAGGAAGATGCGATGATCGAGCAGATCGCGTTTTCGGACGTGCGGATCGGCCAGCCGATCGACCAGGCCCAGTTGAAGCCGTCCTGGTCGACCACAGGCTGGGAAGTGGTGCGACATCCGTCCCGCCAGATCGAGCTCAGCCGCCAGGGCTGGAGCGTCACCGCGCCGGAAGGATTTCACCGCCTCGCTGAAGTCGAACTTGAGCTCGGAAACGATTCCACGAAGGAGGCGCTGCAGGCCGTGTATACGGACGGATTGGCCACGGTGTCGGTTTTCATCGAGCCGGGCGCGGCGCCCGACGACCCGGCGCCGGTGCAGCATCGCGGGCCGTGGAGCGCGTTCATGCGCCGGGTTGGCGATGCGCGGGTGACGGTGGTGGGTGAGGTTCCGCAGACCACGGTGCGCTCGATCGCCGACTCCGTACACTCCGTCGCGGCCACTTCGTCGCGGCCCACTGATCGGTAATCGTTGTATCAAGCGCTCCGGCGCGTTCGCGCCGTCTTTTGACAAGAGAGTCGACAAAACATGTTCAAGGTACTGGTTCGCAGTGTTTCGATCACGGGGGCGCTGACGCTATCGGGGGTGTGCGCCGCCCAGCCGCCCGATTTCAGCGATCTGGTCGAGCGTGCTGCGCCCGCGGTCGTCAACATCCGCACCACGGCGCGCCTGTCGCAGCGCATGCAGCAGTTTCCCGACCTCGACGAGAACGACCCGGGCTGGGAGTTTTTCCGGCGCTTCTTCCCGCAGCCGGGCCCGCAGCCGAGTCCCCGCCAGGGCCCGCTGCCGCGCGTGCCGCGTCCGGACCGCGAAGTGCCGCGCGGCCAGGGATCGGGCTTCATCATCTCGGCCGACGGCTATGTGATGACGAATCATCACGTGGTGGAGGGCGCCGACGAGATCCTCGTCACGCTGCCCGACAAGCGCGAATTCAAGGGGCACCTGGTCGGTTCCGACCAGCGCAGCGACGTGGCGCTGGTCAAGATCGACGGCAGCGCGCTGCCATCCAGCAAGATCGGAGACCCCGTCAAACTGAAAGTGGGCGAGTGGGTCATCGCGATCGGCTCCCCATTCGGATTGCAGAACACCGTCACGGCGGGGATCGTCAGTGCCAAGGGAC
>Ga0187846_10001638_pt1 | contig 12568 bp, 12 predicted proteins | sample TC_taG_FD_161473 | JGI IMG/M metagenome (GOLD analysis project Ga0187846, IMG submission 161473) | Biofilm microbial communities from the roof of an iron ore cave, State of Minas Gerais, Brazil - TC_06 Biofilm (v2) | ecosystem: Environmental > Terrestrial > Deep subsurface > Cave > Wall biofilm...
AGCGCCTGTAGCTCGTCCCGGCCTTTCTGCACCTCGGCGAAGAGGGCGGCCGTGCGGGCCGCTGCCGTCGCTTCGCCCGCGAGGGTGGTCAAGAGGTACAACAGCACGATGAAGCTGCCGAGCAGTAGCGGGACCAGGGAATTGATCTCCGAGAGCGACAGCATGCCCGAGATGAGTAGGGCGATTACGAGACCGGAGGCGCCGAGGACCGCACTGGTGGGCGTCTGCCAGAGGACGTTGCCACTCGCCACTTTCCAGAACGACTGCCCGCGGGTAGCAGCCAGATACAGATCGACCAGGACGGTACTGGTGAGCACGTACGTGCCGATCGCGCCGAGGACCGCCGGCAGTATCGACTCTCCGGGGAATGGGGGGAACGGACCGAAGCCGACTTGTTCGGTCAGCAAAGACGTCCAGGCCGCGCCGGCGAGCAGGATGGCGAGGACGCGCTGCCCCATGTTGAATACCGTGGCCGGGAACGGCTGGCGCCGCAGGAGCCCGTTGCCAATGCCCACGCCCAGTGCGCCCACGATGGCGGCCGGAACGGGGCCCAGCATCACGATGGCGGGGAGCATGGCCATGGGGCCCACCGTCTGATAGCCGCCCGTCGAGAACGGAAAAATGACGAGGTACTGTCCTAGGGCGACGAGCAGTGTGAAGAAGGCCATGAGGGACGCCGATGGAAACGGGGCGGTGTATCCGAGAATGGCGAGCGCCATCCCCCCGATGATCGGGGGACCCCATGTCGCCAGTCTTGCCACGCTCACGCGCGGGCGAATCCCCACGGGTCACTCCGCGTCCCGGATCTTTGGCACGCACCAGAGCAAACAGGACGCCGCCGGGGAAGGTCCCGGCACCGGAGTGATTAATGCCCAGAATTTGTCATCTCTTAGACCGCGGCGGGGGGCGTTTCGGCCCCCCCGTCCGGGCCGCGGCGCACGAACTCCTTGATGCGGCGCTCCAGCTTCACCCGCGGCATGAGGACCCGCCGCCCGCATCCGAGGCACCGGATCCCGATGTCCGCGCCGAGCCGCACGATTTCCCACTGATCGCTTCCACAGGGGTGGGTCTTGCGCGTTCGTACGACATCGCCGATCAGGAGCTTCAGGACCATTCGCGTCACCGAGGAGGCGAGATCAAAAGGTCGGTCGGGGCGAAGTCGTCTGTGAGGAGGGGAACATCGCGCGTCTCGATGGGTCCGTCGAACAGTTCGCCCGCATCGCTCGCAAGAGAGGGAATCCGCCCCTGCCCGGCCGCCTGGGCCGTCCGAGCCCGGGCGAGGATCTCGGCACGGCTGAGAACCGGCCCGGATGTTCCGACGAGAATGATGTTTTGCAGGGCTTGGGGGAGCTCCCCGTTCACGGGGAAGACGTAGACCTGTGGAAACACCGACCGGAAGGTCTTGTAGATCGCGCGGAAAAGGCGGCTCTCGGGACCCCGGAGCGCACCGATGACGTTGCTGGCCACGACCCCGTGCGGCGCGAGACGCGCCGCCGCCGTCTCGTAGAACTCCCGCGTGGCCAGGTGAAAGGGGATCGTGTCGATGAGGTACGCGTCGAGGATAATCGCATCGTACCGTTCCGAGGTGCGGCGGAGCCACAGGCGTCCGTCCTGAACGTGCACCACGAGACGGCCGTCACGCGGCAGGTCGAAGAACCGCCGCGCCGTCGCGACGACCTCTGGATCGATTTCAACGACCTCGATTGCCACCTCCGGGTAGTCGTGATAGTAGCGTCCGGGGGCGGTCCCGCCTCCCAGGCCGACGAACAGCACTCGGTGAACCTCCGGGAGGAAGAGGAGGGGGAGGTGCAGGTAGTCCGTGTACGAGAAGACGGTGCGCAGCGGCGCGCTCCGGTCCCGCGCGCTCTGCCAATACCGGTCCAGCTTAAGATAGCGCAGCGGCCCATCGTCGCTCACGGTGATCCGGTGATAAATGGAATCTCGCGCGTACACGGTGTCAGGGCTGTCGGGCGGAGCCGTGTGCGCCAGGGCCAGGACGAGGGCGATCCCCGCGGCCACCCCGGCCCCGGCTCGCGCGCGGCGGGCCCAGAGGAGGCCGGCGAGGGCGAGCCCCATCTCCGTGACGCCGAGGATCTGGATGATGGCCCGCACCCCCAGCGCGGAAATCAGGACGAACGCCGCCAGCAGCGTCCCGAGGATGCTGCCCAGGGTGCTCAGCGCGTACAACATGCCCGCCACGTTCCCGACCGCTTCGACCGACTGGACTCGCAATCGGACGGCATAGGGGGAGACGCTGCCGAGAAGCGCGCTCGGGAGAAAGAACAGCGCCGCGCTGCCCAGGAGCGGATCTGCGCGCGGACCATAGTCGTGTGCGGCGATCCATCCCAGGACCTGTCCGGCCACGTGGGGGATGGGATAAATGGCCGCGCCCGACGCGAAGATGAGGCCGAGAAACGGCCCGGGTGATGGCCAGCGGGTGGCGATCCGTCCGCCGAGGAAGTACCCGAGGCTGAGCGCGGCGAGGAAAACCCCGATGAGGCTTCCCCAGACGTAGACGGAGTTCCCGAAAAACGGGGCGACGACCCGACTTGCCACGATCTCGAGGGCAAGGAGCACGCCGCCGCTAATGAAGACGATCAACTCAAGGATGGCCCGCCCCTCCGCGACCCCGCGTCCGTTCCGAAGCCGCTCAGTATCGTCAGTGCGCCGTCGTATCAGTTAGCGGCAGATCAGGAGGGTGTGGGGGTCCGCCCTGGCGTCCTGGCCCGCGCCCCTGGGCCTGCGACGGGCCACCCCTACATTGCCGAGCTACACTCGAGCTGGCGCGCCCTTCCGCAGGACGATCTCCCCAGCCTGGGCGTCGACCACGACCGTGTCGCCCTCGCGGAACTCGCCAGCCAGGAGGGCGCGGCTGAGCGGGTTCTCCACGGTGCGCTGGATCAGGCGCCGGAGCGGGCGGGCGCCGAAGTCGGGGCTGTACCCCTCCCGCGCCAGGTATGCCCGTGCCTCGGGCGTGACCGTGAGCGTGATCCTGGATGCTCGGAGGCGGGCCACCAGGGCCGCCATCTGCAACTCCACGATCTTCATCAGATCGGTCTTGGTGAGCGGGCGGAACACAATGATCTCATCGATCCGGTTGAGGAACTCCGGCCGGAACGTGCGCCGCAGCTCCTCCTGAATCTGCGCGCGCACCAGCTCGAAGGACGGCCGGTCCTCCGGGTCGAGGTTGCGGAGGTACTGGCTCCCCAGGTTGCTCGTCATGATGATGATCGCGTGCCGGAAATCCACGGTCCGCCCGTGGCCGTCCGTGAGCCGGCCATCTTCGAGGAGCTGCAGCAGGATGTTGAAAACGTCCTGGTGCGCCTTCTCGATCTCGTCGAACAGGATCACGCGGTAGGGCCGGCGGCGCACGGCCTCGGTGAGCTGGCCCCCTTCCTCGTACCCGACGTACCCGGGGGGCGCGCCGACCAAGCGGCTGACGGTGTGCTTCTCCATGTACTCGGACATGTCGATCCGCACCATGGCGTCCTCGCTGTCGAACAGGAGAGCGGCCAGCGCCCGGGCGAGCTCGGTCTTCCCGACGCCGGTCGGGCCGAGGAATAGGAACGAGCCGACCGGCCGCTTCGGGTCCGCCAGGCCGGCGCGCGACCGGCGGATGGCATCCGCGACCGCGCGGACCGCTTCGTCCTGGCCCACCACCCGCTCGTGCAGCCGGTCCTCGAGCTGGAGGAGCTTGGCCATCTCGCCTTCGATGAGGCGCGTGACCGGGATGCCGGTCCACCGGCTCACGACCTGGGCAATGTCCTCGGCGTCCACCTCCTCCTTAAGGAGCCGGCCCTCGCCCAGCGCGGTGAGGCGGGCCTCCTGGGCGCGGAGCGTCTGCTCGAGCTCGCGCAGCGTGCCGTACCGGAGGCGCGCGGCCTTCTCTAAATCTCCGGCGCGCTCGGCCTGCTCGATCGCGATGCGCGTCTCGTCGATCTTCACGCGGGTTGCGCGCAACTCGGCGAGGAGGGCCTTCTCCTGCTCCCACCGCGCCCGCAGCGCCGCGCTCTGCTCCCGCAGGTCCGCGATCTCCCGCTCGATCTTCCCGAGCCGCTCCCGGGAGGCCGGGTCGGTCTCCTTGCGCAGCGCCTCGCGCTCGATCTCGAGCTGCATGATCCGCCGGTCGGCCTCGTCGAGCGCCGCCGGCTTGCTGTCGATCTCCATCCGCAGGCGCGCCGCGGCCTCGTCGATGAGGTCGATCGCCTTGTCCGGCAGGAACCGGTCGCTGATGTAGCGGTCGGACAGGGTGGCCGCGGCGATCACCGCGCTGTCCGTGATGCGTACGCCGTGATGCACCTCGTACTTTTCCTTCAGCCCGCGGAGGATGGAGATCGTCTCCTCCACCGTCGGCTCGTCCACAAACACCGGCTGGAACCGCCGCTCGAGGGCAGGGTCCTTCTCGATGTGCTTGCGGTACTCGTCGAGCGTCGTCGCGCCGATGGCGTGCAGCTCGCCCCGGGCGAGCATGGGCTTGAGCATGTTGCTCGCGTCCATCGCCCCCTCGGCCGTGCCCGCGCCGACGACGGTGTGCAGCTCGTCGATGAACAGGATGATGTCCCCGGCCGACTCGGTGATCTCCCGCAGCACCGCCTTCAGCCGGTCCTCGAACTCACCCCGGAACTTGGTCCCGGCGATGAGCGCCCCGAGGTCGAGCTGCACGACGCGCTTACCCCGCAGTCCTTCTGGAACGTCGCCGCGCACGATGCGCTGCGCCAGCCCCTCCACGATCGCCGTCTTGCCCACGCCCGGATCGCCGATGAGGACGGGGTTGTTCTTGGTCCGCCGCGCCAGCACCTGAACCACCCGCCGGATCTCGTCATCCCGGCCGATCACGGGATCCAGCTTGCCCTCCCGCGCCATCTTCGTCAGGTCCCGCCCGTAGCGCTCGAGCGCCTGGTACTTGGACTCCGGTGTGGCGTCCGTGACGCGCTGGCCGCCCCGGATCGCCTGCAGCGCCGTGTAGACCTTCTCCCGGTCCACCCCCGCCTGGCTCAGGAGACGCCCCGCGGCGCTCTCGCGGTCGGCCGCGATGCCGAGCAGAAGGTGCTCGGTGCTGATGTACTCGTCTTTGAGACGTTCAGCTTCCGCCTGAGCGGTTTCGAGCGCCCGGCGAAACGATGTTGACGCGCGCGGCTCCTCGGACCCGTAGACCTTCGGCCGCTGCGCAAGCCTTTGGTCGAGCCGGCTGCGCAGCGCGTCCGCGGACGCGCCGAGCCTGCTGAGCACCGTTGCCGGAATTCCCTCCGGGTCCTCCAAGAGGGCACGCAGCAGGTGCTCCGCCTCGACCTGGCCGCTACTCTGGTCACGGGCCAGGGTCTGCGCCGCGACCAGAGCTTCCTGTGCTTTTTCGGTAAGCCGATCGAATTTCATCGCCATAAGTCGTCGCCTCGTCGATCAGGGTTCGAGTCGATCAGGAATTCGGTTGGACCGACCCCTCGCCCCCATGGTGCTTCCGCATCTCCTCTAACAACTGTCGGTCCCGCGGGGTAAGGGGCTGAGGCAGCGTGAGCCGCACGCGGACCAGCTCGTCGCCTGCCCCGCCGCCGCGCACGTGCGGCATTCCCTGCCCGCGTAGACGGAACGTCCGGCCTCCCTGCGTTTCCGGCGGAATCTTCATCGTGGCCGACCCTTGAAGCGTCGGGACCTCAATCTCACCGCCGAGGGCAGCGACCCACACGGGGACGTCGACCTCGGTAGTGAGGTTGTCCTCCTCGCGGGTGAAAATGGGGTGGGGACGAATCTGCACCGTGAGATACAGGTCACCCCCTTGGCCCTGTCCCGCAGCACGAATGCGCTGGCCGGAGCGGACGCCGCGCGGAATCGTGACGTCGATCGTGTGCGCTGGTTTCCCGCCCCCCGCCGGAATTGTGACTTTCCGGGTCGTCCCCGTATAGGCCCCTTCGAGAGAGATCTCGACGGTGCCCTCGATATCCTGAGCGGGGGCTTGTTCCGCAGGCTGTCCTGCCGCCCCCCGTCGCAGCAGCTCCTCGATGTCGATGCCGCCGCGCCGGCCTCGGCGGGTCCGGCGACCGGTCATGGTTTCTCCGAGAATATCGCCCCCAAGGCCTCCGAACATCTGCTGGAAGAACTCGCTGAACTGCCCGAGGTCCTCGGGGGTTCCATAGATGGTGAAGGATCCGTCTCCGGACCGCCCGGCTCCCTGGCGGAGCAGATCTTCCCATCCTCCGCCCCGCTGCCTCAGATCGAGGAGCTGGTCGTACTTCGCCCGCCGCTCAGGATCGTTGAGCGCCTGGTGGGCCTCGTTGATCTCTTTGAAACGCTGCTCGGCCTCTGCGTTGCCGGGGTTGACGTCCGGGTGGTATTTCCGGGCCAGCTTCCGGAACGCCTGGCTGACCGTCTTCTGGTCCGCCGTCCGGTCCACCCCAAGAATCTTGTAATAGTCTTTGAACTCCATGGCACTCCCGCGACCGCCTTAGCCGGGGCGCACAGCGCCTTTGCGGGCCGGCTCGTCGGTTCCCGCGCCACCCACCACCGTCACCTTCGCCGGCCTGAGGACCTCGTCGTTGAGCAGATAGCCCTTCAATACCTCGCCCACGACGGTGCCGCTGGCCTGCCCTGCGTGTCGGGGAGGAACGACCGCGACCGCCTCGTGCAGGCGGGGATCAAACGCCTTGCCGATCGCCTGAAGAGGTTGAACGCCCATCGCCGCCAGCCGGTCCAGGATTTGGCGCTGAGTCATGCGCAATCCATCCACGAGCGCTTTCGCCGATCCCTCGGGCGCCTCGCCGAACGCCAGCGCTCGCTCAAGGGTGTCCAGCACTCCGATCACGAGGCTCAGCATCTGGCGGCGTGTGCGCTCGACCGCGTCCTGCCGGTCCCGGAGCGCCTGTTTCTTATAGTTCTCCAGGTCGGCGGCCGAATGGAGGAAGTGCTGCCAGTTGCGCTGCGCCTCCTCGCGGATCTGGCGGACTCTTTCCCTGAGCTGCTCCTGAGAGAGGGCGGCCAGATCGTCAGCCTCAAGAGCCGACGCCTCGGCCGCCCCCTCTCCTGCGGGACCGCCCTGGGCGCCTTCGATGTCCGGCCGCTCGCCGCTGTGTTCCATCGTCATGCCACCTCGGTCGTAATGATCATGTCACGGTCTCTGTGTGCGCAGAGCTCCGTGCGAGGAGCTGGGCGCGCACGGCTACGGCTTGTCCGACGGCTTGAACTCGGCGTCGATCACGTCGTCGCCGCCCTTACCGCTGCTTCCTCCCGGCTGGGGGCCGGACCCTCCGGTCCCGGCTCCCGCTGCTCCGGCCGTCTGCCGCCTGTACATCTCCTCGCCGAGCTTGTAACTGGCCTGCTGCAGCGCCTCGGTCGCGCGCTTGATGCGGTCGCCGTCGCTGCTCTTCAGGGCTTCCCTGAGGTCATTGAGCGCAGACTCGACTTTCCCGCGCTCATCCGCGGAAACCTTGTCGCCGACCTCCTTGAGCATCCGCTCGGTCTGATGGGCCAGGCTGTCCCCGCGATTTTTCACCTCCGCGGCCTCCCGCTGCCGGGCATCCTCGGCGGCGTGCGCCTCGGCCTCCTTGATCAGGCGGTCGACCTCTTTCTTATCGAGCGTCCCGGTCCCGGTAATCTTGATCGACTGCTCGCGGCCGGTGGCCCTGTCCTTGGCCGAGACGTTCAGGATGCCGTTCGCATCGATGTCAAACGTGACCTCAACTTGCGGCACGCCCCGAGGCGCCGGCGGGATGCCGTCGAGGAGGAACTTCCCGAGGGTCCGGTTGTCGCGGGCCATCGGCCGCTCCCCCTGGAGGACATGGATATCCACGGCGGTCTGTCCGTCCTCGGCCGTGCTGAACACCTCTGTCTTCCGAGTCGGGATCGTGGTGTTCCGCTGGGTCAGCACTGTGTCTACGCCGCCGAGCGTCTCGATACCCAGCGAGAGCGGCGTGACATCGAGGAGGACCACCTCCCGCACTTCGCCGGCCAGGACGCCGGCCTGGATCGCCGCGCCCACCGCCACGACTTCGTCCGGGTGAACCTCCTTGTTCGGCTCCTTGCCCGTCAGGCGGCGCACGAGTTCCTGCACGCTTGGCATCCGCGTGGCTCCGCCGACCAGGATGACCTCATCGAGGTCCTTTTCCGTCAGCTTCGCGTCCGCGAGGGCCTGCTTGAACGGGCCGATGCACCGCTCCACGAGATCCGCGGTCAATTCGTCGAACTTGGCGCGGGTCAGGACCGTGTCCAGGTGCTTGGGGCCGGTCGCGTCCGCGGTAATGAACGGCAGGTTGATCGACGTCTGGACGACCGAGCTGAGCTCGATCTTCGCCCGCTCCGCCGCCTCGCGCAGCCGCTGCAGCGCCTGCCGGTCCTGCCGCAGGTCGATCCCCTGCTGCTTGCGGAACTCGTCGGCCAGCCAGTTGACGATGCGCTCGTCGAAGTCGTCGCCGCCCAGGTGGGTGTCGCCGTTCGTGGCCTTGACCTCGTAGACTCCCTCGCCGATCTCGAGGATGGAGACATCAAACGTCCCGCCGCCGAGATCGAAGACAAGGATGGTCTTGGCGTGCTTCTCCTGCAGCTGGCGGCCGTAGGCGAGGGCGGAAGCCGTCGGCTCGTTGATGATGCGCAGGACCTTGAGGCCGGCGATCTCGCCCGCATTGCGCGTCGCGGTGCGCTGCGCATCATTGAAGTACGCCGGCACGGTAATGACCGCCTGCTCGATCTTCTCGCCCAGGTAGGCTTCGGCGTCGGTCTTGAGCTTCTGGAGAATCATCGCCGAGATCTCTTCGGGCGTGAACGTCTTCCCGGCGGCTGGGATATTGACCACCGCCGCCCCGTTCTTCCCCTCTTCCACCTTGTAGGAGACGATCTTCCGCTCGCTCTCCACCTCATTGACCCGGCGGCCCATGAAGCGCTTGATCGAGTACACCGTGTTCTCCGGGTTCAGGATCGCCTGCCGCCGGGCCATCTGGCCGACGAGCCGCTCCCCGGTCTTCGTAAAGCCCACCACTGAGGGCGTGAGCCTGCTTCCTTCCGAGTTCGGGATGACGGTTGGCTCGCCGCCGATCATCGCCGCAATCACGGAGTTTGTCGTTCCGAGATCGATTCCCACAACCTTTGCCATCGCTATTCCCCCTGACCGCACCGCGTGTAGAATCCGGCCGCCGCCGGGAATCCCGGGCGGCAGCCGTACGCACACCTTACTCGATCTGCACCTTTACCGATGTCGGCTTGACCCGCTCCGACTTCGGGACCTTCACCTCGAGCACCCCGTCCTTGTAGGTAGCCTTCGCCTCGGACGACTTCACCTCGGTGCTGAGAGGCAGGGTTCGGAAGAACGCGCCGTACCGGAGCTCGCGGCGATTGTAGTTCCGGCCCTTCCGCTCCTCTTCGTGCTTCGTCTCGCCTTTGAGGGTGATTGCGTCGTTCGTCACGGTGATGTCCACGTCCTTGGGATCCATATTGGGCATCGCCGCGCGCACAACCACCTCGTTCTCCGTCTCGTACATCTCGACGGCCGGTTCCCATGCCATTTCGGCGAGATCCCGCGACGGACGGCGAATGGCAAAGAAGTCGTCAAACAGCCGGTCCATCGCCCGGCGCAGTGTTCCCGCGTCCTCAAATGGATCCCAGCGCATAATGCTCATCTTACTTCCCTCCTTGTGTCCTTCACTGTCCGTTCTCACCAGCTGAATCATTTCTGCTCGTCCCCCCCATCGTCTGTCCCAGCCTCACGAGGAGCCTCTTGGAAGACCCAGGTAAGCTGCTCGTGGTAATGCTCCTGGATCTCCAGGATCAGGCGCACTCCCGCGAGGTTCAGACCTTTCTCCTCGGTCAGGAACCGGATCAGCCGGACCCGCTCAATGTCCCGCTCCGAATACAGCCTGATCCGGTGCCGCCGCATCGGGGACAGCAGCCCGCGCTCCTCGTAGATCCGGAGCGTCCTCGGGTGGACCCCCACCAGCTCGGCGGCCACGCTAATCACATAAACCGGCTTATCAGGTCCTCGCTCCTTCACGCTCATGCTCCTGGATATTTGACCTTCCCTTGCCCTATCCAATGAATAGTATAACGATTAAGTCATACAATGTCAAGATACTTAACAATATGACTGTCAATTGTTCTGAGCTACGTGTGGGGGGATGGTGAGGGCCGGCACGGCCGGTAGGAAGCAAACAGCCGGACCTTTTTGGGGAGGCCCGGCCGTCTTAAACGACACTTTGGCTGTTAGACTTTGGATTTCAGGGCTGTGTCGATCCGCTTCTTGAGTTGCTCTTTGGGCATGTAGCCCACGATCCGCTCAATCAACTGTCCGCCCTGGAAGACCCCCAACGTGGGGATGCTCATGATGCTGTACTTCGCCGCCACGCCGCCGTTCTCGTCTACGTCCATCTTCAGGACTTTGAGCTTTCCCGTGTACTCTCCGGCGATCTCTTCCACGATCGGTGCAATCATCTTGCACGGTCCGCACCATGTCGCCCAGAAGTCCACAAGCACCGGCGTGGACGCCTTCAACACTTCCGCCTCAAAGGTCTGATCCGTAACGCTGCCGACCTTCTCTCCCATCGATCCTCTCCTTCCCCTCTATTTATTGAACGGGATCCCCGACCTAGTTATTCCCCTTAGTGGTCATTCCCCCCACGTGCTAGCCCAAGGCCGCTCCGGGACCTATTACCGCAGGAGGCCCGCAAGGGCCGCCAGGATGAGGGCGATTCCCCCGGTTCCAAGACACCCCATCCGCGACCCTCCGCCGGGTCTGCGCGCCCCCGTTCTGGATTCTGCCGCCCCTACACGAAGTGAGAGCCGGGCAGCGATCTTGAACTCCCGGACGGCGTCGGCGATGCGTCCCTGCTGCTTGTAGACGACCCCGAGGTTCTGGTGCGCGATCCAATACTCCGGATCGGCCGTGATCGCTTGCGTGTAGCACTGCACGGCGTCGTCCAGGCGGCCGCGCTCCCGATGAACGTTTCCGAGGTTGCTGTGCGCCTGTGCGTTGTGCGGATCGATCCCGATGGCGCGGGAAAACGCCTCGAACGCCTCGTCCCACCGCCGGGCGTGGACGTAGGCCACGCCGAGCTTGTTGTGCGCCAGCGCGGAGGAAGGAGCTGCGGAGACCGCCTGGCGGAAGGCAGCCACGGCCCCGTCCCAGTCCTGAGCGGCCAGCCGCGCTTCTCCCTCGGCGAGGAACGGCGTGGGTTCCGGCATGCGTGTTCTCGTGCCTCAAGGTGCTTTCGAAGAAAGTTCCCCCGCCCCCTTCCCTCCGGGGAAGGACCCGCTGGAGACGGCCACTAGGCCGTGGATCTCGTCAGGGCCGGCTGGCCCGCCCAGAGGGGGAGGTCTTCGATGATGTCGTCGGTGTCGTCGGCCAGAGTCGCATTCGCCAGAGCCGTATTCGCAAGCGCCGCGGCCTCCCGGCCCCAGAGGGTTTCATCGATCTTTACGTGCGCGCCGCGGTAGGCGTGCAGGAGCGCTCGAACCTCGAGGTAGGGGCCAACCAGCGCCGGGAGGATTTCCTGGGTGCCGTTGATTTGCGCAACCACGTCCGGGCTATCGCTGTGCACCACGATCCAGCGGGCGCCGAGTCGCCGCGAGTTCCAGAGAGCATAGAGGATCCCACGGAACGTGCCGAGGTCCCGGCTGGTCACGGCGTGCAGCGTTCGCCCGATCCGTCGGAGGACCTGTCCGTGGACGTCCACGAACACGATCCCCATCCCCGCCCGGTTGCCTTCCGGCCCCGCCGCAGCCACATATGCATGGAGGGCCTTTGTGCTTCCCCAAGGTTCCAGCGCAGCCATTCCCTATACCGCCCTTTCGATGATGGCTACAACCGCGACCAGCGCGGCGAGGACGATGATTTTCAGACGAAACAGATCGCGGTCATCGGAAAAACGTTCCCAGAGACCGGAGAGACCGGCGTCAGATCGGCGCGGCATCCGGATGGCTCGTGTGGCCGAGGCCCCGGTCGCCTTTTCGCGGATCGCTCCGAGCGCAAGGGAGGCCTGGACTCTCGATCCGGCGGGCCACAAGACGGCCTGGGAGGTCAGCGCGCGTGTTCTGCGCGGTCGCGGGGAATCTACGAGCATCTCTGTCCTCCCTGATAGGCTCGGAGGAGTCCCACCACCCGGCCGATGATCTGGAATTCCCCGCGAATCGCCGCGTACAATGGGTTGGCCGGCATGAGGATAGGCGTCCCTTCGTCGAGGACGAATTTCTTGATCGTCGCCTCTTCGCCGAGCAGCGCCACCACGACCTCGCCCGGAGACGCGACAGGCTGCCGCTTGACCACGACGACGTCGTCGGGCATAATGCCCGCGCGGATCATGCTGTCCCCCTTCACGCGAAGCAGGAAGCACCCCGCGACGTCCCCGAGGATCCCGTGGGGAACTTCCAGCTGCTCCTCTATCTGCTCGTCGGCGAGAGATGGAGGGCCTGCCGAAACCCGGCCCACCAGGGGGAGCACGACCGAATCTCTTCCTCGGAGCAGGCTCTTGTCGAGGACCTCCACTGCACGCATCTGCTCTCCGTTGCGGTGAATATGCCCTTTGTGCTCCAACGCGGTCAGATGCTGATGGACGGTAGAGGGGGATCGTAGGCCGAAAGCGGCCGCGATCTCCCGCAC
>Ga0187846_10001639_pt1 | contig 12568 bp, 21 predicted proteins | sample TC_taG_FD_161473 | JGI IMG/M metagenome (GOLD analysis project Ga0187846, IMG submission 161473) | Biofilm microbial communities from the roof of an iron ore cave, State of Minas Gerais, Brazil - TC_06 Biofilm (v2) | ecosystem: Environmental > Terrestrial > Deep subsurface > Cave > Wall biofilm...
CTCGACAACACGGTCAAAATCGAGCCGAAGGAATCAAGCGGCACGTCCGAAGCGGTCCCGATCATCCTCGCGAGCGATTGGCACTCTGAGGAACGAGTCACCTTGGCACAATCCAACGGTCTTAATGAGTTCACCTTGGAAATAGCTGAAAAGCGTATCCGCCATTTCTTCCAATCCGGGCTTAAGCTCATCAAGGAGCACCTCAATCCTGGAGTCGCTATCCATCATGTGATCGTAGCCCTACTTGGTGACTTCATCACCAACGACATCCACGAGGAACTCATCGAAAACACTCAGCTTGGCCCAACGCAGGCACTCATATTCGTGCAGAACCTGATTGTCGCCGGCATCGAGTTCCTGCTGAACAATTCGCCCTACACGTTCACCTTCGTGTGCCGTGTCGGCAACCACTCGCGCACGACCAAGAAAACCCACTTTTCCGTGGAGAACGATCATTCACTTGAACACCTGATGTATGTCTTCCTCAAGGCCAAGTTCGGTAAGGAGCCACGCGTCGAGTTCATCATCCAAGAGGGCTATCATATCTACATGGACGTCTATGAGAAGACACTGCGGTTCCATCACGGTCACGCCATCAACTATCAGGGAGGCATCGGCGGGATCACCATTCCGGTCATCAAGGCAATTGCCGCGTGGGACAAGGCACGGCCTGCAGATGTGGACTGCTTCGGCCATTTCCATCAGACGCTCTCGAACAACAAGTTCAAGTGCAACGGCTCACTCATCGGCTACGGCGCGTTCGGCGTGAGAATCAAGGGAGACTTCGAGCCTCCCAAGCAGACGCTGTTTCTTGTTGATAAGAAGAGGGGGATCACATGCGACTGGCCAATTTACGTGTAGTGTTCGGGATTGGACTCTGTTCATTACTAATGAACACCGCTGCGTTTGCCGACGACTGCCCCGCAGGAGCGCCGAGGCATCCGCCGCTGACTAGTCTTGACCACCAGTCGATGGTTGCTGCTTATACAGCGAGCTTTCGGGGGCTCTACCACCGAGACCCAACCGGCCAGCCAGGCTCCGGCGTCGACGACACCGGCTACTGGGTTTCTACCTCTGACCACTACGGACAGTTCTCGGACGGTGTGTGTCGCGCCGGATGGAGCGCCTACTGGGAAATGCGCCTCGGAGGAGCTTCGGCTGCAGACCCAGGACTTGGAGACCAGCCTGCACGTTTCCAGGCGTCTCAACCGACGCCTGTGCCTGTTCCTCCTACTCCCCCTCTTCCTAGCGTGGATCTGTCTGGTGTTTTACAAAGGCTGGATCTTGTGGAAGCGCACCTGACGCTTATTCAGGCCGACATTGACGCCGGGCGGGCCGAGAATCAGAAATTCTTCGGGGACGCGCGAGGATTCGTGAAAACGTGGGGACCAGTCCTTCTGAAATATGTGGCTCCGGCTCTTGGTGGTGTTCTGGCAGGCATCAAAATCAAGTAGGAGGCTATCGTGGCGAGAAAACCTATCAGACTGTCGAGAATGCAGACGCTGGCGGATAAACCGTATCCCTTCATGCAAGTTATCTGGTGGGACGCTGCGGACTCCGAGCAGACTTGGGGCACTGAGAGCCAGGCTATCACCTTCGGAAACCGGCCCTGTGAGATCATCAGCTACGGGTATCTGGTCAGCAAGAGCAAGGCCTACATCGTGCTCGCGGCTGACCGGATTCTCCGGAACGAACCGAGCGACAAGGAAGTGGTCTTCGGGCGCATCACCAAAATTCCGCGCCCGTGGGTGCAGAAGACTCGCACGATGAAAGTGAGGGTCAAATGAGTTGGATGCCAGATGATGGAGAATTAGATGACCAAGGAAGAACATCAACGACGCCTGCAGAGCGGTATCTCCCGAGCCCTCCTGTCGTGCGAGCAACGCCACGCCGGGGCTTCCTTGAAATACCGGAAAGCCCCAAGCTCAGAAAAGAATATCCCATTGTCACCGGTGTCCTCGACTACTTCCCGGACGCAATTGCCGCAGTTTCTCACGTCAGCTATGTCGGAAACCAGCAGCACAATCCCGGTCAGCCCCTCCACTGGGCGCGCGGGAAGTCGATGGACCAGGAGGATACGTTGGGCCGTCATCTCATTCAGCGAAAAGGTCGTGACGCTGATCACGTTAGGCACTTGGCGAAGATGGCATGGCGGGCGCTCGCAGCCCTTCAGATTGCCATAGAACTCGAACATGGACTCGACCCCTACAAGGAGGATAGCGAATGACCTGCGTTTGCGGGCGCCCTGGCCGCACCAAGAAAGGTAAAGAATGCGGCGCGTGCAGAATGCGTCGTGTTCGAACTAATCCCAAGCGAGCAGAAGAAAATCGTCGTAGAGTTCGAGAGTGGCAACTCAAGTTTCCAGAAAAAAGACTAGCTCAGCGCCTGAAACTTTATGGGCTCTCTGTCGAAGAATATCGCAGTATGGAATCTCGACAGGGTGGAGTCTGTGCAATATGCAAATTGTCAGATCCAAGACACAGGCTTAGCGTGGATCACGATCACGGCACGGATGTAGTAAGAGGACTTCTTTGTAGTAGGTGTAATCTCGTTCTAGGAAGGTGCGGAGATAGCATAGAACTATTTCAACGCACGATTTCCTATCTGGAGGCAACATGGTCATAGGAGTCGATTGCGATGGTGTGCTCTGTGACTTCAACAGCGCTTTTATCTCTCGCTGTATAGTTGTCACAGGCAAGGATCTATTCGGCCCCGGCTTCGTTCCAACTACGTGGGACTACCCTACGAGGCAAGCTGGTTACACCAGGGAGGAAACCCGTGCTGTCTGGGACTCAATCAAGGCTGACGAGAAGTTCTGGCAGAACCTTTCGGGCTACGAGACCACGCTGGACGACATCAGCTATCTGCGCCATCTCGAAGAGAAGGGCCACGACGTCTATTTCATCACCAACCGCATGGGGACTAAGGCACGCCTGCAGACCATCCGCTGGCTGCGCCGCAAGGGATTCCAGGACCCGATGGTGATTCTCACTCAATTCAAGGGTCTGGCTGCGCGCGTGCTCCAACTTGAATTCTACATCGATGATAAGTGGGAGAATTGCATCGATGTGGCCTCACTAGAGCGCACGGATATTCACTCCGAAAACCACTCATTCAAGCAAGTTGATACTTACATCTTCGACCGGCCCTGGAATCGCGATAGGACGGGAATCGAGGATACCGAAGCCGATCTGTTTCGGGTCCATTCGGTCAAGGCTGCTCTTCAAGAGACCTTTATCCTCACGTAGAATCCTCTTGCAAACCGCCTCACATGGGGGCATCATCTTTCTAAAGGATGGTGCCCCATGTTCCGCTCCGCGATCATTGCGTTGTCAATAGGCTCGCTGTTATTCCATAAACCCGCCCACCAGTTTGGCTGGTCTGATATGGTTCAGCCGCTCGCCTGGACATCGATGATTATGGACATGGAAGAGGGTGCGATCGAGATGAAGGTCAAGAATCACTGCACGGCCTGGTCCTACCGCTCGAACGAGAAACTGCACTGGATTACCGCCGGTCACTGCGTCCTGAACGAAGACGGCTCCTACGACGACGAGGACTACCAGGTCCAGGGAAGCCCGGTCTATGTCGAGGACTACGATTACTTGAACGATATCGCGAGCCTCACTCCCGATCTCGATAACGGCGTGCCTGGTCACCAGATCGCCAAGGACGAGCCGGCCGTCGACAACGATCCCAGAACCCCTAGCCTCATTGTGCGCGGCCACCCGCTCGGCTACGATGCCCTCTTCACCACGTTCGGCTACATGTCCGTGCTCGCTTGGCACGATCCGCAGGATAAGGACGGCGTGATCTACAACGTCTACCAAGTGCCCATTGCCGGCGGGAATTCCGGGAGCCCGGTCTACGATCGCGAGGGTAAGGTGGTTGGATTACTCCAGATCGGCTGGGGCTGGGGTGGGTTTTCAAGCGTCTCTGGTGGCCTCCCGCTGGCCAAACTCAAGGCATTCCTGAGTGAGTTGCCCTAGGTGTTCCATGAGCCACAAGGACCTGATCGACAGACTGGTCCTGGCTGCGACGATGGCCATGGAGGAGATCCAGCTGGAACAGGGCTTCGAGGATCGGGTGCTCCTGAGCGCCGTGTATACCTTGGCGCTCAGGGCCACCGATAACGCTATCGCAAATAATGAGGCTCTTCGGGGTCCATGTCTCCAGGGCTCTCAACTTCTGCTGATGCGGTGCGCTGGTGGAGTGCGTCCGAACTGAAATGGGCGAATGCTTCCGACCGAGGCATAAAGTAAAGAAATTTGTCCTCGTGCCACAGCCCAAGATAGCCATTGGGCATCCATTCAATCCTCATGATTAGCTTCTCCCTTCAAAGTTATTTTATTGAAGGGTTTTCTAGGGTGCTCTTCTGTCGCAGCGTTATAAATAGACAGATCACCCCCAAGAGCAACAAAACGCTTGGGATTGAACTTACGATATGTTGAAGCAACTAGAGTAATAGTGGAACCATCCACGTTGATGGACATCGCGCCAGTTTCGTCGCGCATTTCGCCCAGCTCATCCGTGACCTTCCTGATAGCATGCTCAATCGCGGCCTTCTGCTCGCGGAGGCCAGCAAGCGCAGAAAGCTTACCGAGCAGTTTCTTCTTGAGCTTTGGCTCGATCTTGATTTCCTGAATCGTGGATGTGGTAACAGTAGGCATAAATACCTCTATGCAGTTTGACACTTCCAGCCGCCATTCGGGCACTGATTGAGCTGCACAGCCTGTTCCTTCAGTTCCTCGACAGCCGCTCTCCGGCCAAGTCTGTAGGACTCCCGGATGGCGTAGTCAACAGGGTCTGAGGACATACCTCCGGTAATTCCCTCAATCGTCGTTAGTCGAATCTCTTCAAGCTTCTGTTGGAGTCTGCAAAATTCGGGCCGTGTGTTCGCTCTCGGTGACAGTTTGCGCACACTACCTCGCACTTGGCTATCTCCTTTCGAATCGCACGCATCGAGCTTTTGATAGACCCGATGTTTGCAAGTTTGCGACCACGCACGTGATCGAAATCCATCACGTAGGGTGGATACTTCGTTCTGCAATCTGCACAGGGTTGATTCTTGGCAGCATCAATAAACGCTCTGCGAGAGGTGCGACGTCTATAGTCGTATTCCCGAAGTCGTTCGCGATGCTCAACATAGTAACATCTTTGATAAGCCAAGATCTTTTCACGGTTGCGAGCTTGGTAGACTTTCTGCTTCGCAAGCACCTTCTTACGGTTGTGCCTATAGTAGCGTTGATGATATTGCTTATTCTGTTCGCGACTGTAGCGCATCATGGCAGCTTCTCCATATCTGCCATATTGTAACCCCATTCGCCTTCGACTTCAAGAGGAACAGAAAACTTTATTTGAGGAAGATTGGTCATTGCCTCGACCATGTGTTGATGAAGTTCTTGTTCGTATCCCTTCTGGACTTCAAGCTTCAAGGCGTCATGAACCTGTAAAAGTGGCTCACACCAAATGCCTCGCTTCCAAAAATATGGAAGAACGCTATTCCAAACATTGGCTTCTGCCCACTTCATTGCAAATTGCGCGCTCTCCTGAATAGGGGTAGAGAAAGCGAAACGTCGAGCTTCCTCCCTAATCCGTTCCTTCTTACTTCGAATACCGCCGATATACCGAATACGCCCAGACAGACACCGGACAAAACCGTTTTGTCGAGCCTCGCGTTCTTTAGCCTCCATGTAGTCAACGACACCCGAGTAAAGAGATAGCGTGTCTTGTAACCATCGGCTGGCAGTATCCTCATCGGCTTCGACTCCATTTTTCCTGAGCTGCACCGAGAGCCCAACAGGCGTCATGCCCATCGGGATTCCGAAGTTAATGGCTTTTGCGGCTAACCGTCCGCGCTCGGCTTCCTTATCTCGGAACGGCTTGCTGTAGTCCTTGACGTTTCCACCGAAGATTCGCTGGGCGAGCTTGGCGTGTAAATCGACGAGCGTTCCGTCAGGATTACGGAGTTCCCCTCGATAGACCGCGAGAAGCGTGGGGTCTTGGGACAGGTGGGCAAGGCCGCGAAGCTCGATTTGCGACTGGTCCCAGTTACAGACGGAGTGCCCTTCTTCTGCGACCCAACCGCGCTTAAAATATTCGGCCCAGTCACCGTGCTCAGGCTGGGCGAGCATGTTGGGGTCTGCGGCGGCAAGACGACCAGTGACAACCCGAGTGGTCCGAAGCGTAGTGTGAACCCGTCCATCAAACGGCCAGCGGTTGACGTAATCAGGAATACGATCCACAAACGTGTGCTTGAGCTTGTAGAACTCACGAAACGAACGGACAGACGAGATCTGCCGGTAGTATGCGGGGTTTTCGTTCTCCAGCGCTTCAAGAATGAGATCATTAGTCGACCCTATCCCTGACGACGTGAACTTGATTTCTTCGAGTCTGCACATCCCATAGAGGAATTCAGCGACCTGAATGAAGGAGTTCGCATTAAAGCCTTTACGGCCCGTAAGCTCCTCAAGCTCGGTTTGGCACATGTCGATGGCGCTTTCGAGCGCCTCACCGAGGGTGTGCATGTGGTCGAGGTCGGGCTTGATGCCGATTTTCTGCATGCGGTCGAGGAGCGGGTAGGTCGAGAGTTCGAGTTCGTAAACTTCTCGCAGGCCCATCTCGTCAATACGTGGCGCGTAGACGTCAAGCAGTCGACCAGTCGCATCAGCGTCTCGACATCCATAGTGGACAGCTTTAGGACGAGATATGTGGTCAAGTGTGGCTTGCGGGAGAGATCCAACCCTAGAATACCCAGCAACCTGGATATCAAGATCCTGCTCTTGCCACAGTTCGGCAGGGCGCTTCGAACTAAGGACTCGTTCAACAGATTTGAGTAGCTTGGATTTAGGGAGCTTGGGTAGGACCTTGATGTGCCGGCCTTTCGCGATTTCCGCAGCGAAGGCTTCGTGACGCGCTTCCTCCCATTCGAGCGTCTCGACGTCCCAGATCCACGTGAGGTAGTCCCATGCAAGCTCATTTTGTTTGTCTCCGATGATGTCCCTGTATTCGGACATCTCCATGCCGCAGTAGCGGAGGGAGCCCGCCTTGAGCCCCTGAGGGACTAGCTGCAACAGATAGGCCATCACCATTGTGTCGTCGAATGGAAGCCCCCCTATAGAGATACCCATTGCTCGCAGCATAGCCAGATCGTGCAGCGCATTGTGGAACAGAACTATAGGTTTCTTGTCGATTAGCCATCTTTCGAAGTGCTTAAGACCAACAGAATCATTGGCTCGTATGAGATAACTCTGGCCTGGTTTGGTCGAAAACTGTAACGACCAAGGCTTTTCGGGCCATCCCTCGGTGTCCAGAGAAACTATTAGGCGTTCCAATGGTCTATCCAATGACCTTTTTGGTCTCTATCACGAGCATTATCTTCTAGAGTTCCTTGAGGATATCCCACACTTCATCTCCTACAAGCAATCTATATTCCGGGTCTTTGATCGGGTCGTCATAGAGCATCCTTGCTTGAATCTTGCCGTCCAAATACTTGGACAGCTGGTGGAATCCGTCGTTCACATATGGTGACATCTCGGGATTATGCATCCCGGCCGCTGGGTGGATAATGGGGAAGACGACTAGATCATCATGAAGAAACGAATCAAGCTCAAGATGGAGACCGGTGGGGTAGAACCAAGCAATTCCCGTAGTGCCATCCATGTCCACATCGCCCAGAAAAGCGCGTGTAGCGTAACGCCCAAGAGTAACCAGAAGGCGGGGACGAATCCGTTGAAGCTCTGCGACCAGCTCGGGCCAATCTCGATCGAAGTCTTCAGTGGTCCACTTGTAGTCCTTGCCTTGGTATTCACGGAAAATATTGGTGAGGAATAGGTCTCTTCGGACAGGCAGACCGTTGGCTTCGAGCTGTCGCTCAAGTTCTTCACCGGTATCCCCCACAAATGGCTTGCCTAGCCTGTCCTCAAAGTATCCTGGTCCCTCGCCTACCACACAGATGTCGCATGGAGTAGGACCTTCACCGCGAACACGCATACTTCTCCCTCTTGCTGACGCGCATCAGTGCGTGCCGCTTGTGCGGAAGTTCGGAATCTCAGCAATCTCCTTGACGTCGGCAAAGGAGCGGACCAGAGAATTTGCGATAGGTCCCTGAATCTGAGGAGCCGACGAATGGACGATGAGGTAGAAGTTTGCACCCATACCCCTATAGTTTGCGCTCGTTTCAACTATGTGTGCCTCGACCAGCTCGTCAGGTCGATCCTCGAAGAACTTAACCACGAACGTGCGGATGTCCGGAAGCTTGATGTGTTCCGGGAGCTGATTACTCATCTCACCAGCGTTTTTCAACGCGTCTTCGAAGCTGCTCATTGTTTGTCCTCCTCATTGTCAGAGACAACGTAACGTTCGAGGATCGATTTAATTGCTAGTGTCCACGGCATCTGGCTCGTTTCTTGCCTCAAACGAATCTCCTCAACCAGATCGTCTAGCTCCGTCACGCCGTCATCAATCACAATTTTCGTCACCTGCGACATAGTCCCCTCCAGAAACGAAGTCCTGTATTCTTTGTGCAACAGCCATGCCTAGCCGCTTCGAACCGACCTTGGTCTTTACCGCGATGTCGGCCCACTCCGAGGCCGATGCGTTACAGGCATCTCGAAGCGACGCTCTGAAATGACGTTCAACGGATGCAGACGCGCGAAGTCCGATGCCAGGGAAATGGTCTTTGAGGATGGCTCGGAAGTCGCTGATGGGGATGAATCCGTGGACCTGCGAATTCCGCGATGAAAGCAGAGTCTGATGAGCATCCCAAGGCTTGTCCGTACTCCAGCGATAGAGATCAAGCAGGAACTCAAGACTGCGCTTACGAGAATCAGAAAACCACACATGGAAGCCGCCTTTCATCATCAGCGTGAACAGCCGTTTCTTCATCTCCGAGGCGTTCATGTTGCCGCGCGCCACAGCCCAGTGCCGCTTCCCGCCTTTATCCCGCCATTTTGGCGTGATGACGAGGCCCTCGTTGTTGACAGCCCACTCGCCCTCGATGAGTAACCAGGCCACGTCGAAGTCACCCTTCGGCCCGAGCATCCCTGACGCCTGCGTTTTGATCAATCGGCCGTCTCGTAGCGAGGTTACGAACTCCTGAATAGTTTTAAACTCGACTCCGATATCTACACTATGACCTTCTTCGTCTGGCTTTGTGGCTAAATAGATATCGCCGTGAGGAAGGATTGTCTCGATAACACCAATTCCTAGTTTCCGCAATGGTGCAATCAGCTCTTTCGAACCAGCTCGTGTGTCGACCACAATGGACATTAGATCCACTCTTCTGGTTCTGAATCCGGAAAGACCAGTTGTGCGAACTCGCGGAACGGATGTTCCCAGTCGCCAATCGCGAACGTCTGGCCGGCAATTGCATAGCCGCCAGGACCGCGCACCTTTCCCACCGTGATGGTCACGTCCTCGGGGCCAACACCTTGATGCGCCAGATTGAAGTGGGTTAGGCCAACGAGTTCCTTGTGGCCCGAGCCCTCGCGCTCACCGGTTGGTCCTCGCCCCTTCTTGCCGTTCCACTTCGTCACCTCGCCCCAGGTATCCTTCATGCCGCGTATGAACCCGACGTTGCAGTTCGAGCCTTTGGCCATATTGATGAGTCGACGATAGGCCACGTTCGCGGAGTCGTAGTCCTTCTGGTCGTTGTCGCCAGTGAGACCGAACGCAAAGCGCATCAGCAACCAGAGATCGTTCTCTTTGTCGACAAGTGTCGTGCGGCAGTTCCTGACGAAGTAGGCGAAGTCCGTCTTGTATTCCTCTAGCATCTCCTGAGCCTTCTCGACATCATCCTCGCCACCGGGGCACCAGTCATATTCCTTGACGTAGATCTCCTTGTCTGGCTCAGCTCGGAGAATACGGTCCACGACTCCCTCGAGACCCTTGTCAAACGACAGGATGCCGATAGGACTCGGACCATCGAGCCAAAATGAGGTTTTCCAGCTACCAGGCTCGCCGGCGCTGATGCCGAACAATCGATGCTTGTCGTAATCTTCGACCTTGACGCGCTGATAATCAGCAAACGGTTTAGCCATGTAGGAATCCTTTGAGAGCAGCTTTTGCCTGTTGTCGTTTAATGTTGCAAAGGAAGGGCCAAAGCTGAGCTACTACGGCTTGGACCTTTTCGAATCCGGCTGCTTGATATCTCCAATATTGCCGACTACGAAGAGTCTTAGGTTGATATGGGCCGGTTATAGATCCAATACCAACCGCTGCGGTAAATCGACTAAGAGGCTCTTCAGTAGTTTGAACAATTCCAAGTTGGATCTGTAGCCCTCTCTTGATCGTCCTTTTAACTACACCCGTATGCCCTTCACCGTCAAAGAATCCAGCAGCCCAAGCTAAATCCTCTCGGATTGGTTTATGTCTTAAGTATTCCGGCATGTTTGGCATGGTTTATCACAGCATCCCATTCTTCTTTAAGCTCTCTAGCAGTAAATTGAATGTCCCAGGCCAGTAGCTCAGGACCGGGATGAGATCCTTGTCTCATGCGGCTCCCTCGCCTTATCCAGGCATAGTCACCATTGATGAAGAACCCAATCAGGCGAGCGTAGGGTGTTTCCAGACAGTGACAGTAGCAAGCCATTTGGGTGACATACTTCGCGAATTTGACCGGAAAGCTGTTCGATGGCTCTCGGGGAACCTCTCGCGTCGAGAGCCATGTGAGTTTCATTTCGCCAACACGGACATGAGAGTTGAAGATGATAAGGTCTGGGGAGAAAATGATGCCATATTCTGGCTCGACAAACTCACCTGGGCGCTCCACGAATCTCTTTTTGAACCCTTCCTCCAGGACAGCTTCAAGTGAAAGACCAACTTCAAGCCGCAGAGGATCAGGTGTTCCTCCCGTGTATCGTCCAGGTTCGAGATCCTGATACAGTGCATCATATAGTTGACTCATGTGAAGGCCCTTGCCGCGCACGTAACCCGGTTGCTGTGCAATGAAGTCTTCGAGACCATGGGAAACAGGGGTGACGATCATTTATCACACCTGACAGGACCACTGCTTACCGTAGCGCCTGGAGTAAAAGATCGTATTGAAGTGGGCAACTGAAAACCCGTTGACGTTTCCGTCCGAAGGATCCCAGACAGCTAGAAAGGGAGACTCGACACCACGGTAGCTATCGACGTCCTTGGCAATAACGACGCCGTAGTGCCCATCGCCCTCCGACTGGTAGTTCACAATCGAGAACAACGGGACTTCTTCGACAGGTCCCATATGCGTCACGACGATCCGGTTGTAACTCTGCGCGAGATTGCAGATTCCTTCGTGGGAGGTTCCCTCTGCTTCGGTTGTGCCCGCAGCTCTGATGTCTTGCTCGTAGTCCTCAACGAGCGCGACACCGAGCATCAGCAGCCGATAGCGGACTGCCGCGACGCCGCAATCGTAGGCGTAGCGTTGCTTCATCGAATCAATCATGGCCCCTGCTCCTGTGATTCCAGACCGTATACCAGCCATCCGTGATTGTGATGCCGACAGGGACGTGAGCGGGATTCTTGATGACATAGTGCTCCCAGGTGACGAGTGGCACCTTGACGTAAATCCAGTCGGCGTGCTGAGGAACGTCGATGGTGATCACAGCTCTATCTCGTAGTAGTGCGCAGTGCGCTGAGTCCCATACCAGTTGGCGTAGTGCTTGCCCTGGAACCAAACAGCCCCGAACTTGTTGTTGAGTTTCGCTGCAGCATCGTTCGTCGCGTGACCGACGACTCGCTTGAAGTTGCGAGCCTTGCAGAGCCCCAGCCAGTAGGCCTTCAGCAGCTGGCCGAACCCGAATCCCTGGTAGGCGCCGACAATCGTGGTGCTGTAGCAGTAGACCGAGTTGTTCTCGTTCTTGTTAACGCCGGGGATTTTCTTATCCTCGTGCGCGTAGAGTTCAGCCGGCGTGGCACCGTAGGTCTCGCCAATCACGCGGCCGTCGAAGAAGATGTAAACCACCTGACCTCGGCAGACTTCGAGTAGCTCTCGTTTCTCCTCAACGTCCATCTGCAGCTCAGGTTCGTATTCTTGGTCAAACATCATCGAACGCTCGACATCCATTCTGCTCGTGAAGGTAATCATCTATGCACCATCGTCCTCTGCATCCTTGTTCATCCACTCTTCCATTTGTCCTGTGAGTGGGTGATCCGGTGCTTCGGTGTTCGTGTTCTTCGATTTCGGCCACTCTTGTAATGCCAAACTCAGCGCGTCGTGCAAGGTGACGATAGTCTCTCGGTTGACGATGATATTATTCATCGTTCCGCCTTTCGAACGGATAAGAAGCCCACCGGTATCGACATCCACGTGAATTACTGTCGAGCTTCCCGAGACGTATTTGATGGGTCTCATGACAAGCCCCCTGGCATGAAGGGCACCGGTTGCACCCGGCACTGCTGCTGCGCGACGAAATCCCGGATGGCATCCTTCGCCAGCTCCATGATGCCGTAGCACAGCTGTTTGTTGTTGATGGGGCCAGCGACGTTACACGCCCCAGACGACGGCGAGTAGGTGATCACCAGCTGAATCTGATCGCTCGGCTCGCACGGCAATTGGAATTTAGATTCCTCGAGCATAGCTCCTCCG
>Ga0187846_10001640_pt1 | contig 12560 bp, 14 predicted proteins | sample TC_taG_FD_161473 | JGI IMG/M metagenome (GOLD analysis project Ga0187846, IMG submission 161473) | Biofilm microbial communities from the roof of an iron ore cave, State of Minas Gerais, Brazil - TC_06 Biofilm (v2) | ecosystem: Environmental > Terrestrial > Deep subsurface > Cave > Wall biofilm...
TTGCGCGCTGCGCGACAGGAAGCAGTTCAACAGCGCAACGATGTGGAAGTGGTACGTTCCAATACTAATAACTTGAAGAGGCTTCCACCACCTCGCACTACGCCCAGTTCGACAGAACATTCTCTACGCCAGACGGATCTGCGCACTTCTCGCCAGTTGCCGCCGCAGGTACCCCCGATCCGCCGCAGGCGCACTGTTGATTCTGACCTTGTGTCACCCGGCTATCCCCAACGCCAGGCAGGTAATCTATATCCGCAGACAGAACCCATCAATGAAAACGCTTACCATCCTCGAACTGGCCCTGTCGACCAGCAAACAACAGGTCAGCTTGGGCGTAATCGCCACCCGGATGAGCAGCGTCGTAATCCACAAATGATTAGCGGAGCATCTGGCAGCATCAAAAATCCTTTGGTGCGCCGCCCTCCTTATATGTACGAGGATGATCCGCTGCGCCAGGAGCTAGCACAACATATCGATACACCCATTGTACGCCGCTCTTCGCGCTACGAAGAGAACGAATACGAAGAAGAATAGCCTTTACTGGCGAGCCGTACCACGCATCTGGCCTCTTTTCGCAAAATATGCTACTATTGGGCGAGTTTGTAAAAGTGAAGGAGGCCAGTCCATTGTTAACTCACCTGACTGATATACTTACGAATTTAATCAAAACCCTCTATAGCTCTACCGGTCTGGCTGGCATCGTGCTGGCTATGGCTATCGAAAGTTGCTGCATTCCGCTGCCAAGCGAAATTGTCATGCCTCTGGCTGGCGTTATGCTTGTAAGTGGCGCCATTTTGGCAGGTGTGAATCCCTGGACAGGCCTGTTGCTTGTGGCACTGGCCGGTGCTGTTGGGTGTCTCATTGGATCAATGGCCGCCTACGGCATCGGCTTTGCAGGTGGGCGTCCATTGCTACTGAGATATGGACGCTATATATTGATCTCCCAGCATGACGCAGACATGGCCGATCGCTTCTTCCAACGCTGGGGCAGCGCCACTACTTTCTTTTCCCGCTTGCTGCCGGTTGTACGTACTTACATCTCACTGCCCGCAGGCATCACAAAGATGCCGTTTATAAAATTTTGCGTATATACGCTGCTGGGTTCGTTTCCCTGGTGCTTGTTGCTGGCATATTTTGGTTTCGTGCTTGGCAATCATCTATCAACCCTCGGCCCCATCTTCCACAGCCTCGACGTGGTAATTATCGTCGCAGTGGTCCTGCTGGTGGCCCTGTATATATGGCGGCATATTCGCAATGACCGCAGAGCCCGCGCTGCCCATGCTATGGCTGAAGCAGAGGCCCGCTCTGTTAACCAGCACATACCTGCACACATGCTACCATCTGAACAGCAGCCCTTGAAGCGGACACAATTTCAGCAGCCGGGACCACAGCCCTCCAGGCCCAAATTGCCATGACCATTTGGTACCCTGTGCTATACTATCTTATAAGAGGCAAACCCTCCCTGGCTTGCCTCTACTCCCTCGTCTTCTCATCACCAACCGGGGCACCCGACCAGCCCCACTTCGTATCGTCCCTTTTAATTCCCCCAGCAGGAACAACCCTTGTCCCAAATGTCTCAATTGTCCCAACTACCCCGGCAGCCCCTGACCCCGCAAACCTCCAGGATGCCGAACCACAAACGGCACCTGTCCCAAATGTCTCAATTGTCCCAATGCACTCTCTTTGACAGAGAACTACTCGCTGGCGCGCTTTGCCTGCATTGCAGCGTGTCGCTGGAGGCGCTCTTCTAGTACAGGCTTCCAGAAGATCCAGTAGGCTACTTGAGAGCCTGCATAGACCAGTGAGGTATCTATAAGAACGGATATCAGCGCATCGGGCAATCCTGCTGCTAGCTCTCCTGCCAGAGCGCTCACACAGATACCTAGTACGACTGCCGCCAGGAATGCCGTTGTGAACTTAAGCAAACCCGGCCAGGTCGCGGGACGAGTAAATACAAGGATGGGTGGTACAATGAAGCCAATGAGGAACGGTGCAGTTTCTTTTAGCAAATCCATCGAGTCTAATCCCTTTCTCTTCTGAGCAAACCCCCTTTTCGCAGGCAATCATCGCCTTAGAAGGTATTGCTGAGAATTATACAATGCCCAGTTGTTTTATGCCAGGAGTACCGCTATGGTACAATGGAAAGCAGAGCAATTAGTTTTCTCCATTGGCACAAGTGAGGAGACCATGACGATTCGGACCGTAATTGCAGACGACCACAACGCAGAAGAACTGACCGAACGGGAAGCAGAGGTATTGCTGCTGCTCGCACAGGGACAGGCCAACAAACAAATTGCACGCAGCCTGAACATTGCTGAAAAGACCGTCAAGACGCATGTAAGCAACATCTTGAGCAAACTGGGGGTGCAGAGCCGCACGCAGGCGACGCTTTACGCCATACGCAATGGACTGGTCTCACCAGGTTCATCTGAACAGGCAGGGTAAGCCCAAAGCCTATGAAACTACAAGAACCTGCACCGGGCAAATGGCAGCTTTTTCGCATTTGGGCAAGCATTGGGCTGCAATCCTTTGGAGGTGGCGCATCGACGACGCTCTTGATACAACGTGCGTTTATACATAAGCATAAATGGCTGTCTATAGAAGAGTTTTTGCATCTTTGGAATTTATGTATTCTTACTCCTGGCATCAACCTTATAGCTTTGACCGTTTTGATCGGTCGCAAGCTTGGCGGAGCCTGGGGCATAGTCGTCTCCCTGGTGGGCTTGTTGCTGCCCAGCGCAACCATCACCTGCCTGATTACGGCCGGTTTTTCATCGATTCAACATTTACCTGTGGTGCAGGCGGTACTGCGAGGCGTGGTTCCAGCCACTGCAGGAATTATGCTACTCGTTGGACTTAATTTTGCCCTACCTCTCATTCGTAAAAGCCATAAAGAAGGGATTTTCTATTTGCTGGCCAGCAGCGTACTCATGATTGCCTGTGCGCTTGCTGTCATCCTCCTGAAGTTCTCGGTAATTATTGTAGTCCTTGCGTCCGTATTCCTTGGTGCGCTCTTCTTCTCATCAAAATCAGATGTTCCGCTACTTCAACAAGAGCAGAGGGAACAGCGATGATTAATCCACTCATTTACTTTCTCCTTTTCCTCAAAGCCTCGCTCTTCTCGACGGGTGGCTTTAGCAACTTACCCAGCCTGCACCAGGACTTGACTGGCAACGGCTGGGCCAAAGAAAGCGTTTTCGGGCAATCCATTGCCATAGGTCAAATCAGCCCTGGCCCTAATGGATTGTGGGTCATCAGCCTTGGCTATCTCACCTATGGTTATCTTGGTGCATTTCTCGCCCTGATTGCTGTCATTATCCCTGCTCTCCTGGTGCTCGCTATCTCTGCTGGCTACACTCGCATCGAACATAGGGCATGGGTGCAGGGTGCTATGCACGGTGTCTCCCTTGCTGTCGTCGGTCTCCTGCTGACTGTCGTCTGGACTATTTTGCGCCAACCTGGCGTAGATTGGAAAGCGCTGCTGATAGCCGTAGGCGCCTTCGCACTGGCTTCGAGTCGTAAGGTAAACATTCCGATTATTTTAGGCCTGGCAGGACTCGCGGGGTATCTATTGTATCGATGACAATGAATTCGTAAGAGAACCATTTCACAGAGAAAGGTAGACTGCTATGGGTAATTTCCATCATGGTGTACGCTTTGGTGCGAACGTCGATCCAACCGCGAACGATCCAGGCTGGCCATTGCAGCTAACCCACGCGATTGAACGAGCGGGACTCGAACTGATTGGCGTTCAGGATCATCCCTACAACGCTGGATTTCTGGAGACCTGGACCCTGATCGCTACGCTGCTCCAGGCGACAGAGAGGGTGCATATATTTCCGAATGTCGCCAACCTGCCGCTGCGTCCTCCCGCCATGCTGGCCAAAGCCGCGGCGACCCTGGATGTGCTCAGCGGCGGACGAGTGGAGCTTGGCCTGGGCGCGGGAGCGTTTCGCGAGGGTATTGAGGCTATGGGAGGACCAGGCCGCAGCAGGGGCGAGTCGATCGGGGCGCTGGAAGAGGCAGTGCAGATCATTCACGCGTTCTGGAGCGACAAAACTGCCCTGCACTTCGCAGGCAAGCACTATACTATCAAAGGCGCACACCCTGGTCCACGCCCGGCTCATCCCATCGGACTCTGGCTGGGCTCCTATGGCCCTCGTGCGCTGGGAATAGTGGGGCGCCTGGCTGATGGCTGGCTGCCCAGCAGCTCGTACGCGCCCCCAGAACGCCTGCCCGAGATGCAGCAGCGCATTAACGACGCCGCCATTGCCGCCGGGCGCCAGCCGCGGGATATTCGCCGGATCTACAACGTCATGGGCCTCATCACCGGTGGCCCGGTGCATGGTCTGCTAACTGGTCCCGTGGACTATTGGGTGGATGAACTCACGCGCCTGGCCGTCGAGGTTGGCATGGACGCGTTTATCTACTGGCCAGCCGACGACCGCCTCCGCCAGATCGAACTGTTCGCAGCCGAGGTAGTACCCGCCGTGCGAGCACAGGTCGCCAGGGCACGGGGCAAATCCTGAAAACGGCCTGGAAGCTCGAGATACGATTCAGCTTTGCTATTTCTAGCCCAACTACTTGACTTTTCCCTCGCTATGCGTTAATATTTCAGTAATCACTGAAATACTGAAACCCTGAAACATAAAAATGGTAGAGCCTTAAAGCCAAAGAATGGGAAGTAATGAACGCTATTGAAACGCATAAACTGACACGTACATTTGGGAAACTCACCGCCGTTGATAATTTGACGCTAGGAATCCCAGAGGGCACGGTATTCGGCTTTCTCGGACCCAATGGCGCGGGCAAAACGACGACCGTACGCATGTTGACAGCTCTGATCGCCCCGACGAGTGGTACTGCCAACGTCATTGGGCACGAACTTGGAGCCGGAAACCGGTCTATCCGGCGCTCAGTAGGTATTCTGACCGAAACACCTGGGTTATACGACCGGCTGAGCGCCGAACAGAACCTGATCTTCTTTGCGCGGCTCTACGACGTGCCTGTGCAGCGCGCCAAAGTGCAGGCTGAACGCTACCTGCGCATGCTGGAACTCTGGGAGAGGCGCAGCGACCGGGTGGGCGGCTTCTCCAAGGGCATGCGCCAGAAGCTGGCCATTGCGCGGGCCCTCTTGCATGAGCCCAAAGTAATCTTTCTAGACGAGCCGACGGCTGGCCTTGATCCTGAAGCGGCGCGAACAGTACGCGACTTCATCAAGGAATTACGCAGCGAAGGGCGTACCATTTTTCTGACCACGCATAACTTGCCCGAAGCAGACGAACTCTGCGACCTTATCGGCGTTTTTCGCACCCAATTGTTGCGGGTCGACACGCCTGTAAATTTAAGGACTGGCCTGTTTGGACGCGGTACGCAGGTGCAAGTGGTTGGGGATGCCTCGGTCTGGGCATCGACAGCCCGCTCGCTATCGTTTGTGCGCCAGGTGACATCTCAGGATGACTGCCTGCTGGTTACACTCGATAACCCAGACGAGCAGAATCCTCAGCTAGTGCAGGCACTGGTGACAGCGGGTGCCCGGATACGCTTCGTAGAGCCAATTGCGCACTCGCTTGAAGAAGTGTACCTGGAACTGATAGAGGATGAACCAGCCACAGCGGTCCAAAACTAAGGGTAACTCTTCAGCAGGGGGTGCAGGGGGACGCAGTCCCCCTGCCGGAGCGCGAGGTGTTCTCGCCCTTCTCCCCTCGTCCCGCCGCAGGCGGCACAAGAGAAAAGAAGCCTGAATAGTCACAACTAAGGGCCATTGGAGTTGAAAACTATGAATAAAATTCTCGTGATCCTGCAGAAGGAATGCTTAGAAATCCGGCAGCAGCGTGGACTGCTGTTTGGCGTGCTGCTTCCACCACTGCTCTTCACTCTCATACCATTAGGCATCATCTATGTCTCTGGTGTCCTGGTATTGAGTGGCAGCGTGCCTTCTCCCGGCACAAATTTTCCCGGCCCCGCATTTGCAGGGATGACTACGATTGAGCAGGGGCAGGCCATGTTAGGCAGTCAGTTCTCCATTTTCTATGTCCTGTTGCCGGTGCTCGTCACCAGCATCATCGCTTCTTACAGTATCGTGGGTGAGAAGACAAGCAAGACGCTCGAGCCTCTCCTGGCAACGCCGGTACGTACCTGGGAACTGTTGTTGAGTAAATGTCTTGCTGCCCTCGTTCCTGGTCTGCTAGTTACCTGGGTGAGTGGTACGTTGTTCATTATTGGCACTGCCGTTTTTGCCGTCAGTGGGCGCGTCTTCGCTGCTATCGTAAGTCCGGGTTGGCTGGTGGTCTTCCTCCTCTGGACGCCGTTACTTGGAACTGTCGCTATTGCAGCAATGCTGGCAATCTCATCGCGAGTTAACGATCCACGCACTGCTCAGCAGTTATCGGTCTGGATCATAGTCCCATTCTTCGCCATGTTCTTTGGTGAACTGGCAGGGCTGCGCGTGCTTGGCCTTGCCTTCACATTGAGCATAGCTGTCGTATTGTTGGTTCTGGCTGTCATATCGATATGGGGTGCCTCACGCTTGTTCCAACGCGAGGTAATCCTCACACGTTGGAAGTAAGCGGGCGGTCGCCCTGGGGGCTGAGAAACACTCAGCTCAGGCTATGGAGAAACTTTATGCCATCAACGTTTCATCTAACAACCTTTCATCTAAACCCAGCGTGGATCGCTGCTAACATTATCGCTATAGCGTTTGTTATTCTCTACCCGCTGGTGTTGGCTGTGATAGCAAACCGGCGGCTCAAAGTCAGCTGGAAGTACTTCGCCTATGGCGCATTGATCTTCTTCGTGTTCCAGCTGATAACTCGTGTACCGGCTATAGCAGCAATTCAGGCGGCCATCGCGCCTCAACTGAGGGCATCGCCCGCGTTCCTCTATACCTGGCTTGTCATCCTGGTTTTAACGGCTGGGCTGTTTGAGGAGGTTGGGCGCTACGTCGCCTTTCGCTGGCTGATGCGGCGCGAAGAAAAAACCTGGAACAAGGCAGTGATGTATGGCCTGGGCCATGGTGGACTGGAATCAATTGTGCTGGTGGGCGGATTGGCCATATTAACCATAATCAATATACTGGTCTTATCGAGTATTGGACTCAGTATAATACCAGCAGCTCAGCGTGCGCAAGCGGCGCAACAGTTAGCCGCAATCACCGCCCAGCCTGTGTGGTATCCTTTGCTTGCCGCGTGGGAGCGCCTGTGGACGATCCCAATCCAGATTGCCCTCTCGGTGCTTGTGCTGCAGGTATTCCGGCGCAACAACATTGGCTGGCTGTGGCTGGCGATCCTGGCACATGCCGTCGTTGATGGCGTGAGTGTTGGACTGGTACAGGTGCTTGGACCTGGCAGCATCAGCACTTCACTCATTGTAGAAGTGGTCGTCGCCATCTTTGGTGTAATCGCTTTGTGGATCATCTTTGCTTTGCGCGATCGTCCAGCTTTGAAAGAGGCATCCACAGCACAACCCATACTTCCACCTGCTGAAGGCGATGTTTCGCTGCAGCAGGTCAATGGTAACGTAATAGAACCTGAGGGTTCAACGTCTGATATATTGAACCCTGATAGTAGCCTTTGATGTTGAAAGAGAAACCTGGTACCATGCAGGAAGCGTATAAAGCGATAGCCGACCCTACCAGGCGGCGCATTTTGAAATACTTACGCGGTGGAGAGCGTACAGCCGGTGAGCTGGCAGAAGATGCCGGAGTCGGCCGTACCGCGCTCTCACATCACCTGATGGTACTGAAACTGGCCGACCTGGTGCGGGTCGAACGGCGCGGTCAGTTCCAGGTTTATTCACTCAATACAACCGTCTTTCAAGATTTGCTCACCGAGATTATAGGCTGGTTAGGTGGAATGGAGGGTCATTCAGAACCTGTGGCCGAGCCTATCGATGAAGCTGCTTCCGATGTCTGATCCCGGCATACGAGGAGGAATATGATGGACCCTTCAGAGGACAACGCGGGCAAAGTAGTGCCCGCGCACAACACCTATAGCCCGGTCACCCTTTTCGCCTTATTGATTATTGCAGTACAGATACTCATCTCGCTGGCGACGTATCCTTTCTTGCCAGACACCATCCCCACCCACTGGAATGTAGCAGGGCAGGTGGATGCCTACGCGCCCAAGTGGGTCAATGTTGAGTATCACCGTTGGGTATAAGGAGTTGAGACGCCTCTATCCCATGCTCCTGCATAAATTGGTAGTCTACGAGAGACAAATTGCCTGGAACACAAGACGGAGCGCTTTTTACCTCACGGACAATCCCCGCGTCTGATGCCGCGCTGTTGATGCTGTACCAACTGCGTGTGGGAAACAGAGCAAGTATGATGTCTCTGTCGGTTTTTGGGTAGTGCTCTCGCAAAAGCGCAAGTTCTTCCTCCTTCCATGCTTTACTTTTTCCTCCATCACGGCGATAGGTATAGAATGTTTCAGTACCCCATTCTGGATGTACCCACTCTATAGTAAGCTGCAACCAGTGGGGGGACATTTCATCAAGCACTACTCGATGTACGAGCGCATTGATGAGGCCACGCTTATCCCGAAGGGATTTACTCTCCCATACAGGAATGATTTTTTCCAGTTCTGTATGAAACTCTTCAAGCTGTTTAAGCCCTGAAGGACTTGTTGCCTGTGCTTCAAGTTGTGCTTTCTTCGTGAGAAGTTCAGCTTTTTGGGTTTGCATCTTGGCATACCGTTCTTCTAGCTTGTCATGAAGCGCTTTGTCACTGGTCTGAGCAAGGTTATCAACAATGTGTTCTTCCGCAATGGCGACCTGTTTGAGTTGCTCTTGGATGTTTCTAAGGATGCTGTCCTGCTCCTCTTGCTGTTTGTCCAAAAACTCTCGGTAGTGGTCAAACGTATGGGTTTGTCGCAGGTGTTCAAACAGCACGCCCTCAAACACACGATCAATGGTCTGGACAGCTATAGCGGTGTTGCCTCGTCTGGTGAGGCGGATTTGCTGTGCAAAGATCACGTATTGGTCGTTATATTCCTCATGGGTTCGGGTGTACACAGGGCAATTGCTAGAAGTGATAACGTCCTTGAGTAACCCTTGTGGCTCTGTGCTGTTGTGTTGCACAAAGCGGGTATGTCGCTTCGTGCGGGTTGTCTTCTTTCCATCAGGCATATATTCGGCAAGGCGACTAAACGCAAACCAGAATAAACTCTCTTGCACCAGTGGCTCATGATTGGTTTTACTATGGATTTCTCCCTGGAAAATGCACCAGCCGATATACACAGGGTTTGACAGGAGCCCGATTAACCCTTCCCTAGACAGGTGATAGCCTCCTGGCACTCGTTTGAGTCTTCGCACTCCTTCTAAACCTGGGTCTGAAAAGTCAGGGAAGAGAAACGGCATACTCTCTAGCTCTCGGCACAACTCCCCGATACTGCCGTTTAATTCGCAAAAGCGTCGGAATAACCAGCGAACTATTTGTGCGTGCGGCTCGTAGGGAATGAGCTTTTTATACGTTGGGTTTGGCACATCTTTGAAGTCAACGATGATCGTTGGCCGCCTGTCAACAATAAAGCCGATGGGAATGCTGCCGCCTGGATACCTCCCCTGCCTCGCTACTCTGTCTTTGGCAGCGTGCAACCTTCCTCGAATGTGGTAGGTGATGTATTCTGCTGCCATTTCCGCTAAGAAGCGAAACATTTTAACATACATCGGGTGTTGAAAATCAAACACGGTATCAGGCGTGATAACAAGGCAATTGTGCCGCTTACACAGGTCAATAAAGGTATTGACTTGAATTTGTGTTTCATCTCTGAAAAGCCTGTCTACCTGAAACACAATGACAGCCTTCACTTCGTCTCGCTCTATTCGCTCGGTTAATGCGCGTAAGCCTTCCCGTTGGTCAATGCGTAGAGTTCCTGATGCCTTTCGGGTCGTTCCATCTCCCCGTTTATTCTCAATGTAGAGAATAATCTGTTCTTCCTGCCAGCCTAACCGCTTTGCAAGCAAGAGCAGGTCTGTTGTTTGCATCTCGGTACTTTGGACATTTTTTACAAGTTGCGCCTGGGTGCTCTGTCGTGCGTAAATCCCCACTTTTTCAGTAAGGGGAAGCTGTGAGCTTGTGGAGGCAATGTAGTGCTGTTTGCGGGGTTGAAATTTGTTGTTCATTGTTTTTTCTCCTCTGTCTGTGGTAGCTGTTGTGCTAAACGAATAAAAGCACGGCAGACACGTTCAATCTCAAAGGGTGACATGGGGTGCGCGGGTTTACCGCTAGCAGAGGTGACAGGTGTTTCTTTGCGTACTGCAACGTATGGGTACGGTTTTGAGGTAAGCAATGTCTAACTCCATTCTTACTTGTGCAAGAGTTAGACAGGGGTGGAATTGAGCCTATATTGTGGTATAATATGGCTAATCGGCTGCAAGCTAACTCTTGACAGACGGGAGGGGTGTATTGTCTATCGGAAGTAGCAATACATCCCGTACTATTTTTTTCTACCTCTAAGTATACCGCAAACATACGTCTTTCCGCTAGTGTTTCTGCAATAAATTCCTACAATTACGCGCTACGATACACAACTACAATGGTTATTCTTCCTGGGTCGGTGGGTAGTGTCGCGCTGGCGCTATTGATACTTGCTCCTTGTACTCCTGGCAAAGATAAAAGGGTGTGGATTGCCTGCGGTTTTGTTCTTCCTGCAATCAAGTGAAGTAGCTGCTTTTTTTCACCTGGGGATAGCTGGTACATGTAGATCGCTTCACACTTCACAGAAATGGTTGCAATACCTCGCGCCTGGTCTATGATCTTCGCGTGTATGATGATGACTTGGGTATCTCCTACAGGTGTGTAACCAGTTCCTAAGCGTTTGAGAGCTTTCGATGTTATCAACTGTGTAGCGTTCGTGTATACGTTGTGAGCATCATACACAATGCCTGTACAGGTTTCAGATAGCGTAACCGTTACCTCTCTCGCCTCGTCTCCTGTTTTGTGGCTGGTGATGATCTGATTGTTGCATGGAGGTGTTATCAGTGCTTCTCCTGGGTTGAGTTGGGCGGTGAGCGCTGCGCGTTCGCTTTTTTCAAGACTGGCTGTGAGTACGGTTGCTGGCTGGTTAATATCTGCCTTTGTTACCACAAGATACTCTCTGGCGTTTTGTCCACCTGTAAAAGCTTCGGTGTTCACTGCCTTGACTGCGGTTAAGCAACATTGTTGGTCAATGTCTCCTGCTGGTATATTTCCCGCGCTCCCGACGCTTACCGTGTGTGCTGTAACTGTCGCTTGTCCGTTTACAGGTGGGTTATCTGGCGGTATATTCGCGTCCTGGTCGGTGATAACTTGTACTCCATTACTCCCTGTTAAGATCGTGCCTGCTGCGATAGTTTGGCTGGTAAACAGGCCATTGTAAAAGGTGATCGTCCCTTGTGCCTGTGTCGCGTCTTGATGTCTTTTTCCTGTCGCTTTTGCGGTTTGGCTTTGTGAGAGTGTTAATGCTGGCAACACTCTAGCGGGGAGAATGATGGTCGCGCTGGTGCTCACGGTCTGAGATTTCGGGATGATCGTCACCGTCGCCACTGGTATCAAAAACTGAGGAACAATAAAGAGTATCAGAAGCAAGATACTGATAAGGAGGCAGATCGTGAACATACCAACTGAGAGAACCGTATTTTTTCGGGCGTTGTTCTTCCTGCTGGTAACAGGTTGCGGCGGGGCTGGTGTTTCTGGTTCCACTTCCACACTCTGAGCATCGAGCATTACCGTGTCTAGCCGCGATTGGGTGACGAAAAAAACATGGACTGGCTCTTGTTCCGAAGATATGTTTGCCGTTGCTTCCGCTACTGGCTCAGGTGACGGCGGTATGTGTCCGTTTCCTGTATCCTCAAGCGGGTCTGGACGTTGCGCTTGAATTTCCGCGAGCATTTCAGCTACATGATCTTCAACGCTTTTTGTCATGTGCTCCTCCTCTACAGATTGATGTGATCGGTACTTCTCGCGGGTCGGAAACCTCCCTGGTCATTGAGAAACACAATGGTTTGATCTCCGATATGGATAAGCATGTCGGGTTTCCCGTCTCCATTCACATCTTTGAATGACAGGGTAACAGGCTCTAAATCCTGTCCGTCTCCAATGAGTGTTGGGCCAATATACACGCGCTCATTCTTCGCGTCTCCCCCTGGAATTTCAATCACTTCAATTTGTCCGTTGAGGTTAAGCGCGATGAAATGGCTTGGATTTGAGAGAGAGTCGTTGTGTCCGACCACTGCGTTTATCTGAAACGTGCGGGGTCTGCCATAATGCAAGTCGTCTTGTGTGACCTGCCACCAGTTCGCTAGAGCCGTGAGCACTACCCAACTTGCTACCATAAACAGCATGACAATCCCGACATACACAAGGAAGTGAGGACGAAACCTCTGCGTTTCTTCCTGCGCTGGTAGTAGTTCGGTTTTTCTCTCCGCGAGTCGTCTTGATCGCGTTGGGGTAGATACTGGCAAGCCTTCATGCAGATAGAAGGGTCTTCCGCCTGCCATGATAAAGGGGTTGCCGTGGCTGTCTTGTCTGACTCCTCCTTGAGCATAGTAAATTGCGCTTGTTCCCATGCGGGGCGGGTATA
>Ga0187846_10001642_pt1 | contig 12554 bp, 10 predicted proteins | sample TC_taG_FD_161473 | JGI IMG/M metagenome (GOLD analysis project Ga0187846, IMG submission 161473) | Biofilm microbial communities from the roof of an iron ore cave, State of Minas Gerais, Brazil - TC_06 Biofilm (v2) | ecosystem: Environmental > Terrestrial > Deep subsurface > Cave > Wall biofilm...
CCCACGGCTTCCTTTGTGGACGATCTGGGCGCAGATTCCCTCGATACAGTTGAACTCGTGATGGCGTTTGAGGAGGCTTTCGGCATCGAGATTCCCGACGAGGACGCCGAAAAGATCGCCACAGTAAAGGACGCCACTGAATACATCCAGAAGCACGCCCCAGCCAAGAAGTAAGTTGCCGGCCGCCGCAAAGCCGCCAGGAGAGTTGCCATCGTGAGTCGCCGGGTTGTCGTAACGGGTGTCGGCCTAATCTGCGCGTTAGGAATCGGCACCGAGGAAGTCTGGAAGAACCTCCTGGCCGGCTGCAGCGGCATCCACTGCATCACCGCATTCGATACGACCGGGTTCGATTGCCGGATCGCCGGAGAACTCCGCGGTTTTGAACCCCTGAACTGGGTCGAGAAGAAAGAACTCAAGAAGATCGGGCGATTCATCCAGATCGCCCTGGCTGCTACCGACTTCGCCGTGCGCATGGCAGATTTGAAAGTTACGCCAGACATCGCGGAAGCGACCGGCGTATTTGTGTCCAGCGGCATCGGCGGATTCGATGTGATTGAGCGCGAGCACGTCCGACTCGAGCAAGGGGGCCCCGGGCGCATCTCCCCGTTTTTCATTCCCGCGGCCATTATCAATCTTGCCTCCGGCCACATTTCAATCCGCTATGGCGCCAAGGGACCGAATTCGGCAACTGCTACAGCTTGCTCAGCCTCTGCGCATGCGGTCGGGGACTCTTTCCGGCTTATCCAGCACGGCTACGCAGACGTGATGATCTGCGGAGGAACGGAAGCCACCATCACGCCGATGGGCGTTGGCGGGTTTGCGGCCATGAAGGCGCTTTCGACGCGCAATGAGGCCCCGGAACGCGCCAGCCGCCCGTTTGACGCTGAGCGCGACGGCTTCGTTATTGGCGAAGGGTCGGGCATCCTAATCCTGGAGTCGCTGGAACACGCCCAAGGCCGCGGCGCTCCTATCCTGGGCGAAATCGCAGGCTACGGGATGTCCGGTGACGCCCACCACATCACGGCGCCGGCCGAGGACGGCGACGGCGCATTTCGAGTCATGAGAGCGACCATGCGGGACGCGAAGATCGAGCCGGCGCAGGTCGGGTATGTGAATGCCCATGGCACCTCCACGCCTCTTGGGGATGCCATTGAGACTCGAGCCATGAAACGCGCGTTTGGCGAGCAGGCGAAGAAGGTCGCCGTCAGCTCGACCAAATCTATGACCGGCCACCTGCTCGGCGGCGCGGGCGGGCTGGAAGCGGGCATCAGCATCCTGGCGCTGCGCGACCAAATCCTGCCTCCGACGATTAATCTGGAGCATCCGGATCCGGATTGCGACCTCGATTACGTCCCGAACAAGGCGAGGAAGGCAGATGTCGAGTACGCCCTTTCGAATTCGTTCGGCTTCGGCGGCACCAACGCGGCTCTGCTGTTCAAACGCTGGGCGGGCCAATAACTCGCGTCGGTCGGGACAACGCGTGCTCGAAAAGGGAGACCAATAAGGCGATTGGGGGGAGACGGTTGCTTCGTAGCGCCAGCGTCCCGCTGGCGATTCCGCCTGCGGTCCAAACAGCGTGACGATGCCGGCGAGACGCCGGCGCTACCGAACGGCTCTTATTCAGGGGCAATCCTGCACGATGCAAAATCCTAATTGAGAAATACGGCCCAACCGCCGCGCTGATATGGGGAACTCTCGATGAAAATCGTCGTTTGCATCAAGCAGGTGCCTGCCAAAGACGCCCCCCTGGTGATTGCTGAAGGCGGCTGGATCCGGGAAGCCGACATCGGCTTCGAAATGAACGAGCCAGATAGTTTTGCGCTCGAGGAAGCGCTGCGTTTGAAAGAGAAGCACACGGGAGAAGTGATCGCGGTGTCCATGGGCCCGGAGCGCGTCAAGCAGACCCTCAAGGAGGCGCTCGCGAAAGGGGCGGACCGCGGGATTCACGTGTTGGACGACAAGGCGCACGCGCTGGATCCGCTGGGTGCTGCCAAATCGCTGGCGGCGGCCATCGAGCGCGAGAAGCCTGACCTCATCCTGACCGGGCTGCAAAGCGACGACCACGGATTTGGGCAAACCGGCGTGCTGCTGGCCGAGCGCTTGGGCTTGCCCCATGCAACGATCATCATGCAGATCGAGGTGCAGGGCCAAGGACTGCGCTTGAAGCGCGAACTCGAGGCAGGGTGGTTCCAATGGGTTGAGCTGCCGTTGCCGGCGGTGCTGACCATTCAGTCCGGCATCAACAAAGTGCGCTACGCGACGCTCAAGGGCATCATGGCGGCCAAGAGGAAGGAGCTCGTAACGATTCCGCGTGAGTCACTCGGCGTCTCCGTTGAGCCGACGCAGCGCATCGAACGCCTCTATGTGCCGGCGAAAACCAAGAAGACGGAATTCTTGACCGGCACGCCGGCGGAAGCCGCAGCGAAGCTTGTCGAGAAATTGAAGCACGAAGCGCGCGTGCTCTAGCGAGGCGCACAGATGTCCTTCCGATCCTCACCACACCCACGAATCCCGGCATAGCCTAATGAACATCCTGCTCATTACGGAACAGCGCGAAGGAAAATGGAACAAGACCAGCTTTGAAGCGCTGGTAGCGGCTCAGCAAATCGCAGAACAGGCCAAAGGCCGGTTGGCAGCCGTCGTCATCGGCCAGGGTGTCGCGGGGCTGGCGGGTGAACTCGCCGGGTCGAGGCTCGACGAGGTGTTCTTGATCGAGCACGACCTGTTGAGCGCCTACACACCCGATGGGTTTACCCTGGCGTTAGCTCAGGCGCTTGCGCAAGTGAAGCCGGATTTGGTCGTGTTGCCCCATACCTACCAGGTCCGCGATTTCGCCCCAAAACTGGCCGCGTCACTGGGCAAGGGAATGATTGGCGACTGCGTCGGCTACCGCTTTGAGAATGAAAAGCTTGTTTTCGTGCGGCAAATGTTCCAGGGCAAGACCGCGGCGGACGTGGTCTTCGAGGGCGCGCCCCCGTGGTTTGCGACGTTTCAGGCAGGAGCGTTCCGCGGGGACCTTGTCGTGGCGGGAGGGTCGAAGGCGCCGGTGAAACCATTGACAGTCGCGCTGAAACTGGAACAGATTCGCACGAAACCTCTGGAGTTGTTCCGCGAGGCAAAGCAAGCAGTGGACCTGACACAGGCGCCCATCCTGGTGGCCATCGGCCGTGGCATCAAAGCGCCGGAGAATATCCCTCTCGCTGAGAAATTGGCTCGCGCGTTGGGCGGAGAGTTAGCTGCGTCGCGCCCCATCTGCGATGAAGGCTGGCTGCCGCTGGACCGCCAGATCGGGAGTTCGGGGCAGACCGTCGCGCCGAAGCTCTACCTGGCGTTGGGGATCAGCGGCGCCATCCAGCACGTTGTGGGGATGAAAGGCTCGCGGACCATCGCGGCCATCAACAAGGATCAGAATGCGCCGATCTTCGAGGTGGCCGACTACGGCATTGTCGGCGATTTGTTCGAGGTTGTTCCCGCCCTGATCGAAGCACTCCAAAAGAGCAACACCAACTGAGCCGTTCAACGTACGAGTTGAGTTGCGGCAATGCTAAGATTCAGCCGGTGGGCACCGCCTCATGAATCGGTGTGCGCGTTCAGCCGCCTTGCTAAGGAGGTCTCCATGAGAATGTGGAATGTGTTGGCGCTGTCGCTGCTGTTGGTTTTGGCGCCGGCAACTGCGAAGAGCCATCCTCGGAACTCTGCCCTGAAACTCCAAGCCAGCCCGCCGCTCAATTCTCCCCAGGGCGGCCCCAATGTGAATTCTGGCGGCGCAGCGAAGCTGGACCCCGTAAAGGAGGCGGACATTCGCCAGCTCATGGAGGTGACCGGCGGGAAAGCGATGGTCCAGCAAGTGATGTCCGAGATGGAGAAAAACATGAAGCCCTTGATGGTGAGCTCCTTGCCGCCGGGAGACTATCGAGACAAGCTGATCGATCAATTCTTCCTGAAATTTCATTCCAAGGCGGATATCCAGCAGTTGCTGGACTTGGCCATTCCCATCTATGACAAGTATCTTTCCGACGAGGAAATCAAAGGCCTCATCAATTTTTACAAGACGCCACTCGGGCAAAAGACACTCAGCGTTCTTCCGAAGCTGATGGGGGAGATGCAAACCCAAAGCATGAACTGGGGTCAAAATCTAGGCCGGGAAAGCATGCAGGAAGTACTGGCGGAAAATCCCGACCTGGCCAAGGCGCTCCAGGATGCCGCAAAGGCTGCGCGTCCCCAGTGAAAAACAAATTCCAGCCGGTGAAGCCCGTATTGTTCGTCTCGGCCAACCCAATGGAGCAGGTTCCCGCGAGGCCAGGATTCCTACCAAATTCAACGGAAGTCCCCGGCGCGTTCTATAAGCTTCACCTTTCCATCTCTGCTTTCCCCTTGGCACAATGATGGCGGCACGAGTCCCGCTGACCAAAAACCAGGTGCGCGGATTTTGGGCGGCTTGGGCCGGATGGACGCTCGACGGCATGGATTCGTTCATCTACGCGCTCGTTTTAGTTCCGGCGCTTCAGGATTTGTTGCCGCGGTCCGGCATTGCCCCCACCACCGCCAACGTTGGGTATTACGGCGGGTTGCTCTTCGCAGTGTTCCTAATGGGTTGGGGCATGGCATTGTTGTGGGGGCCAGTGGCCGACCGGTTTGGGCGCGTGCGCACGTTGATGCTCACGATTGTTTGCTTTTCGCTGTTCACGTTGTTGAGCGCTTTTTCCCCCAACGTTTGGACGCTGGCGGTGTTGCGGCTGTTCGCGGGGGTGGGAATCGGCGGTGAATGGGCCATGGGCGCGACGCTGGTCTCGGAAGAATGGCCGGAGGAGCGCCGCACGATGGGCGCGGGCATGATGCACACCGGCTACTACTTCGGATTTTTTCTGGCTGCATTGGCCAATTACTTCGTGGGAAGCCGGTTTGGCTGGCGATGGATGTTTGTGGTCGGGGGCACGCCGGCGCTGGTCGTCGCGCTGATCCGCAAAGGCATGCATGAACCCGCGCGTTGGCAAGCGAATCGCCAAAAGCCCAAAAGAAATTGGACGATGGCGCGCACATTTCTGGAAATTTTTTCAGTGCGCTATCGCCGCCGAACCATCCTCAATTTTCTTTACCAGCTTGTCTCGACCATCGGGTTGTGGGCCGGCTCGGTGTATGTACCGGCAGCAATCACGTATCTCGCCGCGAGAGCAGGTCACACACCATTTGGGGCTGCGCGGCTGGCGTCCTACGGCACGGCCATCCTCTCCCTAGGAACGATCCTCGGAGCCCTCAGTGTGCCTCCCATTGCCGACCGGCTGGGGCGCAAGTTAAACCAAGTCATTTTTTATTCACTGATGGGCGGCGCGATTGGGATCACTTTTGGGTATGTTTTCTACCTGCCCGCCGGCGCGCTCAAGTGGTTCATGGTCTGCCTGTTCTTTCTGGGTTTAGGCGGGGCCAATTACACGGTCTATTCGTTTTGGATGCCCGAGCAGTACGAGACCGAATGCCGCGCCAGCGCGCTGGCCTTCGCGCAGAATCTCGGGCGCTTTGCCGGTGCGGGCGCCACGTACCTAGTCGGCGCCGGAGTGCGCCATTTTCACACGCTGGGCATTCCCGTGGCCTTGACGGCTTTTGCATTTGTGATTGGACTAATGCTCTTGCCGTTCGGGATGGAGACGAAAGGGGAGCCCCTACCGGCGTAAGCGGAATCACAGCCCGGGGCGAGGTGAAGCGTGGCGCAGCCGCTTGACGAGCAAGCAAAAACGGAAATCCGCGACGGCATGAAGATTGATTGGGACGTGCCGATCAGAATGGACGACGGCGTTGTCCTGCGCGCGGATGTGTTCCGCCCGGCAAGCGACGGGCGTTATCCGGTGTTGTTGACCTACGGGCCGTACGCAAAAGGGCTTGCCTTTCAGGATGGCTATCCTGACGCCTGGGCTGCCATGGTGCGCGATCATCCCGACGTCGCAGCCGGCTCGACCAATCTTTACCAGAACTGGGAAGTGGTGGACCCGGAAAAATGGGTGCCGCACGGCTACGTCTGCGTGCGCGTGGACAGCCGCGGCTGCGGGCGTTCGCCGGGTTTCGTGGACCCGTTTTCGCCGCGCGAAACGCGCGACTTCGCGGCCTGTATCGTCTGGGCTGGCGAGCAGCCGTGGAGCAGCGGCAAGGTTGGCCTGAACGGCATCTCGTACTACGCCATCAATCAATGGCACGTGGCTTCGCTGCAGCCGAAATACTTGGCGGCGATGTGCAGTTGGGAGGGCGCTGCGGATTTTTATCGCGATACATCTCATCATGGGGGGATTCTCTGCACCTTCTGGGCGAATTGGTACGACATGCAGGTCAAGACGGTACAGCATGGGCTGGGCGAGCGCGGCCCGCGCAGCCGCGCGACCGGCGAACTGGTCTCCGGCCCGGAAACGCTCACGAATGCCCAGTTGGCCGCCAACCGGAGCAATCTCGGCGCCGAAATTCACAAGCATCCGCTCGACGACGCTTACAGCAAGGACCGCTCGCCCGATTGGTCGAAAGTCATGGTCCCCTTCCTTTCCGCCGCGAATTGGGGCGGCCAGGGACTGCATCCGCGCGGCAATTTCGAGGCGTTTCTGCGCGCGGCTGCACCGCAGAAGTGGCTCGAAGCGCATGGGCTCGAACACTGGACCCATTTCTACACCGACTATGGACGTGAGCTGCAGAAGCGCTTCTTCGACCATTTTTTGAGAGGGGAAAACAATGGCTGGGACCGCCAGCCGCGCGTGCTGCTGCAAGTGCGCCATCTCGACCGCTTCGAAGAGCGCGCCGAGAACGAGTGGCCGCTGGCGCGGACGCAGTGGACGAAGTTCTATTTCGATTTTGGGGGCGGGGCGTTAGCGGCGCAGCCACAGGCGCATGCCGCGTCAATTTCGTTTGACGCCGCGGGCCCGGGCGTGACGTTCGTCGCAGCGCCGCTTTCGGCCGACACCGAAATCACCGGCCCCTCCGCCGTGAAGCTGTTCGTTTCGTCGAGCACCGAAGATGCCGATCTTTTCGTTGTGCTGCGCGTTTTTTCTCCCGACATGGAGGAAGTAGTTTTTCAGGGCGCGATTGATCCGCACACCCCGATGGGCCAAGGTTGGCTGCGCGCGTCCCACCGCAAGCTCGATCCCGCTCTCTCGAAACCTTGGCGGCCCTATCACACCCATGACGAGCGGCAGCGCTTGAAGCCGGGCGAGGCGGTCGAACTCGACGTGGAAATCTGGCCGACCAGTATCGTGGCGCCCGCCGGCTATCGCATCGCCCTTACCATTCGCGGCAAGGATTACGAGCACGCGTGCAGCGGCGGCAAACTCTCCAACTTCAAGAACGAGCTGCGCGGTTGCGGACCGTTCCTGCACAACGATCCCGCCGACCGCCCCGCCAAGCTTTTCGCGGGCAAGACCACTCTGCACGCCGAAGCGGGCCGCCAACCTTTTTTGTTGCTGCCAATTATTCCGCGAAAATAACTACACGAAGTGCACCAAATCTCTCCGCTGGCCGTCTGGGATCAACCCCTGCGTAAATTTCTCCAACGCTAGGGTTGGCGTTTTGCGAAATGCGATGGAAAGGACTTGGTGCATCCGCTCTCGAGTTCCATTAGCTTATGGTCTGGGATTCATCCGGTGCGGGCTCAGCAATCTTTTCGGATTCCACCTTCCAAGTCTGCATTGCAGGTCACCCCAGTCCTAATCCCGAACCCGGGCATTTCGCCCACTAAATAGAGGAGGCACCATGGGCACTCAAACCGAAGTATACGAACAGATCGTACCGGCGCATTCGGATGCCATACGCATCGTCCCGTTGCATCCGGGCGCAGGGGCGGCGGCCGTAGCCCCAACCAGCCCTCCGCAGCTCACCTATCGTAACGGTCCCCTCATCACTTCTGCGGAAGTATTCACAGTTTTTTGGGGCGCCGAGTGGACCTCTGGGCCACAGAAAACGATGGTCCCGGAGATCAATAAATTCTTCGATTTCATCCTAACAAGCCCTTTGATTGACCAGTTGGCTGAATACAACGTGCCCAACTGCAAGATCACTCATGGGAAGCGCACCGGCACCGCGCAACTTGCGTCCCCCGTATTCCACCATTCCGTGAACGACAGCACGATCCAGCAAACGCTTCAGAAGGAGATCGCCAACAATAAGGCTTTCCCACAACCCACTCCCAACACTCTCTACTTTTTGTTTTTTCCGCCTGGCGTGAAAGTCATCCAGGGCGGTGCAGGGTCCTGCACCGCGTTCTGCGGCTATCACAACGACATCAACGGGCAGATTTTCTACGCGGCCATGCCCTACCCGGGTTGCACCGGCTGCACCGGCGGGCTTCAACCCCTTGATGCGTTGACTTCGACGTGCTCGCACGAGTTGTGCGAGGCCATCACCGATGCGATTCCCGGCCAGGGCTGGTATGACGATGCCAACGGCGAAATCGGCGATATCTGCGCCTGGAAGACCAAGAAAGTTGGGAATTACACCGTGCAGCTCGAGTGGTCCAACAAAGCGAACAAGTGCATCTAGGTTCGAAACTGTACTGCCGAACGAACTGAGAACCGGGCTTCAGGCCCGGTTCTTTTTTTGGAGATAGGCCCGCGTCGCGCATGAGTGAGGATATTTCCCGCCGGACCGATCTCTGGTCGGTCTGAAATCTGGCGTGAAGGCGATCCGGCCACCCGCGGCCCCAAGAAGACAAAGATCAATCCGGAACCATCGTCGCGGATGTGCGCGCGGCTTTTTTCTGCGCCAAGTTCATGGTTAAATTAGCGATAGAATTGGGGCGTTGAACTGAGGGTAGGCGAGGAATCGGATACGGAGTGCCCCGCCGGGCACCCGGCGCATCTCGAGTGCGCAGTACTGGGGAGGAGCAAATATGCGATTGTCCGCCAAAGTCTTAGCCATCGTAATCTTCTGCGCGCCGGTTGCGTACGGGGCGGCCAGCGGGGCGATTTCCGGCACGGTGAAGGACCCCTCGGGGGCGCCGTTCAAGGGCGCTTTTGTGCGCGCGCAGAACGCGGCCACGAAAATCAGTGAATATGCCTTGTCGGACAAACAGGGGCGGTACCAGCTTCAGAACTTGCCTCCGGGAGAGTACGAGGTGCGTGCGGCCTCAGTTGGATTCCAGAGCGATCCCCGGACCGCGGTCAAAGTGTCTGTCGGCGGGTCAGCCTCGCTGGATTTCGCGCTGCAGAAGAAGGTGATTCGCTGGCGGGATCTATCCGGGTATCAGGGAAAGGTCTTGATGCCGGACGGAGAGGGCAAGAAGATTCTGGCCAGAGACTGTTACGCGTGCCACATGTTCCAGAGCCGGATGGCGGCCGTCACTCGTGACGAAGAGGGGTGGACAACGGCGGTCAACTTCATGCGCGAGACCATGCACGCGCGCCTAGCCAATCACATCAGCGACCAGGACGGCGCCACGCTGATCTCCTACTTGAACAGCACATTCGGAGCGGATTCGAAAGTGCCGAAGTCTCCCGCCGATTTGTCCGGCTACAAGGCGACCGTGCGGCCGTTCTCCGAGGAAGCGATGGCCATCACGTACGTGGAATACGAAATGCCGGGGCCGACCCGCATGCCGTTTAGCGCCGCTCCGGATAAGAACGGGAAGGTTTGGATTCCCGATTTCGGCCGCGCCAATCGGATTGGTCTGCTCGATCCCGAGACAGGCGCGATTCAGGAGTTCATGGTGCCCAATCAAGGCACGGCCGGAATTCATTCTGTAGTGGGGGCGCCGGACGGCTCGGCGTGGATCGCCGAGCAGGCTTCCAACAAACTGGGCAGGTGGGATCCGAAGACAAAAACGGTTACTGAATATCAGGACACCTATAAGCCAGGAATGGAGGGGCTGGAGGATGGGGGCTCCAAGCATACGGTCCGAGTGGACCTGACAGGCAGGGTGTGGGCGAGCGCGGTGAACTCTTCGCTCACGATGTTCGATCCCAAGACCAATGAGTTCAGCCATTTTCCCGACACACATTCTCCCTACGGGCTGAGCCTCGACCCGCAAGGCAACATCTGGTTCGCGGAATTCACCGACGGCGGCGAAATCGGAATGGTGGATGCGAAGACCAATAAAGTCTCCAAATGGGCCCCGCCTACTCCAAATGGATGGCCGCGCCGGATCGAAGTGGACAAAGATGGCATCGTGTGGTTCGCCGAATTTCGTGGCGGAAAAATCGGGCGATTCGATCCCAAGACGAAGGAGTTCAAGGAATACGCTTTGCCGGGGCCCAGTCCGACTCCCTATGCGTTCGCCCTCGACAAGAACCACGACGTTTGGTACTCCTCGGATGAAATGGACATCATCGGCCGCTTGGACCCGAGGACCGGCCACGTAACTGAGTATCCGTACCCTCATGCAGAAAATATGATGAAGGAGTTCTTCCTGGACTCTCAGGGACGCATCTGGTACGGCTCGCCGCCGAATAACACTGTGGGGTACTTCATTCCGCCGGCGATAAATTGAACCAGCTCGCTGTGGGGACACGCTGTCGCCGGCGCGGACGCAGCCTGCTCCAAGAAAATTTGTTGTGAATCTGAAACTTTTACCCGAAACAAGTCAGACCAGTGAGGAAAGGCTTGGTTTGGCCGCTGAACGGCCCGCGGCTTCTATCACTCGGCTTTCCCGGAAGCGCTGGGCCATTGCTTTTGCCGTCGCGGCGGCCTCGGACGCAATTTCCTTTTGGGCCGAGCTCGTCCTGCCGTTGCAGTGGTTGCTGGATCTAGCAACCGCATTCGTGCTGTTTCTGATCCTGGGGCGGCGCTGGGTCCTTTTGCCCGGCTTGATTGCCGAAGCAATCCCCGGGATGGGAGTTTTCCCCGTATGGCTCCTCGTTGTGCTTTCGATTTTGCTTTACGACGATATCCGCGCTCGGAAAAAGTAGGAATCGTAGATGCGGTGTGGTCTGGCGCCTCTTGAGGACGCGAGGCTTGTGTCAATTCTTGGTCGCCTGGCGGAAGGTCGGGCAAACTTGAATTCGGCGCCGGTAGCGCAGCGGCAGCGGCTGTGCATGCCGCACGATTGCTTGCGCCTGTGGAAGGTTGTGTAACGACGGATTTCCCCGGTAGTTTTCCAACAGCTTAACTTGGGACCCGTGACCCGACGAAACGCGGAAAGACCTGACACTGCCAGATTTTGCCTACCGGGTTCCTCGAACAAGTTAGCTGTGTTTGCGAAAAGACTCCTAGTGCGCCTAGTTGGCGGCAAAGTTGATGCTCGTCTGGGTCGCTGCTCCACCGCCAGCAGCCACCCCTGTATCAGTCACGGATAGGTGTGCAATCGCTGTTGCCGTTGACCCGCCCGGAGTGTATGCCACGCGGATCACGCAGGATCCACCGGCTGGGACAGTCACGCCTGGCGCGCAGATTGTTCCCGTCAGTCCGGTCGCATCAGTGGCGAAGCTCCCACCTGCTGTCCCGACCTTTACGATTGTTGGGTTCGGCCCCGTGGTACTAAGAGTGAGCGGCCCGTTTCCCGTGTTAGCAACCGTGACCACGCCGGTCCTCACAGAGGCTCCGCTCGCCCCGCCCGTTATCAGGAGGGGACTTGGCGGCGTGAAGGACACTGCAGCTTGTGCCCCCGTACCCGCCAGGGGAACTGTTCCCAGAACCGTGCCGCCGCTGGTGACCGTCAACGTGGCTGAACGAGCACCGAGGCCCGATGGCGTGAACGTCATACTGATGGTGCAAGGCAAAGTCTTCAGCGGGAGCAGGCTCGCAGGGCAAGTGTTCGTTTGTGCGAAGTCGGTTGCATTTGCCCCGCTCAGCGTGACGGAGCTACCCGCCGGTAAGGCAATCGGCACCGTCCCGGTATTGGTCAACGCCACTGTCCTCGCGGCACTCGCAGTTCCCAGTGTCTGGTCAGCAAAAGTGACAGGCGACGGGAGTAATGTCGCAAACGGAGCAATCCCGGTCCCGTTCATCGTGACTGTTCCGAGGGTGACACCCAGACTGGTAATGGTCAGCGTGGCCGAACGCGGCCCCGCTGCACCCGGCGTGAAGGTGACGCTGATGGTGCACGGTTGGGATCCCACTGCCAGACTCGTTCCGCAAGTGTTGGTCTGTGTGAAGTCAGCCGCATTGGTACCTGCAATGGCGAAGCTGGTGGGTGACAGGGTGACCGGGATCGTACCCGTGTTCGTCAGAGTCGCTGTCGATGCCGCGCTCCCCACGTGGAGTTCTTGATTGGAGAAGGCGAGCGATAGCGGCGCCGCAGCCCCGGCCGGGGGAATCCCTGTGCCAGACAAGGGCACCGTCAAGGTTTGGGTGTTGGCCGTAATCGTCAGCGTGCCAGTTTGCGGGCCTCCTGCCGTCGGCGTATACGCCACGTTGTAGGTGCAGGTAGCTCCACCGGCGAGGGTAGCACCGCAGGTGCCTGCTCCGGCGCCCGTAGGCTGCACAAACGGACCGCTGAACGCAGGGCTAAGGGTGAAGCTGGCAGTGTCGTGGTTCGTCACCGTCACGGTCAGCGGTGTGCTGGTTGTACCCATAGCGACCGCTGAAGCAAACGGCAGGCTCGCTGGCGCCACGGTGGCAGCGAGTCCGTTCCCCGACAAGCTAACGGTTCCGAG
>Ga0187846_10001643_pt1 | contig 12550 bp, 14 predicted proteins | sample TC_taG_FD_161473 | JGI IMG/M metagenome (GOLD analysis project Ga0187846, IMG submission 161473) | Biofilm microbial communities from the roof of an iron ore cave, State of Minas Gerais, Brazil - TC_06 Biofilm (v2) | ecosystem: Environmental > Terrestrial > Deep subsurface > Cave > Wall biofilm...
AACGGACGCGCACCGTGCGGGACGGGGTGGTGGAGATCACGGGCGCGATTCGCCGCGGCGAGATCCGGGAGTATTCCGCCAGCGAGTACAGCAACTACAAGTTCCTGTCCGAACCCGGCGTCATGCCGGACGCGGTCATCGGACCGAGGTACGCGAGACTGCTCCGGGACGATTCCAAGGCGAGTTAGGTGCGCGGCACAGTCCGGGCGCGATATCCTCCGGGGACACTCACACCAACTTTCCCCAAACATGTCGCCTTATTGGCTCCCGCATCACTGCAGGCGCGCAGAGCCGTCTAGTGAGCGGAACGTGGGGGCATGATTACACATGGCTACAGACGCAAGGGACGGCTCGGACGTGCCTCACGCATCGGATGCAGGGGATGCGTGGGGGTGGTGGGTGCGATGCTGACGCTGATACGCAAGGTGCATAGGAAGAGTACAGGGTTCACGCTCATCGAATTGATGATCGTGATCCTGGTGATCCTGATTCTGGCGGCGATCCTCGTCCCCCAGTTCTCGATGGCGCGCGAGCGGGCCCGGAAGGCGTCGTGCATCTCGAACCAGCGCAACCTCGAGACGTCGGTGGCGATGTGGTCGACGGACAACCCGATGCCGGTCTATGTCGCGGGGAATTTTACCGCCTCGTCCCCGAGCTACGCGCAGCTGGCCAACGGCACGCCGGCGTATACGCTGCCGAACGCGTTCATCGAACCAGACGACCCGAACGTGGCGAACCAGACGGGCCAGGACTACTACCTGTCGGCAGGGGGTGCGCCCGTGAACCCGGCGGCCCCATCCTACGGCCACGTGACGTGCATGTACGCCCAGGACGCCGGTACGGCCTGCGGCGGTGGTGATCCGTGGGTGAACTGCTACAACGGCATGGGGGCCGGGACGAGCTTGAGCCACATCCGAGGTGTCAGCGCTTCACCGTAATATTGGCGCGGCTTCACCGCAATATTCTTCGGTGATGCGGCGGTCTAAGAATTCCAGGGCCAGGGAATGATTAGCATGTGTAGCGATCGTGCGTCCTCGTGATCGCTAGAAACGGCAGGAGGTGAGTACAGTGCTCGCAAGGCTGATCCGAAAGATTCACCGCGGAGAGGCCGGCTTCACGCTCATCGAGCTGATGATCGTGATCCTGGTCATCCTGATCCTGGCGGCGATCCTGGTGCCCCAGTTTGGCCTCGCCCGCGAGAGAGCGCGGAAGGCATCATGCGTCTCGAACCAGCGGAACATCGAGACGTCGGTAGCGATGTGGGCCACGGACAACCCCAGCACGGCCTATGTCCAGGGAGTCATGACTGCGGGTACGTCGACTCCGAACTATGCGACGCTGACCGGCACCCCGCAGTACACGCTCGTTGGGGCGTTCCAGGAGCCAGACGATCCGGTCGCCGGGAACAACAACGGCACGGACTACTACCTGTCGGCGGGCGGCGCGCCCGTGAACCCGGCGGCCCCGTCCTACGGCCACGCGGCATGCGCGTACGCAGCGGACGTTGGTACCGCCTGCGGCAACGGCGACCCGTGGATTAACTGCTACGAGGGCAAGGGCGGCGGCGCGGGCTTGAACCACACCCGAGGCGGCAGCGCCTCCCCGTAACAGCTAACAGCACATACACTCACAGGCGGGGGCCTGGGATCCAGGAGACCAGGCCCTTATCCTTTCTGAGACGCGATGGAAGACCACAGGGAACTGCCAGTGGCGACGACGCACCAGGCACGCCTCGAGAGGCGAGCAATGGCGCCGGCGTGCATCGCCGGCCCCAAGCGTTCTGACGCGGCCCTGATCGTCGGGTTGACCGTGCTCGCCTCAGTGCTTCCGCTGATCGTGACCACGCGCTGGTACGATCACTACTATTGGCCCAAGGTGCAGGTGCTCTACGCTGTCCTCCTCATCCTCACCCCGATAGCGCTGTGGACCGATCGGGCGCGCTGGCTCCGGAACCTCCGGTCGCCTGTCGGAATCGCCCTCGCGGTGTGGCTGGCCCTCGTCGCCGTCTCCACGGCCCTGTCCGTGAACCCCCTCTTGAGTGTAGTCGGAGAGGACTACCGGTACGAGGGGCTCCTGACCTGGCTTGCCTATGGCGCCGTCGTTGCCGGAGTGGCCGGGACATTCACGGCGCCCGGCCGGATCCGCTTGCTGCTCGCGGCGACGTACGCCGCTGCGGGCGTGATGGCGGCCCTGGGCCTCCTGCAGCAGTTCGGGTGGACCCCTGTGCCCGAGGATGTGACCCGCATCGGCTGGGCGAGGGCGTGGGGGACGACCGGAAGCCCGCTCGCCCTGGGAGCGTACCTGGTGCTCCTGCTCCCGCTGCTGATCAGCCTCTACACGGGAGCGGACGTCGGCCGGCGCCGCTGGATCTGGGGAGGGCTTGGCGTGCTCATGTGCGCGGCGCTCGCGGCCACGGGGTCACGGGCGGCGTGGGGTGGCTCTGTTCTCGGCATTGCCGCGTGGGGGGTGGCGTCCGGCCGCGAGCGGCTCGCCGTGGCGGCTCGTCCCCTCATCCTCTTGGGCGTGGCGTGCGCGGTAGCGACGTTCACAGTGCTGCGGATCAGTCCCCCTGCGGTGAGCGGGCACACGGCGAGCGTCAAGCCCGTCGAGCAGCGGATGGTGCTGTGGACGACGGTCGCGCCGCTTGTGTTGAAGCGGCCGCTTCTCGGCTGGGGTCCCGAGACCCTGGCCGAGATCTACCCCGCCTACAAGAGTCCGGTGTTCCTGCGGGCATTCCCGGAGGCGGCGATGCAGAGCATCTATGTGGACCGCCCGCATAACGATCTGCTGCAGCAGGCGGTCGCAATGGGCCTCGCCGGTCTCGCCGCGTACCTGTGGCTCTGGGCTACCATCTTCGCGTCGGCATGGAGGGCTGCCCGCGGCGCTGTCCACCGAGACCGCACCACCGGGCTGGCCGCCGGGCTATTGGGCGCGTTTGTCGCTTACTTCGTCCAGCTGCAGTTCTCCTTCAGTTATGTGAGCGTCGCTCCCGTGTTCTGGAGCTTCGTCGGCCTGGCGCTCGTTCTTGACCGCAACACGCGGGATCGCTCTCTGTCAGGGGGGACCGGGCTGAGGGCCGGGACGGCGGCAGGGTCTGAAACGGACGTGCGCGCGGTATATGGATAGGAAGAGGCATCAGGGATCCCACGCACTTCCGAAGGGAGGGGGCAGCGTGCGGAGGCTGATCACTGGCGAGCGCGGATTCACGCTCCTCGAGGTCATGGTCGGCATCGTCCTGCTGACGTTCGGGCTTTTGGCCGTGGCGGACGTATTTTCCCGGGGTCTCGCGTTGGGGCTCTACGGGGAGGACCAGACCCGGGGGGCCGGCCTGGCGCAGCAGCAGGTCGAATTCTTGAAGACGGTGCCTACCTCGGCGTCCCCGTGTCCGGGGACACCGGTCGCGCAAACCACCAGCACCGGGCTCAACTGCCTGGTCGGCGATTACAAGGCGACCGTGGCTACCTCGTACTTTGATACCAGCGGGAACCCGACGGCCCAGGCCACGGCGTACTATTCGCGCGATGTCCAGATCCAGTACTGGACGTGGGATAGCGTCAACAACAAGTTTGTGCAAGCCCCCTACAGCCCCGCGCCGTCGCAGAATTATGTCTTCCGTATATCGGTCGCGACCCACTGGCTCGTGCGTGGGAAGACGACCTTCGTGTCGGGGCAGGCCACGAACGGGTGTGTAGTGGGGTCCCCGGCGACGGCCGTTCCGACGGGCCTGGGCTGCGTGCAGATCAGCACGTTTATCAGCCCGTGATGCGTGGGGGACACGGATGAGACGGCGCATCATCTCTTTCGGGCGAGCCCGCTCCGCCGCGGACAGGGGAGGCGGGCGCGGCATGACGCTGGTCGAGCTGTTGATCGTGCTCGCCATCCTCTCTATGGTGGCGGGAGCGATCATGTCGGTCTTCATGGGCAGCCTCAGGGCCTATTGGAAGGGCAGTCTCTCGACGCAGGTCCAGGAGGGAGGCCGCGTGGCGTTCGACCGTATGACCCGGGATCTCCGTGCGGCGCGGCGTCTGTGCGGTAACCCCGCTTGCGGATCGCACGGGGGGGTCAACTTTGACACCCTCAGCTGCACCCAGGTTGGCTTCGTCCTCGAGCATCTCGGGAAAGTGACGCTGAACGATGGGAAGACAGTGATCTATGCCACAGACCCCAACGGTGGCGGGGTGATCCCGTACGACGGGTATTACGTGAGTTACTACCTGGCCGCCACCCCGGGGAGCACGGCCGTGAGCGCAAGCGGGCCGTATCTGGAGCGGGCCCTCTGGGACCTCAACGCCGGCACGATCTCCATAGCGACCATCGTGGGCCCGGAGAAACAGCTCGCAACGACGTTCGGGGGCGCCAACATCTCGACCCTGGCGTTTGCCGTCGGAGGGGGCGTGGGGGGATGTCCGGTGATAGCCACGCGGGACATCTTGGTCACCGTGACGGCCTCCCAGAACGCGACCGGCCAGAACGTCACTGACCAGGCTGTGTTCACCGGGGACATCTCCCTGCGGAACCAATAAGGAGGACCGGAGATGGCGAAGCGGAGGTTTCGATCTGGCACGGCCCTGGGCGTGGATATCGGCAGCGCCCGGATCAAGGCCGTCGAACTCAGCCGGAGCGGCGGCGGTGCTGTGATTCGCGCGGCCGGTTCCGTGCCCACGCCCGCCGGGGCGATCCAGGAAGGGCGGATCACGGACCCCCAGGCGGTCGGGCGGGCGCTCCGGGAGCTGGTGGCCAGCGCCGGAATCCGCACCCGGAACTCGGTCGCTTCCGTCAGCGGCCAGGTGGCCGTCGTGCGCGAGGTCCGAATGCCCAAACTGCCTCCGGCGGAAGTCAAGGCCGCGGCGCGGTTCGAGGTGGAGCGCTATCTGCCATATCCGATCGCCGAGGTAACGTACGACACGTTCGTCGTGGGTGAATTCAAGGATAACGGGAACACCCGGCTGGACGTCCTTGTGGCGGCCGCCCGGACGGACGTGCTCAGCCAGCACGTGACGGCGCTCAAGGCCGCCGGCCTCGAGCCGGAGATCCTGGACGTCGAGTCGTTCGCGCTGGCTCGCGCAATGACGGCAAGGGGGAAACAGGCGCAGAACAAGATCATCATCTATATCCACATCGGCGCCGAGAACACCGGCATCATGATCGCCGACGGGCCGGTGCCCCGGGTGATGCGCACCGTCGTGTTCGGCGGGAATACGGTGACTCGCCTCTTGGCCGAACGCCTGGGGATGGATTTTAACCAGGCGGAAGCTCTCAAGGTGAAGCTGGGGAGCGGGCAGCAGGAGGGGGCGAACGTCCCCGATCCCCGCCAGCTGGAAGAGGTCATGGTCGCCGGCCTGGGAGACCTGACGACCGAGGTGCGGCGGTCTCTCGATTATTACGAGGGCCGCAACCGTGGGGCCGGGCCGGAAGGCGCCCTGGTGACCGGTGGAGGCGCGCTCTTGCCGGGGCTCACCCGATATCTTTCCACTGATCTGGGGGTGCCGGTCGAGGTCGGGGACCCGTTCCAGGCCGTCGGGGCGATGCCTCGCGGCCGGGGCGGTGACCAGCCGGGCTCCATGATGGCCATCGCCGTCGGCCTGGCCCGGAGAGGAGTCGACGAGCCGTGATCCGCATCAACCTTCTCCCCACACGCCGCCGCAAACGGACCTTTGCGCCCGAGTCCGGCGTCATCGGTATTGTCCTGATGGTCTTGGCCGCGCTCGTGCTGTCCTACCTCTACGGTGAAGTACGAAACACACGGGTGAAGGTCGAAACCGATCAGATCAACCGCGAGGTCACCGCGATCCGCCCAAAGGTGGCCGAGATCCTGGCGATCGAAGAGCAGATCCAGGAACTGCGGGCCAAAGAGCAATTGCTGAAAAACCTCGAGGCACGCGAGCTCCCCTGGGCGGATGTCCTCGCCGATCTCGCGCTGCGCACGCCGAGGGACGCCTGGCTGGCCTCGGCCGCGTTCAGCCCCTCCTCGTCAACGCAGCTGGTCCTCTCGGGGAGCGCGTTCTCGTATGACTCCGTAGGACGGTTCATGCGAAACCTCGCCGGCTCCAGATTCTACAGTGATGTGGACCTTCAGCAGGCGACGAAGGCGTCCGATCGGGTCGTCCGGTTCGACCTGGGCGTCACGCTGCGCGCCGTCCCTGTGGCCGCGCAAGGAGGGACGCCATGAACCCGCGCGAGCGCATGATGCTGATGCTCGGTGTGGTGCTGCTCGGGGGCGTCATCTGGAAGTTTATGATCTACGACCCGCAGTCGCAGCAGTACGCGTCCCTTGTGGCGGCCCGGGATGCGGCGCGGTCGGAGCTGATTCGCGATCAGCAGATCCTGGCGCGAGAAGCGGAGGTCCGTCAGGAGTACGCCCGGCTCTCCGCGTTCGTGGTGATCATGGAGGCCAGGCTGCCCAGCCAGAAGGAGCTCCCGCCGCTCCTCACCACGATGGAGCAGTTCGTGCGTAGACTCGGCATCTCGATGGAGAGTTTCCGCCCCTCGCCACTGCAGGCTGTGACCGGCCCCGGAGCGCAGGGGGGGACTGCGGCCGCGCAACCGGCCCCCGTCTCGGGCGGCGTCCGGATGCCCACGTATTCCAAGATGGACCTGAACTTGGGGCTCACCGGAACGTTCGCGCAGATCATGGCGTATCTCCGCGACCTGCACGCCCTGCCCCGGCTGGTCGTCGTGAACGGCGTCACCCTGGCGCCTGAAAAAGCCCCACGCTTGACGGTGAGCATCGCCTCCGAGATCTACGTCGTCAACACGCCGACGGCGGCTGCCCCCCGGAAGTAGCGGCGCCCCCCTGGCGTCGCAGGGGTGGGTACCGTGGCGCCCGCTCAATAGCGTACGCCCTGAGCCCAGGGAGGAGGAAGACGCGCCGTGCGCAGGACATCGAGCCTCATTGTCCTGCTCATCGTTGTACTCGCGCTCCCCGTTGTCGGGACCGGCTCGGGCGTCGATGCGCAGGGATGGATGGAGGCCGGCTGGCAGGCATATCGCGCGGGAGCCATGAGGACGGCCGCCGAGGCGTTTGCACGGGCGGCGGAGGCGGCTCCAGGCTGGGCCACGCCGGCCGTCTGGCTCGGGGCTGTGGCCATGGCGGACCGGGATTGGGCCGCGGCCCGGAAATGGTTCGAGGCTGCGCTGGCGCGGCACCCGACTCTGGCACAGGCCGGATACTCGGAAGCGTGGCTTGAGCGCCTCGGCATGGGGGTCACCCGGCCGCGGTGGCGCGTGCGGTCGGTCGAGGAGTACGCGGCGTTTGCCAGGGCGGCCAATCCCGCGCTCACGCGCGGGCAGGCCAGATGGATGGGCGCGGCGTTGCTGGCGGCGGCGGCACAGGTCCGGCTGGACCCGCGCCTCTTGGCGGCGGTGGTGTTCATCGAGAGCCGCTTTGAGCACCGCTCGGTGTCCTCGGCCGGGGCCGAAGGGCTGGGCCAGTTGATGCCCGGGACCGCGGCGGCGCTGGGGGTGAACCCGCTGGATCCGTGGCAGAATCTCTTGGGCGCGGCGGAGCTGCTGCGGAGCGACTACGACACCTTCCACAGCCTGCCGCTCGCGCTCGCGGCATACAATGCCGGGCGAGATGCCGTGCGGCAGTGGGGCGGAATTCCGCCCTACCCGGAGACGCAGTGGTACGTGTGGGCGGTCCTCTGGGTGCTCGGCGGTCTTTCCGCGTAGAGGAGCACATGGTGCGTGGACGGATAGGGTCACGGCTCACTCGGCCAGCCATCGGCCTTGCCGTGAGCCTGATCAGCGCAGGGCTCCTCGGAACGGGCATACTGGTGCACGGACTGAGCGTGCGCTCTTCTCCCGGGCGTCTATCACTGGCTCCTTCGCTGTCCTCAACCGTGCAGCAGCCGCCATCCCCGGCGTCAGGTGGCGCGCCGCCTTCCCCTCAAGACGAGCCGGGCACGGGGGGGGACGTCGGTGCGGGGAATCTCGCGGATATCCTCGAGGCAGAAGGTGGACAGCTGACGGATCTGCTGGCACACTTCAAGACCTCATGCACCGCGGTGAAACAGCGCCCGCACGAGCCAATGGCTGTGGATGTCGTGAGCCGGTGCGTGGAGGACGCGGAAGGGGTCATGAGCCTCGTGGATCTGATTCAGGGGTCGATTGAGGGGCCCGCCAGCGCGAGCATGCCCGGGGATGTTCGGAACCGCTGGGAGGACGCCCTGGGTTCGGCACGGGCGACGATCCGCGAGGTGCTCACTCCGGTCTGGGATGCGGTTGGTCGGGATCTCACGTCGAGACGCTCGTCCCCCGCAGCATTTCGCGCCCTCGCACATCTTCGCGATCGAATCGGCCGCGTCTTGAGTACCGCGGAACGTCCGTAACACGATCGAGGTGCCAGGCGCGCCCGCCGGCACACGCCACGCTCGCGGCGCACCCGGTGGTTACCTGGATGCAGGCCCGGAGAGATGTCTGTCCGCCGAACGTTTGGGGCACATTTAACGTAATGTGGAGGCTTTTGACGGGGGGAATTCGTAGAGGTGGAGGGCATCATGCGGCGACAAGAGCTCAGGGGTCTGGCGGTCATTCTGGCCGCCGCCATGATGTGCGCCCTGCTCCCCTGGGCATGGGCGCAGGGGGCCGGTCCGCTCGTTCCGGGCGTCGGGCTCGCGGACATCCCGCTGGGATCGCGGATTTCTGAGGTCGTCCTGCGGCTCGGCGCGCCAAACGCCGTCCAGCTGATCAACACCAACGGGACCCTGGCGTACACCTTCGATCAGTACGGGATTACCGCCTACACTCAGGAGAGCCGCGTCGTCGCGCTGACCACGACCAACAGCCTGCTGGGGATGGTTCGAGGGGTCGGCCTGGGGTCGTCACGCGAGTCGGTGGTGGCCGTCTTCGGCCCTCCCCGCAGCGTGGGCCTCGTGGAAGGGTTTCCCGGCATCATGTACGACTCCCTGGGAATAGGCTTCGGCCTCGACCGGCATGAAGTGGCGGTCGTGATGGTCTTTCAGCCTGTCTCCTCGCCGATCCAGCCGGCCGTGCCGCCATCGTCACCCTCCGCGCCGGCTTCGCCGGCGGTCACCTCGCAGGGGAGTCAGGGCGATGCATCGACCGAATCAACCGGATCGACCGTATCGACCGCATCGACTGTGTCGAGCGTACCGACCGTGTCGACCGGAGTGAACCCAGGCGTACCAGCGGTCCAGCCCGGGATGGGCCAGACTGTGGGCCAGCCCGTCCCTTCGGGCGAAGCCGCCGATCTGGCCCTTGGTTCCGGCGCCTCCATGAGCGCGAATCTCACCGCCCCGGTCACAACGATTCCCCAGGGTGCCCCATCAGCGGAGGACACACCCGGCGTTGCCGACATCAGCCGCCTGCGGCCGTTTACGGTCGAGACGAAGTACCTCTCGCTCGCGGGGTACCTCCGGTACCTGATCTATGGGATGACCGGGCGATGGATCGGACCGAGGATCAGCGAGCTGATCATGACGCCACAGGAGAGCCCCCCGCTGCCGTAGTCCCCGCGGAGGAGCCATACACTCAAGAGGGAACATGACGCCGGTGGCGAGGGACGCAGCGAAAACTCCGCGGCATCTTTTCGCTGGTCGCGGCGGGCCGGTCTCCGGCCGGGGCGACGAGCAGAGGCTGCGCGGAACGCAGGAGACGCGTGTGGCGCCTGAGCATGTCGGTAGCCATGGGTGGCTGGTGGGTCTGGTGTTTGTGCTGGGGACGATGCTGGGCAGCTTCGCGAACGTGTTGATCCACCGGCTGCCGCGGCGGGAATCCATCGTGACCCCGGGATCTCGGTGCCCGCACTGCCACACCCCCATCCGGCCCTGGGACAACCTTCCGATCCTGAGCTATCTCCTGCTGCGGGGGCGGTGCCGCCGGTGTGGGAGCCGGATTAGCCCGCGCTACCTCATCGTCGAAGTTCTGGGCGGGGCGCTGCTCGCGGCACTCGTGTGGCGGTTTGGGGTCACGCTCGTGGCGGTGCGCTTCGCGATCCTCGCGCTCGCCCTGCTGGTCGTCTTCTTCACCGATTTGGAGACCGGTCTCATCCCCAACGCGATCACCTATCCGGGGATCGTGGTGGGGTTGATCCTTGCCGCGGTATGGGGACGAGACGCCTTTGTGTCCTCGCTCCTGACAGCCGCGGGCGCGGGCGGCGTGTTCCTCCTGATCGGGATCCTCTCGCGCTTGGCATTCCGGCAGGAGGCGATGGGCGTCGGCGACATGAAACTCGCCGCCATGCTGGGGGCTTTTCTCGGCACTCCCGGCGTGATCGTGGCGCTGTTTCTCGCCGTCGCGATCGGGGCGGCCGCCGGACTGATCTTGATCGGCCTCCGGCTGCGGACGCGGAAGGATGTGATTCCGTTTGGGACGGCGCTGGCGGCCGGCGCCGTGATCGCGATGTTCAGTCAGGAGGCGATTCTCCGATGGTATCTCGGGAGGCTGCTGTGATGCCCGCCCGGAGCGTGCTGACCGGTGACGGTCGATGAGTGCCAAGCCGCCTACGCCGGCGAAGCCGTCGACGAAGCTGCCGAAGGTGCGGCTCCTGGACTTTGTGAAACGGTATCCCGCGGCCTCAGCCGCGGTCGGTGGTGCGCTTGTGCTGCTCGCCGGGTGGCAGACGTACCAGGGAATGGCGAGCCGCAGCGCTCCCCCTCCTCCCATTGTCGCTCCACCGGCCCGCACCATCCCCGCGCCCGGCGCTCCGGCAGCTCCAGCCACACCTGGGGCTCCCGGCGCCGGAGCCACGGCCCCTGCACCGGGCGGGCCGGGCGAGACCGCCGGGGTTCCTGTGACCCCCGGCGGGCCAGGAAGCATTACCGGGCCCTCAGGCCGTCCGGATCCGTTCATCCCGCTCGTCACGCAGGGCGGTGGGACGGGTCCAACATTTACGGACGTGCCGACCACCCCAGGGATGCCGCTGCCACCGGGAGTGTCCCCGGCGGGACTGGCCGGCGAGGCGGGATTGCGCGTGGCGGGGATTATCTGGGATCATGGGGCGCTGGCCATCCTGATCGATGAACGGGGTTCCTATATCGTCGGACCCGGGGACGAGATCACTCCGGGCCTGAAGGTGCTCCGGATCGATATCGGGCGCAGATCCGTAGATGTGCAGCGCAGTGGGGGCGTGGAGGAGTTGACGCTCCAAGGACGAGGAGGAGTAGGACGATGAGGACGACCGTCGTGGCATGGGCAGCGCTGGCGGTGCTTGTGGCGATGGCCGCCCCCACGATTGATGTGACCCCGGCCAGATCGGCGCCGGGGAGCGTGATCGGGCTCCAGCGGGTAGTCTCGGTAGGCGAGAAACTGAATCTGGACCTGCGAGACGCGGGGCTGCCGGAGGTGCTGGATGCCCTGGCGCGGTTGTGCGGGCTGAACCTGGTGACGGACGCGTCGGTGACGGGCCGGGTCACGCTGCATCTCGTGGGCGTGACGTGCGAAGAAGCGATGCGGTTCCTGCTTGAGGCGAACGGGCTGGCGTTCCGGCGCGTGGGCGAGACGCTGATCGTGGCCGCGGTGGCGAAGCTGACCCCGCCGCCGCCGGTGGCGGTGGTGCGGGTGTACAAGCTACAGTACCTGCAGCCGCCACTGGGGCAGCCGGAGGCGCTCGTGGGGTCAGTGGGGGCGACGTCCGCGGGCGGGTCGGGGCTCTCGGGGGGCGCAGGCCCGGTGGCGAAAAACATCCCGGGGCTCACGGACCTGTTTAAGGGAACCGGAGCGCAGATCAACTATGATGATCGGACGAACACGCTGGTCGTGACGGGGACGCCGGCACAGCAGGAGGCGGTGGCGGAACTGATCAGGATCCTGGACGTGCCGGTGCCACAAATCATGGTCGAGGCGACGGTGATAGACATCGATGTGACGTCGCTGCATGACCTCGGGATCGAGTGGTCGGTGCTGCAGGGGTCGTCGGGAACACCGTTCAGTTTTACGGAAACGCCGCCGGGGCCGGGGGATTTCTCGATTCAGCCGATTACGCGAGACGCGCTCCTCGCGAGACTCCACGCCTTCGTGTCGGACGGGAAGGCGAAGGTGCTGAGTGACCCGCGGGTGGCAACGCCGGACGGGCAGGAGGCGCTGATCTTCGCCGGGGACCAGATTCCGATCGTGAACACGACGATCTCGGGGAACCCGCCGGTGACGGCGCAGACGGTGACGTTCCAGCCGATCGGGGTGACGCTGAAGATCGTTCCCAAGGTCAACGCGGACCGGTCCGTGACGGTGCAGGTCCATCCGGTGGTGACGACGGCGACGTCCTTCACGGCGCCATCGTCGCAGTTTCCGGCCGGCCTCCCGCTGGTCGCGATCCGGGAGGCGGTGACGAGCCTGCAGGTCGCCGAAGGGGCATCGATCGTCCTGGGCGGGCTGATCCGGTACTCGGACATCGTGAGCCTGAAGAAGGTCCCGTTCTTGGGCGATCTGCCGTTCATCGGGTCGCTGTTCAGCCTGTCGAACGTAAACCACGAAGAGTCGGAAGTGGTGATCATCATGACGCCGCGGATCATGTCCACCGGAACGCCGGTGCAAACGCCGGGGCAGTGAGTGGGCGGCAACGATCACCACTCGCGTTGACACCTCCGCGGCA
>Ga0187846_10001644_pt1 | contig 12549 bp, 13 predicted proteins | sample TC_taG_FD_161473 | JGI IMG/M metagenome (GOLD analysis project Ga0187846, IMG submission 161473) | Biofilm microbial communities from the roof of an iron ore cave, State of Minas Gerais, Brazil - TC_06 Biofilm (v2) | ecosystem: Environmental > Terrestrial > Deep subsurface > Cave > Wall biofilm...
AGGTGGTAGCGGCTTTGAGAGTGCCGCTCGCCGTCCAATTACTTGCGACGAGCGCCCTTCCGTCAGGGAAAATGACCGGCGGGGTAGAATTAGCAGTCATCTTGTCGCGGCAAAATCTCCCTGGAGGGAAAAGGAACATTATGAGTTCGATCAAGCGATTCAGTAGCTACTTGTTAGGTGCCGGTCTGGCCTTGTCGGTGGCAGCCTTCGCTCCGGCGGCCTTTGCCCAAAACTCCGCTAGTAGCGGCTCGACCGTCGGCAGTTCGACCGACACCATGGGGTCGAACAGTGCGACCAACCCGAGCAGCGACTCCGCGACCGATAACGGCAGCGGAGCAACTTCCCCTTCGGGTCCGGCCAGCGGCTCAGATACTTCGGCCACTGACCCGAATTCGTCTGCGAGTCCGTCGACCAGCAGCATGGGCTCCAGTGCAAGCATGGGCAGCAACTCTCCGAGTTCCAGCAACTAGAGCAGAGACAGCACCAACACTGCTCCACAACGACGTTCGATGAGAGCGTCGAGCCTGATTAGCCAGGCACGGCGCTCTCTGAGACCTCCCGTTCAGGTCAGGGCACAGCTCGAGTCACTGAAAACACAGCTTTAATAGCTACTTGTACCCCCACTGTGTCGGGAGAGGGTGGCACGAAGCGCCCGCCTCCAGAAGCTTTCCGGAGGGCAGGCCAGGTGAGGGACGTCTATCAGCGCGCTATTGTGGGCGACTGCGAGATTCCTCCTTAGCCAGTCCTCCTATCCTCTTTGTCAGTCGCTCACCCGCGCTGGCTGCGGCTGCGCGACCCTTCGGCAAGCTCAAGCAGGCTCTCTCCCGACAAAAGGGAGAGGTAACGTGTGTGAGAATACGGCGGCCGGTGAAGTGGGCGCAACATGCGGCCCAGAATGACCAACGCCACAAGCAGCGCAATCGTGGCGACAAATAGCAGCCGCCATGGCGAATATCTTCTGCGGCGCCTAGCCCGCTGAAATTTGGCCAGGCCGGTTGGAGCTCGACGGTGCTTACGGTGGCGGGGCGCGATCGACATGAATCAGTTGGTCTTTTAAACGGATCCGTACAAAATCAACCTCAGCGCCGCTCGTGCAATTGACAGCTCGTCGATGTGCCGTGCACCGTTGTACCAGTCCACGCTCAGCCGCTGTAGGTGGGCGTTGATCCCGGCCAAACGAAAATAAAAGCGGTGGTGAACGCCGTAGAAGCGCCGCGCCGCGAACGCAAGGCGGCGTAGTTTGCGGCCTATCAACCCGCGGTGAAGTTCGTCTCCATACCTGTCAAGTGCCGCGCAGTCGCCGTCAAGGAAACGTGCGATTGCGGCTGCGGCAAGTTTGCCGTGTTCGAATGCGCATGAAATCCCCTCGCCCATCAACGGCTCAGCACCGGCCGCATCGCCTGCAAGGATCGTGCGCCCACGAACATAGTGATCGCGCACATCGTACCAGCGGATAGGAAATGCTTTGAGCGCCGGCCACGCGCTGCCGTAGCCGCATGAGTCAATTTCCGGGAATGCCGCGCGTAACTGCGCGAGCAAGTAGCGCCTTGAACTTCCTGGCAGCTCGTTACGCAGATGCTGATCGTAGATTCCCAGGTTGAGGTGCGGTTGCCCATTGATCAGGCAGGGGAAGGACCAGCAATATCCGCTGATACCAGCGGCGACGCAATTGAAATCAAACCGATAACGACGCCGGATAAATTCGTCAGCGCGGTCCTCGCGCACCGGTACTTCCGCAGTCAGCGCGCGACCGATATTGTGCTTCGTTTGACCGAAAACCGAGGTGCGCACCCGGCTTCCGCTGCCATCGGCGCCGACCAGCACGCGCGCATCGAGCAGTCCGCGCTCTGTCGCGACCCTAACCCTGTCGGCGTATTGCTCGACTTCCATGACCCGGGTCTGCTCGATGATCTCCAACCCTGCCTCACAGGCATAACGCGCGAGCATTGCATCGAACTCGTCGCGCCGCACGATGGTGCATAGAGGGTCACACGACGGCTCCAGATCAATCGTGCCCGCTTCGGTGCGGGCACTGCCGCCAAATACCTGAACTGCCGGAACCTGCAAGGGGATACGAAGCTCATTCAAGGCCGCAATCGAGCGTGGAATCAGACCACCGGCGCACACTTTGGGGCGCGGATGCCGCGACCGCTCAACTGCGGCGATGCGCCCCGCGAGGCCGGGCCGCATCTGCAGCAGACGAATTGCGGTTGTCAACCCCGCCGGTCCGCTGCCAGCGATTATAACCTCGTAATTTTTCTCAACGCTCATCGATCCGTTTTGCGCGGGTGAGAAAGTGCACCGACTCGGCTTGGTTCCGGGATTCTTCACGCGTCAGACACGCGCGAGAACGAGAAGCAAGAGAGTGTGGGCAGAGACGGCTACCCCTGCCCGCGCACAATGATCGTTGACGTCCGCTAATCAACTTTGCGGCAATCAACCTTGCGGATTGATCACCGTGTAGAGAGTGGCGTTGCCACGTTGGACGAGCAATAATGCCTGCGATTTGTTCTTCTGCGTCTGGCGCGCAATAGTCGCAAATTCGTCCGCGCTGCCGATCTTTTTGTGGTTAATTTCGAGAATCTGGTCACCCTGTTGCAGATTGGCATCGGCCGCAGGTGAATCCTGCTTGACACCGGTGACTACTACACCCTTGCTGCTGTGCAGTCCCAGTTGCTGCGCGAGTTCCGGGGTCAGATCGCGCACCTGCAACCCCCAGCTTGCTCCCGCTTCACCGGGATTCTCGGCACTGGCGATCTGTTGCTCTTTTAACTGCGCGATTGTCGCGTTAAGAGCCACGTGCTTGCCGTTGCGGATTACTTCGATTGGCACTTGCTTGCCAATGGCCGTTGCCGCGACCATTTCCGGTAATTCATGCTCATCATGGACGGTCTCGCGGTTGAACTTGGTGATAATGTCGCCTCGTTCGATCCCCGCTTTGGCCGCCGGACCATCGCTCTCAACGCCTGCCACCAAGGCGCCGCTAGGCACCGACAGCCCGAAGGATTTCGCGAGGTCGGGTGTAACTTCCTGGATTTCCACCCCGAGCCAACCGCGCACCACCTTGCCGTGCGCCTTCAATTGCTCCATCACTGACTTCGCCAAATTGATTGGAATGGCGAAGCCTATGCCGTTATTGGCACCGGTGCTGCTGTAAATTGCGGTGTTGACGGCGATCACCTGGCCGGTGGTATTGAACAGTGGACCACCGGAATTACCTGGGTTAATCGACGCGTCCGTCTGGATGAAATCATCGTAGTTACCACCGAGCGCACGCCCTTTCGCGCTGATAATTCCCGATGTCACCGAGAGATTGAAGCCAAACGGACTGCCGATCGCCATCACCGGATCGCCGACTTCGGTTTTGGTGGAATTGCCGAGCGCCGCATACGGTAACTGCTGATTGGTATCGATCTTTATCAAGGCCAGGTCTGTCTTTTGGTCTTTACCTATTACTTTGGCGGTGAATTCCCGCTTGTCGAGCAGCGTCACATGGATCTCATCCGCATGTCCCACGACATGGTCATTTGTCAGGATGTAGCCGTCCGGCGAAACAATAACTCCTGAGCCGAGTCCATGCTCCTTATAGTTGCGGGGGATCTGGCCAAAGAAATGGCGAAACTGTTCGAACGGATCGCCACCGAATGGATTTCCAGGACCGAATGGATTACCACCGGGACCTTGCGGTCCCATCCCTGGACCTTGCGGTATCCCTGGACCCTGACCTTCCTCATCACCGTTGCCGCTGTCGCCAGCAAACGGAAATCCGGATGATTTTATTTCTTGCACCACTGCCACGTTGACCACCGTTGGCATCACTCGCTTGACGAGCGGTGCCCACGAGGGCAGCGCAACCGCGGGTTCGTTTGGTTCTGGCGCATTGGGCGGGGCGGGGTGATGGCTTGCCTGAGCCTGATTCTGAGGAGTTTGGCTCTGAGTGGATGCCCCGGGCTTGGAGGTATCATCACCCGAGCCCCACGGAAATTGAAAAGCACCTGCATTGGCAAAAGCTATCGCTAATCCCAACACCACGCCGCCTGTCACGGCGGCGATCGTCTTGCCCATGAATTCCTCCTGGAGATTACCGGCGGATTAAGCCCAACACGGGATATCCTCTTCTCTCAGACGACGCTAGACGAACCGAAATTCACTCGGGCGTAACGTCTCTGCATATCGCCGGTGAGCCTCAACAAAGACGGAACACTTCCTCATATGAGCTTACAACAAAAGTGGCTCGCCATGAACAATATTAAGGCGGGGGCCAACGCTGCTGTGCTCATGCAAAAGCGGCAAGCTTGTTGAGGCCGAAGGTTCGAGCAAGCGTTGCCCGAGCGGGTGCATAGGGCTTTCAGGCAGCGATCAGATAAAATAGCGCCATGGTCGAGGTCGCCTTGTTCGTCGCGGGGATGTTGGTGTGGACGTTTCTGGAGTACTCGATCCACGGGTGGCTCAGCCATACCTTCCGGACGTTCGCGATGCCGCTCCATGCCGTCCATCATCGGGACGCTTCTGCCGTATTCACCGTACGGGCATGGATGCCGATTGCAGTTGTCTGGACGGTCCTCGTGGTTCTATTTCGCTGGACACCGGGGATAATCGTGTTCAGCGGGGCAGTGGCGGGCTTTGTGGCATATGAAATAGCGCATTACCGCATCCATTTCCGGCGCCCGCGAACATCAATTGAAGACTACTTGCGTTCACGTCATCTGGTTCACCATGATTATCCTGAGCGATGCTTCGGTGTGACATCGGCGATATGGGATCTCGCCTTCGGGACCGAGCCGATGGGCCCTGAGGTGACGGCGCTATGCGAATCGATGCGCAGCAGACCGCCTTTGACCGGCCGCACTAACCTCTACAAGCTCAAGAATTATATTCTGCCTTTTTCGCTCGTAATGTCTGTGGCAAGACACAAGAGAACGAAGTAGGCTCGTCGCCTAACAGTTCGTCAGTCTGGAGGTTAAGATGGCGGAAAACACCTATCCGATTATCGAAGTTGTGGGCGTGTCAGAGGACAGCATTCATCAGGCGGTCCGCAACGCGTTGGCCAGGGCGGCGCAGACGATCCGGAACATTGATTGGTTCGAAGTCGGTCAGATTCGCGGAGCCGTGAGCCACGACGGTAAACCGTCGTTCCAAGTGGCGGTCAAAATCGGCTTTCGGTACGAATAACGCTCTTCCCTGCCTTCGGCGGTCGGTGATCGGAACCAGCCGAATGCCGACCGCATCGCTACCAGTAGCCTGGCGCGCTGCGCGCATATCCATCAAATGCGTCAAGCAGGCGCTGGCGCCATGAGTCAATCGGGTCCGAGGGCAGCACGAGCCGGACATTGCTGATAGAACGGGCCCATTGAAACGCTCCAAACACGATAAAATCGGGATAGAGCGGAGCGTCCCCGGCGAGATATGGCTGCGCGGCCAGCGTCTGCCTAAGCGGCTCCAGCACCTGCTGAAGAGTTGAAAGATAATTGTCTCGACGCCCAGCGAGCGATTCTAACGTGGTTCCCAGTCGAGCTTCCCGGCTCGTGCGGAAATAATCACGATCGCGCCGGTCCAGGTGTGGCAAAATGTCGCCTACCACGATGGGTCCTATCGCACCGTGGAGAGTCACATCGGTCCACTGATTGTAGAATCGCGCGAGCGCACGTTCCCGTTTGCTGCCGAATAATGCCGGCCGATCTGCGTACGTCTCGTCGAGATAGTTGGCGATTCTCCACGAATCCGCCACGCCGCAGCCATCGTCGACGATCACAGGAACGCGTTCGGAGTTGTAGGGCGCAAGAATTGACTTTTCAGTGAATCGCCACGGAATCGTCTCGAAATCGAATCCCTTATGCACGAGCGACAGTTTGACCCGCCAGCAGTAAGGGCTGAAGCGGCGGTTTGGCTCCGCCCCCGCCAAATCATATAGCTTGATCGCCATTTGATTGCCCAGGTTTGCTGCGCTGCTTACGCTGCGCGACGGAATTTCGGCAATGAGACTTCGGGGGTGACGTCGTCGAATGCAACCTCGACGGGCATCCCCAACTTCAGTTCATCCGGTTTCACGCCCGTTAGCCAGGTGACTAAGCGGACGCCTTCATCGAGTTCCACGATTATCGGGCTATAGGGCACTTGATCGGCGAACTGCGGCATCATCGGCTGCGTTGCAGTAGTCCAGGAAAAGAGCTTGCCCTTGCCCGACGAGCGCGCCCATTCCCATTTAAAGGAGCCGCATTTTGCGCACATGTCGCGCGGAATATGGCGCCAGGTGCCGCATTCCGTGCATCTTTGGAAACGCAACTCGTGCTGCCGGCAGAAACGATAGAAATCCGCCGACATCCCACCAGTGCGCGGCAATGGCAGCTTATATGATCTGCTCTCGGCCACCGCTTTACCTCCTAAGGATAGCGAGCCCGCCGTCGCCAAAATCGCCCCATCCAGTCACTAAGCCGACTTCAGCATCCTGGACCTGGCGTGCTCCACATTCATGGCGCAATTGACGGGCCGCTTCGACGATATGGTTGGTGCCCCAGACATGGGCTTCGGAAAGGAGACCCCCGTGGGTATTGAGCGGCAATTCGCCGCCAAGTTCGAGCCGTCCGCCGCGCACAAAATCCTTCACTTCGCCGCGCTTGCAAAATCCCATCGCCTCAATCTGCAGCATCACCACATAAGTGAAACAATCGTACACTTCCATAAAGTCAATATCCTTGTGCGCGACCCCAGCCATCGCGAATGCCTTGGGGGCGGCGAAGCTAAGCCCAATCACAAAAGGATCAGGACGCGCCGGGATATCGTCCGCGGGATAAGGATGACCTTCCGCAACCCCGGATATGTACACTGGCCGCTTGGCCGAATCCCCAGCGCGTTCAGCTGCACTCACTATCACCGCGCAAGCAGCGTCGGTTTCGAGGCAGCAGTCGTAAAGGCGAAAGGGATAAGAGACCCAACGCGCGGCTAGATAGTCGTCGATTGTGAGCGGCCGCTCACGCATCATTGCCTTCTCATTAAGCTGGGCGTGCTTGCGTTCGACTATCGCAATCGCACCCATCGACTCAAACGGTGTGCCATACATCTGCATGTGACGAGTTGCTAGCCATGCGTAGAACTGAGCGGGCACGGTCGCTCCGTAGGGCAGGTAATATGCACCAATCGTATTGGCGAGAGGATTGGGTGCCGGCATTGGCCGCTCGCCGGTTTCCGCGCGTGCTCCGCCGCCGCGCACCGGATTCGACGAGTAGCCGTTCCATCCGCATGGAATCAAGACATGGTTGGCGATTCCGCAAGCAACCGCTAATGCGGCGCTCTGCAACGCCACCACCGGGCTGGCGCCGCCCATGTGCACGGTGGTCGCGTAGCGCAAATCCTCGATACCGAGGTTGGCGGCAAAATGTTCGGCGGTCGCGCCCAGCGGCGGGCCGATGATGCCGTCGATGTCGTGCGGCTTCAAGCCCGCATCGTTGATCGCAGCGAGTGAAGCCTCGAGCATCAACCGGAGTTCGGTTTTGCCTGAGCCGCGAGTGAACGCCGACTCACCCACCCCAACAATGCACGCCTTATCTTTTAGTGACTCCATCCATAGCTCCTTGATACCTCATTAGTAAGATCACGTAGGACTGTTAACCGATATCCACTAGTTCCAATCCACCTGTTCCTCGCAGATATCCAGGCGCACTCTTTTCCAAGTCATACTAACATTATCGGCAGTGCCCTCGACCATCAGTTCGAAGATCCGCTGGTCGAGTTCGCCTTGGGAACGAGACAGCAGCCGCATGAAAGCCTCAGCAGCCTCGTTGGTCTCCAACATCCGCGGTTGCCAGCGGCCGAATACCCTCGGATTGTCGGCGTATTCGTCGGTCATCCCCGTGCGGACGAATGGCAGCAGAATGCACGAGGCCGAGACGAGACCGGCATTCTGCCCCAGGTTGACCGCCAGTACCTTGGGCAATTGCAAAACGCCCCAATTGCTGATCACGTAGCCTGGCACAGATACGCCGGGATCAATTGCCTGGCGCGACGAAACATAAACGAGCTGCAATGGTTCGCGATGATAGACGGCCTCACCGGCCCACAGATGGGTGCTGGCAAGGAAACCATCAATCTTGGTGTCAAGTACCAACCGCGATTCCTGCAGATTATCGATAAAGTGCTGCCGCACTCGTGCTCGCCGCATCGCCAGCGGTTCATCCGGAATCTCGCGTAGTGCGCGGCCGAACGAATAACCCTTTTCGGTGAGGCCCGAGTTGCAGATCAGCAGATTAGGCGGCAGTCCACCCATCTGCTCGATGATGTAACTGCGGGTCGCCCACAAGTCGCCGAGGTTGGTCACGTCGGCCTGGATGGGAAAGGCGTTAACGCCGGCGCCCCGTAAGGCTTTGACGAGGTCGAAGCCGTCGATATAGCTGGTATGGAAATGGACGCCGACTGCGGCTGCGCCATTGAGTCCCGCTGCTAGTGCAAAGCCCTGGCCGAGCCCGCCGTCCTTGCCAGAGCCAGTTATCAAAACCCGCTTCCCCGCAACGCCCGCATGTAGCTGCGGCGGGAAGCGGAAATTGTCAAGCTGTGCGGTAAAAGCCATCGGCTCTCCCTCCGCCAAGTTCGCGGTCTATCCCCCGCTAGATCCACGTTACCCTCATGCGCTACCCCGTTTGGGTTGGGACCGCAAGAGTCTCTGGGTCAGTGCAAACTTCTACCTACTTGTGTTCTCCCAGTCAGAGGCAGGCGAGGTTGGCGCGTTTCCAACCGTCGCGATCGCCTTGCCTGCGGGCGGCCCGGTCAAGTGGAGCATCCGCTTTCCGCAACGGGCAGGTTCGTGATACTCAATTCGCGGGAGATAGTCGGGAGATGGCTGGTAACGGTACGGCAGAATGGCATGAGGAGACGGTACGGGTTGAGGATGTAGATCTCCTCGTCGTCAAGGGAGGCACTGGCAAACCGCTTCTCATCCTGCACGAAGAGTTGGGCTGGCCGGGATGGCTCAAATGGAATTCAGCGCTGGCGCAAAAGCACACCCTCCTGATTCCACAGCATCCGGGGTTCAGCCGCACACCGCGTTCTGAATGGATAAGCAACATTCGAGACATGGCAGGGCTATATGCCCGTTACTTGGTGGACCAGAACCTCGCGCCCGCCGATGCGATTGGGTTTTCGCTGGGTGGATGGATAGCTGCGGAGATGGCGGCAAGTAATCCAGGGCAATTTCGCAAACTGGTGATGGTCGCGCCGATGGGCATCCGGCCGCGCGAAGGTCTGATCCTGGATTTCTTCCAGCTTATGGCACCGAAACATCTCTATGCTACGGTCCATGATCCAGACGCCACACCGGAATTTGACGACCTTTATGGCGGTCAGGGTCCGGCCCAGTTCGAGCATTGGGAGGAGGCCCGCGCGCAGACCGCTCGCCTGGCCTGGACGCCATTCATGCACAATCCCAGTCTGCCCCATTTGCTGGGACTCGCCGCGAATTTGCCCACGCTCCTGGTATGGGGGCGGGACGATCGGATCGTACCGCTTTCTGCCGCTGACGAATTCAAGCGGGTAATGAAGTCGGCGCGGCTAACGGTCTTCAACCATTGTGGGCATCGGCCGGAGGTCGAGAAAACTGCCGATTTCCTCCGGGAAGTTGAAACTTTTTTGGAATGACAGACGTGCCACGGCGCGACCGTCATCCCGAGCAATGCGAACGATCTACGCGAAGCGATGAAGTAGGAAACTGCGACGTGCGTATACACTACTAAGGAGGCGGTGCGATGCACCTCATGTACTTCACGGAACGGCCATACCGGTATGTTCCCAACGACGAAGTCATCAAAACGGGCTTCTTTGGCATCGAGAATAAGCATTTCGACTCGGTTAAGGGTGGCCAGCTACTCAACGAGTATCTCGACGAAAAGGTGCTTGCCGAGCAACTCGGCTTCGACGGGGTAATGCTCAACGAGCATCATGACACCGCCTTTTGTATGGGCTCGGTGATGGATGTCGAGGCGTCGATCCTCGCTCGCATCACGAAAAAGGTGAAAATTGTGCTGCTCGGCAATCCGTTGCCGGTAGTTGGCAATCCCCTGCGCCTGGCCGAAGAACTCGGCATGATCGATATGATCTCAGGTGGCCGGTTGGTCGCGGGATGGGTCCGCGGTGGCGGCAGCGAGCAATTTGCCTCGAATGCTAATCCCGCCTTCAACCGCGAGTATTTCAATGAAGCGCACGAGGTGGTGATTCAGGCATGGACCAAGCCGGGTCCGTTCCGTTATGAAGGCAAACACTTCCATTATCGCTTCGTCGATCCGTGGTGCCTGCCGATTCAAAAACCGCATCCGCCTATCTGGATTCCCGGTTTGCTGAGCCCTGAAACGGTCGTGTGGTGTGCGCAACATCGATACCCGTATATCGCTTTGGCGACGTTCCTCGAACCGACGGTAGAGCTGTGGGATATCTATCGCGATGCGGCCGCGGCCGAAGGTTACCAGGTCGGGCCTGAGAATTTCGGCTACCTTCAAAAGGTTTACGTTGCCGAGACCGACGAAAAGGCACGCGAAATCGCCAGATGGGACATGTTTGGCGGCGCCGGCATAGGGTACAGCCTCTTTGGCCAGCCGCAGTGGATGTTTCCGCCGGGTTACAATTCAAAAGAAGCGACACGGCGAATGGCGCGGCAGTTCACCGATCCTCACGCCGATAAGAAGAGTCCGTGGGCGGGACTAGCTGACGGGACCACCACTTCGAAAATCGCCGATGCGCAGGTAAAGACTCGCTCTGCGGTGTGGCAGGACACCGGCACCGTCGATGTCGAAGCGACACGCCGGCAAATTTTCGAAGCGTTCCCCGCAGTCGAGCGCGCGATGCAGGTGATTTGCGGCACGCCCGACACCGTCATCCCGAAATTGCGCACGGTGCTTGAAGTGTTGAGGCCTGGCATCTTCGCCTTCTGGCAGAACGACGGACCGATTTCCAGGGAAGATCGTCTGAATAATATTCGCCTGATCGCGAACGAAGTGATGCCGGCGGTGCGCGAAATTGGCAATGAATTGGGGTTGACCTCGCCGTTCGAGGTCGAGCCCGGTTCACGGCCATTGAAAGCTGGGGAGCAGCCGAAATCGGTGGGCTCGCTGGAAGCATTGCAAAAAATGAACGGGCAAGCCGCCGCTAATCCGTAAGGCAATCCAATTAACCGTGTCTTTTCGACGGAAGGCGGCGTGGATGCGTTTCCGCCGCCCCGGCAATGAAGCTGCGTGTGAAGCGCCCTTTTTGCTTCGACGATGCGAGGTATCCGATGAAATATGGCGTTGCGATTTTCCCGACCGATTACGCGATTCGGCCCGACGAAGTCGCGCGGGAGGCCGAGCAGCGCGGCTTCGAGTCACTCTTTTTTCCCGAACACACCCATATCCCAGCCTCACGCCGTTCGCCTTATCCGAGAGGAGGCGACTTGCCCGCTGAGTATTACCATACGATTGATCCGTTCGTAGCCCTGACCATGGCCGCCGCGGCGACTAAGAATCTGAAGTTAGCCACCGGGATATGCCTGGTAATTGAGCGCGACCCAATCGTGCTGGCCAAGGAGGTCGCCAGTGTCGATCTGGCGTCCAACGGCCGTTTCATCTTCGGCATTGGCGGGGGCTGGAACGCCGAGGAAATGGAAAATCACGGCACCAATTTCAAAACTCGCTGGAAGCGCCTGCGCGAGAGTATCGAGGCGATGAAAGCGATCTGGACGAAGGACGAAGCCTCTTATCAGGGCGAGCTTGTTCGCTTCGAAGCCTCCTGGTGCTGGCCCAAGCCGGTCCAGAAGCCGCATCCGCCAATCCTGCTCGGCAGTCACGGCCCGCGCGCCTTACAACGTGTGGTACGCTATTGCGACGGATGGTTGCCGAATTGTGGACGCGGCAGTGATCTGCCGTCCCAGATTACCGAATTGCGGCGATGCGCGGAGCAGGCGGGGCGGGACCCCCGGACTATCTCGATTACTGCATTCGCGGCGCCGCTCGATCCGCGCGCGATCGAATCGTACGAGAAGGCGGGCGCGGAGCGTTCGGTGTTCTTCCTGCCACCGGAAGGCCGCGACAAGGTCATGCCTGTGCTCGACCGATGCGCCAAAATGATGACAAGCTGATTACGCGGGCGACGGTTAGCGCTTACGGCACTTCGATGGCTATTCGATCAAACGTTTCTCTACAGGAGGCCTTCCGATGGCGACCGCGTTGAATCGGGCAAAGCTCAGCGCACCTGCGCAAGCTCCTCCATTGGCTATGCGCTCCGATGATTATCGCTGGATAAGTCCCACGCTCATGATTCTGGTTTGCGGGATAGTCGGTCTCCTGATGATCGCAGCGCGACTGTACCAACAAGTCTACGCCTGGAGCGCCGGTCTCGATGCTACTTCTCCCGAGTTTCGCACCTACTGGATGAATCTGCTCTTTGTTCAATTTGCCGTGGAAGGAGTCGCCGCCGCGAGCATCTGGGGCTACATCTGGTTTTCCCGGCCCAAGGATCTGGGGCGGGTCCAAACGCGGGAAGAACTTCGGCGGTTCGGCGTGTTTGTTGCGCTCATCTTCTGCTACGTTTTCGCTG
>Ga0187846_10001645_pt1 | contig 12543 bp, 9 predicted proteins | sample TC_taG_FD_161473 | JGI IMG/M metagenome (GOLD analysis project Ga0187846, IMG submission 161473) | Biofilm microbial communities from the roof of an iron ore cave, State of Minas Gerais, Brazil - TC_06 Biofilm (v2) | ecosystem: Environmental > Terrestrial > Deep subsurface > Cave > Wall biofilm ...
TGCCCGATCATCACTCCCCTTGCGGCCAGGTCGCTGGCCTACGGCGGCGGTTACCTGAATGGCCGCGAGACCCGGAGCCGACATCGACTGCTGGAACGAATGGGGCCTTGTGGATCCCATGCAAGACAGTCAAGATTACGCCCCGGGGGTTCCGAGCTTCGCTTCAAGATTTGCGTGATTAACCAATTCGACACGATATTCGGAGGAGATCCATGACAACACCGAGTCGCCGCAACACCATTAATCGCCGCACTCTGCTCAAAGGCGCCGCCGCGGCCGCCGCCTTGCAGGTGGCACCGCCCTTCATCATCAAGGCACGCGGCGAGACCCCGCTGCGGATTGGCATGGTCGATCCCATGACCGGCGTCTATGCGGCAGTGGCCCAGAACGAGGTGACCGGCGCCAAGCTTGCCGTCGAGCAGATCAACGCGAAGGGCGGCATCCTCGGGCGGCCGATCGAGCTCTTGGTCGAGGACTCGGCGAACGACGTCGGCACCGGCGTGCAGAAGGCGCGCAAGCTGATCGAGCGCGATCAGGTCACGTTCCTCATCGGCGATGTGAATTCCGGCATCGCCCAAGCGATCGCCCAGGTGACCAACGAGAAGAAGGTGCTGCACATCGTCTCCGGCGGCCACACCGACACCATCACGGGCAGCGACTGCAAGTGGAACGTCTATCGCGTCTGCAACACGACGAGCATGGAGGCGAACGCGGTCTCCGACCTCCTGTTCACTAAGTACGGCAAGAAGTGGCACTTCATTACGCCGGACTACGCCTTCGGTCACACCTTGCAGAAGGCCGCGGCGGCCGATCTGCAGAAGCTCGGCGGCACGATGACCGGCAACGAGCTCACGCCGCTCGGCACCACCGACTTCTCCGCCTACCTCATCAAGGCGCGCGCGGCCAATCCGGACGTTCTGCTGGTCCTGGTGCAGGGCTCTGATATGGTCAATTGCCTGAAGCAGGTCTCGCAGTTTGGCATCGAAAAGCAGGTCCACGTGGCCGGGCTGCAGCAGGAGCTCGAATCGCTCGAGGCGATGCCGCCCGAGGCGCGGGTCGGCATCTGGATGTTCGAGTGGTATTGGAAGCAGCCGGGCGTGCCGCACGTCGAGAAGTTCGTCGCCGACATCCGCAAGATGAACGGCGGCAAGGTCCCCACCGCGCGTCACTGGTTCGGCTATACGTCGGTCCATACCCTCGCCGGCGTCGCCAACAAGGAAAAGACCCTCGATGCGAGAAAACTCGCCGAAGCGCTCGGTGGGTACGAACTCGCGGCCGATATCAAGCTCCAGCCCAACAAATGCTACTACCGCAAGGGTGACCACCAGCTCATGACCTCGTCCTTCGTCGGCGAGGCGCTCGCCAAGCCGGGCGGCGACCCCGAGGATCTGTTCCGCGTCAATCAGGTGATCGCGGGCGACAAGACCGCACCACCGGAGGATGCGACCGGCTGCAAGGTGGTGTGGCCGGCCTAGTTCCGCAGGCAACGCCCGACGGGTGTCGTCGGGCGTCGTTCCCATGACAGGCGTGCTCGGTAAGGCGGCCGCGCGTGCGGCCCACCGCGGCTGGGGCACGGCCTTGCGTCCGGATGTGAGTAGGCGATGACCCAGCTACTCCTCTTCAATGTCACGAACGGGCTGATCATCGGTGCGTTCTACGTGCTGATGGCGCTCGGGTTGTCCCTGATTCTCAACCTGAGCAATGTGATCAACTTCGCCCACGGCGGCTTCCTCGTCATCGGCGGCTACATTGCCTACACAATCACGCCCTACGTCGGCTTCTGGGGCGCGCTGCTGATCGCACCGCCGCTCACCGCCCTCATCGGCCTCGCCCTCGAGCGGACGCTGATCAGGCGGCTCTACGGGCGCGATCCGCTCTACAGCCTGCTCTTGACGTTCGGCCTCGCTTTCATCATCGAGGACGGCACCCGCTTCATCTGGGGCGCGCAGGGCAAGCCGGTGACGGTTCCGGCTGTCCTGGCGCAGCCCTTGAGCAGCGAGCTCTTCTTCATCACCGGCTACCGCCTGTTCATGGTCGGCACCGTGGCTGTGGCGGTGGCGCTGCTCTTCGTGCTGCTGCGCTACACCCGCCTCGGCGTGCGCATCCGCGCCGGTACCCTCGATCTCGAGACCGTCGCCGCGCTCGGCATCAATGTGGGCCGGCTGCGCTCGCTCAATTTCGGCGTCGGAATTTTTCTCGCCGGGCTGAGCGGCGTGCTGGCCGCGGGCCAGCTCGGGCTGGAGCCGACGATGGGCGCGGGGCTGCTGATGCCGAGCTTCATCGCGATCATCGTCGGCGGTGTCGGCAGCCTCACCGGCACGCTGCTTGGCGGCTTGCTGATCGGCGTCGCCTCGGGCATCACTGCGGTGTTCTTGCCGGCGGCGAGCGAGGCGATCATGTATGTGCTGATGGCCGTGGTGCTGATGATGCGGCCGCGTGGCCTGCTCGGCGAAGAAGGCATGATGACATGAGCGGCGAGGCGCAGTCCCGCAGGCTGCTCGCGCTGGCAGCGATCTGGGCGGCGCTCCTGCTCGCGCCCTATTGGATGGCGCCGCTCGGCGGCTATACCGCACTCGGCACGCGCGTTCTCGTGCTCGGATTGGCCGCGATGTCGGTGAATTTCCTGCTCGGTTTCACCGGCGTGCTGTCGTTCGGCCACGCGGCGTACTTCGGGCTCGGCGCCTATGGCGCTGGCTTCGCGCTGAAGTTCCTCGCGCCGAGCACGCCGCTCGCGCTGCTCTGCGGCATGCTGCTCGGCGGCATTGCCGGTGCCCTGCTGGGCACGCTAATCGTGCGGCGGCGCGGTGTGTATTTCGCCATGGTCACCATCGCCTTTGGGCAGGTCTTCTACTACATCGCCTTTCAATGGAGCTCGGTGACCGGCGGCGACGACGGGCTGCGCGGGTTTTCGCGCCAGCCGCTCGATCTCGGCATCGCGACGATCGACATCCTGTCGAACTCCAACGCGTTCTACTATTTCGTCCTGTTTTGCATCGCGCTCGCGATCGGCGCGATGGGCTTCATCCTGCGCTCCCCGTTCGGACGCACGATGATCGCGATCCGCGAAAACGAGCGGCGCGCCCGGTTTCTCGGCATTCCCGTCGACCGCCACATCTGGATCGCCTTCACGCTGTCCTGCTTCTTCATGGGGTTCGCCGGCGCGCTGTACGCGCTGGTAAACAACTTCGCCGATCCGCGCGGGCTGCACTACAGCCAATCCGGCGATTTCGTGATGATGGCGGTCATGGGCGGGATGCGCAGCTTCTGGGGACCGCTGCTCGGCGCCGCGGTCTTCGTCGTGCTGCAGGATTACCTGTCGAGCGTCACCATCAATTGGATGTCGTTCGTCGGCTTGCTGTTCGTCGCGATCGTGCTGTTCTTTCCGCGCGGCTTGCTCGGCTTCATTCGACGCGAGCGCGACTGATGAGCGTGCTCGAGGTGCGGGGCGTGAGCAAGCGTTTCGGCAGCCTGGCCGCGGTGCGCGACGTATCGCTCACGGTGGAGCAGGGCGAGCTGCGCGCCATCATCGGGCCGAACGGCGCCGGCAAGACCACTTTCTTCAATCTCATCAGCGGCTTTTTTCCGCCGAGCGCGGGAACGATCGCCTTCGACGGCCGCGACATCACGGCGCTCCCCGCACACCAGCGCGTCGGCCTCGGCATCGCCCGTACGTTCCAGATCACCGAGATCTTTCCCGAGCTCACCGTGTTCGAAAACGTGCGCATCAGCACCGAAGTGACCGAGGGGTATCGCCTGCGCCCCTGGATCAGCCGGACCGAGACGGCGAAGGTTCGTCGCCGAGTCGAGGAGACGCTTGAGCTCACGGGTCTTGGCGCCAAATCAGACCGTCTGGTCGGAGAGCTTGCCCATGGCGACCAGCGCGCGGCCGAGATCGCGATGGCGCTCGCGCTGCGGCCGCGTTTGCTGCTGCTCGACGAGCCGACCGCGGGCATGGGCGACCAGGAGACCTACGAGGTCACGCAGATCATCCGGCGCCTGCACCGCGACAACAACTTCACCATCGTGCTGATCGAGCACGACATGCGCGTGGTCTTCCATCTCGCCGACCGAATCACCGTGCTCGACCAAGGCGGCCTCCTCGCCGAGGGCGCGCCGCAGGAGATTGCCGCCAACGAGGCCGTGCAGGCCGCCTACCTGGGCAGCGCCGCATGAGCGCAGCGCTCACCGCCGAAGGCCTGCATACCTACTACGGCAAGAGCCATATCCTGCATGGCGTCAGCCTGGAGGTTGCGCCCGGCAAGATCACGGCTTTGCTCGGCCGCAACGGGGCCGGTAAAACCACGACCTTGCGCACCCTCATGGGCCTGACGCCCGCGCGCGAGGGGCGCGTCGCGATTTTCGGCGCGGATACCACCCGCTGGCCGACATTCCGGATCGCGGCAAGCGGCGTCGGCTATGTGCCGGAGGGGCGAAGAATCTTCGCCAATCTGAGTGTCGAGGAAAATCTGAAGGTGCCGCTCGAGCGTGCCGGACCGTGGACGATCACGCGGATCTACGCGCTCTTTCCGCGCTTGGCCGAGCGTAAGCTCAGCCGCGGGCGCCAGCTCTCCGGCGGCGAGCAGGAAATGCTGTCGATTGGCCGCGCGCTCCTGCTCAATCCCCGGGTTCTCATTCTCGACGAGCCATCGCAGGGCCTCGCGCCGCTGATCGTGCGGGAGGTTTTTCGCGTCGTGTCGCAAATGCGCGATGCGGGGATTTCCGTGCTGCTGGTGGAGCAGAATGCGCGCATGAGTCTGGAGATCGCGGATCATGCCTATGTGCTGGACGATGGGGGCATCGTCTATGCAGGCGGCGCGCGCGAGCTCGCCGCCGATGAAGCCCGTGTTCGAGCGCTGACCGGCGCGAGCGCGGAGGAGTGGACCCCCTCGTAGCCGGCTCACCAGTCTCGGCGGCGCTCAGGCGATCGAACCGCGAACCGCCAGGTGATTGGCTGAGGCAACCGCGCTGCTCGCGGTTCGCAAGCGTGCGGATTCCGCGGCCGACGAAGGCGACGGCCGCAGGAGCACCGGGAAGCGGCGCCTGCTCGAGCCACGGACCTCCGGTCCGCTCGGACTTCGTCTCGGGCTACTTCGCGCTCACCCCTGATCAACGCGCACCACCCCACGCGCCGCCGGCGCGCCAACCCAACCCGTAACGGCGGCAGCGCGCTAACTCACCGCACGAGATGTTCGAGCGAACCCCCTGTTTTTGCTGATGTGTGGTGGCATCGTGCATCAGACTACATGGCGACGCAGCATGCGCTGCCGCCTCTTGTGGTTTGGCAGACGGAGCGCCGGGGTGCTTGACAAACGGTCCGGGTGGATCAAGCTACCGTCGCTCGGTGGGCGGTAGACAAAGAAAAGCAAGGAGATTCGAGGGTGTCGAAATCAACAAGCGTTCTCTTGTCGATGTTGTTGGTCACCCCGCTCGCCTCCGCCGAAACCATCTTCAAGTGCGTGGGAAAAAATGGCGAGGATGTGTATCGGAATTTTCCCTGCCCGTCTGAAGCGGAATCTAAGGTTTGGGTGCGAACCGACGATGTGCAACCGTCAAAGATAAGATCGGCGCCGCGCGCGTCGGCGCCGAGCGCAGCGACGCCGAGCCCATCGGCGCCTAGCCCGACCAGCGATTCGCTCGCCACGCCGGACGGGCCCCGCGTCGGCATGACGACCCAAGAAGTCAAAGCCATCTGGGGCGAGCCCACCGAGGTCACGCGGGAAGAGGTCGTCCAAGGTCGCGTTGAGACCTGGTCCTACGGCGCCTCTCGTTCCGTGCAGTTCGACCACAGTGGCCGCGTCTCGGTCACGCAGCCGTAGGGCGCGCGATCGATGCGGGTACGTGATGTTGAGCGGAAGTATCTGGAATATCCGGGTTGGATGCAGCACCAATAAGTTGGGCCAAAAAAGGAGGATTTAAATGACGCAGCAGTGCATTTCGCACCGGCGCGTGCGGTCATCTCTTTACTGCATTGCCGGGGCCCTCGCCCTATTCGCGCTCGGCGCGAACGCGTGGGCGGCGAACGACTTGGACACGCCGGCAGCCCGCCATTCGGTGAATCCCGACGGCTCGGACACCTTCAACACCGAGTGGCTGGGTCACAACGACTTGCAGGGTCGCACCACTTACCAAACGACCGTCCATAGCCAAGGCGGGCGGGTGATCGCCTACGCCGGACATTTCAACGGGCTGATGCTCAATCCGATGACCGAGGTTACGGAGCGGAACGGCACCTCGATCGTCGATGTCACGAATCCGCGGCATCCCGTGTACCTCAAGCACCTCCCGGCCGACAAGGGCGGTGCCCGTATGGTCAAGCTGTGCGATGGCAACGTCCTGCCGCATGGCCTGAGAGACCATGTCTACCTGCTGCGCGAAAACGGCGCGGTCTCGCATGAAGTATGGGACGTGACGGACCCGAAGAATCCCACTTTGGTGTCGACGCCGGTATCGGGTCTGGACGTCACCCACCGAAACTGGTGGGATTGCAGCACCGGGATCGCTTACATCGTCGGTGGCGCAACCAAGGTGGGCGACGCGAGCTTCGACGGCTGGAACAACAAAAGCAGCCCGAACCAGCACCTGAAGATCACGGATCTGAGCGATCCGGCGCACCCCAAGCACATTTTGGATTTCGGCTTCCCCGGGCAGAATCCGGGATCGACGTTTGTCATACCGGGAACCGAGAACACCACGAAGACCGTTCCGCCGGGTGTGCATGGGCCGATCGTGGTATCGACGTTCAGAGGCAAGGCGATCAACCGCCTTTACATGCCGTACGGCGTGGGATCGGACGGCATTTTCCAGATCGTCGACCTGACCAAGATGCTGCCGCCTCCTTACGGCACGGGCCAATACGCGAATGTCTTCAAGCCCACCGATGCGGAACTGCTCCAGGGCCAGATCGGGGTTCTCTATATGCCGGGCGTCGAGGGCGGCCATTCGTCAATGCCGTACTACGGAATAAAACTGCAACAGTATGCCAACTTCACCGATAACAACGTCCGGGACATCCTGGCGCTAACTTCGGAGGAAACCGACAATCGCTGTACCGGATCTCCGCACTTGATGTATCTGCTGGACATCACCGCGACGATAGGCCAAGGCGGGAGCACGAGTGCCGAACAGCATCCATGGCCGATCTCGACCGTCACGGTTAACGACTTCTCGGCCCGGCCCAACTTCTGCTCCCGCGGGACCCGATTCGGCGTCCACTCGATGGCAGAGAACTTCAACGACCCGTACTACGGCAAACTGATCACCAGCGCGTGGTTCGACGCGGGCATACGTGTTACCGATATGAGGGATCCGTACCATCCAGTTGAGGTGGCGCACTTCATTGCGCCGGTCAATTCGTTCACCCAGCCGAGCACCTCCGTCATTAACGGTGTGACGTTCACTGCATTGGATGTCTCGTGCGACAACACGGACGTAGACGATCGTGGTCTTCTCTACTGTGGCGACCGGGTGGGAGGCGGTCTGGATATCGTGAAACTCACCGGGAAGGCAGCGGAGATAGGCGGCGTAGCGGATCACGATCGGGATCGGGATCGGGATCGGGACTAGGGAGTAGGGATGGACCAGGCACAAGGCCGGGAGCGTAGCGGCCGCGGCCCCGATGATTTTCTGAATGTTTTTTTGCTGACTGGCTCGGCGCGACGGCGCCGGGCCAGCTGGATTGCCTTACCAATCGCTAAACGTAGATTCATGCACGCATTGGCGCTGACACAGCCACTTACCCAGGGCACGTACTTTGCCGCCAGTCGGCGCCAGGACCCCTTGGAGCACTTTTCCACATGGCCTCGGAGGCATTCATGATCAGTTTCAGTCTGATGAAGCGCTGGCAGGGTTTCGCGCTGCTCCTATTGACGATGCCGGTTCCGGCGCTCGCGGATGGAATTAATTTCAATACCCGCAGTTTCCAGGGCGGGCCGATCAACGAAGAGACCGTCAGCCAACTCTCGGTGAAGTGGGTCTACCAGACGGTGCCCGACACCGGAACGGCAAACGCTGCCCAGGGCAGCGTCTCGAGCACTCCGGCCGTCGACGGCCGGTTTCTCTACTTCAACGACATGTCCGGCTTCCTGACCAAGCTGGACCGCTTCACCGGCAAGCTCGTCTGGAGAAAGAACTATGTGAACGATCTCTCCGTGCCGGGCTTTGTCGTCAAGAGCTCCCGCAACACACCGTACGTCAAAGGCGACCTGCTCATCGTCGGCAGCAACATGGGGCTGACTGACCGCCTTTGCCGGTTAACGGGCGGCACGCCGAGCGCGCTGGGCTGCGCTTCGGGAGACGGCGCCATCGTGCTCGCGATCAACAAGCACAGCGGCCAGGTCGTCTGGCGAGCGAAAGCCGAGACGCATCCTTCGTCGAAGGTCACCGGATCGATCAGCGGCCACGGGGATCGGATCTTCGTGCCGGTCGGCAACTGGGAGGAGGACTGGGCGCGGGCCTATCCGAACATCTATGTCGATCCGATCGACCCGGCCTCGCACTATCCGTGCTGCTCGGCGCGGGGAAGCCTGGTGGCCATGGATGTCAACACCGGGAAGATCCTGTGGAAGCGGTACACCAACATCGGCAATGACCCCGATCATGAGTTGTCGCCGACGCTGGGAGCGCTGCTCGGGCCTAAGGGATCCTTCGGCACCTCGACCTACGGCCACAATCCAACGATCGATGTGGAGAGGCGCCAGGTCTATATCGCCATGGCGCAGACGACCACGGCGCCTCAAGTCGCGCAGGACTGCGAGCAGGCGAGGCGCAGAAGCGGCGATCCCAACGCGAACATTCCCGGCTTGCCTGCGGGCGTGACCTGCAACAACCTGAACGAGAAGCTGCATATCTACGCGAACGCGATGATCGCGATCGACATGGACACCGGGCGCGTCAACTGGGCTTTTTACGCGCACAAGTACGACGCCTGGAATCACGCGTGCGGCGCGCCGGACTTGTACGGCTGGTCGACGGTGGTTCCCGCGCTCTTCGCGGTGCCGATCTCGAACGCCACCGCCAATTGCACGCAGACTCCGATCGGGCCGGACATGGGATTCGGCCAGCAACCGAAGCTCGTGAAAAACGTCAAGCTCGGCCACGGCAAACGCGGCGACGTCGTGGTCGGCGGCAACAAGGACGGCAGGCTGTTCGGGCTCGATCCAGGCACCGGGAAAAAGATCTGGGAGACCAACGTCGATCCCGGCGGTGTTTACGGCGGCTTGCAGTTCGGGCTTGCTACCGACGATGGCAAGGTCTTCTTCGGCACGACCAACTCGCGGAACAATGGCAGGAACAGCAAGACGCCTTACGTCCCGGTCACGCGCTTCCTCGACATCAACGGCTTCACGGCGCTCGGCCTGAAGACGGGGCCTTTCGTGAAGCGGGATGCGGCGCTGCCGTCCGAGTACCCGTCTCCGTCGAATATCGATTTGCCGTTCCCGGGCCCGAACCTGGTGTACGGGATCAGCGACTATCCCGATGTCTTTCCCGACCCCGACGGCATCGGCGGTCCGCCGAGCTTCATGAAAGGCCCCGCCAGCGGCCCGGTCGAGCTCTGGGCGCTGGTGAATCCGCCCTCTGATGTGAGCGCCGATGGCGTCAGCGTGTTCAACGATCACGGCAGACTCACGACCATCGACGGCATGGTGAGTGCCGTGGATGCCGGCACGGGAGAGATCCTGTGGCAGCGGCCTGCGTTCGACGGCATCAAGGGCACGATCGGCACTGCGCAGGCCTTCGGCACGCTCACCGTCGGCAACGGACTCGTGTTTATCGGCTACCAGGACGGCAAGGGAACCATGGTCGCGCTCGATGCCGACTCCGGGAAGAAGCTCTTCGAGTTCCATAACCAGATCAAGCTCACCGACGGCTCGATGATTCAGTCGGGCGCCATCGAAAGCGGACCCCAGGTCGTGGGTAATATGGTTTACTGGGGTGTCGGCGGGGAGAGCGCGGGTTTGTTTACGAACAGGGACGGCGTCAACGTCAACGCGGGCAGCCGCGTTTTCGGATTCGAATTGATGCACGCTCACGAGGAAGGGTCTGAAGATCGCGACGAAAGGTCTGAATAACTCGTGCACTCGCCGGAGTCGGATGCACAGATGTGACGCGACGAATCAGCTGAGCCCTGATGATGGGACCCTCAGCCTCGGGTCGCTTGTGCACGCCCTGGTAGCCCGCGTCGCCAAAGGCATCCTCTTCCTGACCGTGTAGCAGCGCGCCGGCCTACGTCACGTCGTTGACGTTCGCCGGCGGTAAGCGCGTGGCCAACCCATCTTTGGGTGGGGTGCGCTTCGTGTGACGATCGCCAGCGATGCGGCAGAGGCTCGGCGACGCGGCGGGCCGGATGCGTGGGCAACCGCGCGAGCACGTCGCTGAGGTAGGCGTAGGGATCGAGGTTGTTCATCCTGTAACCGGTAGCCCTGCGCGACGTCGCCCTCAAATCCAGGGGAGGAGGGGCCAGCATCGAACATAAGCCCAATTGGACACAGCGCCGGTGTAATACCAGAGTCAGAGTGTCCGGAGTGGGTCGCGGATTCAACTGATCGATGCAACACACTGGACGCTATCGAAGCGGAAGGAGTGTTGCAGATGAAGCAAAGGCCACGGATTTACTACTCCGCCAGCCAGAGGGCACTCATCTGGGAGCGCTGGCGGAAGGGCGAGACTCTTCACCAGATCGCCGGGTTATATGATCGACACCATTCATCGATCCGGGGGGTTGTGGCTGAGACGGGCGGAATACGCCCGGCCGATCGGCGCCAAACCTATGAGCGCTGAACTTCGAACGGGGCTGCCGGGACCGGACTCGAGACCCGTCGCGGCCGCGCAAGATCTCAATGCTTGTGCGGCGTCCCCTCTTGGTGCGTGCGCAACTTGCCCTGACTATCTTGGCAGAGGGTTTGGTCGTCATAGTCCTCGTCGTCGTCAGTCTGTTGTCTGCAAACTGGAGGCGCCCAACTATCGAAGCGCTTTTCGAGCTCCTCGCCGTGGCGGATCCAGAACGCGGTGTCGACCTTGAGCGCCCGCTTGAGATGAGTCTCCGCTGAGGGCAGCGTCCCTGCAAGTTCTGGATCGAGCAGCGGCAACGCCTTCCTATTGGTAGGTCCGTAGGCCAGATTCTCGGACAGCACCTTCTGATGCTCCGGCATGCTCGCAAAGGCGATGAATCGGTACGCGTCAGAGGCCTTCGGTGTGCCTTTCGGTATCGCCCAACTGTCGATGTCGTAGAGGCTTCCGTCCCACGCGATCTTGAGGTTTTTCTTTCGTTGCTGTTCGCGGTCGATCCAGAGCGTATACGCCGAAGTCATGACCAAGTTGCCGGCGGTGAGGAACGCCGCCGGCTGGGCGGCCGCTTCCCACCACACAATGTGTGACTTGATCTGGTCGAGTTTTCTGAACGCCCGGTCCACTCCTTGTTTGTCGGCGAGCACCCCATACACGTCGCCCGGCGCAACCCCGTCAGCACGCAGCGCTATTTCCAGCGTGTACTTGGCGCTCCTGCGCAGACCGCGTTTGCCTGGGTACTTCGTGACGTTCCAGAAGTCCGCCCAGGAGCTCGGCGCCCCTTTGACCTTGTCAGCATCGTATGCAAGTGCCATCGACCACGCGAATATGCCGACGCCGCAATCGGAGACCGCGCCGGGTATGAAGTCAGTTGTCTCGCCGATTTTGCTGTGATCGAGTCGCTCGAACAAGCCCTCCTGGCAGCCGAGTTGCAGGGTTCGTGATTCGACTTGCATCACGTCCCAGATTGTTTTGCCGGCTTTAACCATCTGCGCGAGCTCGGTCGTCTGGCCGTCATAGGATGCGGATTTGACATCGATGCCGGTGGCGCTGCGGAACGGGTCGTAGTACGCCTCGGTCAGCGCCGCTTGATCGGCGCGGCCGAAGGAGATGACCGTAATGTCGTTTGCCGCTGCAGTATTGAGATCTGCCGACAGGACGGCGAAGAGAGCAATCAATACTCCAGGGTTGAGGAGCCAGTCAGGACTCGAACCCGGTGACGACGGGCTGCGGCGAAACGTCCTCGCCCACCAGCTCTTTTGTTGGGATGAATTCTCCGCCATCACTAGCCTCCCTTTGACACTCAGACTCCCACACCAGTGACTCAGCAACGCGGCGGCAATCCGTGCGTCGCGTCGGCTTCTTGCTCGGGCGCGAGAAATGGCCTCGCGCAGGTGCCGGGGACTTCCCCCGGCGCCCTTGGAGACGGGCGGCGTGAGGCGGTCCGCTCTTCCCGATGTGTCTTCGGCGTTATTTTGATCGATGGGCCGCCTAGCGCGTGTTCTCGTCGAAGGTCCGGACACTGTCACCGAGATCGTTGTGCCATGGGGTGGGGACAGCACGACATCGCTCAAGACAGTACGGCAATGTTGGGCTTCCTTTGCGCGTGGCGCGCCAAAACGGCCCTGAATGTATACTGTATACAGCTCAGCTCCCCCGCGCCGTTCATGTCTTCCATCAGCCGCATCGAGTTTGCGCCCGACCTGACGGAGCAGGTCTATCGGCGCCTGCTCGATGCAATTTGTGACGGCGAGCTTGCGC
>Ga0187846_10001646_pt1 | contig 12535 bp, 13 predicted proteins | sample TC_taG_FD_161473 | JGI IMG/M metagenome (GOLD analysis project Ga0187846, IMG submission 161473) | Biofilm microbial communities from the roof of an iron ore cave, State of Minas Gerais, Brazil - TC_06 Biofilm (v2) | ecosystem: Environmental > Terrestrial > Deep subsurface > Cave > Wall biofilm...
CCGCCGCCCTCGGCGGTAGAGTTGGTGCCCGTGGCGCCGATCTGCCGGAGATCGAGGTTGGCCCAGTCGTTGTAGCCTTGCAGAGTTTCGCTGTCATTACCGTCGAAGTTAATGTCCTGGTCCGCGGTCCAGGAAAGTGTATTGGTGGGCCCGGGGAACAGGGACATCCTCGCACCGTTAGTTATAGGCGTGCCGTCACAATGTATCGTTGCAGCAGTACCCACACCGGAGTATGGAATATACCAACTGGTGTTTAGGTACGACGGCGAAAGGTGGGAAAAAACATTCGCAACTCCTGCATTTTCTTTGTTTAGGGCGGCCAGCACCTGACCGGAATAGTCCGGCACATTGGGCCCCCTGTTCAGGGGAGCCAGGAGGTCAACTTGGAAGAGGTAATTCATCACGCTCTGGTGGTTCGGCTTGCAGTTGGGCTCAAGCGAGGGGACATAAATGCCTAGGAAGGATAGGGGGTAAGTGAAGCCGCCATGCGTCTGGCCAAGTGAATGCCCTACTTCATGCATGAACGTACCGGCCAACACCGGCGGCTTCTGTCCGTCGGATGCAGGCGATGTGGCAGGATTTTGGCCATTGAATGCCGGGTTCCCCCACAGACCCAGCGTGACGAGTGAGTCTCCCCCGCCGACATCCCCCATGCCGGATTGAGTGCTGGTGAAGCCGGGGGCCACAGCGAGGTTCGGGTCGGTAGAGTATGTGTAGCTCGCGGTTGTAGAATTGCCGCCGACAGTTATCGTGAAGCTGCTGACCGCAGCACTTGTGACGCAGAAAGTACCATTCAGGCTGGGATTGGTGGCGGCGCCAAAAATAGTAACGCGGCCATTGGCGCAGTTTGGATCCTGGATACCATTTCCGATAGTATTGAGCATGCCTATCGGTGTTGACGTGGTGAACGTGACCGTGTTGCCGGACTGCCTCACGCTTTCCAGCGTGTCGCCCTGGAGCTTCCATTTCGGCGTCCCCACGGCATGCGCGAACAACACATAGTGCCAGCTGTGCCTCTTCCCGGGTTGGAATCGGGGAATGCAGTCGGCGTCGGGTGGTGAGGTCGTGCAACCATTAATGTTCGTGGGGTCGTCGGGGTCGACGAGCTCGTTCTTAAAAAAATCGAAACCTCCCTTCCATGCAACTACACCCGGCTGCTCGGGGGAGGAGAGCGATCTACTTGGGAACGAGCAAAGCGCAGGCGGCGCAGTCAGGATATTATCGGTACAGCTTAGCTCTTGGATGGCGTGGATGGGGGGTTGGTTAGTGCCCGGTGGGTTGACGTGAACGTGGATACCACGATTAGCAAACGGGCCGTTCGGGCCGGTCACCATGTCGATAGCGCCCGACGGCCGCGGGTCAAACGAATAATTAGTACCGTCTCCCGTGGTACATGAGTCGCCGCCGGTCACTCGGCTGCACATATAATCCAGTTGAACGAACACATCCTTTTCCCCAAGTATTGCTCCGGGGAGATCCACCCAGGAAGGGTCTCCGGGATTACATTTGCCCTCGTTCACCGAGGCATCGCAGTATCCGGGGGGGCGATTGGGGGTAAACTTCCACGCGTCCAGCAGACCATCGTTGTCGCTGTTCTTAACCGTGGTGCTGACAATCACAGCGCCCCATGATACGCATCCCTGTTGGCCCGCTACGACCTCAGTTGTTGCTGAAGCGGCGTCTTCCCCAATCGGATTTGGAACCCTCACATATGTCTCATTCGGGTTAAAAGTCCAGGTCGGATTGTCCCAGGTCCCGTAGTATCCGGGGAATGCAGGCTCGCGGCCATAAAGAGAGGGAAGCTGCGCGTTATTTAGGTAGACGGTTTCGGGTTTGTTGCCCTTGCCCTGGCCGACGATGTGAGTGAGCCTCGACACCGGGTTGTGCGCAGCGTCATAGAATCCCTGGACTGTTTGAGTCATGGTTAACGAGCCCGTGCTAGGGGCAAAGGCACCGTCGTATATCACAATCGAGTTCAGCGGGATAGATGGGGAAAGGATCCGATAGATGAGGACCAGAGTTGCGCCCAGAGTAAGAGGAGTACTGTTCCCGGTGCTTGGCAGGCGGACTTCGTAGCTGCCGTTAGCTGAGATGTTCCCGCTCGGATCTCGCGGCAGGGCCCCAAGGACATTAGCGCGATAGGTCCGCACGACCTTCCCTGGCGGAGGGACTGTGCAGCCAGAACTTAAGGATACCGTGTCACTGGCCAGGTTCACTCCGGTGATGGGATAACCAGGTGCTTTCGGTCCGCCGAAGACAAGGGGCCTGAAAAATCCACTCTCACCGGTTCCAGGCTGGCTGGGGTCCTCGAACGTTTGCCAGTAAAGCACAGCCGTAAAGACCTCGGCGCCCAATGGGACAAATTTTGCGCCGGTGATACCGGGGTTCAGGTCAGGGATTCCGATCGTCCCTATGGCGTAGCCGTTGGCGAAGTTTTCATTCATGCCATACGCGCCGCCCACCACATAGTCACCGGTAACAAAATAATTGTTGCCGAAGTTGAGCGGAGACTGCGCGAAGCCCAATTGGGCTGCCGTCGAAAGTAGTCCCAGGAGAACAAAAAGACATACGAATTGGACCTTGCGCGTCATGGCTGGCTCCTTATTATCGCCGAGCGACATTCTGCCGAGTCTCCTCGGGCGTGCGAGCGCACCTTGTGCTCTCGATTGAAAGCGCAGTATTCCGCTCCAAACGCTCATATGATTCCTTCACAGTTGAATGGATAGGTCCCGCGCAGCGATGGGTGAGAACTTCCTCGCGAGAGGGCTCGCCCCGCTGGGTGGGCCTTTCTGAGGACAGCGAAACAATACAGAGAACGAATTCGAGAGTCAAGCGCAAAGCACAGCAGTCCCGGTACTTATGGCTCTTCCCTGTGCAAATAGATTCCCGCTTGGATCACATTGACTTGCGCGCTGGGGCGGCTTACCCTTTGCCGACAGGTTGGATTTCTTCCCATCATGGGCCAGAGCCAACATTAGTACTGATTCTGATTGGAAGGAACGACAAACACCATGAATTACAATGCTCGGCCAACCGGCGACGTCACCATCGTTGATCTGAGCGGGCGCCTAAGTTTGGCTGAAGCGGTGGCCTTCGATCCGGGAAGCGGTGTAGTGCTCAGCGAAACTCCGATCGCAGCGCGACAGCAGGTGGCATAAAATGCCTCAGACCGGCGCGCACCTCCAACGGAAACTCGAGGACACTCCCACTCTCGAAGTCGTATCCCCAGATCACACCCGCCAGACCGTCCACCTCACAGAATTTCCATTCCTGATTGGACGTGGAGGAGAGACCGGGAATCATCTCCAGCTTGGTGACCCGCGCATTTCCCGCAACTGTGCGGCGATTGTCTTCCGGGCCGGCGGCTACTACCTGGAGGACCGCGGCCACCGCGGAAGTCTCCTTGTCAATGAAAAACAGCTCGAGCATCGCCTGCAGGACGGCGACCACATTACGTTCGGCCTCGAGGACTCTTACGAACTCATCTTTCGTTCGCCGAATGCCGAAACGTCGGTTCAACACGCGCTTACCCTCATTGGCGGCATCACGGGCAGCGAAATCCCTTCCGCGGGGCTCGGCAAACTCAATTTGTTACTCGAAGCCACGTCGCTGTTGCACTCCGATTTGCCGCTGGATTCCGTGCTCGACACCATGCTCGACCACGCCATCTCGATCACCAATGCAGATCGCGGCCTTTTGCTTGAGGGTGATTCCTACGGCTCGATGCGTGTGCGTCTTGCGCGCCTGGCTGGCAGCAAGAACTTGCCCGTGCAGGGCCTTACTCCGAGCCAGACTGCTTTGCGGCAGGCTCTCGAGCGGCAATCGAGCGTCATCACCGAAGATCTCAACCGATCTGATCTGGCGCTTCAGGCGGCGCAAAGCATCGTGATGCAGTCCCTGCGCGCAATTGTCGCCATCCCTCTTTACGCCATGGCACGCGCTGCCAATGAATCTGACGCTCAGCCCCACCGCGGGCATCTCTTAGGCGTTCTCTATCTCGATTCCCGCCGCCCCACTGCCTTCTCTAAACTCGATCGCCAGATTCTTGACGCCCTCGCGGTGGAAGCCGCCAGCATTCTGGACAACGCGCGACTGGTTGAACGCGAGCGGCAGCGGCAGCGTCTCGAGCAGGAACTCACGATTGCGCGGGATATTCAGCAAGCCCTGATTCCGCAGGGTTTCCACAGTTACCCCTATTTGGCAGTGAGCGGCATTCATACTCCGTGTCACGCCGTGGGCGGTGATTACTTCGACGTTTTTCCTCTGAGCGATGAGCGCACGGCCGTCCTGGTCGCGGACGTTTGCGGCAAGGGGCTCGGCGCCGCCTTGCTCACGACCATGCTGCAAGGCGCACTTTCCAGCATGTCCATCGGAACAGACCCTGTGAGCGTCTTTAATCACATCAATCGCTTTCTGTGCGAACACGCTGAAGTTGGCCGCTATGCGACCATGTTTTTCGGCATCATTGGGCACGATGGCCAGCTCGAATTCATCAATGCGGGTCATCCCTCACCCCTCATCTTGCGCCGAGGGGAAGCTTCAGAGCTTTACACGGAGGGTGCTTTCCCCATTGGCCTCCTTGACGAAGCCGAATTCACGGCCACAAGGACCCGCCTGGAGCCTGGCGACACCCTAGCCATTTTCAGCGATGGGGTCACGGAAGCGATGGATGTGCAGGAAAAGTTGTTTGGAGTTCCGCGCCTAAAGGAAGCTCTTTCCGGTCTGCATGAAGCGCCACTGGTGGAAGTGCAGCAGGCAGTGCTTGAATCCATCCAGAAGTTCACCCGCGGCGCTGTCCAGGCAGACGACATCACCCTATTGCTCGTCCGTTATGGCCACGAGGAGATTCCTCACAGCGATGCAGTGCACGGTATCGCTTAGTGATGTCGGGACTTCCGGATGCGGCTACCATTTCTACAGAATTTAATCTGTAACACTCCTGTAACACAATCTGGCTTATCGTAGGAGCTACAAATTTGTTCCCGTTAGGCTGTCTGGGTGAGAATTTACAGGGCGCGCCGTGCGCGAGGTGCAAGCCAGGAGGAAACGAGCACATGCTGATTTCGACAGAGGAACTCTCGGGAAGCGTTACAAAGGTTGTTCTTGATGGCCGTCTGGATATCGCGGGCGCTCAGGCAATCGATTTAAGAATGAACGTGATCGCCGGCAGTCACAGAGCTGTGCTCGTCGATATGCAAAAGGTTTCGTTCATCGGGTCGATGGGCCTGCGGGCCATTGTGGCCCCTGCGCGTGCCATCAAGAGCCGCGGCGGTAAGATCGTACTGTTCGCGCCGAATGGGATGGTCGAAAGCGTTCTAAAAGCCAGCGCCATAGATACTATGATTCCCATTCATCACGAACTGCAAAGCGCCATGGCGGCACTGCAATAAAATCTACACATGCGACCGGATGGATTGGCTGGAAGCATGAATAGAAACGGCGCCAACACGATCGAGGAGTTGCTAACCCTCCAGAGCAAGCTCTCGGAAATCGCGCTGATTCCAGCGTGGATTGAACAGTTGGCTTCGCGGCATGGAATCCCCAAGCATACCCAGTTCGCGATGGATGTTTGCCTGGAGGAAGTGCTTTCCAACATCATTCGGCATGGCTACGCGGGGGCACCTGACCACACAATTCTGGTCCGATGCACGATCCCGCGAAAGGACTACCTTACACTCATCGTTGACGATGAAGCACCTCCATTCAACCCGCTTCTGAGCCAGGATTTCCCTTCCCCGCGCTCGCTCGACCGGACCTCGGCGGGAGGTCGAGGCATCCTCCTGCTGAAGCAGTTTGCCGACACAGTCAACTACGAACTCAAGCCCAAAGGAAATCGGCTAACCATCAGCTTCACTGCTCCCGAAAAATCAAATGCAGTGTAAATCCCCCTCTTCAAAAGAGGAGCGTGGTCCCCATGGGTGTCGGCAAAGCCCCCAACAACCTCGCCTGCGTCGTTTATGTCCACGGCGAAATGACCTAATGGAATGGACCCATCCCGGTTCTTGCGGCAGGCGATAAGCTTCGTCGCGGTCCGGGGAGGGACTTCCATGAGAGTTACCACGATTGGTTTGGACATCGCCAAGCAAGCCTTCCAGGTTCATGGGGCGGATGCGGAGGGACGCGCAGTCTTGGGCCGACGGCTGCGGAGGGGCAGGTGGTTGCTTGCTTTGCGAATCTGACTCCCTGTGTGGTCGGGCTGGAAGCCTGCTGCGGCACCCACTACTGGAGTCACGTCATCAGCCGGTTCGGTCACACGGTTCGCCTCATTGCTCCGCAATTTGTGAAGCCCTCCCGCCGGCCAGCCGGATCAGGACCGATGGGCGAACGTCACGCCCCGCAGGTTCCCCTCACCTGGCTAGCTGGAGACAGTTCTGGTCTGAGTGTCGGCTTGCCATCCGTGCCGTAGAATTTTGGCCGAAATCAGACGCTTGACGCTAGGGGTCGATTCCAAAGAATTCGGTATAACTTCGGTACATCTTAGAACGAGATTTCAGGAGAGAGAGCCTGTGAGCGACGCCCAGCAAAGCATTTAGATTTTCTGCGTTCTTTGGTTCGTAGCCAGACGCTCTATCCAGCTGAGCTCAGGACGCGCTCTATCGCGCCCGGCACGATTTCTAGCTCGCGGCTGCGGCCAGGGCTATGGCGCGGTCGAGGCTCGTCATCATCGCGGCGAAGGCGGGCAAGTCAAGAGATTGCGGGCCGTCCGAAAGCGCGCGCTCAGGGCATGGATGTACTTCGACGATGAGGCCGTCGGCGCCAATCGCGATGGCTGCGCGCGCTGCGGCCGGCACCAGGCTTCGCCTCCCGGTAGCGTGCGAAGGATCGACCACGATGGGCAGGTGACAAAGCTCTTTCGCCAGCGCCACGCCCGCCAAATCCAGTGCGTTTCGCAGATCCGGGTCGAACGTTTTAATCCCGCGCTCGCAGAGCACGACATTGGGGTTGCCACCGGAGAGCAGGTATTCGGCGGCCAGCAGCCACTCCTTGACCGTGGCGCCAGGGCCGCGCTTGAGCAGCACCGGGCGAGGCACACTCCCCAAGCGGCGCAGCAGCGGGTAATTCTGCATGTTGCGCGCGCCGACCTGCATCACGTCTGCATACTCCGCGACGTCGTCGAGGTCCTCCACACCCATGACCTCAGTGACGATGGGAAGGCCCGTCTCTTTGCTCGCATCCTTCAGGATTTTGAGCCCCTCGACGCCAAGGCCCTGGAACTCATACGGCGAAGTGCGCGGCTTGAAGGCGCCGCCGCGCAGCATTTTCGCGCCGGCGGCCTTCACTCCGCGCGCAGTCTCCAGCAGTTGTTCGCGGGATTCGACTGAGCACGGCCCCGCGATGACCACGACTTCCGGGCCGCCAATGGCAATGTCTTTCACGCGAACGACTGTCCGCTGGGGTTGAAGCTCCCGGCTGACCAGCGTGAACGGCTGCGAAATGGGGATGATGTCCTCGACTCCGGGCGCGACACGCAGGGCTTCCAACTCGCTTCGCCGGCCCCGGTTCTTGCCGACGGCGCCGATGACCGTGCGCTCCGCACCGCGAATGAGGTGTGGCAGATAACCGCATTCCTTGATTCGCTCGACCACGTGGTTAATCTCCTCCTCGGTCGCCGAGGCGGACATATTGACAATCATGGCTGTCTCCTTTGTTGTTCATGTGTGCCGATAAAATAAAAATGCCGCGAACCGTTTGGGTTTCGCGGCCAGTTTCGGATTCGTTTCGCGCTTTCTAGTTCTTCGTTCTACCTCGACTCACGCGCGATCCGCCCCTGGCCGCTTCCCCAATAGGAGAAGCGGTAAGTAAAGGCGAACCAATAAGTGTTGCGCGCCATGATCGAGCAGGTCCTCTTTCTGCGGCTTCGAGGCACTACTCTACGCACATGCTGCACCGCTGTCAAGGCTTCTGTTTTGCGGGTCATGGGTTTTTATCACTTGAAGAAGAGGGGTTATCTCCTGTAGTCGGCTGGGTCAATACATCCATCATAGATAGCTTTTGTTATTTGGCGTGGAACTGCTCTATTGATCGGTCGAGAATCAATTCCTGCTGCGACTGGGTACGCACACTCCACTTGAATCCGACGGTGTTGCTCGGCAGCAATTGCTTGCACCTCGGCAACGGCTTCCACTAAGTCACCATCCTGACTGAAAAGAATGGCGACTTCATAGGCGTTGCTGCGCGCCAACCGAACCATGTCCAAACCAATCTTTAAGTCGATCCCCTTCTCCACGAGCCGTGGGACCGTCTTGTCGAACTTGATTAAGCCCTCAAGATGTATTCGTAGTTCTCTATGCTTCAGTTGGCGAGTTTCAACCCGGACGCCAGTTCTTCCCATCGCGGCCAGTTTCTTCGCCCACCACACACTATTCTTGGGGTCGTCCAAACTGCTTGGAATCCCAACGTAAAAATGCGCGCTTGATAGCTGGCGCCCTGCTGCCATGCCAACCACGGCTTCGATTAGCCGTTTGATGTCATAGTTGGGGTGGTTGTAGCCGAAGCATTGCTTCGCGGACTTAAAGAGGTTGTACCCATCAACAAAAGCACACACCCTTAATGCGGGAGCTGGAGCGGGAATGGCTGGTGGTTGGCCAGCGGCCATAAAGTAAGAAAGCCCACCTGAGAAGCTAGGGAGCCGAAGCTCTTTCAGCTAAATCAGGTGGGCAAAGTATTCCGATATAACGCGACCCATTATAGCGAGGACAAATGGGACTGTCAAGCGCAACTCCATGTAAATATTGGTCTTACAGTGCTTCCCTTACCTGTAAAAGTATTCGCAGTTTTCCCATTCCTGTTCGTCTTACGTTCGCCTAAATCAGGAACAGATAGCTTGCATTGTCTGCTTGCGTCCCACGAATTCTCAGAGAGGGGGCACGTCTCAAATGCCCAATATCCCGTATGCGCGCATGTAGTGAACGCTCTGTGCAATGAATACTCCAACATTCGACTTGACGATGCCCGCAGTGTATGGTATAAGAATGTCCGTGGAAGTCAAAATAAGGAGACGCACAGATGGCTTACCAAATCTTTGAAAAACGGAACATCCGAGTTACGACCCCGGCGATTACAGTTGCCACAAATGGCCGCATCATTCTGAACGTTGCCGCAGCTCGCTTGTTTCACAGCAACGCCGTTGAAAACGTTCTGCTGCTGTTTGACAACGAGCGGAACATGATGGCACTTCGCCCCATCAGCAAGAAAGACTCAAGGGCGTACAAGGTCACATACGGGAAGAATCAAAATGGATGTTCTTTCTCCGGTAAGAGTTTTCTCGACTTTGCCCAAATTAACTATTCGGAGAAGCGCACATTTCCAGCAGTTTGGAATGAGAATGAGGGGTTGCTTGAAGTTTCTGTGACAGCGGAATCTCACAAAGACAGACAGCGAAAGTTGCAACCCGTCGAGCAGGGCAAAAAGCAGTCGAAAGTAGGCTAGAAATAAAGCGGGGTAGATTGGGCGCTCACCCGATCTACCCCAGTGGAACCTGTTCCTAACGAGTGTGGAAGTCGAAAGGAAGCGCAAAGATGCGCCTACGGTTCGTTGTTTATATAGCACGACCGCCACCGATTGTCAATCCAAGCTTCTTCGGGTGCGCCCGTTCTCCTAACGGGGCGGGCGCACTCAGTAAGAAGCCCTGCCAGTAGTTTGAGCTACCGACAGGGCCAAATCTCAGGCGCGGAGTGACCCGCACCAAGAGACCCAAATGGATTGTCGGGCCTCTCCCGCCGCAAGTCAAGGAGAGGCTAATGAATTGCCCGTTTTGCAGTAGCAGGAACCTGAAAGTTCACCAGAAGAACGGCCACGCTTTTTCCACGATGTTCCGATGCGCCAATTGTAAGCGATTCTTCTCCGAGCGCCGGTTTACCGGGTATGCTGGCCTCAAACTCCCGCCTGAGAAGATCGTCCAGATCGTGAACTGCCTCGTAGAGGGCGTCTCTGTGCGTGCTACGGCCCGCCTGTGCAACGTCCAGAAGAATACGGTGCTACGAGTGCTTCGTCATGCTGGAAAGCTCTGCAAGCGCGTCATGGAAGCTAAACTCAACAATCTGAACCTGGCCTATATACAAGTTGATGAGCTATGGGGATTCATCGGGAAGAAGGAGATCAACGTTCTGCCCGAAGAACGCAGCAACGGAGTTCGCGTCGGTGACATCTGGATTTTTCTCGCCACCGATGCGCAAACCAAACTTGTACCCGCCTTCGCCGTAGGAGATCGGAACCTTGCCACGGCAGAGCGGTTCATGTGCGACCTTGCTGGAAGACTGTCGAACCGACCGCAAATCACGAGCGACGGGCTGAGAGCATACATTTGGGCTGTGGAGCAAGCGTTTGGGAGTCACGTGGACTTTGGCATGTTGATCAAGTCCTATGCAGAGCGCGATGGCCGTTTGGAGCTTGCTGGAGCGCAACCACGACCCATCATCGGAAGACCGAAACTCGCGCATATCAGCACGTCTTACGCCGAAAGAAATAACCTGAACTGCCGTTTATTCCTTCGCAGACTCACCAGGCTAACGAACGCTTTCAGCCGCCGTGTTGAGAACCTAGAGGCAGCCTTGTGGATTTACTTCGCGCACTGGAATTTCGTTCGCATCCATACGACGCTAAGAGTCACGCCCGCGATGGAAGCCAATGTCACGGACCACTTGTGGGCAACCGAGGAATTGCTCAATACGGGTGCTTCAAGTTAAAAAGACCCATGACCGTTTTGCGGGTTCTGTTTTGCGGGGAGTGCTACAGTTCGACCGTACGCGGCTGGATGGTGGCGCCCGCTGCCTCACCTTTGGAGGCGAGAATGAAAGCATCTGTCTTTTATCGAATCGCTGCTGTTCTTCTGCTGCTTTTCGCGGTAGGACATACACTGGGCTTTCGCCAGTCGGATCCCGCCTGGGGAGTTGATGCCCTTCTGGGCGCCATGCGGTCAATTCACTTTGACGTGCAGGGGTTCAACCGCACGTATTGGGACCTCTTTGCGGCGGCCGGATTCTCGGTCGGCGTGTTTTATCTATTCGCGGCGATATTGGCGTGGCAGCTAGGCGGCCTTCCGGCAACGACTTTGGCGCTCATGCGCGGCCCTGCGTGGGCGTTCGCACTCTGCTTTGCCGCCATCACGGTGGTGAGCTGGAGATACCTGTTTATCCTACCCATCGCTTTCTCCATCCTGATTACATTGTGTTTGACTGCGGCGGCATGGCTTTCCGCGAAGCAGGTTTCCACGCCTCCCTTGCGATAGTAAGGTGAGAGGATTCCAACTGCACCGCTACCGTTTTGCGGCGAAGGCAAGGGGGCTGTCGGGGAGGGCAACGTCAGCAGGCCACGGCCGCGCGGTGCAACGCAGACGAGCGAAGCACCGCGGGCGCGCCCTGAACAACCGGTCTAGTTGGAGGCCTTGGCGGGGGACGCATGCGCGGCGGAGGTCGCGGGCGTACCTATCGCGGTTCTGGTAAAGGCCGGCTTGTCGAAATTGGTTTCCGCCGCTGTCGCCGTCCGGTCGATCTCGATGGATCCCTTAAAATAGGCGCCATCCTCAATCATGATTCGCGCGGTGGTGAGATCGCCGACCACCGAGCCGTCTTTCTTGATTTCGATCCGATCCCGGGCGCGGAGATTGCCCTTGACGCTGCCGAACACGACCACCTCACGAGCCACGATATCGGCGGTCAGCTTGGCGCTGGCGCCGATGGTGAGCTTGCGGTCGTCGAGCTGAACCAGTCCCTCGACGCTGCCGTCAATGTGCAGATCTTCGTTCCCTGTAATTTCGCCCTTCACGTGCAAGCTGGCGCCGAGCCGGGCGGTGTTACCCGACGGCGAGGTGCTCAGCGGGCGCATGGCATCCGTGCTCATGACAATTCCCTCCGTTTTTACCGCAGGCGGCTTCGCTACTGGCGGTGGAGCGGGCGGTGGCTCCGGAGCCTTAGCGATAGGCGGCTGCGGCGTTTCTGGTTTCTTATTTCCCCACATTGAATATGATCCTCCTCGGTCAATGAGACGCTTACCCACAGCGTGCAACGGACCGGGGTGCGAAACACTGTAGCCCCCTGTTCAAAAACGGCACAAGGGGATTGCGGGCGCGGTGTTCCTGAGAGTAACGCGGGCTGGGGGCCCACAAAGAGCGGGGTCCACAATACAAGAAGCTACAAACCGGTGCAACGGAAAAAACCTGCGGGGGTCGGAGCTGCCAACGAGCGTCAATATTTCCGAAGGACGCCCACGACGCGCCCCTGGATTTTGACCTCGGTCCCAGGAACGACAATGGGAGCCATGTCTGAATTCGCGGGCTGGAGGCGAACTTTCCCGCCCGGATCGCGATAAAAGCGCTTCAATGTGGCTTCGTCCCCGCCCACCAGCGCGACCACAATTTCGCCCGGGTTGGCCACCTGCGTGGGTTCGACCACCACGTAGTCCCCGTCCAGGATGTGGTCCTCGATCATTGAGTTGCCTTTCACTTGGAGCACAAAGGTTTTGTCCGACCGGGCGAAATCCCCGAGCGAAACCACTTCGCGATCTTCGATGGCTTCGAGTGGCCGGCCGGCGGCAATGC
>Ga0187846_10001647_pt1 | contig 12532 bp, 10 predicted proteins | sample TC_taG_FD_161473 | JGI IMG/M metagenome (GOLD analysis project Ga0187846, IMG submission 161473) | Biofilm microbial communities from the roof of an iron ore cave, State of Minas Gerais, Brazil - TC_06 Biofilm (v2) | ecosystem: Environmental > Terrestrial > Deep subsurface > Cave > Wall biofilm...
GGGCGTTGCGAACGCCTCCCAGCATCTCAGGATTCTCGAAAATGCGCGCCTGGTTGAAGTCCGCAAGGAAGGCCGATTCGCGATATATCGACTGGCTGATCCTCTGGTCGCAGACTTTCTTCGCGCCTACCGTCTGTTAGGAGAGGATCGTTTAGCTGAGATTCAGCGGCTCCGGGAGCGGTTCTTCGGAGGCGGGCAAGACGTTTACGGTGTGGACCGAGAGGGCCTCCTCCGCCGCGTCCAAACCGGCGAAGCGGTTGTGATTGATGTTCGTCCGTCCAACGAATACGACACCGCTCATATCGCTGGAGCGATGTCCATCCCCTTGCAACAGTTAGAGGAGCGACTCGGGGAATTGCCCCGCGAAAAGAACATCGTCGCTTACTGTCGGGGCCCTTACTGCGTACTGGCCTCGGAGGCTGTTGAGTTGCTCGGTGCCCGAGGGTTTCATGCTTTCCGGCTTGAGGACAGCGTGCACGATTGGCGAGCGCGTGGATTGCCTATTGAAACTGGGAGACAGCCTTCCGCGAGCCCGACAGGTAAATCCGCGTGATTCTGCATCAACTACTCCATTACGAACCCACGGTCGCCGCCTCCTATGTATTCGGCTGAGGCGGGAAAGGTCTGGCCGCCGTGTGCGACCCAATCGATGATCCAAGCTCCTACCTGCAATTAGCGGAGCGGAACGGTACGAAGATCCGCCACGTCATCGATACCCATGTGCATGTCGACCACGTCTCCACCGGGCGCAAGCTCGCCGAACTGACGGGCGCCAAATACGTCCTTCACACGAGTGCGGGAGCCCGGTATCCGTTCTTCTGGGTGAATGATAGTGATCTTCTCGACCTCGGCAATGTCCAAATCCAAGTCTTGCATACTCCCGGCCACACACCGGAACACCTCTGTCTGCTGGTCACTGACAAGACCCGTGGCCCGGAACCCGGTTCCTGCTGACCGGACACACGCTGATGGTGGGGGACTTGGGCCGGACCGAGCTTGCCTCGAGTGCCGAACAGGGCGCGCGCGCACTGTTCGAAACCACGCGAAAGCTGAAAACGCTCCCCGACCACATTGAGATTCTGCCCGTTTGCAGTCTAGTCGCTACTTACACGCAACCTCACGGGAGCTTTACCATCATCTACTGACTCCCGTTCCCTTCATCCCGACGCCTTCATCCCGACGCTTGACTTGAGACAATGCGTGGTCTACCTTTCATCTATGCGGCGACACGTGTGCAGCTTTGCCAAATTGCTCACTCTGGCTTTTGGTCTATCGGCCATTGCCCCCTTTCTTTTGTGCGGCGGTGGTTCTCCTACAAGGGTGGAGGCGTCCGCCTGCTGCCGCACCATGCGGTTCAAGTGCCACAAGACCGATGGCGGCGGCGCGTGTTGTAAGCACGAAGGCGTAACTCCTGTACAACCTGCGATCGGTTCAGCTTCGCAGGTTACACCGCCGCAGCCACTTGCGACAGTTGGCGTGTTGCCGGTCGCTGTCACCGGCGACTCGCTGGTAGGCCAATTTGGCGACCGGCTCTTTGACCTGTTCCCTGCACACTCTCCACCCGGGAGTATTCCGCTCTTTCTCTTCCATTCAACCTTCCTGATCTAGTTCTTCTCGCCTCACGATTGCCCGGCCATGTGCCGTCGTGTTACTCAAAATCGAAACACGTGTACAGTTCGGTTGAATTCCATTTCAGACCTGCTCTGAGCTTGGTGTTTCTGGGGTCAGTGAATGTTCCCAAGGTGTGTCAGAGCGGGGTCAGATGCTTTGGGAGAAATCCAATATGCGTGGCCGCACTCCAGTTCGCATCTGCAGCGTTTCACTGTCGCTGAGCTTTTGCCTCAGCTCTTCCATCCCGGCTCTGTCCGCGTCCGAAGGCATGTCGTCCGGCCAAGTGGGATCGTTGAGTTGGCAGTCGAAAGTGCGGCTGCGGCATCGGCTAACGTCGACACCCGGAGATTTGGTTCTTGATGGCCAGGGCGTTCGGTTCCGTCCCACGAAGGGTTCAGCTCTGCGCTGGTCCTTCGTCGAGATCAGGACCATCGATCTTGTCTCGCCAGGGCATCTTTCACTGACCAGCTACTCGAACCGCCACTGGCATTGGCCGGGCGACAAGGAGTTTCACTTCGAGCTGGCCACTCCGATGCCGCCGGCTGTTGCCGCTGCACTGGTCGGCAAGGCCGGAAAGCCGGCTGTCAATGGCGATCCCGTTCCGCGGGCGCCGAGCTTCGCCAGCATTCCGGCCCGGCACCGGACGCGTACCGGAGGAACGAATGGCGTCCTGGACTTCCGCGAGGACGGTATCGATTATGTCGTGACGGGCGCGGACGGCGGAAGAAGCTGGCGTTGGGCGGACATTCAAACGATTGCCAATCCCGACCCCTACCATCTCCGCATAGGCGGCTATCTGGAAACGTTCGAGTTCGAACTCAAGCGGCCGATGACCAGCGACCTTTTTGACCGGCTCTGGGACCGCGTCTACGCGCGAGATCTCAACGTAGCGGGACACCAGTAGGAGAACAGCATGTGGATCAATAAACCAAACAAGCTCATTATCAGTGGGGCGTTTCCGACTGCCCTCCTATTCTTATTCGCGGCGAGTGGTGTTCTTGGGCAATCCTCCACTGAGCCGCCAGCCCTGAGCCCTGGGACTCTGCGGGAACCTGCACAACAGCGGCAGGAGAACCAAGCGGGCATTCCCACACCCCTGGCAAAACTGATCGAAGAAGCCGAGCGCAACAATCCCCAGATTCTGGCAGCGCGCCATGCCTGGAGAGCTGCGACTCAGGTCCCATCACAAGTCTCGACGCTTCCCGGCCCACAGTTCACCGTGCAGCAGCTCGCTGTAGGCAGCCCACGACCCTTCGCCGGGTTTTCGAACAGTGATTTTGCATATATCGGCCTAGGTGTTTCCCAGGACTTGCCTTACCCAGGAAAGCTTCGCCTGCGTGGTGAGATCGCGCAGCGAGATGCCGCTACTGAGCGCGACCACTATGAGGCGGCGCGGCGGTCGATTGTGGAACAGTTGAAGGCAGCCTATTTCAAGCTCGCCTATGAACTGCAGGAGCTGCAAATTGTGGAGCGTGATAGCAGATTACTGGAGCAGGTGGCAAAGATCGCGGAAGCCCGCTACCGGGTCGGTCAGGGTAATCAGCAGGACGTGCTCAAAGCGCAGCTGGAGCAGACCAAGCTTCTTCGTGAGACGGAAATGCACCACCAGGAGCACTACAGCTTACAAGCGCAGCTCAAGTTGCTATTGAACCGGTCTCCCTATCAGCCGGACGTCATACCGGAGACGCTTACGGAAACCCCATTCAACTATACCGTGGATGAGCTGCTGGAAAAGGTGCGCACCGAGGACCCGGAGCTGCGCGGACGGGAAGAAATGGTGCGGCGGCAGGGCCTGCAAGTGGAATTGGCTCGAAAAGATTTCTACCCGGACTTCAACGTCCAGTACATGTGGCAGCACACCGCCGAACAGTTTCGTGATTACTACTTGCTGACCTTTGGGGTGCGTGTTCCGATCTATCGCAGCCGCAAGCAACGGCCGGAAGTGGCACAAGCAGCGGAGGAGCTGAATCGTTCCCGTCGCGAATACGAGGGCCAGGTTCAACAATCCTATTTCGATGTCCGCGATCAGTTTCTGCAGGCCGAGACAACAGCGCAGATTCTCCGCATGTACCGCGAAGGCCTGATTCCCCAGGCTGCAGGGACCTTCAAGGCCGGCCTGGCTGCTTACGAGGCGAATCGCCTGGATTTTGAGACCCTTCTGACCTCCTTTCTCGACGTACTTCGGCTCGACGAGGGGTACTGGCATACGCTGCTCGATCACGAGACGGCCGTGGCACGCCTGGAGCAGCTCACAGGAGTGACCGTGAACGAAAAGCCGGATCCGATGAAGTGAAGGAGCCAGTTTATGAGGAATTATCGAAGAGCATTCGTCGTGGCGGTGGCCCTCAACGTACTCCTCGCCGGCGGGCTAGCGTTGGTGTGGTGGCGCTCGCATCCGAAGCCCCGAGAAGAATCCGCATCGCAGCCCCAGGCGGCAGGTGCCCCGGTCTCCGCGGGAGCCGGCGGCGATGAGATGGGCAAGCAAGCTTCGAGCTCGGGTGAGACTCCGCTTGTCCCCGTACAGCTGACGCCGCAACGCATGCAGAGCATTGGTGTCAGTACAGGAGTTGTGAAGAAGAAGCCGGTCGAGGATGAGATTCGAACCGTTGGCAATGTCGAGGTGGACGAAACTCGGCTAGCCTATGTTCAGGTTCGTTTTCCGGGTTGGATACAGAAGGTGTTTGCTGACTCGACATATCAGTACGTGCGTCAGGGGCAGCCACTTTTCACGATCTACAGTCCGGACCTGGTCACAACCGAGCGGGAGTACCTTCTTGCCCGGCAGAACCGCAACGACCTGGCGAAGAGTTCGGTACCAGGGGTCGCGTCGGGAGCAACTTCGCTGCTGGACGCTGCTGCCGAGCGGCTGAAACAGTGGCAAGTTCCCGACCGCGAGATCGCGCTACTCGAGTCCACGGGCAAGGTGCGGCGCGACCTGGAGATCGATTCACCGGTTTCCGGCTACATCACCGAGCGTAACGCCCTTCCGAACATGTACGTGCAGCCGGAGACAAAACTTTACACCGTAGCCGACCTCTCCACGGTATGGGTCTATGCGGAAATATTCCAGAGCGATATGGCCAGGATCAGAATCGGAGATCCTGCCGCCGTCACGACGGACGCATATCCCGGGCGCAGTTTTGCCGGTCAAGTCAGCTTCCTCTGGCCCCAAGTGGACATGACAACCCGTACCCAGCGCGTCCGGCTGGTTTTCCCGAATCCCGGCATGAAATTGACGCCGGGAATGTTCGTGAACGTTAGCCTGAGCATGCCCATGGGTCGCCACTTGGTGATTCCAGCCACAGGAGTAATGCACTCCGGCACACGCTCGATCGCCTTTATTGACCATGGAGGCGGCTATCTGGAGCCGCGGCAGATCGAACTGGGCCCTCAGGCTGGAGAAGAATTCGTGGTTCTCAAGGGACTGAAGGAAGGCGAACGCATCGTGACGTCGGCGAACTTCTTAATTGACTCGGAGAGCCAGTTGCAAGCCGCGCTGGGCTCGTTCGCGCCGCCTCCGCCAGGCGCAGGCTCGGCGGCCGCCATGAACGCGCCTGCCAACGCCGCCGAGCTTGAATTCATCACGGTTCCGTCGCCACCGCACAAGGGTGAAAATACTTTCCGAGTGAAGCTCACCAGCAACGGAGCGCCCGTCACAGGTGCAGAGGTCACGGTGACCTTCTTCATGCCGGCGATGCCGGCCATGGGCATGGCCGCGATGCGCACGGTCAGCAAACTCAGTGACAAAGGCGGCGGCAACTACGACGGCCGAGGCACGCTCGAGAGCGGCGGCACGTGGCAGGTCACTATCGTCGCCCAAAGGAACGGGCAGAACATCGCCAGCAAGACTCTCAGCGTGAACGGCGAAGGAGGGATGTAGCATGATCGGGCATTGGATCGATTGGTGCGCCCGGAACAGCTTTCTGGTCTTTACCGGCACCTTCCTGCTCGTGCTGGCTGGAATCTGGTCTCTCCGTCATGTCCCCCTCGACGCTCTCCCTGATATCTCCGATGTGCAAGTGATCGTCCACACCACGTGGGAAGGCCAGCCGCCCAACATTATCGAAGATCAGGTCACCTATCCCATTGTCACCACGTTGCTGGCGGCGCCCCACGTCAAGGCCGTCAGAGCGCAGACAATGTTCGGGGACTCCTATGTTTTCGTTGTATTTGAGGACGGAACGGATCTCTACTGGGCGCGCTCACGGGTTCTCGAATACATGCAGCAGATCGGCGGCCGCCTGCCGGAAGGCGTTCACCCTGTGATCGGTCCCGACGCGACCGGGGCCGGCTGGGTGTACGAATATCTCGTCGTCGATCACTCTCATCAACATAGCTTGGCGGACCTGCGCAGCCTCCAGGACTGGTTCTTGCGCTATCAGCTCGAAACGGTCCCCGGCGTTGCTGAAGTCGCCACGATTGGCGGGTTTGTGCGCCAGTACCAAGTGCAACTGGACCCCAACAGGCTACGCGCTTATGGCATAACTCTGTCAACGGTCATCGACCGTGTCCGGGATAGCGCAAACGAGGTAGGCGGCCGCGTGCTGGAGCTGAATGGGGCAGAGTTCATGGTGCGCGGCCTCGGCTACCTCAGGTCGCTGGCGGATCTCCGAAACGTGCCCGTTGCCACCAAGAACGGCACCCCGGTGATGATCGGCGACTTAGGGACAGTGACCTTTGGCCCCGACATTCGCGAGGGCGTGGCGGAATGGAATGGAGAGGGAGAAACGGTCGGGGGGATCGTCGTCATGCGCGACGGGATGAACGCTCTCCACGTCATCGACAGCATCAAAAGAAAACTGGCTGAGATCAAGCCCTCACTGCCGGCCGGCGTAGAAGTTGTTGCCGGCTATGATCGATCAGGCCTGATCCATGATTCTATCGAGACACTACAGCGCGACTTGCTGGAAGAAGCCATCATCGTCAGCCTGGTCACCATCATTTTCCTGTTCCACTTCCGCTCCGCGCTGATTCCCATCGTCACCCTACCGATTGCCGTGGTCGCTTCCTTCATTCCCATGTACTACCTGCACGTCACCTCCAACATCATGTCGCTGGGCGGGTTGGCACTGGCCATCGGCGTCCTGGTCGACGCGGCGATCGTCATGGTTGAAAACGGCTACCGGCACCTGTCGGAACATGCTTACCCTGCACCCTCCACGGCGTCTGAGTGGGACGGTCCGAACGGGCCCGTCGCCTCGGTATCGCCCCCGAGTAAGGTCCCCCCCGCTGAGCTGCTGCCGACGGAGCTGGATCGACGCAGAATCCTGCTGAATGCTGCTAAACAGGTCGGGCCGGCCATCTTCTTCTCTCTGCTCATTATCGTGGTGTCGTTCCTGCCGGTCTTCCTTCTCGAAGCGCAGGAGGGCCGAATGTTTCGGCCCCTGGCATGGACCAAGACCCTAGCGGTCGGCTTTTCCTCGGTGCTGGCTATTACTCTGGTGCCGGCGCTCATGCTGATTCTTATCCGAGGCCGCCTCAGGCCAGAGTCGGAGAATCCAGTTTCACGCTTCACTCAAGCCATGTATTTGCCAGTCTTGCGCCTGTGCCTCAAATACCGGAAGATGACGTTGTTGATCAACCTGCTCTTCCTGGCCGTGACGTTACCACTTGTCCCGAAGATCGGGAGCCAGTTCATGCCGCCCCTGTTTGAGGGCTCATCGCTGTACATGCCGACGGCACTTCCGGGTATTTCCATCACCCAGGCTTCCCAACTTCTGCAGGAACAGGACCGCATCATCCGTTCGTTCCCCGAGGTCGAGACGGTGTTCGGCTCAATGGGCCGTTCCGATAGCGCTACAGACAATGCGCCGCTTGACATGTACGACACCACGATCATGCTCAAGCCCCGCGAGCATTGGAGACCGAGCATGACGTACGAGAAGCTGATCCAGGAAATGGACCAGAAGCTTGAGTTCCCGGGGCTTTCCAATACGTGGACTATGCCCGTCGAAAATCGTCTCGACATGGAGTTGACCGGAATCAAGACGCCAGTGGGCTTGAAGATTCAGGGGCCTTCGGTGGACGGCATTCAGAGGGCGGGAGCGCAGATTCAGCAAGTTTTGGCTTCGCTGCCCGAGTTGCGCTCGATTTTTGCCGAACGCGTGGCCGAAGGCTTCTACATCAATGTTGAAGTCAACCGACCGGACGCAGCCCGCTATGGCCTGACGATCGCGGACGTGCAGCGCTCCGTGACTTCGGGAATCGGCGGCCAAAACATCGCCGAAAACGTGGAAGGCCGAGAGCGATACCCCATCAATGTCCGTTACAACCGCGACTTTCGTGATGACCTGGAGCAGTTGAGGCGGGTTCTGATAACCACCCCCTCCGGGGCTCAGATTCCCATCGGCGAAGTGGCGAAGATCTCCTTTTCCCGTGGACCAGCGATGATCCGGGACGAAGACGGGCTTCTAACGGGCTATGTCTACATCGATCTGAACACCAAGGACTATGGCGGCTTCGTCGAGGAAGCCAACACCTTGTTCCGCGACAAGCTTAAGTTGCCTGCTGGCTATACCTACAAATGGTCGGGGGAATACGAGTTCGAGCTGCGAGCTAAGGAGCGCCTGAAGTTCATCCTGCCGGTCGTCTTCTTCGTGATCTTTCTCCTGCTCTACATGGTGTTCCATTCCGTGACCGAAGCAGCCGTGCTGATCGTTCCCACGCTCTACGCCATGACGGGAGGGCTCATTCTGCAGTGGCTGCTGGGCTACAACTTCAGTGTCGCCGTGTGGGTGGGCTTTATCGCCCTTTTTGGCATTGCCGTCGAGACTGGCGTGGTGATGGTAGTATATCTGCACGAGGCCTTGGACCATCGCCTGGCCAGGGGTGTTCTCCTCAAACACGAAGACATTGAAGAGGCGACGATTACCGGGGCGGTCCAACGGCTGCGGCCCAAGCTCATGACGGTCTGTGCCGTGCTGGCCAGCCTGGTACCCATCCTCTGGGAGAGCGGTATCGGTTCGGATGTGATGAAGCCGATCGCTGCGCCCATCGTCGGAGGGATGATCACCTCCACCATCCACGTGCTGATCCTGGTCCCGGTATTCTTTGCCTTGATGAAGGAGCGCGCACTACGCCAGGGGGCCTTGCGGCCCGCGCATGTGGCAGGAGAACCGCAAGAACCACGAAGCACTTGAGTGGCCGCAATACTGGATCTATGGCATACACTAAGGCGTTCAACAATGGACCGTTACTTGTTGGCACGCATGATCTCGGCTTCGGTGCTTTCTGCAGTATGAGGGACTAAGGCATTCGACGCATCCTTCGGCAACGACGGCCCGTACCAGGTGTATAAAGCCACTCGCATTGGAGAATCAATTTGCGCGCTTATTACGCGCGTGGAACCGACCAGGGGCGCGGGTGAGCATGCCTTCCACGAACGCTTCGGCACGCCGGTACGATGCTTCCGCTTCCCTCTCCCGTCCCTCGATCGCCTCCAACTCCGCCAAGGCACTAAGGTCTCGCGGGAGGTAGTAACAGTCGCCAATCTGACCACTCGCAGCGAGCCGTCTCTCACGCACTACTCGGTCCGGCTAAGGTCGCCAGCCTGCCCATAAGCCCCGTACAAATCGAACATGGCCTCCGAATGGGTACTTATGATTTTCAGGAGTTCCTTGTAACCCTTTGGAACAACGGGTACGCCTGGCAGGATTCGAACCTGCGACCTTTTGCTCCGGAGTTGTATCGAAAGCGGCTAACTCATTCATTTTGCGACACGGCTGGCAACCAAAAGGCCGCCTCAGGAACGCTCAGGACACCCAATGGGTACCGAATGGGTACTCGCATTAAGGGCTTGCGCACCGAACGCAGGGCCTTGCGCAAGCCTGGTCCGCCCGGCTGGCTGTCAACTCCTCGAGCACATCCGCACGCCGCACGGCTTCACTTTATTGACACCGTAAACCCCTTGGGGCTAGTCGGGGTTCGCAATCCGTCGATGAACACGGGCATCACACGCGGCGGACTTGAGATTTCCCTAAGAATTCCTTACCACCAGCGGTCTGCTCGGCGTTCAATACAGTTTAGCGGAACTTCCGGCAGAACCCACTCGACAAGCAAGAGAACACCGTCTGCGGGAACCGCGCGACGGCAATTTGCGAGGATGTGTTGGGCACGCTCGTCGTCCCAGTCGTGGATGACGTGTTTCATGAGGTGGGCCCGCCCGCCGAAAGGCACTTCACGAAAAAAGTCACAGGGCTGCATCGTGCTGCGCAATGCGAGTTCTCCGCCGAGGAAGCCACGTTGCGTGGCTCGGTCCAGGGTGTGTGGCAGGTCGGCGAGGACGCCGCGCAGTCCCACATGCGCCTTTAGGATTGAGGCCAGCAGCATGCCGTTTCCGCTCCCCACATCCATGAGGCTTCCCCATTTGCCAAAATCGTATGCCGCAGCGACGGCCGGGTCCACCACTTCGGACATACTGGTCATCGAGTCGTCGAAGATACGTGCTGTTTCGGGATCTGTCTTTAGATTTTCGAAGGCTTCCATCCCCATAGACCTTGGCTCTGGCTGCGAGACCAGTCTCTATGCTGTAAAGGATTTCTGCAAGAGGCCGGAAAGAGAACTTGCTCCCCCTGTAAATGAGAATGGAGCGGACGGAACCGGGCACGCGGGGTGCACAGGAAGCGAGAAAGTTCGGTGTTGACGAAGGTTCGAGGAAAGTTCTCCTCGAACGCGCTTTGGCTAGCCAGGAGGCGCAGGATGCGGCATAAAGCCGATTCGTACACCTTGAGGTTGCGGGCCAGGGCTGAAGAGGTTTGAGGACCATCTTTCAGTAGATCGGCGACTCCCAGCTTTGCTGCAGCGTATAAGGCCTGGTGGATGATGAGACCGTGAGTCATACCCAACAATTGCATTGGTGTTGCGGTTGACGAGGTTTCGAGTGACATGATCTTCCTCACGCTTTAGTGGGCACAGATTTGTGACCCAGACGTCGTTATCGTCTGGTCTGGTTTCAAGGGCGCCCCATGCGATATCGATACGGTCCTAGACTCAGTGTAAGTAGCGTTGCCAGGGCAGCCGCAAAAAGGAATCCGACTAGGGGCACGACGTAGGAACCTGTTTTATCGAAGCCGAAGCCCACCAGGTAAGCTCCCAATCCGCCCGACACGCCAAAGACAGCCATATCCAGCCGAAAATCGTTCCATAGGAACGCAAACCGAAGTAGTGGCTCGTCAGGTACGCAATAATGTCGACCTCAGATCCTATGCCGAGACCAACCAGAAGAGCGGCAATGAACGCCGACCAGGTCGAGTGGCCAAACCGCAGGAGCGTAATTCAGATCGCAACTGCAGCGAAAAGCAATGCTGCGACACGAGGTGCGAAGAACTGATCCAGCAAGTAGCCGCAGCCCACTCGTCCCAGGAACAGCCCAACGCCAAAAAGAGAGCTGGCGAAGGCTGCCAGCCGGGCTGTGTTGCCGCGGTCGGTCAGGATCACAGGCAAATGAGAGCACACGCATGAACGCTCGCAGTCACTAGGAAAAGGACGCACACCATGATCCAGAATTCTCGCGTGCCTACGGCTTCCCGCAGGCTCAACCCGGCTTCGCTCATTGTGGCCGGCCTTGAGACCTCGGCATCTGTGGCCCCGTCCGGCAGCAGACCCATATTCTCGGGCCGCTCCTTCAAGTAGGCCGCAACCACCGGTAAGGCAAACAGCAAGATCGAGAAACCGAAAGCAGAGTACGCAAGGCGCCAGCCGAGGGCTGCGATCAACCTCTGCGCCACCGAAGGAATGACGATTGAACCCAGCCCCATCCCAAGCATCATTACGTTGAGTGCGAGTCCCCTGCGCCGGTCAAACCAGTGCGAGACTACATCCGTGTACGACATTGCCCCGGCGCCCCCAGAGACCACACCCAAGGAGTTGCCATATCGCCTCCGACAAGAGTCTGCTGGAAACCAAAATCAAACCGAGCACGACCGTGAATGGAAGCAGTATTCTGCGCGGGCCGTACCGGTCTACCAATCGGCCCGCCAGCCGGACACACAACGCCGCCGTTAGGTTGTGAATGGTGAAAGCGAGCGAAATCTTGGGGCGGACCGCTCCTCAGGTGAGTGGGAACGGTACGCGATCCGGCTGGCAGAGCTTCAGCTCGCAACCCGCACCTCGCAGCAGCTTTGCGAGCCAGGACCGTTTACGCCCGTGCTGACTGCGGAAGGTCGGTTTCGGATGCGTTTAGAACTGTCTCGGTGGCGAATCGATCTCCAAAACGGCGGGCGTAGGCGCCGTCGACTGTCACAGCGTCGCCTACCGGCGCAGTTCCCCATACGGGAATCTCCAAGCCGCCTTTCACCTTCCGGCCATGGCGGTGATTCAGCACAGCGCCACAGAATGGCTCGGTAATCTCAATCACACCATTTCCCCCTTTTTATTATCTGTGGACGGTCATTCAGACACTTTTCATTTCAGTCCTGACTGCAATGAGTTCGATGCCTTCGAAAGTCTCTTTTTCCAAATTACATCTGAGCTGTTGTCGTCGCAAGTCGGCCGACCACTCCTCGATGCCAGGATAGTAGAGGAGGCACGCGTAGCAGACATTGGTATTTGACCTCTGCAACCAGCCCTCGCGTTCAGAAAGTGGGTGAGGGTCGGGCCAACCCACGGCGGATTCCATGCGCGATTACTGCAGGGGGGTCGAACGCTTTTGGCTTTGGAAAAGAACCTGCAGAATTGCTCGCTCGGCGAACGGTCTTCGGACTGATTCCCGAAGCAGAAATCTGAAGTGCTCCCCAAGATTCGGACAGGTCTCTAAGGTGTAAAATCGCTGCCTCTGAGAGGAGGCAGATGAAGCGACAGCGAAGGCAGTACAGCGCAGATTGGAAAGCCAAGGTTGCTTTAGAGGCGATCAAGGGGCAGCGGACGGTGCAGGAAATTGCCTCTCATTACGAAGTTCATCCGACCCTGGTGACGCACTGGAAGA
>Ga0187846_10001648_pt1 | contig 12527 bp, 32 predicted proteins | sample TC_taG_FD_161473 | JGI IMG/M metagenome (GOLD analysis project Ga0187846, IMG submission 161473) | Biofilm microbial communities from the roof of an iron ore cave, State of Minas Gerais, Brazil - TC_06 Biofilm (v2) | ecosystem: Environmental > Terrestrial > Deep subsurface > Cave > Wall biofilm...
GTTCCGAGCCAAGTTTCGAGCGTAGTAATCTATAAAATATTATATTTGCTACATACTGACATTCTAACGGATCATCAAAAACTAGAGTTATTGGCTTTGGTTTTCCTATCAGAGAGTATAACCATTCTATTCTATCCTCAACATCTTTTTCCGTTATGTCTTTACTGTTAAAATAAAAATCCATTCTTTCCTTTATGACCTGTTCGATAATTGCCTCTTGTTCTGATGTGAATGATTCTGATTTTTCATGTCCTTTAAGTTCATTGATTCTTTGATCTGTGTTCATTCTTCTAACTCCAGTGCTTTTTCTAAAAGAACTTCAATCATATTTGCTACTGTTCGTTTTTCCTGATCTGCTTTATTTTTTACTTTTTCATAAATCTCTTCGTTTATTGTTGTTGAACGTGAACCTTCTTTTGGCATAATCTATAATACAAACAGTGGTTATTAAAGGTATAGTACCTATAATAACCTTTTATGATAGTATGTTCTAATTAGATACATGGAAAACAACCCAAAATGTACCAGAGTCATAATTGTAATTGACCTAATTTAATTGGAATAACTAAACCACATCTAGCTTTGAATGAATTGAAACATTTGTTTGAACAGAAATAAAATACAAAACATTTTTTGTTGGATGATTTTAGTGTTATAGCTGTATATACTTTTTTATATTTATCTATCTTTGATAAATCAGCGTTACAAAAATAATTTTTACATTCTAATATAGTAATTTGTTTTAGTATAATTCTAGTATCATCTATTTGCCTTTTGATTATTGATTCATCATAGTAAGTGTCGTTTGCTCTAGCTATTTTCTTTCGTTTTATGTTTTCAACTATAAGGTTGTTTATCTTCATTTGATATTCTCTAACTCTTTGTGTGTGTTCTTCTGTTAAATGATCATGGTGTAATTTGCATAAATCAATTCGTTCTAATGTTCCTGGTGTTTCTGGATTTAAGAATATTATACCATGTATATTATATGTGCTTTTACATCTTTGATCGTTGTCTAGAATGAAATTACAGCTTCCTAGCATTGTTATTTATTCAAATCCTTTTGATATTCAATATTACAGTTTTTACATTTTAATTTCACTTTTTTTCTTGTTAGAGTTTCGTATAAAATTTTATCAATTATCATAACTCCGTTACAAAATTTACATAATTCATTAACTTCAATCATTTTCATATTCATCTTCATTTTTATATGAATCATATAATTTATGATGATACTCACAATAAATCATATATGATCTTTTGTTTTGTAAATAATCGTTTAATCTAGTCCATGAACCTCTACCCATTCCTTTTACATTAGTTTCTAATACATGAGCAAATTGTAAATTTTCTGTTGACTCGCAATTATACCAACCACATACACCTGTTTTCTTTTTAATCTCTTGTATCTGTAAAACTATCCGTTTCCCACCAGATATTTTTTTGTTCAATTCTTTAATCTCTTTATTCATTTTTTATTTCACTAATCTTTGAATATCCAATTATAAACCTTATCTGAATGACTAGGTAAGAAGCATAATGTAATTATTATTACTATCAAAGTAAAATCTAAAATTAATCTTGTGTTCTCATTTGATGTGTATTCAATTGAAATAAAACATACTATTGTTATTAAGCTTATTACAATAGCAAATACTATGTTTATTGGTATCATTTCTTAAACAATTTATCGTACTTTGTAGGATCATTTGAACCAATTAAATCTCTAAGATCATCGTCATCTCTTGATGATCCGTTATCCAATTTCTTTTTCTTCTTTGTACTAGATTCGTTTCTTCCACCTGTTACCATTGATAATATAGAATTTAATCTATCTGTTTTTAATTGTCTCTTCCTTGCTTTGGCTTCTGCAATATGCATTTCTAATTTAGCTTTCATCGCTTCAAGCTTTAATTGTTGTATATCGTCCCAAGTTGCTTTCTTTCCTTGTAGTCTTGGTTTTATGAATTTCTCAAATATTGTTTGTTTCTTTTTCTTTGGTTCTTCTTTTTTTATTTGATCATAGTAGGCTTTTTGTGTTTGTTCATCTTCCTGATTTTTGTATTGGTCTAGCTTTATTCCATTGTCTCTAAGCTCTATCTCTATCTCTTCGTCTAGCTTTAATCGTTCTTCTATTTGTTCATGTGTTGGATATGTTACTCTATCTAGCTCTTTGATTCGTTTTAGTTTATCTTCAATTTTCATTTATTCAACCATCATTGATTATATCTAGGATCTCTTTTTATCCTAACTGTTACAGCTCTTTCTATTCTTGAAAGTTCTTCTTTGAGTTTTTTAATCTTTATCAATGCTTTTTTCTGTTTACTTGTGAATTGTAAATGCCATACCTCACTTGCTAATGTTGCAAAATCTCTATTACCTGTAATACTTGTTAATGTAAAATTTCCATTTTCAACTTTAAAAGCTAATACTGGTTTTGGTATCCAATCTTCAATATCATTATAAGTTTGAAAAATTATATATCTTCCATCTTCTATTATTCTATTAATTGGTTGTTCTTCTGTTATTCCTTTTATGAAAACATTATGATTCACAAAAGAATTTATTTCATTTTCTTTGTTTAATTTAAATATTTTATTTTTCATTTTTTATCTCTCCTTTTGGTTTACATTTGAATGTAGGAAAAAAAGTATATAGTTCTAATCCAATAATTAAAAATAATATTGGAGCTAAATTTAAAAATATTAAATCTATTGGAAAAACTATAAAATTAAAACCATATTCTATTATCAAATATATACCATAAATTTCTATCATTATGCATAGAGATATACCTATATATTTTTTAATCGTATTTGATGTTTCGCAAGTCCAAGGTAAAATTATTTCTTTTCCCAATTAGATTTCTCTACTCCTATTTTTTTGCGTTCACACCATACAAAAGATGTTAACCAAAATAATGATAAGATTAATAGAGCTGTAATTGTTGGTATAGTTAAATCTTGTATTATTACGTAAGCTAGTAAACTAATTGCTCCTATGCTAACACATACATATTGTATAGCTTCATTCATTTCTGCTCTCCTGAATCTACAATCTGTTCAAGATTATAAAATGCACTGTAAATATATTTTGAATCAGAATGTTTGCAACAACGGTAAGATGTTCCAAATCCCGCAGATAACTTGTATTCTGCATCTTTATTGCATCCTCCTCTCCACGTACACTTCATTAATCTTCAAACTCCTTCAATGCACACTTCTGACATCTAACTTGATTTGTGTATGACATTCCTAACTTTTCCCAGTCAGGCTCATCGCCTAATTCAACATTACATTTAATACATTTCAAACCTTTCTCATCTCTTGAGATTTCTTTTTTCCTGTTTTATTCTTGTTAAACACTTCATTTAATAATCTAATGTTAGCTCTTTTTATTCCACATTTAGGACAAACACATCTAGCTAGGTGTCCTATTGTTAGTATTAGATCGTTAAATTCTGGTTTCATTCTTCAATCCAAATTCCCTTTATGATAGCTTGCTTAAATGGTTCAATATCAATTATGTCTATTACAATATCTAAATTAAGTGGAATATCAAGAGCTGGCTTGTATATATTAGCTAAATGTAATCTCATTTACAATTCACCAAATAAAGTGTTTGTGCATGTGATATATTATTATCTTCTGTTGATGAGTTTGACGACAAAATAAAATGTTTTAATTGTTCACAATTCATTTTTGATATTGAATCAAACTCTAATTTTATTTTGTTACCTGTTTCTATAATTAATGGTATATTAATTACTAATATTATTCCTATTGCAATAAAACATATTATGCATCCAATTGTAGTAAAATACATTATTTTAATTCCTCTAGCGTTGAATTGAAATAGTATTTCTTTTGTAGCTTCTTATAACCAAACACTCCTAGTCTGATACATAGCATTTCGATGGGAGCTATACACCATAATGAAACATATAAAACTTTGAATACTCTAGGTTTTGATTCTCTGAATTGTTCTATTTTGTTTATTAGATTTGTTATTATGTTTTTCATTTTTTAATACCTGGTGTTAAAAGTAAAGCTATTAGCTTTTGTGTTTCATGTTTTTGATTCATGGTATTAATAGATCAAGTCTAGATAAATAATATTAATATGTATCATGATGTAACATACATACTCTTTGTTATTCCCAGTTTTGAAAATTGTGATTTTTCTTTATAAAATCTTAATCTTGCTTTTTTGCTTTCTGGTCTTGTTCGCATTTTAACCCTACAACATGGACAATAAAGTCCATCCCATTTTATGAAAATATCACATACCGAACACCATTTTTTTCCATTTATATAAAATCTATGACCTATACATTTTTCCTTTAACGTTAATTTGTTACATATTCCTTTACATCCAGCTGGCATTCAAGTTTTCACCTTATGGCAATGACAAGCGCAGTTCTTTGTTTTGTATGATATCCTATTGCATCTTTTATGATGTCTGTGAAAACAAGCTGATGATATTTGTTTGTTAATTATATTTAATTCTGTAAATACTGCGCTCATTGTTTTCTATTCCTTATTATAAATTTTCTTTTCTTTTTTGAATAGCCTAAGAAGCTATAACCTGTTTGTAAACTAGAATATTTTTGTACCTGTTTTAATAATTCTGATTTTTCTTTCTTTGTTGCTTTTGTTATGTTACGATTCATTCTTATTATCTTCCTGAATTGGTTTTGTGATTCTTTTCTTATCTGTAAAATATCTAAATGGAATTAATGATATCCCTAGTAATGTTAGTACAGTTAAAAGTATCGGTTCAATTAATTCTCCTATTTCTCTAATTGAATAAATTGGTTTGTCTAGTTCTTGATCACAAATACTTGTATGACAACTTAAACCAATGTTGACAATATAATAAAGCGAACCAATTGTAAAAATTAATAATCCTAATGATATCCATGAAATAATCATGAATAATTTATGGTGCCATTGTGGAAAGTTTCTATCTAGAAAAATATTACAACTACATTTTATTTTTATTGGATTAACTATATCATGATTTGTTTTATCTAATTGCATATAATTTTCTTTATGATTACATGATGATCTCTTTCTGTATTTTATTCCTATAACATAACCAAAGTTGTCATGCTCTGTTTTGTTGTGACCACACTTACAATATTTATTTTGTCTCATTTTTTATTTCTCCGTGGATAGTAAACTGTAACATAACCATTTACTGAATTATGTTTTGATTTCTTTTGTGCTTTATTTAGAAATGATATTCTTCCTTGTATAATCATCTTTTTTAAATTTGGCACAATATAAGGAATTATATATTTTTGTGCATAATTTGATGTCAACACATTTATTGGCAATATTCCTATAGCTCTGAAATTTGATTTTAAATAAAGTTCGCATAGATGTTTTATAAATTTATAATTCTTTGAGTGTGGGAAATTAAACCACAGTATTTCATTTGATTTTATATATCGTACTTTCATAAAATCAGTATTTTTTGTAATGAATCTCCTACATTTATGATTTAAATTAGTTGCACAAACATCTAAAGTACATTTAACTTTCCATCTATTTTCACATAGCTTAAAAATATCTTTTGGTGTTGAAAGATTATCTGCGTAATTGAATTTCTTGGTTTTTATTATCAATGTAGTAAACTCTCCCAACATTTTATATGATATGATTTATGTCGATTTGGCCTTACGTATACTATGTCTCCTTTCTTATATTGTATATTACATTTGTAACAATTTCTTCTATTTACATGGTTATGATATCCATCTATTCCGTAGACATATTGATGTTCTAATCTGCTCATTTTAATACACTTGTAATTTGTAATGGAAGATCTGATTTAAATGATTGATTTGTTATTTTATATTTTCTGCAAATTTTACACATCTTACCAATGTTGATTAAAGTGCCTGTTCTATTTGCTCTATAAAAAATTGATGTTAAATAACTTTTACAAATTGGACATAAATTGAACTTGCTCATTTTGTTTTAATATCCCCTTCTTTTATTTTTTCAAATGCATCCATCCTAAGATTTGTGGTAACTAGAACCTTTGGATAATGCCCTGATAAAACATAGCATGACGGAATTAAATAATTATTATATCCAGACCTTAACATCCTAGTATTTTCTTTCCTTGTTGTTATCATAAAAGTAACTCCTTGTAGCTTTTCAACCTGTTGCAACACGTCTTTGTCGTATTGTATAACTGATTTACGATTAAAATTTCCAAAATGTTGATCATAATATCCCCTATTCCAAGGCTGATCTATGTTCATGTGTGTGTTTGGTAAATTATAAATTTTCATTATGTGTGTAAAATCCATCTTTGTAATTAAAGGTCCTTCTGAAAAGTTCTCTTTTAACCATGTTACAACGAATTTCGAATTGTCGTTTAGAATTGCTTCTTGAAATTTTAATGGTTTTATTTTTAAAATTTCTTGATATACCTTTGCAGATCCAGCAAAAGGTTCAACATAATATTTACATTCTGGTGTAAATTTTGCTAGTAGTTGTGATACTCCTGTTAATCCAGGAAATCCGGCCCATCTTTTTTTATTGTCAATTCTTGGTAATGAAATTGAAAGTGTTTTAAATCGGTTTATAATTGTCTTTGGTTTGTATTCATGCAAGCGTCTAGTTGTTGTTGTTATTCCTCTATATGTTTCTTTGAACTTGCTTAGATCTTTTGGTTTTGTCAAATCTTTAATCTCTGTTCATATTGCCACATGTATTTATCTCTACAGTCTTTAGAGCAAAAATATTCTTGTGTTGTTTCGAAATTGATTTTTATTTTCATTATTTGCATTTTGTTGCAATAATCACAACATCTTAAAACCTTGTAATCTATGATTGTTTCTTCAATCAATTTTTATCTTTCTCCTTATCTTGTTTAGGTAAAGTTCCATGTATTGATCCTCTCATTTTATTTAATTCATCTTCTATTTGTTCTCTTTGTGATTGTGGTTTTATTGATAAAAAATATGGTACTAAGAATCTTTTTATAATAACTGATAGTCCTAATATTATTCCCATAAATTCTGATAACTGAATCCAATCACATGTAATAGATATTTTTTTACAATCAAAAAATGATGGAAAAATACTACCAAATAAAATCATTATTAATATTCCTAATAACCCATAAACAATGTTATTTGTTGTAAATGTTTGTTTCATTATTCATTTCTTCCTTTATCGTGTATTGTATTCTTTGCTTGTCTTGTTGCCAATTTAGATTTGTTGTGTAATAATACAAGCTCTGGATTAATTTTAAGTTCATAACATAACATCATAAGATACCAAAAAAGATCTCCTATCTCATCTGTCACCTCTTCCCTCTTTTCATTTGTTATTATATCGTGATCATCTCTTGTTACTTTTTTTAGTTTGTTAGCTATCTCTCCTAATTCTCCTGTTAATCCTATCAAACAATATTTCCAATTAGAACCAATGTTTGGGTATACGGCTGTTGATAAACAAAACTTTTGATAGTCAATTAAATTCATTTTTTTAACTCTTCAATAGCTTTGAGAATCTTCTTAATCTGTTCTATATCTTCTAATATGCTTCTTAGTGGTAATGTCGCTATTCCATGTTTCTCTAGATCTTCACAATACCTTCTCAATATTTTTTCATCATCTATTAATGCAACGTAAGCATCTTTGATTTGGCATAGTATTATATCAGCTTTCATTTCAACTCTTTACTCCTTTGTAGTTACATTTTGTACAATGATAATGAATTAATTGCCCTATTACACAAGTAAGTTTTAGTGAATGTATTCCACATCTAGGGCAAATTAAATTACTTAACATGATAATTCCTTTTGTACTTTTACACGCCAATGATTAGCTAATAAATTATTTTTATTACTTTTTCTTTTCTCTTTGATAAAATTAAAAATGTTTTCTGCTACATTTCTATTTATCTTACAATAGCTACAACCTAGTCTCATGCATCGTGAGCTATATTCAGGATGATATTCATCAATTTTGTTTTGCCTCATTTTTTTCCTAACTCTCTTTTTTGTTTGTTTGAAAGTATTTTTCCTTGTTTTTCTTTTTTAGCTAGTTTTACTTTGATAAGAATACCAAACCCTGTTCCAATAGCAAGAACAACAATCAGAAATTCTAACATAATATCCATTAAAACTTATAGCTCCTGGGATAAAAAAATGCAGCTATCAGCCTATTGGGGTTGGCGCCAATAGCTGCATACCATAAAGATTTGTTGAATACCGCCAAACTATTCAATGTGTCTGGTTTCTTCATGGTATAAAATTACACGTATAGCTTGTATTTAAGAACTGTTATGTAATATTGTTATATTACTCTAATATAATAAATTCTTTAATTATGCCTAGACTGGTAAGATAGGAGTCTCTTGATAATCTCAATTAATCCGATCGAATGTTTTTTATGTGTTCTTGTCCGTATCCGCCTATCTGTTTGTGTAAACACTCATTACACTTTGATCCTGGCCCATTATGTTCTTTTCCACAACTGCAAGTTCTGCTATGCATATGTCTTTTTGTAATACATACTAATTAAGTCTTTTGTGCCAAACTTTTGCTAAGATTGTTATGTTATCTCTGTCGCGTACCGTACGGAGAGAGAGAGAGAAATAGTCGTATCGAACAGTTCTAGAAATGTAGGTAGAGAGAAACTAACCTTTCGCCTTTCGACTATGCAAATGTAATTACCATTCTAGGAATAAAATACTCATGTTTCTTTTCCAGATGTAATTTCAATGGAAATAAATGTGTGGGTGTAGAGAGAAACTAACCTTTCGCCTTTCGACTATTCTTTTGGTACTTCAATAAATTGGCCTAGTTCTATATCATATTTTAATTCTGGTTGTTTTCCTTTTTCATAAATAATATCTAACTGTTCAATTAATGGTCCTTCTGTTGACGTAAGTTTATTTAAATAACTATGAACTGCCTTCTCACTACATTTTGCTTTTTCAGCCGCAGAGGCAATAAGATCTCTTCTATCCGCCGAACCATCAAACTTTATTCTGTGTAATATATATTCTCTAGCAAGTGGTTCCTTTTCATCTGCTCTTTCCATTTCTGGTGTTTTGTCTCTCTTGGTTTTTATTGGCTTTGGTGGATGCATCCTTTGATTACATGAATCACAAAGTAAACACATAAAATTTATATCCAATGGTCTAAGATATTTTGTTTCATGTATTAATAGTCTATGGCAATAATTAGCGTCATTACTAGCTGCTAAAGGTGTATTTCCACATCTTAAACAAACTTCACCATATTCTTCCGTTAGTTTTGGATAGTAATAATCATGCTCTCTCTTATTTAACCCACCCATAGTAATCCATGATAGAAAAATGTTATAGATAAGTCTATTGGTAAGAACTTTCGTTAATTATTATGGTGTTTGTTCTTGTGAAGTCTGTTTCATTGAAAATGTACTCTAATTTGATCTTGTATTCTCTTTCCATTTCTTTTCTTTGTTCTTCTGTACCACGATAAACTACTGTAAGCAAATAGTTAACTTGATGATGCTCATTTCTGAGTATTTGTATCGCTTTAAGAGCAGATTTGCATGTTGTTATAACATCGTCTACTACAACGGTTGGAGATCTAACGCATCCTTCAATCCATTTTTCTAACCCGTGTCTTTTGGGTTCTTTTCTCACATAAAATGATTGAAGAGCAGTATCTTTGTTTGTCATATGACTAAGTTGTGAAATTGCAATAGAGATAGCGATTGAGCCTGATTCTAAACCACCTACTGATTTAATTCCTCCAACTTGCATGATCCTATCGTAGAGGACTTTTGCAACAACATGAATTCCCTCTGGTAATCCGGTCAGTTTTTTGATGTCAAAATATAAATTACTTTCGATTCCTGAAGACAATTTGATTGGCTTCTCATGATATTCAAATGCTCTTGTCTTTATGATAAGTTGCCTTAGATTCTCCTTATCCTGATTACTATTCACTAACTTCATCATTGCGTTTTCTCTTTTTTAAGTCTATAATAACCCCGTCACCTAATCCTAATTGTATTTTAGTTTCTTTGAATTGTTTTTTCAAAATTTAAGCTTCCCTGACTTCTTGTTTAATTCCTTTTCAGCTATTCTTCTTGATTCTTTACCATAAATTAATTCTTGTCTTTTTTCCACTCCCACTATATCTATTAATGGAACATTACCAATGAAATCTTCTTTACTTAATCCTTTTGGTGTTTTTGGTTTTTCATAAGGTATTCTTTTCTCTGGTTTCAATAAACCTATTGGTGGTTTTCTTTGTGGTTCTGTTCTAGTTAATGTAGGCTGTTTGTACTTGTATTTTTGTACTTGTGGTTCTGGTTGTGTTTGTCTAGTTGATGTAGGCTGTTTGTACTTGTATTTTTGTACTTGTGGTTCTTGTTGTGTTTGTCTAGTTGATGTAGGCTGTTTGTACTTGTATTTTTGTACTTGTTGTCTTTTGTGTGTTTGTTTAGTTAAAGTTGGTTGTGATTCTTTAGTAGTTTGTTTTTCTGCTAATTTAGAAATATTTTCTTGTATTAATGATTGTTTATATCTTTTCATTATATCTGTTATTGATGATTTCTTTATGCTTGTTTTACTTTCTGCCTTTTCTTTTGTTATTGATGCTAACTTATTTGGTTGTTTTGCTTCTTGCTTTTGTTCTTTTATAATCTGTTCTTTAAGCTCTGTTTTTACTTTCTGTAATAATATTCCGCTTTTAGTTACAATTTCTTTATATTGTTCTTCTGGTGGTTTTGTTCCTGGTGGTTCTTTTGGTGACCCTTTAGTGCTTACTGTTCCTCCTTCTGTAGTTTGTTCTCTACCTAATCCCTTTCCCAAATTAATTTGTTGTTCTGTAAATTTTATTGGTGCTTTAGTAGTTACTTGTTTTATAGAATTCATTAATGGATAACGTGAAAACATTTCTTCTTCTGATTGTTTAGGGAAATGCCCACCAATTATTTCGCCTTTTGGTTCTGAAACTCCTTTTGGTATTTCGTTTACTGTAGTTGCAGATGTTGTTTTTGTTGAAACTTTTGTTTCTAATTCTGTTGTAATTTCTTCCCCTGTTTTTATTTTTGGCGTCTTACCTTTTAAACCACCAACTAAACCTAATCCAAAGAAAGCTCCTGAACCTATAGCTATATTTGCTTTTTCTTGTATGGTTGTATCTTTACTTAGTATTGTTCCTACTGGATCTGTTTCTTTTGTCCCAAATGTTTTTTGTATTTTTAGACTAATTTCTTGTTCTGATATATCAGGTTTAATTCCTAGAATTGTTTGACCTGTTGTTTTTGCTAATCCTGATAATACACTTAACCCTATATATGCCGCAGGAGCTAGGAAAGCTCCTATTGTTTGTTTGAATGGATTAGTCTGAACATATTCTGTTTGCTTTGTTTCTATTCCTGTATTACTTGAATAACTTGTAATTTGTAATGGAACAGTTTTTTCTAATGATTGTAAGCCTTGTTGTTGCCTTAATGTATCTGATTTTGCTAATGTTGATTCTGAAACCTTTACTGTTGGTTCTGTATTAGTTTTGTATGATAAAACAAGTAAACTATATTGTGATTCTAATGATTGTAATCCTTGTTGTTGCCTTAATGCATCTGTCTTAGCTAGTTGTGTTTCTGAAATAGAAATAACTGGTTGTCTTGATTGATCTTGTGGTGCTTCTGTTTGTGATTGTGTGGTTTGTGTAGTTTTTGGCATAACTGGTTTTTGTGCTGGTGGCTGTGGTGCTTTATAGTTTGGTGGCATTGCTCCAGCTCCGTGTATTGATTGATACTGTTGTATTTCAGAAGCTGTATAATATCCTGATGATCTTGGCTGAACTGTTGTAGGTGTTCCTGGTGTTGCTTTTTGTTCTTGTTGTATAGCTGCCAATAATTAGATTACTTGTAGGTTCTGATTAAGGTTTTTGGTTTATATCTTGCCTTCTTTTTTCATCTTGTTTACTGTTGAATGCCCAATACGTTCAGCTTCCTTATGTGATATTCCGTATTTTTGTTCGTATTCATCTCTTATATGATGCGCTAACTTATCGGTAGATTTTGTCATAGTCCTTATTAATCTCTCTACTAGATTAATGTTATGACCGATATGAGTTTAATTGAATTTGGTGTATATGCGTTTCTATGTTATTCATCAATGCTTATGTTAATTATCTCTACAATTAAAAAAGATGTACCTGTAGATAATCCACTTACTATAATTCGTGTCGTCTTTTTTATACCTGGTATAATTTGCGCTGGTGTTCTTTCTGGTTCTGGCATTAATATTACTACAGAAACTATAAACACTTCTAATACTATAAAGGATCTAAATAATACTGATACATGGAGCGAAACTACAACTCAACTAAACAAATTTGTTTTAATTAATCCTGTTTGGATTGCTGTTAACTTTATGGTTTTTATTGTGTTACTAGTTTATGTTGTTCAACAAGTTCTTATCTTATTTGATACTTTAAAGAAAAAGGCAAATAGATGATACTAAAAAAAGTTCTTTGCATATCCAATAA
>Ga0187846_10001649_pt1 | contig 12526 bp, 10 predicted proteins | sample TC_taG_FD_161473 | JGI IMG/M metagenome (GOLD analysis project Ga0187846, IMG submission 161473) | Biofilm microbial communities from the roof of an iron ore cave, State of Minas Gerais, Brazil - TC_06 Biofilm (v2) | ecosystem: Environmental > Terrestrial > Deep subsurface > Cave > Wall biofilm...
GTTGGCATTTCCAGCATCCCAGGGACCTGTATTGTGTGGTACGACAATCACATCCAGGGCATCGAGATCCATCAGGCTGCGCACGCGACCCCAGCGGTAATCTCTCTCTGCAAGCGAGAAGCGCGGGACTTCGGGCTGCGCAATCACTTCGCCCATTTCATGACCCTCTCACCCAGCCCTGCTCCGCCGGCTGATCGTGCTGCGTGCTGCCAAACTCGATCTGGTTGCCGTCAGGATCTCGCACGTTGAAGTCATACTCACCCCAGCCCTTGTGCGCGGGCGGCTCTTCGGCTTCTATACCGGCATCTTGAAGTTGTTTATAGAGCGCGTCCAGGTCAGCTACATCGAATTCTATGTGAAAAGCCCCCGGTGCTCCCTGTTGTAGCAGTCCCAGGCGGCCTTTACCGATCTGTATCAGCGCGAAAGGGACGTGGCCGGGCCGGTGCATGACTACCCTGGCGCCGGGAATTTTCTGATAAAACTCCAGCGAGCGCTCAAGATTCTTCACTCGCAAGGTGATGCCTTCTAGAGAGGCATTCACCGTGCTGTCTTCGCGCTCGTTTCCTTCGTTCGCCATATATGCTCCTTCTGTTCCTGGGTTCTCAGCGCCTACGGGGCGCTTCGCAAGTATCATATGTGCTGCAGGTGAGGTCGCTGCACATACAATCAAAGCGATTGCTACATGGACGATTAACTCATTGGTGGTTCGACTGGAGGAGTGCCATATGTTCGAGATGTCAGCGATGCCGGCGGCACGCCCCCCCAGTAGAGAATGGGGTGCTCAGAGATACGCCAGATGATCGGACCCCAATCTGGTGCGAAATTGAGATAGCCGCCGCTGTAAATCTCGATGCGATTGCCCCCCGGCTCGTAGACGTAGAGAAAGAAGGCTTCGCTGATGCCATGGCGCGTGGGGCCGAACTCGATGAAAATGTCTTGATCGCGCATGATATCGGCTGTGCGCAGCACCTCCTCGCGCGTATCCTGCCAGTAGGCGATGTGGTTCAGACGCGCTTTGCCCCCTCCCGTATCACCCACAATACCCAGATCGTGCGAAATATTGGTCGCCGACAGAAAAGCCCCGATCTCAAAATCCGAACCATCGGCCAGGATGGCTTCATGGTAGTTGAAGCCGAGTTCCTGGTAAAACTGGCGGCATCCCTTCACGTTGGTAGTGAACATATTGACATGATCGAGGCGCCGTACCGCTGCGCCTCTCCCAACGTACTTCTGTGGATGGTTTTTGATCGTGGTACGTAAATGCTGTGGTGTCTGGTACCTCTCGACTTCCCAGAAGATTTCGTTGAGGTGCCCTTCGGGGTTGCGAAACTGGTATGCCCTGCCGTGGCCGAGGTCGCCATCGATCCAGCCTTCGCCAAGCCCGCTTTGCTCGATGACGGCCACGGCATGCTCTAGAGCTTCCGGCCCATCGGCTCGCCAGGCTGCGTGACCTAAACCGGACTGTTTGGCCTCGGTAACTTTGAGGCTGTGGTGAAAAAACTCTCCCCATCCACGCAAATACATCGATTGCCCTTCCCGTGCCGATTCCTCCAGCCCCAGCAACTCTTTGAAGAACCACATCGTCTGGTCGGGCCTGGGTGTCAAAAGCTCCACATGCGCCAGTTGAGAGATCAGATGTCTTGGCATAGGAAACCTCCTTTGCAACGATCATGGCTATGCCGACCCTGAAAGCGAGGCATCTATCAATCAATTGATCTAAATGTAGCATCGATTGAGATGTTTGTCAATGCAGTATGCGAGAAGACTCAGTCGATGCGCTGGAGGCGCAAATGATGCGATGCTTTAGCCGGTAAGCCAGCGTTCAAGCTCTGCGCAAGCCTCAACGAAATTGACAGTGGCGGGATAGACCATCAATGAGTAGGTAATGCCCTTGAGGAAGGCGATCAATACTGAGGCAGCGGCACGAGGATTAAGGTCTTTGCGAAACATGCCTTGTTGGATGCCATCATTGAGCACTGTTTCAAAGTAGTGCTGCCATTGGTCGTCCAACCCCTTGAGCCTTGTTTGGAGCGCCGGGTCCCTCAGAGCGCGCAAATACAACTCGTTCATCACAATAATCATTTCGCGCTTTTCTCGCAGCCGGAACTGCACATCTGCAAACTGCATGCGGATCTGCTCCAAGGGCGTCCCGGTGCTCATATTGAATGCGGGTGTATGTACTGTGACAAACTGCTGGTGCAGATAATCCACCACGCTATGGATCAGGTCCTCTTTGCTCGCAAAGTAGTAGTGCAGGTTTGCGATACTCATACCGGCTCGTGCGGCAATATCTCTTGTCCGCAACTGCTCAAAGCCTCTCTCTGCAATCAAGTGATAGGCCGCGAGTACCAGGTCGAGCTGGCGCCGGTTATCATAGGTGACGTGGGCATGACTTGCATTCATCTCCGTCTCAGAATGCATCCCTTCCGCCGGGGTTATCTTTTTCATGCTGACTCCTGTCGATAGGCTATAGATCGATTGATAGAACTCTACACGGAAGCAACCTCTTATGTCAAGCCGCGCCTTTCCTGGGCAGAGGTTTTGAGTTAAGAATCACTCAACGAACGGACCTGGCATGGCATGCACAAAGAAGATGGGCGAAAGCGAGTGAACCAGGTAAAGCTCTACCATTGTATGTGCCTTCCTGAGCCTAGAAGAATTGTTGAGCCTGCTTATCTCAAATTGCCTGCCAATGTGTGAGAATGCTTGACAAACATCATCTTAAACAATATTATATTCTTATATTGTAGGAAAATCATCCCACATTATAGGAACAACATACGTATTTTCGCAGGTCTATGTCTCCCCCCTTAGTGGGTCATAGCGCTGCAGAAGTGTACTATTTCCGCTCCTTACCAATGTAGGTCTTGCTACGGATTACCCGGTCTTCAGAATTTTTCGTACCATCCGCGAACCACTGACGAATGAAGCCGGGCGCTGGGCCAGTTTGCTCTTCATCGTTGGCGCAGTGTGGAGCGTTGTTGGTGAGGCGGTGCAGTTACCGGACAGCATTATCGATATTGGTTATGTGCTGCTCAGCATAGGGTTTATTTGGATTGGCTACACTCTCTGGTCGGGCAGGGAAGTAGAAGCCCTGCACGGGGAGGCGCAAGTTTCCTGATATTCCTCGAGAGTGGGTCCGGCTCAGCACAATTGCTTGACAGGCAGATAAGCAGATGTTAAAGTTAGATCAATTGATTGATAGCATACGGACAGCATATAGAGCAGAAAGGAGTAGTTTGTATAGCGCTAAAGAAAAACAACACACTGTAACTAAGCACCTCTGCAAGCCTTCTAGCGGCTTGAAGGGTTTGTCATCGGCCAATAGGATATGAGCCATACCACCAGAAATCGGCACATCAAAGAAAGGAAAAGCAGTTATGACGACGGCTTTCTGGCTTTTACTTATCTGCCTGGTCGATACCTTCTATTTGTTCGGCGGGATCTGGTTCGTGCAGATCCTCAACTATCCCCTATTCTCCTACGTCGGACCAGGCGAGTGGATTACGTATCATCGCTTCCATGCCAAACGCTTGTTACCTGTACTCATCGTCCCCGAACTCATCGAGATTGGACTTTCCATTGCCCTCATCTGGGTGCGACCTGCTGCTGTGCCCCTGTGGGCCGTCTGGCTCAACATCATCCTCTTTGTCGTCTTCCAGGTTGAGACCGCCGTTATCCAGGTTCCCATGCAGCGGGCACTGGACAAGGGTTTCTCCAAGGAAACAATCCAGCGCTTGACGAATAGTAACTGGATACGCACAGCCATCCTGACCCTTCAGGCAGCCGTGCTGTTCTACATGATGGCGGTGGCGATATGAAACGTGTCATCGTAGTAGGGGCAACCGGCATGATCGGCAAAGCCCTCAGCAAACAACTCCTCGCAAAAGGCTACGAACTGGTAGTTTTCTCGCGTGACCCCGCTGCAGCGCGTGAGAAAGTACCGGGCGCTACCAGATATGTTGCCTGGCAGCCGGAAGAGACGGGTCCCTGGGCCAGTGAGGTAGACGGTGCCTATGCCGTCATCAATTTCGCAGGCGCTCCATTCTTTACCCGCTGGACCGAGAAGTACAAATCCGAAATACGCGATAGTCGCATCATCGGTACGCGCGGACTGATCAATGCCATGCGCGAAGCAAAGGAGAGGCCACAGGTCTTTATCAACGGCGCCTCCACCGGCCATTACGGCTTCGGACGTGTTGGCGCAGATGCACCGCTAGATGAGAATGCACCTGCCGGTAAAGACTGGCCAGCGCGGGTGACGGTAGAGCTGGAGCAAGAGACAGCGAAGGCCGAAGAGTTCGGCGTACGCGCGGTAACAATACGCACAAGCACAGTGCTTGACGCGAACGAGGGAACCTTGGCATTCATGGTGCCACAATACCTTAGCAATAAAGGCGGGCCAGTTCAGCCAGGAACACAATGGTTCTCCTGGATTCACCTGGCTGATGAGGTGGGTATCATTCTGTTAGCATTGGAGGATGGACGCATCCACGGTCCGATCAATGCTACCGCCCCGGAGCCGAAGACGAACCGCGACTTCGCGAATACCCTTGGCAAGGTGTTGGATCGCCCCGCCCGGTTCTCAATGCCCGGTTTCATGATGAAGCAGATGATGGGCGAAGTCGCCGCTTCGGTGATTCATGGGAAACGGGTCGTGCCGACCAAAGCTCTGGAAATGGGCTACCAGTTCCAGTATCCCAATTGCGAGCAGGCGCTCCAAAACCTTCTTGGCACAAGAGGTGCTGCTCAGGGTGAAGCAGGCGAGCTGCAGGTAGCAACCCCTGCTGTCGCATCGCCTGAAACAATTACCAGGGCAGCCGTACAGGGAACGGTGATCGGCTCGATTTTTATGATCGTTTTCGGCCTGATCTGGGGATTGTTCACCTTATTTGGCCTCGATACTGTGGGGAAAATCATTATCGCTGCGCTCGTTGTGCTGGTTACGGTAGCATTGTCCGTTACTAGCTCATCGCTGTTGCGTGGAGCAAGGCACCTGCCGAATGTGATGACACCCGAAGCTCAGGCCGAGGCACGGAGAACGAACAGGAATTCCGGCATCATACTCGTCGTCGAGACGTTGACTATTGTGGTGGTGGACACTATTCTCGGCATAACACATCACCCCACGTTGACGGCCCCTGTCACGTCTCTGATTGTCGGCTTGTTCTTTTTCCCCATCGCCCTACTCTTCAAAGTGCCCATTTACTACCTGACTGGAACGCTTGTAACACTGCTTTCCATCATAGCCATCGTGGCGTTGTTCCTCGGCGTGGTGGGGATTGGACCTTACACATGGGCGGTGATCGTAGATTTCGGCTCCACGGTGCTCTTCTGGCTGAGTGCGGTAAATACCTTGTATGTCGGCAAGTTTTTGCTGGATGTGGGAACCGCAGCGAGTTCACCTTCGCTGCAAACCTGAACGCTGCCTGCCCTCGAATTTAAGGAAGTACAGAACAGCAGTTTTTGCAGGCGCTTATACTACTTGACCCGCAGGGTCAAGTACTCGCAGGTACACATCCGCGGCATACAGCACGGTGAAAGGAAGCAGGCCATGAAAAAGATTTATCTTGCTATGGAGGATTCAGTAGCTGTAGTCAAAGAACACGACGGCCATTGGAAGCTCGATGTAAGCCTGGACGGCAAAACAGCCTATTGCATCGCGGCGGACCCAGGACGACCTGAGCGTATCTACTGCGGTACCTTCGGCCAGGGCCTGTGGCGCAGCACTGACTCCGGCGCCAGCTGGGAACCGGTTGGAGAAGGCATCACCCATAAAGAGGTGATGGCGGTGGCCACCAGCACTGCCGAGCGCGTAGGTGACTACGCAGTCGTGTGGGCCGGAACCGAACCAAGCGCGTTATTCCGCTCTGAGGACGGGGGCGACACCTGGCAGGAACGACCAGGCCTGCTAGATCTGCCCTCAAGACCCACCTGGAAGTTTCCTCCGCGCCCCTATACGCACCACGTGCGCTGGATCCAACCGGACCCGGTTGTCCCCGAACGCATCTTTGTGGCGATTGAACTGGGTGGCATCATGCGCAGCCTGGATAAAGGCTTGACCTGGGAGGATCGCAAGCCCGATGCGCAGCCCGACGGTCATACGCTGGCGATGCATCCCAAAGCGCCTGGTCGTCTCTACGAAGCGGCAGGAGGCGAAGCGCCACTATTCCGACCACGTTTCAATGTGGGGTTTCCGCCCATGCGCACGACGGTTATTATGAGAAAGGGCGGCTATGCTGAGACGCGCGATGCGGGCGCAACCTGGAAGACTCTAGCCGATGGACTCGACGGACATCACTACCTGTTCGGGCTGGCAGTCGATCCTGGAGATCCTGACACGATCGTCGCCTCAGCCGCCGTTGGCCCCTTTGAAGCGCATCATGTGCCAAAGCTCGATACTATACTTATTCGTCGCACGGGCGGGCAGCCGTGGCAGGTGGTAAGCAAAGGCTTGCCGGAGTCGAAAGGCACCTTTATAGCGACGCTGGCAACCAACGAGGCCGAGCCGGGCGTTTTCTACGCAGCCACCAACAAGGGCATTTTCCGCTCGCCGGATGCGGGCCTGAACTGGGAACAGATTCCAGTTGAGTGGCCTGAGCGTTACCGCAAGCATCATGCGCGAGGCATGGTTGTAGTGGGGTAGTTCCTGGTCAGTCCATCTCTGGTGGAGGCATAGCTCACCACTTGTTCGCCGCCCCAGGGCCTGGTTCCCACAATTTGGGGCTTTGCGGCGAGTCCTCTTCAAAGTAGGCGTAGCGCGGGTACCACATAAGCATAGCCAACAGGAGATGCTGGTTTCAAACCAGCATTGTACAGTTAGGAGATAAAGATCATGGCTCAGAGTGACATGCCCGGTGAAATCTCCCTTCCTGCCGCTTCTGCCCCGGCCGCAGTGCCGACCTCTGCCGAAGCAGACAGGGTAGTCGCACGTCTGGAACGCTTGCCGTTCTTATCGCTCCATTTTCGCGTTGCCTCGATACTTGGAACCGGTATGGTTTTTGATGCCTTTGATACTCTGGTCATCTCGGTAGCGGTCGTTACCATTGCGACGACCTTCCAGCTCAATGCAGCGAGTACAGGCATCTTGCTCAGCAGCGGTTTTGCTGGCCAGTTGCTCGGCGCAATTATTTGCGGGTACGTCAGTGAGATCTATGGCCGCAAGATGACCTTTGTCTATGGGCTGGCCCTCTTTGGCCTGTTCAGCCTGCTCTCGGCCTTTGCCTGGAACCTCGGAAGCCTGCTGATTTTGCGCATGGTGGTGGGTCTCGGCATCGGGGGCATTCCGCCTGTCGCTACGGCGCTCTTCAGCGAATACCTGCCCGGCAGGAGCCGTGGCACGGGAGGCATGGTCTTCGGCATTTTATTTGCCGTTGGCTATCTCGTCGCCTCACCCCTGGCAATCCTGTCTTCCTCCCTCTTTAGTGCAAACGTGAGCTGGCGGGCGCTGTTTGTCTTCGGAGCCATCCCGTTGGTGCTGGCGCTGTTCGCCTACTTGCGCCTGCCCGAATCGGTGCGCTGGCTGCTGAGCAAACACCGTACCGAGGAGGCCGAGCGTATCGTAACACAGATAGAAGCGCAGGCGGAAGGCAAAGGGAAGCACTTAAAAGACCTGGACACCCTGCCAGCCTATCACGCGGATGTCCAGCGCACGCGCTTTGGTGAGCTCTTTTCGCCGCACTATTACCGCCGCACCGTGCTGACGTGGGTGCAGTGGTTCACCGCCTACTTCGTGCTGGGTGGATTCGCAAGCTGGCTACCCACGATGTTTGTCAATCTCGGAGGCCTGTCCAGGAATGTTGCCTACTCACTCATCTTCGTCACGGGGCTGTGCGAACTGGCGCTCATCGTGATTGCCGCCCTCACCTGGGACCGTGTGGGGCGAAGGCCGTGGTTCATCGGAGGATACGCTGTCTCCGCCATCAGTGCCGTCATCGGCATCTTTGCTATAACTTCCCTGCACGCATCGATTGCGCTGGTGCTGGCAACGGCCGGGCTACTCGTGCTCCTGGGGGTCTACATCAGCGTCGGCGGCGTCTACCTGTATGCCTCTGAACTCTACCCCACCAGGATGCGCTCGTGGGGAACGTCTACAGGACGCGCCATCAGCGCCATCGGCAATATCCTGGGTCCCCTGATCGTAGGGGCAATGCTCACCGCCCGCCTGGGCCTCAGCGCGATCTTTGTCCTGTTCGGCGCAGTTGCCCTGGTGGGCCTGGCCGCGATGCTAGCCCTGGGCGTTGAGACCAAACGCAAGGTACTCGAGGAGATTGCAGCTTAACATGGACAAACGGGAGAGAGGATAGCGTACTTATGCAGACAGGCGCTTACACCTTTGAGGCAAGCAAGACCATTTTTGGCATGCCCTACACCGGGGCCGTTGTACAGGAAGTAGAACGCCTCGGCGCGCAGCGGATATTCCTGGTGGCAAGCAGGTCGCTGAGCCGCACCACCGAGGCGATACAAGAGCTGCGCCGGGCGCTCGGCGCCCGCTTTGTCGGCCTGTTCGACGACTCTACCGTTTCCGCCCCGCGTTCAGCGGTCATTGCAGGAGCTGCGCTGGCGCGGGAGGCGCAGGCAGACGCCATCGTCGCCATTGGCGGCGGCTCCGTGATGGACAGCGTGAAGGCCATGCGGCTGTGCCTGGCCAACCAGGTCACCACCGTAGAGGGTATGGATGCCTGTCGAGTGAGCTTTGAAGGAGGTGCGCGGCGTATACCCCGGCTAGCAGCCCCCACGGTACCTATGCTGGCCGTTCCCACAACGCTCGCGGGCGCGGAAAGCACAACGAGCGCTGCCTGTTTCAACGCGGCCAGGGGACATAAAGAGGAGTTTGCCCATCCCTCGCTCGCGGCAGAGATGATCATTCTGGACCCGGCGATCACCGTCCGCACGCCGCAGGACCTGTGGCTCTCGACGGGCATACGGGCTGTTGACCACGCCGTAGAGACGATCTGCGCCGTAAATCACCTGCCGTATAGTGATGCCCTGTGCCTGCACGCGCTGCAGCTCCTGGGTAACGCACTCCCACGCTGCAAAGAGCGCCCGGACGACCTTGAGGCGCGCCTGGATGCCCAGGTAGCCGCGTGGATGGCGCGGAGTGGGGTTGCCGGAGACATCAACATGGGCGCCAGCCATGGTATCGGGCATATGCTGGGTAGCGTCGCTGGCGTTCCGCACGGCCATACTTCCTGCGTCCTGTTGCCCCTGGTGCTGCACTGGAATAAGCCGGTCAACGTGGCACGCCAGGCCCTGGTGAGCGAGGCGCTGGGACACCCTGGAGAGGACGCAGGCCAGGTGCTGGCGGACTTCATCGCGGCTCTTGGTCTGCCTGGCACGCTGCGCGATGTGGGTATTACCTCACACCAGCAGCTAGAAACCATTGCCACAAGGTCGATGTACAACAAATTCGTGCGTGAGAATCCGCGCCCTATCCGCAGCCCACAAGATGTGTTGGAGATATTGGAACTGGGCTGGTGATACAGGACACAAAAGATCAGGTCTTGCTTGACAGGTAGAGCACATCGGTGATACGCTTTTCCTGTAATTTAGGATGACGCTCCCGTATTACAGGATTGCTATGCATCTAAAGGTGGACACATAGGGGGAAAGGCTTGCCCCTGCCAGGTTTCTAAAGCATCAGAGAAAGGTGAACCATTATGAGCGATGTTACAGCGGTCGATCCGGCACAGTTTTACCAGTCATTAGAACAGGCTAATGTTATTCCTCTTTGGAAGCTTGCCGCGTCTCAGCAGACAGAGCCGAAACCAGATGAGGTAGGATACGTCTGGCATTATAAAGACCTGCTACCCTTGCTTCGCCAATCAGTCGAAGTCGTCACTCTTGGGGAGGGTGCTGAGAGAAGGGCGATCACCTTCAAGAATCCAGGTCGGCGCTTCGTCGGAGCCACCCATTCCCTGGTGGCATCACTGCAAATGCTGATGCCAGGCGAGATTGCTCCGGCTCATCGACACTCGTACTCCGCCCTGCGCTTCATGTTGAGTGGAAGCGGAGCCTACACGGTGGTGGAAGGCGAGAAGATCTTTATGGAGATAGGTGACCTTGTCCTGACTCCTAACTGGAAGTGGCACGATCATGGGCATGAAGGTAAAACTGAACCCATGGTCTGGCTTGACGGCCTCGATTTCCCATTTGTTAACGCGCTACGCCCCATCTTTTATGAGGAAGTGAATGCGGCGCAGCCCGTTACCAGGCCGGCGGGAGAGTCACTGAACTCCTTTGGCGCAGGTACAGTGCTTTCGCTCAAGAACCGGCCCACTACACCTTTCTCCCCCTTGTGTGTCTACAAGTGGCAGCCCGCTTACGAGGCGTTGAAGAAACTGCAGGCGACCGAACAAGACCCATTTGACGGCACCGTTGTCGAGTATGTCAACCCGGTCACCGGAGGGCATGTGCTGGCTACTACAGCGGCCTACCTCCAGTTGCTCAAGCCAGGGATGCATACGAAGGCGCATCGCCATACATCAAGCACAGTGTACTGTGTTGCACACGGCTCAGGTCATAGCGTGATTAACGGCCAGCGTCATGATTGGGAGCGCAACGATATCTTCGTGGTCCCAACCTGGGCATGGCACGAACATGTTGCCAACGATGAGGAAGTGGTGCTCTTCTCGTACAATGACCTGCCCATGTTAGAGCCATTCGGATTCTATCGCGAGCAAGTTTTCCAGGAGAACGATGGATGGCAGGAAGTGGAATCACACCCGGTAGAGCTGGCCAATTGAACGCTCAAGAGGAGAATCACCCGCAGATCATCGACTGGCACGCGCATATCTACCCACCGGAGGTAGCCGCCGCTCCCGAATGGCGCGGCGACTGCCCGCTCACCATTGAGAAGCTGCTTGATGCACACGAGCGTGAGGGTATCGACTTCTGCGTCGTCACCAATCCCATCCATTACCTGAAAACGCTGTCGGATCAGCAGGCGCTCTCGGCTATCAAACGCTGGAACGAGTACGCCGCCGAAGTGCAGCAGCGCTACCCCGACCGCGTGGTTGTCTTCAGCAGCTCGATTCCAGGTGGCGGGGACGAGTTTCTCGAGGAACTCGAACGAGCCATACGCGAGTATGGCCTGCACGGCGTCTTCATCAATTCCAGCCACCAGGGAGCGTATCCCGATGAAGACCGCGCTCGCCCATTCTTCGAACTCATCAACAGCCTGGACGTGCCCGTCATGATTCACGCTCCGGCCTCCAGCTTCGGCGAAGAGTGCATGCGCATGTACCGCCTCACCTCGAGCGTTGGGAGGCCATACGATGAATGCCTCGCCATTGCGCGCATGATTGTGCGTGGCGTCTTCGAGCAGCTGCCGGACTTGAAGTTTGTGGGTGCTCACCTGGGTGGTGGTATCTGCGAAGTGATCGGACGCATGGATTACGCATATGAACTGGGCGACTTTGCGCACTTCCTCGGCTCGTATGAACCGCTACTTATCTCCCACGCGCCGAGCTACTACCTGCGCAAACTGTACATGGATAGTGTGAGCTATCATGCTCCCGCTCTCATATGCGGCATCCAGACGGTAGGGGTCGATCACGTGGTCTTTGGCAGCGATGCCCCACCGCTCCTGCCCTTGCTGCCAAAAGCAAAGCGGCTAGTAGAAGAGCTACCTATTAGCGATGAAGACAAACGAGCTATTCTGGGTGGCAATGCCGCAAAGCTGCTAAAACTCTCGGAGTAGCAATCCTGGCGATGCTCGTTCAAGACCCTGTGGAGAAACGTCATGCGCTTGAAGACTGCCTTCATGCACAACCCACGCCTTCAGCCGTTGCTTGATGACAGCATCAGGCCGAAGGATATAGAGTTCGACTGGGAATTTGGTCATCCTGCCGCTCTCAATCTGCGGCATCTCACTGAGAATCCGTTCGATGTCTTCGAGTTCTCGCTGTCGGGCTACCTGGTTGTCAACGACAGGCCCGAATGGGCGCACCTTGGATGGACAGCTATTCCCATCTTCCTGTCCAAGGCGTTCCTTCCACTGGAACTCTGCGTTTACGAGCACGCTGGTATCCGAAGCTGGGCCGACCTGGCCGGTAAGCGTATTGGCCTTCCCGATTACAACATGACTGCCTCGATCTGGATGCGGATCATCCTGTGGCAGCTTTACAATACACGCCCAGAAAATATTACCTGGATCAATGGCCGACGTCCACCACAGCGCCACAGCACCATGATCGGTTTTCACGAACCGCCGCCCGGTCGCGAGATGCACGTACACGAACTGGAACCTGGCACGTCGTTAAACGAAATGTTAGAGCGCGGTGAGATTGATGCAGCGTTTGGTGACTACCAGGTTGCGCCGGTGACAGAAGGACAGCATGTGCGCAGGCTCCTGGATCAAGAGCAGGCCAGACAGTTGATCGCGGACTTTGCTCGCAAGACCGGCATAACGCCGGTCAACCACACTGTTATTGTACAACGACGTTTGCTGGCGCAGTATCCTCAACTGGCACGAGCGTTATATGATGTGTTTGAGGCAGCCAAACAGCATTCCTATGAGCGAGCA
>Ga0187846_10001650_pt1 | contig 12523 bp, 9 predicted proteins | sample TC_taG_FD_161473 | JGI IMG/M metagenome (GOLD analysis project Ga0187846, IMG submission 161473) | Biofilm microbial communities from the roof of an iron ore cave, State of Minas Gerais, Brazil - TC_06 Biofilm (v2) | ecosystem: Environmental > Terrestrial > Deep subsurface > Cave > Wall biofilm ...
TACGGCCTATTGCCTCTAACCCGATGTCGTCCGTTCCCCCAGGCGATGTGTTTACCCACCTGGCCGCCAAGCATTCTAGGAATTCAAGATTACAAATTTCGGAGTCATCGGCCACAGGGAACAGGTTACAGGGAACAGGTTACAGGCAACAGGTAACAGAAAAACTGCACCCTATCTCCTCGGCGGCATGCCAGTGGCCCAGGGATTCGGGATTCCAAATTTCAGAGCCGCCACAATTCAGGGAATAGGTTACAGGTGTTAGGCAACAGGTTAGACGCACACTCGCCGACGATCCCCGACAGTTCACGGCTGATGACGCCCCCGTTCTTCTACCGCTTTTTCTAATAACCTATGAGTACTAGAGGTTATCACAAAACTACGTCGTCCCCTAAGTCTTTTTTCGCCAGTTTGAGTCCTTCTGGCGCGGGGGGTGAGGCGCTCGCACCTCACCAGCCCGCCGCCCGTAGGTCACTTACGCTCCAGAGCTTCAGCGACGGAGCGCTCTGGACCGCAGGGCGGGCGAGACGCCCGCGCTACCTCTACCCTGTTCCCTGTTCCCTGTTTCTTCTTCTCTGTAACCTGTCACCTATGGCCTGTTACCTCTAACCTGGTACCAGCCGTTCCCCCAGGCCGTGTGCTTCCCTACGTGCACGAGTTCCCCCAAGGCGAGCCACGGCAGAAAATCAGGTGCCAGGGAATAGGGAACGGGGGACAGGTTACGGTCCACAGAAGAAAAATCATAAGTACAAGACCCGACAAAACCGGACAGCGCATGCCGCTGATGGGTCTTGGACGACGTGCGAAAGCGCTCGACCCAATCGATCTGGGCGGAGAGGGTTCGGACCTTCTCGGCTCGTTCGCCGAGGCCACGAAAATCCACGTCAAGAGGGCCGTCGCCAAAGAAAGTGCACAGGGCGTTGATCCGGTCGCGGAGGCGCTTGAAGAGGTGGTGAAACTCCGGACGACGGACTACTTCGCCATCGGCACGCAAGAAAGTTGGCGTCAGGAAAGATACAGTGACGAGTGATGAGTGACGAGAGCCGAGAGCAGGGGACAGGGAACAGGTTACAGGGGACAGGGAAGAGCGGACCACTCTGTTCCCCGTTTCCTGTTCCCTGATCCCTATTCCCTGTTCCCTATTCCCTAGCTGCCGGAGGCGCGTTTTGACCCAGTCCGCTGCGCTGCAACTTCCGGTCGACCGGAAAAGCTGGTCCTCAGCGCTGTAAACCAACGAGGTGAGAGGAGACAGGTCATGGGCAACCGGGAACAGGCTACAGGGAACAGGAAACGGAGACAGGCAATAGGGAACAGGGGAGAGGGCATAGGAAACAGGACTTACCGATCCTGATTCCTGATTCCAGATTCCTGAGGCGGGAGGCACGGGGTGGAAACTTTCCGGGTCCTCGGTCGTTTCCCGCTGCCTGTCACCTGTCACCTGTAACCTGTCACCTGGCTTGAGCTCCTCAACTCTTTCCAAGGTGCATTTAGCTCGATTCAAACCGAGTCCCTCTTGGGCGAGCTCCCGAAAAGAAAGAACAAAGTAGGGAAGAAAATCGAGGGCGCGGCCGATCAGCACCAGGCCAAACTCGAACTGCTCGCCGGGCTCGTAGCGGGTTTTGGTAGCGCCCCGGCCACTCCGTACACGTGCCGCGCTAACGGTTCGACTTTGCTCGCCTTCCCCGAGCGAAGTCGACGGGAAGACGTCAAGTGGTGCGCGGAAGACGAACGGGCGGGGAATATCCTGATTCTTTGAGAGGCGGTCGGCATCGGGCGGTGGCGAAGGTTCAAAAACAGCCTTGTAGGGGCACGAATCCGCCAAAGGGCACTGCTTGGTGTCCCGGCATTGTGGGACACAGCAGAGGCGCCGAAAAGCGTGCCCGAACCCACCCCGAAGCATGTTTGCCTTGTTCACGGCGGGCACGGCGAGCGGCTGCACGGGCGCAATCGTGAAGCGAAAGACGCCGATCCGCAGAGCGATCCCCCCCAAGGCGTCATCCATAAGGAAATCCGAAAGTAACTGGCTCAATTCTAATCGAAACGCTTCAATTCGTCGATCAATTTGCGCGCGAAGCTCCCTGAGTTGAACCGCGCTCTGAGAATGGCGCTCGACCTCGTGTGAAGGGTGTAGAGGCGGCTTTACGCCGCCGGCGTGCGTTGATCGCTGCCACGAGAGCCTCCAGAATTTTCGTAGCGTTGTGCTCTCTGTTCATTTCCGACATTTGGCCTCTGAGGCGCGCTTTTTGGCTTTTGAGCGTTTTCTGGTTGTTTCCTAACGACAAGCGAATGCATGATAGACTGTTTGTTTATTCTCAAGGGCAAGGTCAAAAACAGAAAATGAATGCACTGCTGATCTATCCGGAATGGCCGGACACCTACTGGAGTTTCAAGCACGCCCTGCCTTTTGAAGGCAAGCGCTCGGTTTACCCGCCGTTGGGCCTGCTGACCATCGCTCCCATGCTGCCCCGGCACTGGGAGAAGCGGTTAGTAGACATTAACGTCCAACGGCTGACTGATGCCGATCTGAAGTGGGCGGACGTTGCCCTGCTGAGTGGCATGCTGGTGCACAAAAAGGACCTCTTGTCGCTGCTCGCCCGTTGCCGGGCCGCCGGGGTGCGCACGGTGATTGGCGGGCCGGCGACGTCGAGCATCGTAGAACTGCCTCAGCACGCCGACCACGTCGTGATTGGTGAAGCGGAAGAACTGATGGCCCAGTTGGCAGAGGACTTGGAACGCGGCCAAGCCCAGCCGGTGTATCAAGCGTCGCGCATGCCGGGGCTGGATACTACGCCTCTGCCCGACCTCGGCCTGATCAATCCCCGCTATTACAGCGCTATGTCCATCCAGTACTCGCGGGGCTGCCCCTTTACTTGTGAGTTTTGCGACATTATCGAGATTTACGGGCGCCGGCCGCGCACCAAGACGCCTGACCAGGTGCTGGCAGAGCTCGACCAGCTCTACGCGCGCAAGTGGCGCGGGTCGGTGTTCATTGTCGACGACAACTTCATTGGCAACAAAAAGAAGGTAAAAGAGCTGCTGCCGCCGCTCGCCGAATGGAACAATCGTCATAGACGGCCGTTCACCTTTTTCACCGAAGCCTCACTCAACCTCGCCGACGACACCGAACTGCTGCAGATGATGAAAGACGCCTGCTTCCACCGCGTATTCCTGGGGATTGAGACGCCCGTCGAGGCCAGTCTCAAGGAAGCGCAGAAGCATCAGAACACGCGCCGCAGCTTGATGGAGAGCGTCCACCGCATTCAGGGGTACGGCATGGAGGTGATGGCCGGCTTCATCGTGGGCTTCGACAATGACCCCGAGGACATCTTCGATCGCCAGGTGGAATTCATCCAGGAAAGCGCCATCCCGCTGGCCATGGTCGGCCTGCTGCTGGCTTTGCCGGGCACCCAACTGTATCGCCGCCTGATGAAGGAAGGGCGTATTGTGGACGAGGGCCATGGCAACAACATGGAGTTGCGACTGAACTTCATCCCTAAGATGGATGTGCAGCGGCTGGTGGAGGGCTACCGGTCTATTTTGGCGCGCATCTATCATCCTGACGCCTACTACGAGCGTGTGCTTCGTTTTCTTGAGCGCTTCCGCCCCGCCGTCCACCGCCGCCGGCTGTTTTCCGATTACCTCGCGCTCGCCCGCTCCATGTTCAGGCAAGGCCTGCTCACTCAAGGTCGGAGCAGCTACTGGAAATTCTTCCTCCAGGCCGCCACGCGCTACCGCTACGCCTTCGATACGGCTATTACCCTGGCCGTGATGGGCTACCACTTCCAAACCCTGACCCGCGCCGTGCTGCAAGGGGAGTGAGAAGCTGAGCTACAATGCTCCCTTATGAGTCCTGAATTTCAAACCGACTGGACGACCACGCGCGTCCGTGTCCGTTATTCGGAAACGGACCAGATGGGCATCGTTTACTATGCCAACTTTTTCGTGTGGTTTGAGATTGGGCGCACCGACCTCTGCCGGCAGCACGGATTTGCCTACCGCGACATGGAACAGCAGGACGGGCTCTACATCATCGTGGCGGAGGCCCGCTGTCGTTACAAGGCGCCGGCGCACTATGACGAAGAGCTCCTGGTCCGCACCCGGCTGCGCACGGCGCGAAAGCGGGTTCTGGTGTTCGCTTATGAAGTGCACCGAGAGACCGATGACGCTGTGCTGGCCGAAGGAGAAACGGTGCACGTGATCACGGATCGCGAGGGCCACCCACGGGCTTTGCCTGACAAGTATCGGGAGCTTTTCCTGGCGCGCGCAAACAAAGTGTGAAGGGTAAAGGATGAAGTGTAAAGGGTAAAGGATGAAGCGTGCGCGAGGCGCACCATTAAACTTTACCCTTTACACTTCACACTTTACCCTTCACCCCTTCAACGTAAATCCAAAATGGCCAAGCGCCTTCTTCTCACCGGACTTGATCTGACACGTAACGATTTCTATGAAGTGGTTCTGAAGAACCGGCCCGTCAGCCTGCACCCGGACGCTCGCCGCGCCATGTCCAGATCGCGCGCGCTCATCGATCGAATGATCGCCGAGAGGAAGGTAGTCTACGCGGTAACCACTGGGGTCGGCAGCTTGTCCACGGAGCGCATCGAGCCGGACAAGGCACGCGAGCTGCAGCTCAACATCGTTCGCAGCCACGCTTGCGGGGTGGGAGAGCCGCTCGCAGCGGCGGAAACGCGGGGTGTTCTTCTGCTGCGGGCCCACGGTCTGGCCAGAGGGCTCTCCGGCGTCCGCCCGGCTGTGGCCGAACTGCTGTGCGAATTCCTGAATCGGGGCATTCACCCGGTGGTGCCGAGCCGTGGCTCGGTAGGAGCCAGCGGCGACCTCGCTCCTCTAGCTCACGTGGCTTTGGCTCTGGTGGGCGAAGGTCGAGTGACCGTGGAGGGCAAGCCACAGGAGGCCGGCCGGGCACTCAAGCGGCTGGGCCTGAAGGCGCTAACTCTTGAAGCCAAGGAAGGCGTTTCGCTCATCAACGGCACCCAGGCCATGCTCTCACTCGGTTTGCTAGCGCTGCGCCAGGCGGAAATACTCGTGGACACGGCCGATGTGGCTGGCTCAATGTCACTCGATGCGCTGCGTGGCTCTCCGGCGGCATTCGACGAGCGCGTACACAGCGCTCGCCCGCATCCAGGGCAGCTTCAAACGGCCCGCAACCTGGCGAGACTGAATCACGGCAGTACTATTCGCGAATCGCACCGCGATTGCCCGCGCGTCCAGGACGCTTATAGCCTACGCTGCATGCCACAGGTCCACGGTGCCGTGCGCGATGCCCTGGCTTATGCTTGTAAGGTGCTTGAGATCGAAATGAATAGTGTCACTGACAATCCGCTCGTCTTTGCTCGCGACGGCGAAGTGATTTCCGGCGGCAACTTCCACGGCCAGCCGCTGGCGACAGCTTTGGACCTGATGGCTATTGCCCTAACACAATTGGGCGGTATTTCCGAACGCCGCATCGACCGCATGGTGAATCCGCTGACTTCTGACCTGCCGCCCTTTCTCGCCCGGTCTCCGGGGCTGGAGTCCGGCTTCATGATGGCCCAGGTAACGGCAGCGGCTCTCGCCTCGGAAAACAAGGTCCTGGCGCACCCGGCCTCTATTGACTCGATTCCAACTTCGGGCAACAAGGAAGACTACGTCAGCATGGGTATGACAGCAGCCCTGAAGCTGCGCCCTCTCCTGGCTAACGTAGCGACCATTCTTTCCATTGAGCTGCTGGCCGCATGCCAGGCGCTGGACCTGCTAGTGCCGCTCAGAAGCGGGGTGTTAGCGGAGAAGGCTCGCAGGATCCTGCGCCAGGCCGTCACCCAACTCGCCTTCGATCGCCCGTTACACCGCGATATCGAGCGGGTGGGAGAGATGGTCCGCGATGCGGAGTTTTGCGCGGTTCTCCGATAGTTTCGAGTTTGAGTTATAAGTTCTAAGTTATGAAATCTGATAACTCATAACTTAGAACTTAAAACTAACAATGCCCTTTATCTCGGCGACTCTGGTTAGCCGCAACGAAGAGGCGAGAATCGCTCGCGCCATCCGTTCGCTTGCTTGCGCTGATGAAGTCGTCGTTGTGGACAGTGAATCGACCGATGCGACGCGCGAAATCGCGGCCGGGCTGGGCGCGCGCGTGATAGTTCATCCCTTTGAGGGCTTCGCGGCTCAAAAGAACCTTGCGAGCTCCGAGGCGCGGCACGAGTGGATCCTGAGTCTCGATGCTGACGAAGAACTCGACGACGAGGCGCAGGCTGCGATCGTCCGCTGGAAATCGTGTGAACCTTCCGCCGTGGGATTTCGATTCGCCCGGCGCGCGTACTATCTGGGCCGCTGGATTCTCCACTCCGGTTGGTACCCCGACTACAAGCTTCGCCTCTTTGACCGCCGCTGCGGCGGATGGCGTGGGCCTTATGTCCACGAGTCTGTGTTCGTGAACGGCAGGGTAGAAACCCTGCCCGGCTCGATTCTGCACTACACCTGTGACTCGCTCGAGGAGCACCGGAGCCGAATCGAGTTCTACACCGACTTGGCGGCGCGAGAAATGCTTGCGCGCGGCGTGCGGGTAGGTTGGGCCAGACGCGTGCTGACCCCACCTTGGGTTTTCGCCCAGACTTATTTTCTCCGCCTGGGCATTCTGGACGGGCGTCAAGGTTTTTGGATCGCTTGGATGGCGGCGCGCTATGTGGCGCGAAAGTACGATAAGGTCCTAGTAGGTGGTAGGTAGTAGGCGGTATGTCGGTACCTACCTGCGAGTGGAGTATCCAGGTTGCACGAACTCAATCAGGTCAACGAACGAACTGCCCGACCTACCACCTACGACCTACGACCTACCCCCGACCCTACCTACCCCCTACGATCTACTACCTACCTGCGGGTCATGCACATCGACACCGGTAAAGAGCTCCGGGGTGGGCAGCAACAGCTCTTGCTGCTCGCAAGCGGCTTGCGAGAGCGAGGTCACGAACAGTTGGTGGTTTGTCCGGAGGGTAGCTTGCTCGAACAGCGCGCGCGTGAGGACAGGCTGCATCTGTTCGCCCTGCCGGCCCACGATCCTGCGCACGCCTATGGAATCGTACAGCTTCGGCAGCTTCTGTGGACGGAGCCCTTCAGGATTCTGCACGCCCACGACGGCCAAGGGCAGACGATCGCTTGGCTTGCGTCCGCGGGTATGCCGGTTCGTCGCGTTGCTACCCGGCGCGTGACTTTCACACCTCCGGGACTCGCAGGCGGCCGCCTGATTCACCGACTGAAGTACCAATTCACCTGCCACGCCGTCATTGCGATATCGGATTTCGTGAGGCGCATCCTTGCGGAATCCGGAGTACCGGCGGATATGATCGAAGTCATTCCGGACGGCGTTGAGTTCCCGCCGGAACTGCCGGATATGGACCTACGCTCGCGGATGCGCGCTCAGTGGGGGTTCGGGCAAGACGACTTGCTTATCGGGACCCTGGGGGGCATTACGTCCGAGAAGGGGCTAGACATCGTCATCGAGGCGCTGCGCGGGCTGGAACAGTCGCTGCCTCGCGCTTGTTTGCTGGTCGGTGGCAGGTTTTCTGGTCGCGAGCTGGGACGAGCGCAAGCCGAGACGCAGTGGGCTGGAAATCGCGTCCGGCTGATAGGGCCGGTCGACAATCCTGCGGACTTCTTCGCCAGCCTGGACCTTTACGCGATGCCATCGAGGGCCGAGGGCCTGGGTTCGGCCGCGCTACTCGCCATGGCACACGGGGTCCCGGTGATCGCAACTCGGGTAGGCGGTCTTCCTGAAGTGGTTGAGGACGAAAGGACGGGATGGCTGGTACCGCCGGACTCGCCTCCGGCGCTGGCAGAGGCTATTGTCGCAGCGGCTTCAGACCGCGCTCGGTTGCGGGTTCTCGGCCTTCAAGCCCGCGAACGAGCCAGGCAGTTTGATAGTAGTATCATGATCACGCGTACAGAGGCTCTGTATTATCGCCTGCTGGAGAGCGGAAACTAGAAATTGGAAACTAGAAACTAGAAACTAGAAACTGGAAACTAGAAACTAGAAACTAGAAACTAGAAACTAGAAACCGACTGGCTGGTCCAGTTTCCAATTTCCAGTTTCTCGTTTCCACTTTCTAGTCTAGTTTCCTGTTTGCGAGCGAATCGGTGTTCACCGCCAACCTCATCGTCGCCCTCTTTGGGCTGGCTTTCGGCAGCTTTCTGAATGTCTGCATTTTTCGCCTCTGCTCCGAGCAGAAGGAGTCCATCATCACCCCGGGCTCCCACTGCCGGAAGTGTGGCCGGCCGATCCGCTGGTACGACAACGTTCCGGTCCTCAGCTACGTGCTGCTTCGCGGCCGTTGCCGTTCTTGTGGCGCGCGGATCTCTTTTATTTATCCGCTGGTAGAGGGTCTCACCGCTGGCATTTTTCTTATCGCCTGGTCGGTTTACGGGCCGACTCCGAGGCTCATCAAGTGTATGATCTTCTCGATGCTCCTCGTTGTGATCATTTTCACCGACCTGCTCGAGCGAACTATTCCGCGCGCCATTACTATATTTGGAATGAGTTCCGGGCTGTTCTTTAGTCTGCTGATTCCGGTGGACGATCGTTTGTCAAGCTGGATACTGGGAAAGCTGGGACTCGATGCCCCCCGCGTGGTAGTTTCGGTTTTGGGTGCTGCTGCTGGCGCACTCTTCGGAGCCGGTTTGTTCTATGCGGTGGGCGAGCTCTTCAGCCGCCTGCGAGGGAAGCAGGCGCTCGGTTTTGGGGACGTCATGCTCATGGGCATGGTCGGCGCGTTTCTGGGGGTCTCGCTGACATACCTGACCATCCTTCTGGGTTCTGTGCTCGGCTCGATTGTGGCGGTCACCCTGTATGCGGCAAGTACGCGTTTTCGGCGAGACTACTTCTGGCCGTATGGCAGTTTCCTGGCCACGGCGGCGCTCTACGTCGGCCTAAGAGGTCCCGCTTTGGTGGACGCGTATCTGCGCTGGTGGGGAACTGGCCACTAAACTAACAGGCTGATGAAAAAATGTTGGGACGCGTTTTGGAAGGGCGGGGCTTCAGCCCCGCCACAAATCGCGCCCCAATATTTTCAATAACTTGGGCTGAGGGGCGTCGGTACGGCGGGGCTGAAGCCCCGCCCTTCCGAGGGCCGAGAAGCGTATCGACCATGGACCTTTCGGCATCGGCTAACAGCCGTCAGTTCCATGAAACCGATCCCCAGCCGGGACTCGGTACGCTGGCCCCGCGCTGTGACGGCGGCATCTGGGCGCGCTGCCGAACAGTGGGCGCAGAGTCGGGACCGATGCAGGCCCCCCAATCCCTGTCTTACCGCTTCCAGACCTCGACCCTACTGGTTTGCCTGGCGGCATTCGCAGCAACTTCTATTTCCTCCGCTTTGGTCTCCGATCAGTCTGAGGCATTTGGGCGAGGGCTCCTGGCGCTGAAGCAGAATCATTTCGACGTTGCCCTCCAGCAGTTGACCGTAGCGGAAAAGCAACACCCGTCTGACCCTCGTGTTCGGAACTTTCGCGGCATCGCGCTGGCCGGCTTGGGGAGAAGCGTCGAGGCGGAGGCCGAGTATCGCGAGTCGATTCGCCTCGACCCCCGTCAGCCGGAGTCCTACCGCAACCTGGGGTATCTGGCCTGGACCACACATCGTCTGGCGGAGGCTGATCAGGCGCTTCAGATGGCTTTGAACCTGGCGCCGCAAGACCATTTTGCCCGCTACTATCTGGGCCGGGTGGAACTCGAGGAGCAGCGTTACCCAGCCGCGGTCGCCGACCTGGAAGGCACTACTGAACTTTGGCCCAACGATCCTGGGTTTTTATTGGCGCTGGCTGCAACCGAGTTGAATTTGCACCGCGACCCCGGAGTCGCTCTCGCGGGGGCGGGAAGGCTTCAACTCAGCCGGGTTGAGACGGTGCGTTACGGCTCACTGCTGATAGCAAACGAGCGAAATTCGAAGCCGGATCAGAACCCCGAGCGCGGGATTGAAGTCTTCAGAAAACTCGCGGCCCAGAACAACGCTCTGTGGGCGCAATTCGATCTCGCCCGAGCGCTTGTTTTCGCTCAGAGGCCCGCCGAAGCAGTTCCGATCGCGGAAAAAGTTGCCCGCATCGACTCGCCGCGGCAAGCGCCAGCATGGACTCTGCTGGGAATCGCCGAAGCTCGAACGGGCAGGTTGGACCGCGCGATTACTGATTTCCGCGAGGCCGCCCGGCTGGCGCCTGGTGAGGAAGAGCGCTGGCTGGACCTCACGCGTGAGCTCATGGCGGGCGCGAAATACGATGAGGCGTTGAATGCCGTCAAGCAGGGGCTGGCCATGAACCCTGGGTCGTATGCCCTGCGGTTAAGGCTGGGTGCAGTCGATCTGCGATCCGGCCGCTACCGGGAGGCGGAGGAGGCATTCCGCGATCTGATCGTGTCGGGCCAGCCTCTGGCGACAACCTATGTGGGTCTCGCCCAAGTACTGTTGCGCACGGGACGGGCCGCCGAGGCGGCTGACGAACTTCGCGAGGCCCGCTGGCGCCTGGGGCAGAGCATGTTGCTGGCCTATTTTTTGGGGATCGCGCTCGACCGGGCAGGTCGGCCGGAGGAGTCGGAGGAGGCGTTTCGCGAGGCGGTAGGGCTGGCTCCCCTGAGCGCCGAAACCCACTTGGCACTAGGGAGGTCCGAGTTACGCTTGCGCCACATCGAACCGGCCTTGGTGGAACTCAAGGAGACCCTGCGCCTTGATCCGGACAATCCCCAAGCGAAGCGGCTGCTGGCCCAGGCCTTCACCCTGCAACAAGACCCGGTCCAGGCGGCGCGCTACGCCCGCGAAGCCCAGTTGGAGCCGATCCCGCACACGGAAGCTCTGCAGGCAGATGACTTTACGCTGCCGCCGTGGCAGTATCCGCCAGCCCCCGCGCGATGAAAGCGCTATTCGTTCGCGCGCCGTTCCCTATCCAGCGCGGAGAGCTTCCGGTTTTTTTGCGCCTTGGAAAGTGCTTCGAACGCGCTCAACTCACGGGCGCTCTCCTGGGGCTGGTGAAGCTCGCGATAAGTCTGGGCCAGCAAGTAGTGAGGCTGGGGATCGGAGGGATCCAGTTGCGCCGCGCGCGCGAACTCTGCCTGGGCCCGGACCGGATTCTGGCTCGCCTCGTAGCATTGCCCGAGCAGGATATGCACGCGACTCATCCCAGGCTGCGCCGCTGAGGCGGCCTCGAGATAGGGCAAGGCATCATCGAACCGATGTTCCTTCACGGCGATGTCGCCCAGGTAGAGTTTAACGAGGGGATTGCCGGGGTCCCTTTGGAGTGCGAGGGTGAACTCCCGCCGCGCCGGATCCAGCTGATGCTCCGCCCAGTAGGCTACTGCCGTGGCGTAATGGAGGCTCGCGTCGTCAGGCCGCTTGGCGAGCGCTGCCTGATATTCCTTGACGGCCTCGTCGTAATGTTCATCGTCGGCGTAAATCTCGCCCATCAGGCGGTGAAGCTGGAAGGAATCCGGATCGACTTCCCGCAGCCGGTCGATCGCCTTGAGCGAAGCGTTCTTGTGGATCAAGGCCAGCTCGTACAGCGAGTCCGCATCTTTGGGGTTCTCGGACACAGCCCGGTTGAATTCGGCGACCGCTTCCTGCTCTTGCCCTGCCAACTCGAGCGCTAAGCCAAGATAATAGCGGCAGCGGGGGTGCGGATGCGGGTTTGCGAGTTCGTTGCGGAAGGCCTCAATGGCGTGGGAAAGATCGTTGAGACCGAGAAACGAGGCGCCCAGAAAGAAATCCACTTCCGGATAATGGGAATCCAGCTTCAGGGCCCGCTCAAGCAAGTCAACCGACTCCTTGAACTTCAGTTCGGTCTGGTAGAGTACGCCTGCCCGCTTCAGGGTTTCGGGATCCTGAGGTGCCACGGCAAGGGCCCGCCGATACACACGCTCCGCTTCAATGTAGTCTTGCTGCTGTTCGTAGTTGCGCGCTTGCCGTAAGAGGTCATATAGCTCCGACTTCGTTCCGCCTTGGGGTGGCGCAGGGTGCAGACCAGCGGCAAGCGACGAGCTGGAGGACACGTTTAGGGTCGCCATCAACAATCCGAGGCAGAGTCGTCGTGAACATGCAAGAACCGTGATTGGAGTGATCCAGGGCATCTTAACTGCTGACGTTCAAATCAGGTATAACACGAGAAGGCGGCCTGGAGTGCGCGAACTCTCTCCGGTTTCCGTTCTTCGGCTTCCAGCTCGAGGCGGAAAGAGCGGCGTGACTGATATGATCGGAGCATGCTCTTTAGAAAGCGTGACAGAAACAATCAGGTCTTGAGGTGCTCGTTCTGCAACAAGAGCCAAGACGATGTTGAAAAACTCATCGCAAGCCCTAGCGAGATCCCTGTCGGGGCATACATCTGCAATGAATGCGTCGCACTTTGCAACAAGATCCTCGAAGAAGACAAAAGTGGAAAACACCAGAAGTAGCCCAGTAGCCGAGCACGCCTTTTCGCTCTCCCAAAACCGAGCCCGAAAATCTGTGTGGATTGGCCAATTGCAACCCAGGAGACTGAAATAATAGAATTGCAGTCAGCATAATGCACTGCT
>Ga0187846_10001651_pt1 | contig 12522 bp, 9 predicted proteins | sample TC_taG_FD_161473 | JGI IMG/M metagenome (GOLD analysis project Ga0187846, IMG submission 161473) | Biofilm microbial communities from the roof of an iron ore cave, State of Minas Gerais, Brazil - TC_06 Biofilm (v2) | ecosystem: Environmental > Terrestrial > Deep subsurface > Cave > Wall biofilm ...
GTGCGCTCGGCGCGCGGCCGCTATGTCGCGGCCTGTATCGCATTGCTCGTCATGGCCGGCGGAATTGGCCTCACGCTGGTTCGCGTGATGCCGGAAGGGGCGGATGGACTGCGCAGCGCGGGAGCGTCCGGCTTACCGGCATGGGTCGTTCTAAAAGATATGGATGCCGCTGCCCCATCGAGTCCAGGTCTTGCCGTCGTCGTGCCGTGGCTTGCGCCGTTCTGGATTGTGGGCGTCTGGATTTTGGTCCTCGGACAAGTGGCCGGCTGGATATCGGTGGGCCGACTGCGACGACGAGGCGTGTGTTATGCGTCCGAGCGCTGGCAGAGGGAACTCATCCGCTTGCGTGCACAGTTACGCCTCTCGCGGCCTGTTGTGTTGCTGGAGTCCTGCCTTGCGGATGTCCCCATGGTCGTCGGCCATATCCGTCCGGTAATTCTGATGCCATTGGGAGTGCTTCTCGGCTTACCTGCCGGACAGATCGAGGCGATCCTACTGCATGAGCTGGCGCATATCCGCCGCTACGATTACTTGGTGAATGTTTTGCAGCGGTCGATCGAGTGCCTTTTGTTTTATCACCCCGCGGTCTGGTGGATATCCCGCGTGATACGCGCCGAGCGCGAAAACTGCTGTGATGATGTGGTTGTAGCAACAAGGGGCAATGTGCAGGAGTACGCCATCGCACTGGCCACTCTGGAACAAAATCGCTGGCCAGGCCGCGAACCAGCCGTGGCCGCTTCGGGAGGGAGTCTCGTGAAACGCATCCGCCGTCTTTTGTATCCGAAGGGGGCGAATAGCCTTTGGGCGCCGTTATTGGCTGCAATAGTCGTGATAACAACCTGCGTGGTGGCTTTGTCCGCGTGGCCAACAAAGCTGCTTCACCAAAGTTCTGCCGCTCCGCCGCAGCAGACGGGCCATGCGGAGATATCTGCTTATGACCGATGGCTCAATCAGGAAGTTGCCTATATTATTACCGACGCGGAGCGAGCCGCTTTTAAGAAACTTTCCACCGACGAAGAACGGGAGAAGTTCATCGAACAGTTCTGGGAGCGGCGTAATCCGAATCCGGGCAGCCCCCGGAACGAGTTCAGAGAAGAACACTACCGCCGGATCGCATACGCCAACGATCATTTTGCCTTTGCCTCCAGCAAGCCGGGCTGGAGGACAGATCGCGGCCCCATATATATTCTCTACGGCCCACCGGATGAGATCGACTCTCACCCCTCCGGCGGTTCCTACCAGCGGCCCGCGTCGGAAGGTGGTGGCACGGTAATGACTTACCCTTTCGAAGACTGGCGCTATGCCCACTTTCAAGGTATCGGCAGCTTGACCATCGAATTTGTCGACGTAGCGTCATCGGGCGAATTTCACATGACGTTGGATCCGAAAGAAAAATATCAGAAGCCCTGATGGCCCCGGCCAGGATAGGCCCTCAGTAATGCCGTAGCGTAGACCCAACACGCTCAACTCCTGGATCGGCGACTCGGAAGTTGGTTCGCGGATTATGTTTCTCTTGCCGCCTCTTTTGGTCAATATCCCGGTTGAGATTCGATTCAAACACCTACTACGGAAAAATCTCTAGAGTCTCATATAGAGTTCTCACCGCGTTCCCGCCGATGAGGGTCTCAAGACTTGGCTCCCCTCAGCCTGATGGTTTTGGCTCCCTTTTATCCCGGTGCTGACCACCAACACGGCTACGATAAGCTTTTCTGTCGGCGGGAAAGCCCGCGAAGCCGGCGATGTTATGTATGTTATGCAGCCTACGGCGCAAGGAGCTGTGGAAAAATCGACCGCCTCCCAGAGGCACAGCGGGGCCTCGCGGCCGCAACCAAAAGCAAATTTCAAATTGCAGATTCAAGACGGCAGCATCTGCCATAAAGAAGGAAGCAGGAGAAGGGTGAAACCTATACGTCTTTCAAAAACATGTCGTCCGTCCTGTCCTAGCGCTTATGGGCGGCGCGCCGACCTGCGGCCTTCCATTCCTTCCAGTCCTCCACGGTCGCTTTGGCCATAGCCTGGCTCGCCTCGTGAAGCCAATTCATCGGCCGCTTTCTTAAGTCGGACAGAACGGCCTTGAGGGCGCTTTTCGACCCCAGGTGCACGTTCGCAGTCTCCCACCCCATTTCGTAAAGCAAACGCACCTCATCGTGCTCCTTGGGCAAGGATGAAAGTTCTACGCGGGAGCAGTCGGGAGCCAGCCGGCGGATGATCCAACGACCCCGCAGCTGGACGAACGGATCGGGGCAGCGCACCGCCCGGTCGATGATGTCCTGGTAGAGAATGTCACTTGTGCCCTTGCCGTCGAGTGCCCAGACATACGCCGAAGTGACCAGCGCCTTGGCCTCCCGCGCGATCTTACCTCCTCGCCAGTCGGCAATGGCCACATAGCGCTCGCGTCCCAGACTTCCCAAACCCGCTATGCGATGAGCTATGCGGTACTTGAGTCCGGCCTCCGGCATGAGACGCGCCAGTGCCTTCAGGGCACTCTTCGGAACGGGCTGCCTCCACGTGGGCAGGGCCTGCATTTTCTCCCAAAACGTGAAAGGATTGCGCGCTTCGCTTCTGGCCAGTTCTCGCAACCAGTGATGGCGCTCCCCCAGTACTATTGCCCGGCCGCCTGCCACTAGCCCGTCCCTATATCCCTTCAGGATCGAGTCGCAGGCGTCCTTCTTTCCTAATGTCAAGTGAGCGGCGTCGATCGCAAGGTGGGCGCTGGTGGAGAGGCGTACCAGATCGATGGTGTAGGGCATGAAGTTGACCTCATCGAGGTCGTTGATACCCCAGATGAGTCTTCCTTCGATGTCCCGCCACGTACCGAAGTTTTCGACATGAAGATCGCCTACGGCAAGCACCACAGGAGCCTTCGCCGCGGTAGGGCAGACCTTCGGCCAGAGCTGCGACCACCGGTAAAACGTTGCGCGCAGAAACGGAAAGACGGCTTCCCTCATGCTTTTGTGCTTCAGGTTCAGGTCACTCCTAAGCAGCGGTATGCGTTTGGCCAGCCAGGTTTCGTACTTCCTGGTCGCCTTCTCGATGTTCATCGCTCCTCGCTCCTGTTTGCTGTCGCCCTGCTGTCTTTGCTGGTCCTGCGTCAGGTCCGTGCGTCTTAACTCTTCGTAGAACAAGTCTAACAGGTTTCGCCCAGCTCGCATCAACTGAATAACACGCTGAAGCGCAGGATTGGCGCGATGACATGCGGCCGCAAGCATGTAGGTTTTGCCTACTGCACCTGCTATCTCCCCCCCGAGACTCGTGGCTGCAATCGTCAAGGCCCGGATTGAAGCTGGGTAACGGCCCGCAGGCTCGTGAAACGGGCGATGGTGGAAAAATCGCGGTCCTTGTGCCACACCGGAATGCGATTTTCGATGGCAATGGCGGCGATTAGACAATCGGCCGAGGAGCGGATGGCGAAGCCTTTAGCGCCCCCGAGTTGATAAATTTCGGCTCCGTGCAGGAATGTGCGGGTTCTCAGTGGATCGGAGATACAGGGAAGGGCGAGGAAGGCTTCGCGGAAGGCGTCGGCGGATGGATGGGAGCTGCTCAGGGTGTCCCCTTTTTCTAAGCAGGCCGAATCGACGTGCTGAAAGCCGGATGCCTCCATCCCTTCAAGCCAGAGGAAGCCTGAGCCGGGCTTCGCAGCCGGGCGCGTCGCGACGATTCTCGAGGGTCAGGGTACCGCCGTGGGATTCCGCGATCTGGCGGCTGAGGGCGAGCCCTATACCGGAGCCGCCGGGCTTGGTGGTGAAGAAGGGCACGAAGAGGTTGGAGGTGTTCGACAGGCCGAGACCCTCGTCCCTCACCCATACTTCCAGGTAGGTGGAGTTTCTCTGCCACCCCACTTGCACCCGGCCCTTGGTTTCCAAGGCGGCGTCCACAGCGTTGCGGACCAGATTGATCAGGAGCTGCTCCAACTGGTCTCCGTCCGCCTGAATCCACATTTCAGGGCCGGGACGCAGGGTTACAGGGAGCCGCGTCTCCAAGCCCGCCACGCGGCGAACCCAGGGGCCTACATCGAGGGGCTGGAGCCGAGGCTTGGGCAAGCGCGCGAGTCGCGCGTAGGCGCCCATGAAGCGGCTCAAACCTTCGGATCGCGCGGCAATCACTCGCAGCCCGCGCTTCATGTCGTCCTCCCAATCCGCAGGTCGGGGCTCCCGGTGGAGAAGGCCGGCCAGGCTTCCGGCCATGGAATTGATAGGCGTTAGGGAGTTGTTGAGCTCGTGACCCAACACTCGCACCAGCCGCTGCCAAGCTAAACGCTCTTCTTCGCGCAGGGCCTGGCTAAGGTCCGAGAGCACCAGTAGGTGGTGGGGCAGACCTCGCTCGCGAAACGTGCTGCGGCTGATGCCCCAGCGGACGGAGTCGCTAGGGGCGCCGGAGAATTTCCTTTGCAGGGTGTGCGTCGGCTCACCTTGCAGGCAGTCGGCCAGCCCCAACTCCTCCGCGCTCAGCCCCATCAGACGCTCGACAGGCTGGGCCAGCAATTCCTCCCCCGCCCGGTTAATCAGTCGGAGGCGGTGTTCGCCATCGAAGGCAAAAACGGCGACGTCGATTTCCTGAATGACCTTGCGGAGCAGGGCGGTGGCCTCCAGAGCTCCCAACCGCTGATCGCGAAAGACCTCTCCCAGGGCATTCGCTTCCACCATGACCTCAGCCAGAGTATCTTCGCCGCGCGCGGCCCGAGCCCGCAAGGAATAATCTCCCTCACGCAACGCCGCGAGCAGGTTCGACAAGGTCTGAAGCGGGCGGATCACGCGCTCCCGCAGAGCCAAGGCCAAACCCCACCAGAAGCTGGCGATCAGAACGGCGAGCGTCCAGCGGGCTCTGGGGGTGTAATTCCCGGTCCAGAGCAAAAGCAAGGCAACTAGCCCACCGGGCAGACCGACGAGCGAAGCCATCAGCAGGATGCGCAAGTCGTAACTGAGTTGCCGTTTGCCGGTTTTGGACGTTCGGTTGGGGAGCACAGCAAACCGTACAACGCCCAGTTGTCCGTTGTCCTTAGTCCTTGGGTCTCAGTTTTTTGGCTCTTCGTTCTTGGCTCGTGGCTCTGTTTGTTAGCGACCAAGAACAAAGGACTACGGACTATAGGCGCAGTTTGTATCGCTCCAAGCGCCGGTACAAGGCGCTGCGGCTCAGGCCCAGAGCGTTGGCGGCCTGGCTCACGTTGCCCTCAAAGCGCGCCAGGGTTTTTTGGATCAGATACCCCTCCACTTCCTCCAAGCTCATTTCTTCCAGGCGAGGCGAGGCCTCGCGTCCGGAGCGCAAACCCAGGTCGCCGGCCTTGACCATGTCTTCCTGAGCCATCAACAAAGCGCGTTCGACGACGTGATCCAGCTCGCGGACGTTACCAGGCCAGGGATGATGGAGCAGCGCCTGCATGGCCCCTGGATCGAAGCCATTCAGTTGCTTTCGGTAGCGCTGGGCGTGGTGGCGCAGGAAGTGCAAGGCCAGTAGCGGGATGTCCTCGCGCCGGTCCCGCAACGGCGGCAAGGCGATTTCAATCGTGTTGAGGCGGAACAGCAGGTCTTCGCGGAATCGCCCAGCCCCCACTTCATCCTGCAAGACGGCATTGGTGGCGGCGAGGACGCGCACGTCCACACGGTGTGTCTTCGACGAACCGACGCGCTCCATTTCGCCGGTCTCCAGCACCCGCAAGAGCTTGGCCTGGAGATTGAGAGGGACATTCGCGATCTCGTCGAGAAAGAGCGTGCTCCCCGTGGCCATTTCGAAACGGCCCACGCGGTCCGCTTTGGCGTCGGTGAAGGCGCCGCGAACGTGGCCAAAGAGCTCGCTTTCAAAAACGCCTTCGGAGAGCCCACCGGCGTTAACGGTCACCATCGGTCGGGAGGTGCGCCCGGAGAGAGCGTGAAGGGTGTGAGCGACGACCTGTTTGCCCGTCCCGTGCTCACCGGTAATGAGAACATTCGCATCCGAGGGCCCCACTCGCGCCACCATCTGCAGGACAGGTTGCATGGTCTTCGACTCGGCAATGAGCTGTGGCCGCCCTTCCGCCCGCAGCAACCGGTTTTCCGCCTCCAGGCGCAGCCCCTCGCGCAAGGCCCGACTGAGCTCCGCCTGGGTCCGCAAAATCGCCAGCAGCCGGGCGTTCTCCCACGGCTTCTGGACAAAATCTCGGGCGCCTCGACGCATGGCCTCCACCGCCAGTTCGACACTCCCCCACGCGGTCATCACCACTACGGGAAGGGTGCCGTCCAGAGCCTGGAGGCGGTTGAGCAAATCAAGCCCTTCCTGGCCCGAGGTCGTGTCGCGGGCGTAGTTGAGATCCATGAGTACCACGTCGAAATCGCGAGCCTCGACCGCACTGAGTATGCCGGACGGTGAGGCTGCCGACTCGGTGGCAAACCCTTCGCTTTTCAACAGCAGGCGAAGCGCCTCCAGCACGTCCGGCTGGTCGTCGGCAATCAGGACTGTTGGAGAGGAATCTTTCATAATTGAGACATTGGGCATTGAGCCATCGAGCGATTGAGTCACGAGAGCTTCTCAGCGTCTGAGTGTTTTCGATGGCTCGATGACCTGATGACTCAATGGCTCGATCGCCCGATCACTCAATGACTCGATGACTCAATCGGTGCTACGGACGGTCCTTGAGCCGATACACAAATTTCAATCCCGACCACGTTTCATCCACAGCGCAGACCTTGACGTCTACGAGGCCGCTTTTCAGGCCTATCTCCCGAATAACATTTTCGTTCAAGTCCGTTTTCACACCCGAAGACGCCTTGGGCCAGGAAACCCAAAGCGCTCCACAGGATGAGATGTTATCCTTCAAGGCTGAAATCGCGCTCGCCGCCTCCCCTGTGCTCATCACAAAACAATGGATCAAGTCCATTCCCGTGCCGCCTCTATCGTCTACCGTAACGCCGGCTGGAAGCGCCCCGAGTATCAGCGTGTAGTTCTCGGGCGGATTCAGGACAGCGACCCTGAACCCCTCCTTGATACCCAGTTTTTCTGCCAGGGACCGCTTAGAGTAACCAACCATTAGCTTCGCACACTGATTGAGTCATTGAGCCCTGCGGTCAGTCGCTCAGTCGCTCAGTTCTTCAGTTTGTCAGACGCTTCACTCCCAACTGGCTGACGGACTGAGAAACTGACAGACTGAAAGACTGAATCATTCAATTGGGGGTGATCCAACCATCCACCAGGTTAATAATGCGGTCTCCGTAGGCGGCCCACGCTTCGTTGTGTGTCACTTGGATGATGGTCGCCCCCTCGTGGTTCAACCTCTTGAATAGTTCCATGATCTCCTTTCCTTGGCTGGAGTGCAGGTTGCCCGTCGGCTCATCGGCCAGAATGAGCTTGGGATTGGCAATAACGGCGCGAGCCACGGCGACAAGCTGCTGCTGCCCGCCGGAGAGCTGGCTGGGAAAGAGGTCTTTCTTGGCAACGATTTGGAAGCGGTCGAGGGTATCGGCGACGATGGCCTGGCGTTCCGAAGACTTGATGTTCCGATAGGAGAGCGGGATATCGAGATTCTCCGCAACCGTGAGGTTGTCTAGGAGATGGTACTGCTGGAACACAAATCCGATATATCTCTTGTTGATCTCTGCCCGCTGCTTCAGATTGAGCTTGTGAACTGGCTGCTCCAGAAAGTAGTACTCTCCGCTCCATGCCCCGTCGAGCATGCCGAGAATGGCCAGGAGTGTTGATTTGCCGGCGCCCGAAGGACCCATAATGGTGATGAAATCTCCCTCCTTAACCTCGGCGGAAATCCGTCGCAGAACGTAGTACTTGCCAGGCCCGACAGGGTAGGCCTTTTCGACATTCAATAGCTTGATCACCAGGACTCCTTGCTGGCAGATGTGAACAAAATTTCAAATGGCAAAAGGCAAAAGGCGAATTTCAAATGGCGTTTGTGACCCATTGGCCATTTGAACTTTGCCATTGGAATTTTGAAATTCTCTTTCGCCACTAGCCACTGACTACTGACCACTAACCACTCTTAATTTAAGGCGTAGCCGCCGCCTGCTGCTCCTCGCTTTCCTCCACCACTTGCCCGTCAAACAGGTTGACGGTGCGTTCGGCGTAGCGCGCGAAGCGCGGATCGTGTGTGACCATGACGATGGTGGACCCTACGCGATGCAGTTGACGCAAGAGGTCCATAACGGCTTCACCGTTCTTGGAATCCAGGTTGCCGGTGGGTTCGTCAGCCAACAAGACCGAGGGGTCGCCGACCAGCGCTCTCGCCACCGCCACGCGCTGCTGCTGGCCGCCTGAGAGCTGCGAGGGATAGTGCTTCATGCGGTGCGACATGCCCACCTTCTCCAACGCCTCCTGAGACCTCTTCTTTCGCTCAGCCGAAGGCATCCCACGGTAGGTAAGGGGCAGTTCCACGTTCTCATAGACGGTGAGGTCACCGATCAGGTTAAAGCTCTGGAAGATGAATCCCACCTCGCGGTTTCGGATGCGAGCCCGATCCGAGAGGTCCAGGTTCTCCACCGGCGTGCCATTGAGCCAATAGTTGCCTTCGGTGGGAGAGTCCAGGAGTCCGAGAATAGAAAGCAGCGTCGACTTTCCGCAGCCCGAGGGGCCGGCAATGGAGACGTACTCTCCTTTCTCAATGTCCAAGTGAATGCCGGAAAGCGCGTGAGTTTCAACCTCGTCGGTGACGAATACCTTGGTGACACCTTGGAGACTGATCAGCGCCCGTGAATCCCCCCCAGCCTGGTTCTGTGTTGCGTCCATGTTTGTCTCCTTCAATTCGAAACTCGCAATTCGAAACTGGAAATTGAAGAATCGTAATTCGGGAATGGAAACTCGTCTGTCCTCTGTATTACTAAGGGCCAGATTCTTCGCAAGGCGCGAAGAAAAGCAGATCCTTCGCTCCGCTCAGGATGACATGTCATTCCGAGTGCAGCGCAGCGGAGCGAGGAATCTGCTTTTGGTTGCGGCGTTGGGCCGCGTTGTGTCATTGGGCCTCTCTCCTTCGAAGACTTCGAGCTTCGAATTTCGGGTTTCCAGTTTCCATCTTCAATCGTCGATCGCCAATCGGCAATCGGCAATGGTGTTGACCGCCATTACGATCAGGGTGGCATCGTCCTGGAAGCCTCCGGCGGTAAAATCAGTTACGGCGCGTAGGATCCTCTCCTGCAATTCGGCGGCTCCAAGCTCAAGATCAGCCGTGATGAGGGCAAGCAATCGCTCTTCCCCGAATTCCTCGCCCTGGGGACTCATGGCCTCGGTAACGCCGTCGGTAAAAAGCACCAGCCGGTCGCCCGCGGTGAGCTGAATTTCCCCGGCTTCGTATCGCCACTGCGGAAAGATGCCGAGTGCCGCTCCCCCTTCCGGGAGCCGGATTGAAGACCGGTCTCGCCTGAGAAGGATCGGGCTGTTGTGACCGGCGTTGCTGTAAACGAGTTTTCGGTTCGCCCCGTCAATGAATCCGTAGAAGAAAGTAATGAACTTGTCCGCCGCGGTGTTGCTGCACACGAGTTGGTTCAGCCGGGCGCAAAGATCCTGGGGTCCCTCCGATTCAGGGGCAAGGGACCTGATCGCCGCCTGAAGGTTCGACATCAAGAGGGCTGCCGGCATGCCCTTGCCCGCTACATCGGCAATGCACAAGGCCACTCGAGCCTTGCCCAAATCCAGTACGTCGAAGTAGTCCCCGCTCACAAGGCGCGCCGGCTTCCAGGCGCCCGATATCTCGTAGCCTGGAATTTGCGGAATCTCTGTCGGCAGAAGTTCCTGCTGGATCTGTCGGGCCTCTTCTAGCGCCTGCTCCGTTTCGGCCTCTAGTCGCTGCGCCTGGCGGCGTGCCTGCCCCCGCGTGATCTGCGTCTGCACGGTGGCGAGGAGCTCGTCGTTGTTCCAGGGCTTTTGCACAAAGTCACCCACGCCCTTGTGAATGGCTTCCACCGCGACTTCCGCGCTGGTCCAGGCCGTCATAACAACGATGGGCAGGTCATCATCAACGGCTTGGAGGCGGGCTAACAGATCAAGACCTTCGCGGCCCGAAGTTGTGTCGCGGGTGTAGTTGAGATCCATAAGCACAAGATCGAAACGCTGCGTGGCCAGCGTCTGAAGGATGGCCGCCGGCGAACTTACCGAAACGATCTGGTAGCCGGCGTTCTTCAGGAGCATGCGGAGGGCTTCCACAACATCAGGCTGGTCGTCGGCGATGAGAACTCGTGGTGCTGTTCCTATCACGGTTGTCCCGTCCTTTGATTCCAACAGCCTCCATGATCTACCCAGGCGATTGCTGATTTCGATTGACGATTGTCGATTGACAGCGTTAGAAGCTCGAAATTCGTCTGTCTTTCCCGCGCTATACCTTGCCATTTTTCAATTTCGAGTTTTCACTTTCGAGCCGCAATCGGCAATCGACAATCGCCAACCGGCAATCAGTTGAGCCTGATGCGGTCAAAGCTGTCCCATCGGGACATGTCAGAGAGCACCACTTCGTCACCGACACTCAGGCCCTGCAGGATTTCCACGGTGTTCACCGATGTGCGGCCCAGCTTAACCTGTACTCGGACCGCATCCTTGCCACCGTTCACTACCTTGAACAGACTCACGGTGCTCTGCGCTTGACCGAAAGCCGGACGTCCCACGTAGAGAACGTTATCGAGATGCTCGATCTCGATGGTCCCGTCCACACTCAGGTCGGGAACCGCGCCCGGCGGTAGCGGACCGTCCAGCTTCACATCGACCGTACGCGTGCCGTTCAGCACCGCAGGGTCGATACGGATGACGTGTCCGGGAATCACGCCGTTATGGGTGTCAACTTCTGCTGGCTGGAGCGGTTGCAGATCCTTCGCCTGGGTCTCCGCAATCTTGAGTTCGGCCTGGAGCTTGGTGGGGTCGGCTACCTTCGCCAGCATCGTGCCGGGGGCCACCTGCTGCCCGACCTCTACAGGCAGTTCCTCCAACACGCCGTTGATCCCGGCACGCACCTTCAGAGAGTCGAGCTGCTGGCGCTTAAGGTCATAGAGCGCGCGAAGTTGTTCGACTTTCGCCTTTTGCGCCGCCAGTTGCGCCGCAATCGAATTGGAAAGCACCGCAACCCGATCACCCTCGATCTGATTCCGCGTCGTCAGAGCTTCGGCGCTGGCTTGGGAGAGGTCGGCTGTGATTTGAGGGCCGATGCCTGCCCGGGCCATCTCGGCATCTTTCTCGGCCTTCAGCTTCGCCTGCAGATAGTCAGCCTTAACGGTTGCCGCGGTGGCGCGTTGGTCAAGAAGCTGGCTGTCAAGCTGGGCCTTTAGGGAGTTGTACTGGGCCTCGGCCTCCTTCAGTTGCCATTCGGCATCAAGGGCAGCCTGCTCGGCCTCGGGGTTACTGAGCTCCATTATTAGGGTATCCGCTTTTACAATCGTCCCTGGCAGCACGAGCCGTCGCACAACCCGACCCTGAACTACCGCAGGCACAGCTTGCTGAGAGTTCTCTTCCGGTACCAGCGTACCCAGGCCGCGCACTTGCAAGTCCATCGGGCCGCGTTTCACTGTGTCACGCCACACGGTGCCTGCGTCTACACCCGGCGCCGCTGGCTTCAGTCGAGATAAACCCCAGGTAATCAAAGGAACGGCAACTAGACCGAACGCGATATAAATAATCAGGCGTATCCGCTTCCTTCGTGCAGCGGACTTGCGAGGAATGTCCATTCGAATCCACCTCCCTACCTTCATAGCGCAAACATCTTGCCATCATCCGAACAGATCCTAACCCAATGATATCAGGGGAGGTTAGCGAGAGCAAAGTGATGTAGATTCAACCCCCTCGTCCGCTTTTGGGATGCCTTTGTCCGGAATCGAACATAGAACACGACTTCCGAGCGGTACCCCTACCTTTGGTTAGACGACATGCAAGCGAGGTGGTGAGATTTACGCGTGGGGTCCCTTCTTCAGGCGGGCTGCCTAAAACGAATTATCGCTCTGCAGTTCAACAATGGGAATATGCATCTGCAAGTAACACCTTTTGGAAATTCCTGAGATTTATAATTTTTATACACAGGCTAAGCAAGTGATTCCAATAAGCTTCAAAAAAAGTATCTCACTGATCTCGCCAGTCTCCATAGTCTCATCTCAGCCTGTTAGAGTGTACTCATGTGACGACGGTAGTCGATTGACCCGGGCGACTTGGGAGGAGATCGGTCGAGGATGGCCTGAGCGATGAAATGTGTTGGATGGGATCGGCAAGGGGTAAGCCGACACGCCTAGCGGGCCAAAAATGCCGGTGCGAGTTTTGGAGGCTTTCGCTGAGCTCAGCGTGAAGCCGTTTCTTGGCTGACAGGAGTGGAACGGACATGAACAGGAGTGTTCGTGAAAAGGAACTCATTCGGGGCAAGATTCTTTACTACCTGGCGCTTATTTATCCTCAGCCCGCGACCCTGCCATTGCTACAGGGAGAGTTAGACTTTTTCGGCTACCCCCTGCCATTGGAGGAGCTGAGCTTTCACGTCGCTTACTTGGCGGAGAAGGGCCTGGTCAGTATCGAGGGGGTGCGCGGGCCGCACTCTTACCGGAGCATCTCCCTGGTGAAGATCACGGCCAAGGGGATCGATTATCACGA
>Ga0187846_10001652_pt1 | contig 12522 bp, 13 predicted proteins | sample TC_taG_FD_161473 | JGI IMG/M metagenome (GOLD analysis project Ga0187846, IMG submission 161473) | Biofilm microbial communities from the roof of an iron ore cave, State of Minas Gerais, Brazil - TC_06 Biofilm (v2) | ecosystem: Environmental > Terrestrial > Deep subsurface > Cave > Wall biofilm...
CATGATGAGATCGATCGAGAAGACGACGCGGCAGGAGTCTTTTTTTCGTACGATGATTCCTTCCAGTCCCTGCATGGGCCCACTGTGGACGCGCACACGGCGCCCGACGCGCAGGTAGGGATGGGGTTGAACCCGCCCGCCACTGTGAAGCCGCTGGCGCAGACCTTCAATCTCAGTCTCGGCGAGCGGGGCTGGCTGGCCGTTGAAGCTCACCAGGCGGACCGAACTCGGCAGTTGCAGCACGCGCAGTCGATCCTTCAGCGCGATGCGGACAAAAACGTAGCCCGGGAATAGCGCCAGTTCCAGCTCTTTGCGACGATCTTTCCACCGCCGCACTGAGCGGTAGAGCGGCAGGAAGCAGGGAATTCGCCGCTGTGTGACCTGCGCCGCCACGCGTTTTTCGTGGCGCGGGCAAGTGTAAAGTGCGTACCACTTCGAATCTGCCGGCTCCTGGATCGGGCTCGCTGTCGCTTGAAGCGTCGATTCTGATCGCTTGTCAGTCATGAAAGCCGTTGGCTGTAGCTTCGCCCCCTCACTTACAGGGCCTCTGTGAGCTAAACCCTTTTCTTTTAGAACCTTTACCGCCTAAGCGGCTGCAGGCTCTCTCTTCGGGACGCCGTTGTTGACGTCCTCAATTACGCGCCGCGCCGACGAGCACAGGTCGCTCGCGCAACGCGTTCAAAATACCGGCCTCGGAACTCTCCAGAGGCTTCGTCCGAATGTCGACCACCGCCCAGTAGAAGATTCCGCGATTCTGTTCGGGAGCCAGCGCCAGAATGCGCATTTGGGGATAGCGTCCCAGGAGAAATCCGCACTGCCCGAGCCGCTTCTCAGGCTCATCCATGGTGATAATCAGAACGTCCGGCTGGACCTGCTCGACGGTGTCGGTGAGTTCACCCTCGTTCTGAACCTCGCCCACAACCTCGATGTCAGGCTGGTCCGCGATCGTTGCCATCACCAATTCCCGCATCAGGCGGGGCCGATTTGCCACCAACACGCGGAGTCGTTTCACGGAACTGTCCCTCGCCTCGGAGGGTACGGCGATGCGCCTCAGGGCACAAGATTCAAAAGTGATCTACAGCTCAGCAGGCAGAAACGAACCAAGGCGTACCACGAGAAGCGACCTCTGCGTACCAATGATTCCTTCGAGTGGTACTAATGTCGTACCAAGGGAGTACTAACGGGAGGTGGACACTTGCGTGGGTGCGTGACTGCGATTGGAAGCGGGTCTTCGCCTCTCACCCGTTTGATTGCGCTGGACTTAGTGGGCGCGAACGCCGAATTCAAACACCGTCACGGTGTGATATTTCTGACGCGGCTTTAGCTCCGTCGAAGGAAATGACGGATGATTGGGAGAGTCGGGAAAGTGCTGCGTCTCGAAACAGAAGGCGTAGCGGTGCTTATAGACCCGTCCCTCTTTTCCCGTAATGGACCCGTCGAGGAAGTTTCCGGTGTAGAACTGCACGCCCGGTTCTGTCGTGAGCACCTTCACCGTGCGACCGGTCTTTGCATCGTAGGCTTGAGCCGCCTCTTGCATCTGTCCCGTGGCATGATCCAGCACAAAATTGTGGTCGTAGCCTCTGCCGGCCTGCAATTGAGGATCGTTCGCGCCGATGCGCTCTCCGATGGCGTGCGGAGTGCGAAAATCAAAGGGCGTGCCTTCAACCGGCTGCAGATCTCCAGTCGGAATCAGGCCCACGTCTACAGGAGTAAAGCGCGAAGCATCGATTTTCACGAAGTGGCCGAGGATGTCGCCATTCCCCTGCCCCGCCAGATTGAAATACGAGTGATTGGTGAGGTTGAGGACCGTATCTTTGTCGGTCGTGGCCGAATACTCAATTCGCAATGCGCTCTCGGTCAGGGTGTAATTCACAGTGACAGCAAGGTTGCCGGGAAATCCCTCCTCGCCGTCCTTGCTCAAATACCTGAGCTCAATCCCGTCTCTGATTTCCTTCGCGGTCCAGACCTTCTGGTCGAATCCACGAACGCCGCCATGTAGCGTGTTCTCCCCGTTGTTTTTCGGCAGAACGTAGGTTTTGCCGTCAAGCTGAAAAGAACCGTGGGCAATGCGATTGCCGTATCGGCCAATGATAGCTCCCAGATAAGGCGAGTTCGGGATGTATCCTTCGACCGAATCGTGTCCGAGGACGATGTCATCGAGTTTCCCGTTCTTGTCCGGCACGCGGAGCGAAACGATGATGCCGCCATAGTTCGTTATGCGGACTTCGATCTTGCCATCGTCGAGTGTGTAGACGTCGACGGCTGTACCGTCCGGAGTGTGGCCGAAGGACTTCCTGGTGACTCGCGTTTTCGCATCCATAGTCGAGGTCAAAAGAGCCAGAGTCAACAACAGTGCAGGCTTCCGCATGCCTTTTCCCCAGCGCATGATTCCCTTCCTCGCGGAAAACGAGCGATCGATGCCGTCCGCAAACGTTTACCGGCATTGTATCTCAGAGGTCGAACACCGCGGCGGGGGCGGACGAATCAAGGCCGGGCAACCTAGGCGTCGGCTTCGCTTTTGCTCGAGAGCGGAGCTATGACATGCAGCCCGCATTCAGTCTTGGCAAAACCAGCCCAGCGTCCCGCCCTGGCATCTTCCCCCGGACGAATGGCGCGCGTGCAGTGCGTGCAGCCAATGCTTGGGTAGCTCTGGTCGTGCAGCTCGTTGTAGGGTACGTCGTGCTGGCGGATATACTGCCACACCTGCTTGGAGTTCCAATCCGCGATCGGATTGATCTTCACCAGGCCGAACTTTGTGTCCCATTCGATCTTGCGGGCGCCGGCCCGCGCCGCGGTCTGATCGCGGCGGATGCTCGTGATCCACGCGCTCAGCTCGCCGAGCTTGCGCCGCAGTGGTTCGACCTTTCTCAGATTGCAGCATTGATCGGGATCGCGGCTCCAGAGCGATGCCCCATGCACGCGCTCCTGCTCCTCGGGAGAAAGCAGAGAGTAGACTCTTTCGATCGTAATCCCATACCTTTCCTCAATGCGGTCCATCAGATTGTAGGTCTCGGGGAACAGGAATTCCGTGTCCAGAGTGAATACGCGGAAGGCGGAACGCGAGCGGGAGGCGATGTCAATCAGAACCATGCCTTCCGCACCGAACGCAGAGGAAATTGCCACCTGGTTTCCGAAGGTCGTGAAGGCCCACTGCAGGATTTTCTCCGGGCTCCAGGACTCGGCACGGCCCCGCAATTCTGTAGTGCTCTCGGTCATACGACGGGTTCCCTTTCTTGGGTCGGCCATTCGCCGTTGGCGAGGAAGGCCTGCACAACGTCCTGCGATAGATTTGGCTCCCATTCGCGCTGCGAGTGGCGTGATGAAGTACGATCGGCCAGCCCTGCAACGTTCCCGACAACCAGAAGAGTGGGGGCGGAAAGCAGCGGCGCTCGATGCAGGTCGGCAAGAGTAGTTCGATGGACTCGTTGCTCCCGGGTTGTCGCGCGCGAAATGATGGCGCACGGCGTTGACGGAACGAGGCCGGCCGAGATGAGGTGGGCGGCGACATGCGCGTACTCCTTTCCCGGCATGTAGATCACGAGCGTGTTGCCGCTTGCAGCGAGTCTCCGCCATTCGGGTTCGGCGTGATCATCAGCGAGACGGCCCGCCATGAGCACAATTGCCGACGAATGACCACGATGCGTTAGCGGGATCCCAGCTGCCGCAGCAGCCCCGAGAGCAGAAGTCACACCCGGCACTATTTCGTAAGCGACGTCGGCCTGTCGGAGGGCTTCAATTTCTTCCCCGGCTCGACCGAACACCAGGGGGTCCCCACCCTTCAAGCGGACAACTTGCAGGCCGGAACCAGCCAACGTCACCATCAGGAAGTTGATCTCTTCCTGCCGGATTGCTTTCCGGCCACAGCGCTTGCCGACGTTGATGACTCGGGCTCCCGGCGAAACCAGTTTCAGGATCTCGGGCGACACCAGGTCATCGTGCAGCACTGCATCGGCAGAGCGGACGAGCCGTAGAGCTTTCACGGTCAGCAACTCCGGATCTCCAGGACCCGCCCCAACCAGGTACACTTTGCCCGTCATGCGGTCTCTCTCCTTTTTCCCCGCGTGGCGATTTCTTCCATCGCCTCTTCGAATGCTGCCGGACTGGCGAGTGAATGCAGCAGCTCCCGTTTACGTTCCGAATCGAGATCGCTTGCCAGCACGCGCCGCCGCGTCTCGCCCAGTTCCGCAACCCACTGTGCGTATTGCGGGCCGAATTGATGTTCGAGCTGCCGCCTCAGTCTCTGTGCCAACGACGGACTCTGCCCGGCGGTGGAGATCGCAATCTGCAGATCACCGCGCCGCAGTACAGCGGGATAGAAGAAATCGCACAGCGGAGGATCGTCGACCACATTGCACAGCACGCCAAGCCGCTGCGCGTCGCCATAGATCGATTCACTGAGTGCGCGAGACGCGGTAGCGACGACTGCAAGAAAAACGTCGTTTAGATCTCGGCTTTCAAATGGACGAAGCTCAAGTCCAATCCTTCCCGTCGCGGCCCATTCGCGCACTGCCTCGCTCGCTTCAACCGCTACGACTCGGATCAACGCGCCGGTTTCCAGGAGCGAGCCGATCTTGGGCTCACCGATCTTTCCCGCACCCACAACGAGGCACCGCTTGCCGTCTAACTTCAGAAACATGGGAAACAGGCTAGTCACCGTTTCCCCCTCCGGCTTGCGCCACCGAATCAGCGGCCGGCAGGTCGCGGGGAACAGCATCGACAACTCCGCCTGCCAGAAACTCCCGCAGTTGAGCATCGCTGTGCCGCGCAAAGAAGCGCCGCAGGTTCTCGCCTGGCTCTCGACCCGCGAGATACCGCTGGAAAAGCCGCTCCAGTGCGTCCGGAACCTCGGTCGCCGCGCAGCGATAGCCAACCGGGCGCGCCGTGGCTTGATTCAGCCCCAGCGCTCCGCCCAGGCAGAAGTAATACGCGTCCACCATCTGACCGTCGAGCTTGAGTTTCTTGCCTTCGATCCCAACATCGGCGATCCAGTGCTGCCCGCAACTGTTGGGGCATCCCGTAACGTGCAGTTTCAGTTGCTGATCGAAGGCCGGCAGCCGCTCATCCAGTTCTTCGATCAGCCACCGCGAAAAGCTTTTGGTTTCGGTGATCGCGAGTTTGCAGAACTCAGTCCCGCTGCAGGCGATTGCTCCGCGATAGAATGGCGAACCGCCGACGCGCAATCCCATGGCGCCCAACTCTTTAATCAGATCGTCCGCCTGCAGGCGCGTCACGTTGACGATCAGCAGGTTCTGCATGTTGGTGGTGCGCAATTCGCCGCTGCCGAAGCGGTCGGCGAGGTCGGCCGCAACTTGCATCTGTTCTGGCGTAATGCGCCCGCGCAAAACCGTCGCGCCCACGTAGCACAGGCCGCCCTGTTTCTGAGCGTGAATTCCAACGTGATCGCGGTAAACGTCGTCAGGAGGCTGCTCGAGCGCGGCCGGATCGAGCCGGAATCCAATGCGCCGCTCCAGTTCTTTCTGAAAATCGGCGGCGGTCCAACCATGTCGGAGGAAGAGAAACTTCAGCCGCGCTCGTTCGCGATGCTCCCGCAATTGGCCGGAGTCGCGAAACAGTTCGGCAATTCCCTTCAGCACAGGCAGGACCTGGTTCCAGCGCACAAATGCATCCAGCCGCGCCCCCAGGTACGGGTCGGTGGAGAGGCCACCGCCCACGCGCAGCGAAAATCCAATCTCGGGAGTTCCCTTCACCACCCGCGTGACCGCGGTCAAACCGACGTCGTTGATCTCCGGGTACGCACACCACACGCGGCATCCGGAGATGGAAATCTTGAACTTGCGCGGCAGGTTGTAGAACTCCGCGTTGCCTGCCAGCATGTGGTCGGCTTCGAGAGCGAGCGAGGACGCATCGCAGATTTCGTCTGCGTCGACACCAGCAACGGGGCAGCCTGTAATGTTGCGAGCCACATCGCCACAGGCGCCGGTGGTATTCAGCCCGACGCGCCAGAGCTCTTCCAGCAATTCAGGCAAGGCTTCGATAGTGACCCAATGCAGCTGAATGTTCTGCCTCACCGTCAGGTCGGCGATGTCGCGGGCGTAGAGGTGAGTGAGGCGCGCAAGTGTACGCAGCTGGTGTGATTGCAACAGGCCGTTGGGAATGCGAATCCGGACCATGAAGCGTTGCAGCGCCTTGCCTTCCCCGCCCTGTCCCCCGAGCACTCCAGCACCGTCGCCTTGCGTGTAAACACCCCACCACCGGAAGTAGGTCCCGATCCACTCCGGTGGAATTGACGCGAAGCCCTCGCGCGCGAAACGGAGAATCTCTTCAAACCCTTCCCACGGATTCTTCGCGCGCTTCAGCCGCTCCACCCTTTGCGCCTTGGTCTCTTTGATTGCGCTTGTCATATGCTCTTTTGCCGCCAAAACAAAAACCCACCGCCAGAGTGCTTCTGGCGGTGGGTGATGAATGCTGGTGCTAAGCGAACGCTAAGTCAGCAGCCTCCCGATGCCAGAAGACACGGACGCGCAACAACAACATGCACGCACGCTGATCTGGCGAAGACTCCCTGAAGGTTGCATACTGGGCTGCATTCTAGTTGCAACGGCGTTGGCCGTCAATGCCTCCTTTGATGAAACCTTTGGATGACAAGCATCACCTATTTTCTTGTTCATTCCGACGCTCCGGAACCCGGCGGGGCAGGATACGACGAAAACAACATCTGTCTCGTGTTCTAGTGGGGCACGCGAGCCGTCGATTTTCGAACCACGAGCTCGGTTTCGACGTAGTAGTCCGCACCGCTCTGGCGCTTGAGTGTGAGCATCTTGTCGAGCGCTTCAAAGGCGACGATTCCGAGCCGTTCCCGGGGTACGCGGATCGTGGTCAGCGGTGGTCGGGCCAGAAACGCGAAAGCAATGTCGTCGATGCCTATCACCGAAATATCCTCGGGAATCTTGACGCCAGCTTCTTCGAGAGCGTTCATCGCACCCATCGCGATGAGGTCGCTGCCGCAGAAGATCACCGTGGGAGTCTTGGGCTCCGCCAGAATGGCCCGCACGGCGGACGCGCCTGCGTCCACATGATAGTTGCTCTCCAACACCGGAAAAGGATTGAGTTTGCGTTTCTTCAGTCCGGTCACCAGCGCTTGCTTGATGGTGACCGCTGTGTAGTTGTCCTCAGGACCCGCAATCACAGCGGGACGGCGATGTCCAAGCTCCGCCACGTGGTCGATGGCCTGCGCGATGCCACGCGGGTAATCGATGGCTACGTTGCTGATCAGCTTGGCCGAGGGACCGAGATTGCAGAAAACCAGGCCCACGCCAGCCGCCGTCAGTTCGGATGTGGCTGCTTGATCAAGCGAGGAGGTCATGATCGCGACACCGCGCACATCGCTTTCAATCAGCTTCCGCATCACGGCCTGGGTTCGCGCCGGCTGGTATTCCGTATTGCACAGCAGGACATCGAATCCGCGGTCCCAGGCGGCGGCCTGAAATCCGCGGACAATCTCGGGAAAGTATGGGTTGGCGATTTCGGAAATCACCAGGCCGAAAAGATCACTGCGACCGGTTGCGAGGCGGCGCGCATGAACATTCTTGAAGTAGTTGAGCTGACGAACCACGTCGAGCACGCGCTGCTCGGTCTCAGCGGAGATCGGGTGTGTCTTGTTCAGGACACGGGAGACCGTGGCGGGAGAAACTCCGGCTCGCCGGGCTACCTCCCTCATCGTGTGGCCCACGGAACCTCCTTCACAAACCTGAACACACGCAGCCAGCACATCTTGAGGGGAGCCGCGGGGTGGCGATGACAAGCTGCAATCGGTCTCGGAAACCGAGCATGATGGCCGAGACGAAGCTACCACGGTTTGGTGGCAAAGGCCACGTGAACGGCCGCGTGCGCGAGTGAGCTTCAATAAAATCGCAATTATGCACTTGACAAACCCTAAGTAATTTTGTAGAGTTTCGCTATGGAAAACGGCGAACTCAATCTAATCTCTCTGGCTCAACACTTTAGCAATGAGGATAAGGCACGGGAATTCATCGAAAAGCTGCGCTGGCCCGACGGCCCAGTCTGCCCGAAGTGTGGCGAGATCAATAACGCTTACCGCTTGGAGCCTAAGAAGGAATCTAAGAATCCGGGACGCAAAGGACTGTGGAAGTGCGCCGGATGCCGTGAGCAGTTCACCGTTACCGTTGGAACGATCTTCGAGGATTCCCATATTCCCTTGCACAAATGGCTGCTAGCCTATCATCTGCTGTGTGCCAGCAAGAAGGGGATGAGCGCCCATCAGTTACACAGAATGCTTAAGGTGACGTACAGGAGCGCATGGTTCATGGCTCATCGGATTCGCTACACGATGACCCAAGAACCTTTGTCATCGAAGCTCGGCGGAATAGTTGAGATCGACGAAACATACGTCGGCGGTCGGCGGCGTCATCCGCAGTCCACGCAAATAAAACCGGGGCAGAGAGCGCAGGATCGCAAAGGCCCTTTTGACGATAAGGCTCCCGTTGTGGCTGTGCTACAGCGCGAGGGCCGTGTCCAGTCCATGCATTTGCAGAAAGTCACGGCAGAAAACTTGCGACCAGTGATTGAGCAGATGGTCGCTGATGACGCGCGCGTAATGACGGATTCCGGCACGGCACTGACTGGCGTATTCAAGGCGAGGAATCAGAAGCACGATCAGGTTAACCATCGTGCAAACGAGTACGTGCGCTACGAGGATGGCGTCTGCATCAGCACGAACACGATTGAAGGATACTTCTCCATCCTGAAACGCGGAATCAATGGCGTCTATCATCAGGTTGGGAAACGGCACCTGCACCGCTATTTGACAGAATTCGATTTCCGATACAACACTCGGAAACAGAAAGACGGAGACCGCACGCTACTGGCGCTCAACAGCACGGAAGGAAAGCGGCTGATGCTGCGGGACTCGAAAAGTGTGAATTAGGAGTGAAGAAAGAGAATTTCAAAACTGCTAAAACTGCAAAAGGTCTGCCTGCCAGCAGACCTTTGCGGTAACTCTAATCTTGGTGGTGCCCACCTCTGCGTTTCCAACAAACGCACCAGTATAGGTGTATCCACTGGCAACACAATCATAACACGAGAGTGCTGCCATGGCTGAGCGCGGGGAATACAAATTTCACATTGATGTTTTCACACCTCTCACGCTCCCCATGGCGCGGTTGAGGGAATACATCTCCGGCTTAGTGGACCTGTTTGGGTATGATGACTTCGTTCATTTTTTGCGAGTAGAGGAAGGCACTGCCGCGACAACGTGCTACGTTGAGCCTCGAATCATCACCAAGGTAGAGCATCGCCTCACCCTCGTAAAGAGCGGTGGCGCTGATGAACGGGCACAAAATGCTTTCACGTTCCTCAATGACAAATTGTTCGATGACAACGCGGTTGCCGAACTCACAGATCATCAGGGTGTGGTGCTCCTTTTCCCCGGACGGGATAGTGTTCGTGCGCCAGAAATCGGCCCGATCACTGAGATAGGCGTTCTCGAAGGAGAAATCTTTCAGATCGGCGGCAAGGACGAAACCATTCAGATTTACCTCAGGGATGGTGAACGCACACACATCTGCACTACTACGCGGGAAAAAGGCCGTGACATCGCCGCTCAGTAACCTCTTCAAAGGGAAAGTGCGGATACACGGCGAAGGGCAATGGAAGAGGACAAAAGATGAACGATGGAAATTGATGCACTTTAACGTTTCCGAGGTTTCCGGTGTCGAACCGCTTGGTACAGACAAACTGTCTGACGTGGTTACAAGGTTGCGGGAAATTGACAGTCCAGAACTAGAAAAGATTAAAGACCCCCTGGCATACCTGAGAGAGCTTAAGCGAGACGCAGGAGATGGTGAATGATCGCTATGGATGCGGGTGTTTTGTCCCTGATGATCTACAGGAGCAGCGCCGTTCCGAAAGATTTTAAGGATGGCAAGGATATTGAACATGCGAGAGAGCGCATTGATGCACTCATCAAAAAGATCGATGGAGAGTCTGAGAGCATCGTGATTGCCACACCAGCGCTGAGCGAAGCGTTAGTTGTCGTAGCGCCAGACGTTCAACGGCACGTAGCGGAAATTGAATCTCAGGCCTGCTTCAAGATTAGGTCTTTTGACAAACGAGCGGCAATCGAGGTTGCGCTAAGAGTGAAACGTGCGAAAGAGGCCGGGGACAAGAAGGAAGGCATCGCAGCCGCGTGGGACAAGATCAAGTACGACCATCAAATCGTCGCTGTGGCGAAAGTCGAGGGTGTAACTGAAATCATTTCGATGGACAGGGACATTCACAAGCATGGCGAGCTGTGGGGGATTCCGGTAAGGAATGTCTCGCAGTTGCCAATCCCACACATTCAGCATAAGTTTAAGTTTGGGGATAAAGACAAGGACAAACTCGATGACCCCTCAAAGGAATGAACTTCCCGAACCTGAGCGAAAGGTGACGAACTCGAAGCCGATCCCGCATATCCCGCTCCCGTTCAAGGAAGTGATGAAGGATGTGCTCAAGGTGAAACCGCCGGAGAAACCAACGAAGACTAAACCGCAAAAGTAAACGTTGTGGTCGCGCCGTGCCTTGGTCCAATTTCGCCTATGCGCTGCACCTGATATTGATTCTCAAATAACCCTGCCCTCACAAAGCATCGCAAACGCATGGCATGCGATCACGAAATCCCAATGCCCTATGCACCGGCCCTGATGTGATCGCTACTGTTCGATTCCCTGCTAGTCTCGCTGGAACAATGTAATGGTGATAGGCATAATCGCGGACTTGATCGGCTGGATTCATAGAATTTACCTCGGATGATGGTAGATGTCCTGATCTGGTAGTTCAAGGTCTTCGTTCTTGCTGCCCGGTTTCCATGCCATCCAGTGCGCCCAGACGGTCACTCCCACGGCATATATCAGCATCAAACTACCCACGATCAACGCTACTGCCGGAATGAAGACGACGCCCAAGCAAAAGGCTAGGACGGCTATCGTCACGAGGGCGCTTTTATTCACGGACGGAGTTTAATCTTGGATTCGGGGTTTGTCAAAGGCATAATTCCGAATAAAATCCTTGACAAAAAAGAGACCCGGAGCTTACAAGAGAGGCCGAGTGAAACCGGTTTCCGCAACCGCTTTCATCTGGTGAAAATCGCCTCCCCGCCAGATGTGGAGTCCGGCTTCCAGCATTCGGGCCGTGCTTCATGACGCGCTTCCTGCAAGACATTCTTCGCCAGCCGCACGAACTCCAGCGAACGCTTCTCCATCTCTGCGAAGCTGGACGCGAGTCCTTGCACCGGGCCGCAAGCGCAGTCGCTGCGGCCGGCCATGTCTATCTCACCGGCATCGGCAGCAGCTGGCATGCGGCAATGAACATCGGCGCATTGTTCGATGCGCTTGGCTTCCCTCTCGTTCTCCGCGATGCGGCCGAAATGACTCACTATGGCGTCTTCCCTCAGGGCGCCGTGATCATCGCCATCTCACGCACCGGCCGGAGCGGGGAGATCGTGCAATTGTTGACGAAAGCGCGAGAAAACGGCTCCACCGTCATCGGCGTTACTAACTCGCCGGAAGGACCGCTCGCTCAGCAGGCGCAAATCCCGCTGGTGATACCGGTCGGGCTCGATCACGGAATTTCTGTCAATACCTACACCACGCTCGCTGCGGCAGGCGCTGCTATTGCCTGCGAACTCGGGAGCACTTTTGACAACGAGCTGGTCGCTGATCTGTCCCAATCTCTTGCCGAGACCGCCCACGCCATCCCGTGCTGGCAAGAGCAACTCCACGATTCGACTTGGCTTTTGCCGGGCGCGGTTTATTATTTTCTCGCCCGCGGCTCGAGTCTCGGAAGTTGTCACGAAGCCCGACTTTTATGGGAGGAAGGCGCCAAAACTCCGGCAGCAGCCATGGGCACGAGCTCTTTTCGCCACGGACCGCAGGAGATGGTGACGCCGGGCTCCTGTTTCGGAATTTGGCTCGACGGCCGGCGTATGCGCGCGCAGGATCTGGCCGTCGTCCGCGATCTGCGGCGGCTAGGCGGTTCGGTTATGCTGATCGGCCAGGAGGCGCCTGACGATGCTGGTGACCTCGTGTTTCAGCTTCCCAAGGTGGATGATGCCTGGCAGTTTCTGGTCGACATCGTTCCGGCACAGCTTGCCGCGGAGCGACTGGCAGCCCTTTCGGGCGTTGATTGCGACTCATTCCGCTATTGCTCTTACGTCGTCGAAGACGAATACGGATTGATGAAGGAAGGGGTCGCCGCGCGGCAGGGTAACAGCGGACATTTACGCAGCGGGTCTTGATTTTTGGTCAAGGAAATCTTATGCGAAGGATCTTGTTCTTACTCGTGATCGCTCTATGTTCACTGACTCTCCGAGCCCAGCCTGACGAATGGCAACAACTGTTCAACGGAAAAGATCTGACGGGCTGGAAGCATGTGGGCCCGGGCTATGACACGGTGGAAGACGGTCTCATCCGCACGCATGGTGGCATGGGTCTGCTCTATTGGACCGGTGGCAAAGTTGGAAACTGCGTGATTCGCGTGGTCTACAAGATGCGCGACAACAACGAC
>Ga0187846_10001653_pt1 | contig 12522 bp, 10 predicted proteins | sample TC_taG_FD_161473 | JGI IMG/M metagenome (GOLD analysis project Ga0187846, IMG submission 161473) | Biofilm microbial communities from the roof of an iron ore cave, State of Minas Gerais, Brazil - TC_06 Biofilm (v2) | ecosystem: Environmental > Terrestrial > Deep subsurface > Cave > Wall biofilm...
CCTCGCGTCGGCAAGGGGGGGGCGCCAGGCGACAGGCTAGCACATTTCACCCGAAGGGCGGCGTCCATCGGTGGGGAGATGCCATCTAAGAGCACACGCAATTTTAAGGTCACGACGAAAGTAGGCGCTATTGACCTGAATAAGGTGAAGGTATCGCCGGGGGCAAAGGACAAGCATGAGGTCGTCGTCCGCCTCTTGAGCGGAACACCGGCCAAGGCCGAGCTCTTCTGTGTCAAGTCGAGCGGAACAGCAGCAGACTACCACCCAGCGCCCCCCGACTCCTGGGATTACGATTTCGGCTCTATCGATGTTAGCACCCCCGTCGGTCGTCGCACAGCCGCCCGAGAGATTCACGCTGGTTCGACCCCGGGGATAGTGACTTTGCAGGTTAAAGAGCTCCATGTCGATGACGGCGGTCCGGGTGTGCCGTTGGTCCATCCAGTCTTTCTCGATGTCGAGGTCACTGTGGGCTGAATGAGCCCCGACGCTCTGCACATCTTCTTCCCGCCGGCTGTCGGCGTGGTGTTGACGGTGACCTCCTTCGCACTCGACGGGATCATTGCTGGAAAGCTGCAAAGCTATCTGTTGGAACGAAGACAAGGCGTCGACCACAATCTTGTCGAGTGGACCCGCCGGCTTGCGAAGGCGATCGCCTTGCTAGTGACCTATTATGGCAACGTGATCGTGCTCTTATCCAACCTCTTCCTCGCCTTCGCCGTTTTCCCCTCGGACTACACCGTCTTGCTAATCTGCGTCGGCTTCGTCGTACTAATGCTGACCATCCTCCAGGTCGGATGGCTGCAGCAGTACGAAGCCATCGAGGTCGAAACCAACGTACTACAGCGGGTACCGGTGGTGCGCATTAACCTGTTTCTGCGCTGCAGCCAGATCGTGTTTAATCTTTTCACCATCGGCTATTTCGGCGTCGGTTATTGTCTGAGTCTAAGGAGCCATGGATCTGCGCAGATTTGCTTGTGCAGGTTAATTTCAAACTAAAGGGCGAGACCCTAGACTCTCCGCTTGGTCCCGGTCTTTCCAAAGTTTCGAAAATCGCGTCGACTTTCGAGTAGGCGCCGATCCCGTCCTCCTTGAACAAACGTAGGTGTCGGCCGGGGGCAACCTGCCTGCCGCAACGGTCTCGAAACCGACCCCGACACCGATCGCGCTTGTCTGGCGAGGACGCCGCGCACCGAGGACGGGCTCACGGTGGGACGCCTGTTCGCCGAGGTGGCCATCGCGGCCTCCTTGCAGGCTCGTCGTGAGATCCTGCTGACGCTCGTCTTGGTGAATGGGTGCCTAACGCTCGCCTTCGCGCTCGGCGGGTACTTCGTGCGAAAGCGGATGCTGCGCCCATTGGGTGTCTTGACGCGCTATGTGGAGCAGATTCGCGAAGGCCGGGTAGAGCCTATTCCGAGGGGTTATCGCTGGCGGGTCGCCAGCGAGGTGGATGAGCTTTTGGCGCATGCCGAAAAGCTGAACAGGCTCCGTAGCGAACGCGGTTTCAGCCACGATGATACGATCGGGAGGCGTGTGTGCGGCATTATGTCCGCCATCGTTCGCCGCAATCCGGCGCACGAAGATGGGTAGCAGGGTGGGTGACGGATGCGTCCCACTTCTAGACAACTGATATTACTTGCGTTTTATCGGCATTTGGCGGACACCCCATCCGCCATATGCGCGTCTGGCGTCTAACGCATCTGAACTCACATAAAGAATGGTCCGAACAGCCATATCAGCCAGGTCGCGAGCGCCAGGAACGGTCCAAAGGGCAAAGCCGAGTGAGCGCCGAGCCGGACCCCGGCGAGCCGCAGGCAGGCGGCCGCGAAGAGCGCCGAAACGGCGGCGCCGAGGACCACCTGCGGTAGCGCCATCGCCCCTACCCAGGCTCCCGACGCCGCGAGCAGCTTGGCGTCGCCGTGGCCCAGCCCCTCGCGGCCGCGTACCACTCGGTACAGCAGCGCGACCGCCCGCAGGCTAATGTAGCCGAGGGCGGCTCCGAGGGCCCTGTCAGTCACATTTTCGGGCTCGAACGCAGCAGCGGCAGCTAAGCCGGCGATGACCAGTGGCAAGGTTAGTGCATCGGGCAGCACCCATTGGCGGAGGTCTATCCAGCCGAGAGCGAGGAGCCACCAGCCCAAGAAGCAATCGAGCCACGTCCCCTCCCCGCCATCGACCGAGAGAGCGGCGATCGCGACAACAAAGGCGGAGAGTTCGGTTCCGGGATAGAACCAGCCCAGGCGATGGCCGCAATAGCGGCATCGACCCCCGGTGGCGAGCCAGCTGTACAGCGGCACCAGATCCCGCACTCGCAGCGCCACGCCGCAACATTCGCAGCGCGACCGCACCCAGCCGATCGATCGTCCCTCGGGCAGTCGCCGGATGACGACACCGAGAAAGCTGCCGACAAAGGGCGCGCAGAGCAGCGCGCCCCATCCTATGACATCGGCGCCAGCCAGCCGGTCGAGCAATTCTCCCCCGATCATGCGCCCCTGCTCTTGTCCAGTGATGTGCTGCTCTACGTCGCTTAGTTGGCGACTTATAGCGCCGTTATGTTCCTTGGACCCGCTCATTGTTGAGCCCCTTACGACGCCGCACATGCATAGGCTGACTTCCTATAGCACGCGTCAGCGCACTTACCTCCGTCCGTCAGTCCCTCGCGGTCTGCGAACCCGCCTCTCGCGATCCTCGACAACTGAGCGAAAACCAAGTATTTTGATTTTGCTGAAGCCGGGTGGCTGTAGTCCCATAGTCGTACCTCCTACACATGATGCCGGACGCTTCGGCCTCTGCGATCTGGTGTTACGGGACCTCTCGGGAACGGCTGTGACTGGCGACCCTCCGACCGAAACCTCACAGGAGCCACTTGCGTCTTGCGACGCAGCATTTTCCTGTCTTCTTCAACTGGGCGGGCGGAGCGGTGGCAACGAGGTCGGAGCGCTCCATTGCCGCAATGTCGTCAACGGCGAGACCCTGTCCATCTCGCGCTTGATCGAGCTCGCTGGGGATCTCGGACTTAAGGTGGAGCACGCCCAGCTGGACTGGCAGCGTTTGCAAGCCCTAGGTTTCAGTCGCCCAATACTCGTTCTCCTCAAAAACAGCAATGTCATCATGCTGACGGGGGGCGGGCGTGACGGAACCTCGGAGGTAGCCGTTTGGGATCCGCTTGACCCTTACGGGGAAATCCTGTTTGTTACACGCGAGAAATTTGAGCGCGCGTGTACTGGTCATGCGCTGATTATCACCCCGCCGCCGTCAACCGGAGTCGAGCCGCCGCCGTCCTTGGACTTTTGCTGGTTCACGTCGGCCGGGCTCGAGCTGCTCGGAAAGACGTCTGCCAAGGGGCAAGATCCGAAGCTTTCGGTTCAGGGGCGGGGGGGTGCCGGCACTCACCCCAAGCCGACTGCGCCCGGAATGCCGCGGCGAACCGATAAAGCAAATGCCCCGGCGATACACAGCGAATTTGCCCATGTCCGTCCGGGGATCGTGAATGAGGAACTGCCGCCCGACACTGGGGCTGATGCCCGACTGTCGACCCCGGCGTTGACACACCCTCCCGCGCAACGAAGGCTTTCGCCCCCGGTCCGCTTTTATGTTGTTGCCGGTGGGATTCTCGCGGCCGCTAGCATCGCCACCTTCCTGCTTAGAAATTCTGCCACCGGTCCGATCGCCGCCGCCCTCGCGCTCGCGAACGAGGTTTGGGCAGTTGCGCCCCACAGCGCGCGGTCGACTGATCAGGCAATGCAGAGGGAGACTGCCCGCAGCATCGACAGCATCTCGCAGACCGGTTCCGCGCTGCTCCCAGCGCGGCCGGTCGCCACACCCGCCGCCGCGCCTGATGTTGCAGCGCCGTCCGCCACACCTCCCGCCGGAGCCGGCTTCACTGCACCCCTCTCCCCACCCTCCGCCATGCCCGACCTCACGAAGCCGTCCGACGAGCTCGCAGTACCTCCCGCTGAGCCTGTTGCGCCAAGTCTCGCGGCGGCGCCGAGCGCACCCCCAAACGAGCGTGATGTCGCCGTACCATCCGCCGAGCCCGGTCTTGCAATGCCGGACACAACACCCGACACCAAGGCAGCTTCCCTGTCTGCGTCAACGAGTGGCCCCCAGTTGTCAGCAGCGGAGCTCGCGGCGCTTGTGGCGCGCGGAGATACCTTGTTGAGCGCCGGCGACGTCGCCTCAGCTCGTCTCTTGTACGAACACGCCGCCGATGCGGGAGAGGGGCTCGCAGCGATCAGGTTGGGGGAAACCTTCGACCCCTTGTTTCTCGGTCGCGTCCATCTCAGCGGCGTGCGTGGCGACCCGGGTGCGGCATTATTCTGGTATCGCCGCGCTCGCAGCCTTGGTGCCACCGACGCCGAGGTGTTGCTGAAGGCGCTCGAGGCCAAATAGGGAGGACCATGGCGGAGCAGCTGACAGAGACGACGAGCGCGACAGCGCGGTTCCGCCCGGTCGCCTCCCTCGGACGATATCAAACCCGAACCAGCGTGCTGGCTCCGGTTGTTGTTAAATATTATCATCATCGCTTTCGGCTACCGACCACCGATTCGTGGCCCTCATGAGCTTCGAACCCATCATTTCCTCGATTGCTGAGGATCCTGCCGAGGTGCTCGCCCGGCTTGGTGCGGTCCTCGTCGAGAGCGGCACGATCGACCGGCGCACGTTGGATCGAGCAGGTCGCGTCGCGCTGGAAACCGGGGGCCGACTCGACCACGTGCTGACCCAACTTGGGCTGGTGAGCGAACGCGGTCTCGCCGAAGCACTGGCGCAGCTGATCGGCGCGCCGCTGGTGGAGGCCCGGGACTACCCCGATGCTCCGCTCTTTCTCGACCGGTTGAAGGTCAAATTCCTGCGCAAGGTGCGCGCATTGCCGGTCGCGGCTACGAACGGTCGTGCGACCCTTGCCATGGCCGATCCGCTTGACGTTTTTACCCGTAATGCGGTGGCGTCGGCGCTCGGTCATCCCGTGGTGGTCGCAGTCGCCGTTCCGATCGAGCTGGAAGCCGCCTTCGGCCGGCTCTATGCCGGATCCGAGGAGGGGGGCGACGGCGCGGCGCTGCTCGACGAGGTGTTGCCCGACGCCGAGCCGGCCGAAGAGGACGCCGAACGCCTCAAAGATCTGGCGAGCGAAGCACCGGTGATCCGACTCGTCAATCAACTGGTTGCGCGAGCGGTCGAAACGCATGCCTCGGACGTGCATGTCGAACCATTTCCTGACCGGCTGCGGGTGCGCTACCGATATGATGGGGTGCTACACGAGATCGAGCCGCCGCCGGCACGGCTGCAAGCCGCTATCATCTCGCGCATCAAGATCATGGCGCGGCTCGACATCGCCGAGCGGCGGCTACCCCAGGACGGGCGCATCAAGCTGACCGTGCGCGGTCACGAGATCGACTTTCGCGTGTCGACGATACCCTCCTTGCACGGCGAAAAGGTCGTGCTGCGGGTGCTCGATCGTACCGCCGTCGAGTTCGATTACGAGAAACTCGGTTTGCCGGCAGATATCCGCCAAGGCATCGAACGCGCGCTCGAACTGCCGAACGGAATGGTGCTGGTGACCGGGCCGACCGGCAGCGGCAAGACAACGACGCTTTACACGGGTCTCCTCAAACTGAATACGGTGGCTCGCAATGTCGTAACTGTCGAGGATCCGATCGAATACCAACTTGCGGGTATCAACCAGATCCAGGTCAAGCCGCAGATCGGGCTCAATTTTGCCAGCTTGTTGCGTTCGATTCTGCGGCAGGATCCCGATGTAATAATGATAGGCGAGATCAGAGACCTGGAAACGGCGCAGATCGCCGTCCAGGCGGCGTTGACCGGCCATCTCGTGCTTTCGACGGTGCATACGAATTCGGCAGCCGCGACGATGACGCGGTTGCGAGACATGGGGCTCGAGGACTACCTGGTGACGGCCACTCTGAAGGCGGTGTTGGCCCAGCGGTTGGTGCGACGGCTGTGTCCGGAATGCAAGATGGCGGAAGTGGCTCCAGAGGCGCTGATCGAGCGGTTCGACATGACGCGGTTGGCGCCGGCGAAAGCGATCGCGCTGTATCACCCGGTGGGGTGTTCCGCATGCCGTGGCACCGGCTTTCGCGGGCGTCGCGCGATCGCCGAACTGTTGGTGCCGACACGAGCGATTGATCGTCTGATCTTCGAGGGCGCGGACGACTCTGCGATCGAACGGGCAGCGGTGGGCGATGGCATGCGCCCGATTTTTGATAGCGGTTTGCTCGCGGTGCTCGAGGGCGACACTACAATCGAGGAGGTCGTGCGCTGCATTCGTAGCGAGGCGTGAGTCCTTGATCTTCAGCCCAGTCAAGGTTTGCCGTTTTCTTTCTCCTTTCTCTGTTCGTACAGAATCGTCATGTCGTTCGTTGCGTCAGAATACAAGGTGATCTTGGTTGACGGCAGTGTCCACAAAAAGACGAAGTGTCCGCGATCCATGCCGATTGACCCAGGTGCGCCATACGAAGTTTCGAGAAAATTCTTAATCTTCATTAACGCCTCCTGGCCGTCGGCCTGGTCGAGCTGTTTTGCGTGCATGGAAACACCTTCCAGACGCGAGTCGGGTTTGCCGAACCAAAACCGAACCGTGAAATGTTGTCCATTTAGATCATAGTCATCTAGTTCCAGCGCTTCAGCCTCATTGCATGGTTCACGACACACCTTCGCCAGATCCGCCACAGACGCCGGATAGTCCAATACTTTTTGCACCTGATCGGGCGTCATCCCCCATTTCGCCTCATGCCAGCCGCCTATATCCTCGCTGGCCACCGCCGCCACGACTGCGAGTACCGCCAATACCGAGATCCCCAGAGCGGCACGTTTCACCATATACTCCACTGGCTGACAGTTGGTGCTATGCGCGCCGCTCACGGACCGACGCTCTGTTCCTATCTCGATAAGTCAAGACGCAAGTGCGCGTCGCCCGGATCCGCGAGGCCAGCAGGTCATCTTTCCTGTACCTCCCAGACTTGGCACAATTTCTCATCGTCAAAGTGTACTACACGAAATACGCTTAAATATAGTGTTTTTGTTCAAAACCGCCTCGGATTTAGAGCAACGACGGGTAATTGGCAATCGTTAACAGTTTAACCGTAAAAGATTTCTTGATTTGACGCAAGTTTGACGCGATTATGTCGCTGGAGGAACGCAGAGTTTGGCTGGGCTGCCCCAAGAGAAGGCCTGCAGGGGAATGTCTTCGAGAGGCTGCGCGAGGGAGGCCACATTGTCATCCAGTAATCGGCATTTGCATCACGCTTGGATTTTGCCCCGTGCGTACACGTTGTGTTTTGGCGCAAGCGACATTGCCGACGAACGAAACGGGCCACAACCCTGATGGTGCGGCTGTGGCGCATCGCCGCCTGGCCTTTGGTCGTAAAGGTCCCCGTGCTGGTGGCAGGTCTGATGGTCACTGTCGCCGTCACGACGTCCCAGGTCGTGCTCTGGCGGTTTGCCCAGGACCAGCAGAGCAATCTCGAGCTGCTAACCGGCGCCTATCTCGACGGCCTCTCCGCCGCCGTTCTGCCGGCCCTAGTCCGCCGTGACGCGCGCTCGCTGTTCGACGCCCTCGATCACGCGCAGGGCGACCGGTATGCCGGCGTCGAACCGCGCTATGCAATCCTCGAGCTGCCGAACGGCCTGATTATCGCGTCGTCCGAGCCGCGCCGCTTCCCAGTGCAGAGTGCGGTGCCCGACGAGCTGCGCAGGCGGTTCCCGGCAGGCCGCGACGGGCTCAATACCGACCCCGATACGGATCGGGCTTGGCTGGCGAGGACCCTGCGCACCGAGGAGGGGCTCAATGTGGGACGCCTGTTCGCCGAGGTCGACATCGCCGCATCGTTGCGGGTTCGCCGTGAGATCCTGCTAACGCTCGTTCTGGTGAACGGGTGCCTGACGCTTGCCTTCGCCCTTGGCGGATACTTCGTGCTAAAGCGGATGCTGCAACCATTGGGTGTTCTGACACGCTATGTCGAGCAGATCCGCGAGGGCCAGGTGGAGCCGATTCCGGCAGGTTACCGTTGGCGGGTCGCCAGCGAGTTCGGGCAGCTGTTTGATCGGTTCAATGCGATGGCGCACGCTTTCAGCGAACGCCAGATCCTTGCGGCCCATCTTGCCGAGCAGGAAAAGTGTGCGATGCTCGGGCGCCTTGCCTCGGGCATGGCGCACGAGGTCAACAACCCTCTCGCCGGGATGCTCAATGCCATCGACACGATCCAGGCATATGGCCACGAACCGGCCGTGTTGCAGGCCTCGCTGGACTTTCTGAAGCGTGGGCTCGCTGGCATTCGCAACGTCGTGGGCGCAACCCTCGTAACCTATAAGGGCGGAGCCGAGACGGGCGTTTTGACAGCAACCGATCTCGACGATCTGCGCTTCCTCGTGCAGCATGAGAGCGCTGCACGGCATCTTCGGATCGAGTGGGATAATCGCATGGCCGAGCCGCTCGCGATCGACGGGCCTGCGGTGCGCCAGATTACGCTTAATCTTCTGTTGAACGCGTGCGCCGCCTCGCCGGACAGCGGTCTCGTCGCCGTTGCCGTGTCGCATTGCGCCGGGAATCTACGGATCACAGTCGCCGATCGCGGTCCGGGGCTGCCCAAGAACATGGCGGCCTTGCTGCACCAAGACGCTCCTGCCCCCCCTCCTGCGCCGGTGCCGGGGAGAAAGGGTCTCGGACTATGGACCACCGGTGATCTTATTCGCCGGCTGGGCGGGCGCGTCGACATCGAGTATCCCGACATCGGTACACGGGTCGTTGTAAACCTTCCGGTCCGAGTGAGGGAGGCACTCCATGTCCCCGCCTGAGAGAGGACGGATCGGGATCATCGAAGACGATCTGGTGGTCGGCGGCACCCTCGCGCATCGGCTGGAGCTTGAAGGCTACACGCCGCTGTGGTGGTGCACGGGACGAGAGGCGCTCGAAGGGTTGCGCACGCAGCGGCCGGATCTCGTGGTTTGCGATATCCTCCTGCCGGACATGAGCGGAAAGGATGTCTTTCTGCGGGCTCTGCCAGGGCTCGCCGGCAAGCCGTTCCTGTTCGTCACGGCTCACGCCCAGATCGAAGATGCAGTTTTCCTGATGAAGGCGGGCGCCGTCGACTACCTCGAGAAGCCATACGCGCTGCCCGATCTGCTCGACCGCATCGCGCGGCTGATCAAGCTTCAGCCCAGGCCGGCCGGCGATCTCGGCATCTCGGAGGCGATGCGCCAATTAGAAATGCTATTGCGGCGTGTTGCCGATATCGACAGCTCGCTCCTGATAACCGGCGAGAGCGGCGTCGGCAAGGAGGTGGCAGCCAAGTTTGTTCACCAAATCTCGACGCGCGCTGCTGAGCCGTTTGTTGCGGTCAATTGCGGGGCGATCCCCACCGAGCTGATCGAAAGCCAGCTGTTCGGCCACGAGAAGGGCGCCTTCACCAGCGCCCAGGCGCGACATCACGGCTATGTCGAGCGGGCCCGCAATGGCATCCTGTTCCTCGACGAGGTCGGTGAGCTGCCGATGCTGATGCAGGTGAAGCTGCTCCGCCTGATCCAGGAGCGTGCATTCATCCGTGTGGGGGGCGAGACGGCGATAAAAACGAGCGCGCGGATCATCTGCGCGACCAATACCGACCTCGAAGCCGCGGTCGGCGCGGGTGGATTCCGTCGCGATCTCTACTATCGGATCAACGTGATCGCCGTCGCCATCCCCCCTCTTCGCGACCGGGCCGACGACATTCTGCCGCTCGCGCAGCGCTTCGTGCAGGAGTTTTCAGAGGCGTTTGAACGGAACGTTCACGGCTTCACGCCGACCGCCGAACGGGCCCTGCTCAGCTATCCCTGGCCCGGCAATGTGCGGGAACTGCGCAATCGCGTCGAACGGGCGGTGGCGCTCTCGCAGGCGTCGCGGATCGGCGTAGATGCGCTGTTTCCCTCCGAAGCGACCGAGGCGGACGGGGACCGGCAGGCAACTCTCTCTGAAGTCCGCGATCGGGCCGAGCGCCAGCACATCCGCGCCGTGCTCGCAGATGTCGACAACCGCATCGAGGAGGCCGCGAAACGTCTCGGCGTATCACGCTCGACATTGTTCGACAAGATGCGCAAGCTCGACATACGCTCCGAGTCTGACGTGTGATTTGATCCGAACCGGACGAGCGTGCCGAGCGGCGCAGGCTCATTATCACAAACAATGTTAAACAATTGACGCTAGAGTGAAGAGCGGGAAGCGAGCATTGGAGTTGTGATGAAAGGAGCAACTTTTTTGTTGCTGCTAGGGATAGCTCTCGGACCGGCGATGCCGAGTTTTGCGCAGGCGCCGGAGGCGATATCGAGCGCTTCCGAGGAGCCTGGAAGCGTGATCGTCTTCCCTAAATTCACTAAAGGGACGGTCGTCGTCGACGGCGTGACGAGGCCCCAGACCGAGATCGAGGTCCGTGCACGATGCCCAAGCGGCGCCACTTGCACCGAGGACGAACCAGTAAAGATCAGGTTCCACTGGGTGTGCCCTGGGAACTCCGATAAGGCTTCCCATTACGTCTGCAAAGAGACGGATTTCGATGTCAGGCTTTCGGTCAACGGCAAGGCCTCATTCAACCCCGAGAACCCCGACCTGCTGGAAAATAGCGTCGGTTCAGCGGCGCCTTGCGCGAGCGGCTATTTGATCGGATGGGTGATCAGTCCGGTCACCGGGCGGCCGATCAAGTATGACGGCCTGACCGGGTCCGCGATTCTCCGGGACGGCAGGGGCGCGATCCAGTCGTATGACGCGTTCGCGATTCAGGCCGACCGCAATCTGGCTAATCGCGCCGAAATCGCGACTGATATCGATCCTCGCACCGGCACTCCGGCCCTTGTCTTCGACGGCGGCGCCGCGCATTACCAAGTGGTTGCTGGCGGGATCCCGGAAGACCTCGAATATCACAAGCTGACCGGACCCCTCGCTACAGGCAACGCTCCCCTGATCCTCCTCACACTCGACGTGCGATTGAACCGGCCCAATTACCCGACCTTCGTCGACTTCGATTTCCGCAGTGAAGAAGGAGGCCTGGCGTCGACCGCCTGGAACTTCAGATGTTGGACAGAGATTCAGCATCCCGCCATCGATGCAAACTTCACACTCGCCGGAGCGCGGAACCATAACGGCGTCATCCTTGCTGGCCGTGCGGAGAAGGTGCCGTTTGGCCCCGTATCCGACATCCCGGGTCCGGTCACCTTGCTGGGGCTCGTTCCGGCTGACGACGGCCACGGGCGGACGATGGATCCGGTTTATATTCTCCAAAAGTCCGACAGCGGTAAGCCGACAACGGTTTTTGTGCCGTTCGAAACGACAGAGCATACCGTTCAGTGATCGCTGCGGACGGTCAAAGCGCCGAAACCTTGTCTTCGGACTGCCAGCTCAGCTAGGCGAGTTGCAAAGCAAGGGAGGGCGGCCCACGGCGCCGCCACCAGCTGCGTCAAGCGCGCCGCAGAACTGATCGGCAGCTTTGTTTTGTTGATGCCGTTCGAGAAGACGCGGCATCCCGACCTCTAGTCTCGCGCTGGTAGGGTCCGGAAAACCGGACCAGGCCACTGAGGCCAATCCGACATTCCGGACTTATCGCGCGTCAGCTTTTCTCGAAGTTGCCGAAAAGCTTAGAAAATTTTAGTTAATATGCAACGGCACAACCCTTGCATGACCTAAAGGGCCCATTTAAGGGTGTAGAGAGAAGGAACTCATCATGAAGTTTAAGACAAAAGGCGGGTGGCTGGCCGGGCTGCTGGTGCCGGCGCTCGCACTGGCAGCACCGGCATTTGCGCAGGTTCGGCCCACGACGTTGAGCGACTCCCAGGAGCCGGGCAGCGTGATCGTCTTCCCCAAGTTCGTCCAGGGAAGCGTGGTGTTGCCTGAGGGCGGGACCGCCCCGATAACCGAACTCGAGATCGGCGTCGTTTGCCCAAAGGGTGTTGTCTGCCCCGAGCACGAGCCGGTCAAGATCAGGTTCCACTGGGTTTGCGGCACCACCGAAGCGGACATAGCCAACAGTTTTATCTGTAAAGAGACCGACTTCGACATCACCGCGACGGTGTGGGAGAAAATTGTTCTCACCCCCAACAGCGAGACCGCCGGCTTTTATACCGCTGGTTTGCCGAGTAAATTCGCACCTGGGGCCAATTGTCCCAACGGCGGCGGGTATCTGATCGGGTGGGTGATCACGCCGACAAGTGACACCCCGATCAAGTTTGATGCGCTGATCGGCGATGCCCATCTCCGGCCCGGCGCGCCGGCATCGGCAACCCCTCTGGGGAGCCCCACCGCCCTGGCGGGCTACGATGCGATCCCGATCCAGGCGGATCCCGCGTTGGCAAATGGCGCTGCCATTACGACCAATAGCAATGGCGCTCTCGTGTTTGACGGCGGCGCCGGTCATTACCAGGCGGTCACCGGCCAGGTCCTTGGCGACATCAGGTATACCAATCTGACGACCGGCCCGACCTTCAGCCTGGGGGTCCTCACCTTGCTGACCTTGGACGTGAGATCCAACCGTCCGAACAACCCGACTT
>Ga0187846_10001654_pt1 | contig 12521 bp, 8 predicted proteins | sample TC_taG_FD_161473 | JGI IMG/M metagenome (GOLD analysis project Ga0187846, IMG submission 161473) | Biofilm microbial communities from the roof of an iron ore cave, State of Minas Gerais, Brazil - TC_06 Biofilm (v2) | ecosystem: Environmental > Terrestrial > Deep subsurface > Cave > Wall biofilm ...
TGCAACGGAGACGAGGTCTGCGCAGCCCTAATGGAGGAGCCGGCCTCGACGGGTCCGGGACGCTCGTAGAGTTCCGCGGGATCATCGGTGAGGAGGGCGATGGGCGTCATGGCGGCCACCACTTGCCCCTCGTGGGCAAAGAACTCCCTTAGGTAACCGGCCTTGAAAGCTTCCACTTCCATGGTCACCTTATCGGTTTCGACCTCGAGCAGTGGCTCGCCTTTCTGGATTCTGTCTCCAGGCTTCCTCAGCCACCGCACGATGCGCCCCTCGGCGGCCGTTTGCCCAAGGTCCGGCATGATCATCTTATGCATCATGGTCGGCTGATCTCCAACTTAAACGTCTTAATCTGGTAAGGGCCGAGGTCAAGCACCAGGGTGTTGTCTCGAAGTTCCAGCTTGCGTATCGAGTCCTCGAGGAGGTTAACCTCCGAAGCCGAGACGACTCCGGGTTGCATCTTGATTCGCACGCCTTGCGTTGGCTGGTTGCCACTTTCGTAGACCCTCAAGATGACGCTACCGTCCCGCCCTGGCTTGAGCGCGCTCGTGACGACATTCGGCGCAGACACTTCCAGTAATCCCCATCGTCCGGGCAAGGTTGCGACGTGTTTTGGGACAGTTCGGACAATCAAGGGGTTATTAAATTCGAGCCCCGCTCGACTCACCTCCGGCTGCCGGTTGTCGCCCATGTGGGGCATAAGGGCATAGTCAAAAGTACGCTCGACCCCGAGTTCGAGTCCCAGATCGGAGGAGACACCTGGCTCGTAGCCGCCGAAGAAAGGGTAGGCGGTGATCCGCGCAGAGCGCATCAGGGAGAGGATCAGCGTTCCGTCGGCAACATTGTTACCGGGCAGGCCGCGATTGATCAACGCCACGCCTCTGGTTCCGTCGCTCCAATCCGTCCAGTTTTGAGCGGGGAACTCCTGCTCCGCGGGTCGCTCGACGGCGCCAAATGGGATCTCGTCGAGCCGTCGTCCACCCTTGATGGAAGTGGGAAACAGCACGCGATAGCGGACAAACTTGTCGTTGTTCAAGATGCGGGTCTGGATATCGATCCGGCGAATTCCCGGATAGAGCCGGACCCTTGTGGCAAAGCTTCCTTCGCCGAAGGGGTGGGAGATGCTAAACTCCGAGACGACGGCGCCCTGTGAGGTTACCCCATTGCCGCCGACGTATTCGCTGCTGAAGTGGGAGGTACCGGGCGGAGGAAGTCCCTGCTTGCGGGTCATGGCCGTGAGCCGCCCGCCGTTCAAGGTTCCGTAAAGCTCCCAAAAATCCCCGCCGTCCTGCTCCCGCGCCACGACGTTGGTGGAGCGGCTACCCAGAGCTTCCCAGGAGCCTGACTTCACCAACAAGCCAGTCATCTCTCCCGTCCAAAGATCAAACGTGACCCGATAGTACTCGTTCTCGATTGATCCGGAGTCGTAATGCATCGATGTCCTTGACGTTTGCCAGGAACCGCGTGCGCCATCGCCCTCGCGGGTCGATGCGCCACGGTGCAGCGGTATGATCTGATGGAGAGAGTAGCCGAGCGCCGGAACATCGCGAGCCACAAAAGCCAGCCGCGTGTCCTTGATACCTCCCGTAGGGTAACGCTCTGTCTCCAAGAGCTGGTGGGGGACTTCCTTCCCGGCGGAATCGATGAGAGACACCGAGTCGACGTCTGAGTCCGAAAAGCCGACCTTGACTTCTGCGATATCGGCCCGGGGCCAGCCCAGGGTATTGAAGACGAGTACGGGAATGGTCTGGGTCTCGCCCGGCCGTGAGGCCCGTGTGTCGATCTTCGTAGCGATGGAGTTCAGGTCCATCTCGATCATTTCATCCGCCAGAGCCTTCGAGAATTCGTAGCCGCGAAGGGTGTCCTGGTAGACTTTATCGACCATCGTGCCTGAGGTCAGATCGTGAGCTTGATTGAAGAGCACTGGCTCCCAGGCCCGAGCCAGATTCTCCTCGTTCGCCGGCGCTCCGAGCCACGCCGCCACGGCGCTGAGCTTCTCCGCGGTTGTCAAGGCTCGCTCAAGGCCCCGCATCCATTGTTTGACTTCAATGCGATTGCTATACGTACCCTGGAATACCGGGTTGAGTTCTCCCGTCACCGTCGGACGATCGGCACGCTTGGCGACGACGGACTCAAAATCGGTCGGCAACCCAAACCGCAAGGTGAAGGGGAGAGCAGGGTCGCGGTTGAGTTCGCGGATCATGACCGGCAGGGCGTCCTCGGGCTCGCTGACGTCAGCACCGGCCAACGCCACGCGGTCAGGCCAGCGAGAGTAGTGGCCGAGCCGGTCCCACGTTTCCCGCGCATAGCCCTTGAATTCGAAAAGGCTCTTCGGCGCCGGGTAGAACAGCCCGTATCCAAGTGCCAGCCAGAAAGCAGGTATGCTTGTGCCGTCGATACCTTGCCAAAGGAATTCGGAGGGAACGTCATTGCTGCGAGGGCCGCGCTGGAACCAGTACGAGTTGTAGCCCGCGAGTTTTAGGAGTTGCGGCATCTGGGCATGGTGCCCGAAAGTATCGAGGCCCCATCCAACCGTAACGTCCGCACCCAACTTCTCACGATAATAACCCTTTCCATAGAGCACCTGGCGAATCCACGACTCACCGCTGGGAATGTTGACGTCAAGCATGACGTCATTTCCACCCACGATTTGCAGCCTTCCCTCTGAGACGAATTTCCGGAAGGCTGGTGCCTCCTCCGGGTACCGCTCCAGAAACGGTCTGACGTATGCGACCTGGTCCAGTACGAAGCGGTAATCAGGGTGAGTCTTTAGGAGGCTGAGCGCCTTCAGGATGTTGGGCAGGTCGCTCTCCAGGTACCCTTCGCGGGTCTTGAATACGGCGCCTTCCCAGTGAGTATGGGGAATAATCCAGAAGGTGCCCTTCGTCTGGTCGCTGGTTACCGGTGCCGCCGGTTTAGCTGTATCCGTGCCTTGTGCCGTGCGCATCCCGGAGCGCGGAGCGCGCGGTGCAGCGGCCGAGAGGGCGGCTGTAGCCATTCCCAGAACCGTGTTCAGAAAAACGCCAGCCAATACCCGGAGGGGTATGCCGGGAGGCTGCTTCGCTTCACTTGGGTTATCTCTTCTCATACGCCCCATAGAACTGCATTCTTCGTTGAGGCCGCGGATCCGGGCATTGTTGGGGGTGACCGTCCCCACGTAGCGCGGACCTCCATTTTTGAGGTCCGCGGTTCTCGTCGCGTCAGGCTGTGAACGGAATTGCCGGGCAAGAACCGCGGACCTCAAAAACGGAGGTCTGCGCTGCCCCCGGATTATCCTACCTCCGGGGCACGCTTGATGCGCGGGTCAGTGAACATGTCCTCCTCGTCCGTACTGCGGGTGGAAAACTCAGATACGATGGCTCCCTCCGGACCCGCCTGAAACCAATGACGAGTATTCGGGAGCAGGGTGTACTGTTCGCCCGGTTTCAACACGACCTCGCGCCAAACAGTGTAGTGCGACTCCGAGCCTGCCGGCGGCCGGCAGGAAGGACTTCGCGTGCCAGCTCCCGGAACGTAGAGGTACACCGTACCCCAACGACACCGGAACGTTTCCTCCTTGCCTAACCTTTCAGCCACGTTCGGATGCCAGTGCTCCGGGCAAGTCTGGTGGGGGAACATCACAATTTCCTTGGCGCAGACACGATCAGTGTTCACGTACGTCAGAATCTCTAGGCCGGTCTTTTCGAGTTCCCCCAGCCCGAAATCTGCTACTTCAAGCCGCGTTCGCTCCTCCGGTGATATGACGATCCCCGCCCGGGCGAGCATTTGCGCCGAGCGCTCCACTGCAACCTCGTAATCTTGCCTCATAATCATTTCCGTCCTCCTGACTGTTCTAGCAATTTTCCGAGACTCCGCTCGGAAAATGAGGTCCCGCGCTGCAGGACAAACGGCAGCCTCACGATGTAAGGGCACGCCCCGTCCCGACGGGTCTCGTGAGCTTGCCGTACCCCCCGCTTCGCGGGAGCCCCTGCAAGAGGGTAGGGCAAGCCCTACCCCTACACCCGACGGTTTACAGCTCTGGGGTCACACATCGACAATCTTTTGTCGATGCGTAGGCACTAAGCGCCCAAGAGGCCTAAATGCTTAATCGATTTTCGGGTTGGTTACCCGCTTTCCCCACAGAACCAAATGCCTGGAGGAGCATCTTGGTCTTCATCTTGACTGCTTCCGCTCCAGCCATGATGATGTCTTGGCTCCCGCCCATGCCCAGAAATGGATGAGGGCTCATGGGAGCTTGGTAAGCCCTCAGTTTTTCGCGCACTGCTTCGAGGTAGGCTTGTTTGAGCGCCGTCCCAAAGTTCACCTTCGCCACGCCCCGCCGGATACAATCACGGGCCATTTCCAAGGGGATGCCTGTACCTCCGTGCAGCACGAGAGGGACCTGCACTGCCTCACGGATTCTCTCCAATGCTCTCAAGTCCACCGTTGCCTTGCCTTCGGTGAGAATGTGAACATTGCCTACGGCTACGGACAGAGCGTCGACGGCGGTTTCCTCGACGAAAGCGCGGGCTCTTTCGGGGTCCGTAGGTTGGGCGCTGAAATTTCCTGAGCCATGAGGCAGCCGCCCGATTTGCGCCTCGACCGAGACACCTTGCGGGTGCGCGATCCCAGTCACTCGCTTGACCAGCCGAGTATATTCTTCCGCTCGGAGGTGGTCGTTCTCAACCATGACGGCGTTGAATCCTAGAGCGATGCCTTCCTCAATTTGGGTAAAGCTGTCCGTCTCGTTCAGGAGGAAGGCCACCGGAGCAGTGGTGTGGCGCAGAGCAAGCGCCAGGCCCGCGTAGTAAGCAAGACTCGCAGGCTTTGCCCGTTCGGTGTGCATCAGGAATCCACCGTTAAACCCGGCGATGATCGGCGAGCGCAATTCTTCCGCCGCTTGGATAACAGCTTCCAGCGATTCCATATTCCAGGACTCGCAATAGCACACGGCGTAACCGCCGCGAGTAGCGTCAGCGAGCAAGTGGCTCATCGAAACCAAAGGCATGGCAGTCTATAACACCGCTACGATCGTTCTGATCAGTGCGCCCCCTTTCAGCGCAGATATCATTTGTCGAGCCTCGACGCCCGAAACGAAAATCGCTTGACGGTCCGGTAAGGAAGGCTTGCCAGACCGATTCCGAACTCGACCCTATGGGCCAATGCGAGAGACAAACTCGGAAATTCCACTTACGCCTGGGGTCAGTCTGAACAGAGCTCCTGCCCCTTCGCCCTCGTTCCTTTTGTTCTGTCCTCCCGCGCTAGTGACGTAGATTTCGGTGAGTTCTTCGCCACCAAAGGTCAGGCTGCTGGATTTCTTCGCCGGTATGGGGATGCGTTGCGCCTCCTTTCCTTCTACGGTGTAGCGAACAAGAGAACTGCCATCCCATAGCGCGCTCCAGACGTGACCTTCAGAATCCACGGTCATCCCGTCAGGCATGCCGTCGCTTTCTGTTGTCTGAGCAAATGTCCGACGGTTGCTCAGAGTGCCGTGTGCTTGGTCGTAGTCGAATAGATAGATAGTGCGGGCGAAGGAATCGGTAAAGTACATGCCTTTCCGATCGAGCGTGAAGCCCAGGCCATTCGGACAGCCGACGCCTTCCAGCAAAACGGTTAGCGTGCCGGATGGATCCAACCGGTAGAGCCGTCCAGGACGCGAATTTGTTCCCATAGTGCCACAGAAGACTCGGCCCATGGGGTCGGCAATCACGTCATTGAAGCGGGTTTGGCGTTCTTCCGGAATGTGATCGATGAGGGTTGTCAGCTTGTTGTGACGCATCAGCCGGACCGAGCCCCTTTCCATGAAAAGCAGTAATGCTCCGTCAGCCTCGATCGTAAATCCCCCTACGATCTCACCCTGGTAGAACTGTTCGTGTTTGCCGGTGCTCGGCTCGTACCGAAACATCCGGCCGGTAGAGATATCGCACCAGTAAAGGCGCTTCTCCGCCGCATGCCACAGCGGATTTTCGCCAACCCCGCATGAGTAGTCGCAAATCACCTCGACCAGCATGTTTCCTCCAGTAGAACGCGAGTGGGTCTTGACACCCTACCCTCCAGACGCATGGTTCTGAAGACGACAATCGCCAAGCCACCGGGCGGAGACGAAGGGCCCTGGACCCAGCTTTTCGAACCCAAGTTTAACTTCCCCGCTGCGCAAATCGCATCTGAGGCAAGACTGGCTCCCTCGATTTGCGTTCCAGCGCTTCGTGGTAACGCAGAATGAACGCCAAGTCCTGACCGCGGCGTACCGCACGCTCGATCTGCTTCTCAATCTGAGCGAGCAGTTCAGCCTTCTTTAGCACGTTCGACAGACGATGGGCGGGGATCACCACGACGCCATCTTCGTCGCCGACCACCCAGTCGCCTGGATTCACCACCACGCCTCCGCACTGAATAGGGACGTCCAGTTCGCCAAGGTACTCCGCCCCGCCGGCATTCGGCACCACGGAGCGCGCGAAGACCGGCAAGCGATCCCGCCGGATGAGGGCAACGTCGCGGATTGCTCCGTCGATCACAACGCCTTGCAGCTTCTTCAACCGGGCTGCCACGGTAATGATGCTTCCCCAAAGCGCCGTATTGCGCTCACCTTGTCCATCGATGACCAACACTTTGCCGGGGGCGCACATCGATAGGGCTTTACCGACCATAAGAATGTCTGCCGTGTGGACGCGCAGGGTTGCGGCCGGGCCTGCCATTCGGCAGTTGGCTGAGAGACATTTCATATCGTGGTCCATGGCGCCGGTCTTGCCCAGTGCGTCGGAGAGAAGAGCGTTCTTCAGAGCAAGTATTCTCGCCCGCGATGACGGCTCTGCTTTCGAGCTTTGTTTTCTTCTCACAACACCACTTGTGCCGGGTTAATTGCCTTGTATCTGCCCTTGTGAGCAGTAATCTCAAATGCTTGGGGAACCGAGTCGAGACCGGAAAGCACATGGGTGATGGTGGGCTTGAGGCGAACGCGGCCCGACGCCACCAGATGGACCGTGTGCTCCAGGTGCCCGAGCGTACTGATATCCGGGAACAGGTAACGCAGGCTGCGTTCCCGGAGCAGATCAATGTTCATCTCCAGCGGTTGGCCATACCAGGAGACCCCGATCAGTTTCCCTCCGGAACGCACTGCCTCGATCGCCTGGCTCAGGCTCTGGCTTCCTGAGAGTCCTTGTTTTGGGCTGCCGCCGGCGCACTCGAACACGACGTCGGCACCGTTGCTCCCAGTCAGTTCACGAATTCTTGCCACGGGATCACACGTTCTGGCATCGATAACGTAGTCGGCGCCGAGTTCCTTCGATACCTGGCAGGCCTCCTCGCGCACGTCCACCGTAATCAGCATTCCGGCGCCGCTGACGCGGGCAATCTGCAAGCACTCCAGGCCCATACTGCCCTGACCGAAAATCGCGACGGAGTCGCCTACCCCAATTCCGGCAGTCTCCACGGCAGCGATACTGTCGCTGAGGGATTGCAGGCAAGCGGCTTCGTTGTCAGAGATCCGGTCGTCCACTTTGACCAAAGCGATTTCAGGAAGAGAAGCCAGCTCGGAAAAGCAGCCGGGAAGTTGGAACCCAATGATGGGACCTTTGCGGCACAAGTGACCCCGCTCGGAAAGACAGAGTGGGCAGTTTCCACAAGGCAATTTAGCGCGCGCGGCCACGCGTTGCCCCTTTCGGAACCGGGCGACGCCGTCCCCGGTCTCAACAATCCTGGCGCAAAATTCATGCCCGAACAACTGCACAGGAGCTTCTGTCTCGAGCCTTCTCTTGATCTGCTCATAGGCGAGAGTCGGTATGCCGCAGGCCAGCTGCGCTTCGGTAACGCTCGGCTGAATACAGAGGATTTTTGCAATAACGTGACCCGGCCGAGGAACCGGTTCCGCAACTTCGTCGAGCCGCATGTCGTTGAAACCGTAAAAGCGCCAGGCCTTCATCAACTCGGACCTCCAGGAGGAACAGAATAGCCAAGGGTCTCCCGCCCTTGATATCCCGATGTAGGACCCAGGCTCGACCCTCGGCCAAGACCGATCCCGCATGCGGGATCAGCCTTCCCTCGACGATTTTTTGCCGGCGTCCTGCCGAAGTAGCTGCCGGCGTACCAAGCCCCCCGCTGGAATTGAGATTTCGAGCAGTACCCGCCCGGTCCGTCGCTCGATCAGTTTGCCGGTCGCAGCAACGTGAGATGCGGCGAGCAGTGTGTGGTCCCTCCCGCTCACCAGCCAAAAGACGGGCTGGTGTGACGTGAACGAGAACTCTTCCTGCCACGGCGGGAGAGCCACCTGGTCCCAGTCGCTTTCGACCCGGATGGTCGTGTACAGCTTGTGTTCCGCCGGGACGGCTAGCATCGTAAGCGGCCGTCCTCGGTAGGGCATATCAGAGACCGCCATCCACTTCCACTCCCTGGGAAGAACGGGGTTCACACGAACCCCCGCAGCATGTGGCGAGAGACCCAAGCAACCTTCCAGGGCCGACCAAATAAAGATTCCCGGAACAAAAGGGCTCAGGGGCATGCCTTGCTGGACGAGATCATCTCCGTTGAAATACTCGGAAAACTCCCCCGGGACCACATTGCAGTGGATAGGATCTTCCGGCTCGCACAGCAGAAAGGTTCCCCGCAGCGCCCTGAGGGTCAGGTCCGGCAGGCCTTGGGTGGCAGCGGCTCGACCCGCCCAGAGCGCCAGGTTAGGCCACACTCCACCCAAGAGCCCATAGTTGTCCGGCGTAGCCGTGGCCTCATATCCCGCCTGTGCGGAGCTAACGGTGCGGATTCCTCCCGCGCCATCAGGACTTCCTGCCCAAAATCGATCGCTGAACAATTCCTGCATAATGGCTCGACCCGTGGCGGGCTCCGAAACATCGCAGAGAACGGGGAAGAGCAAATCCGCGGTCATATCCGCGATGTTTCGACCTGCGGGGTTGATGTTCAGAAGATAGAAGGGATTTGTGGGCGTGGAGGCCCGCAGGTACTCGTTAATGGCCTGCTTTAATTGCCGGGAGGCAGCCTCGAGCCGCACCTGGTTCGGCTCATCACCCATTGCTTTGGCGAGCTCAGCCGTTTGCTGCAAGGCTTGATAGCATTCGACGTTAACCTCAGTCACCGCTCCGGAGAGGCTATAGTTGCGAATAGCATTTCGCCACCCACAAAGACCTCGCACAAAAGTCTCTGTCGACGTGCACCACACCAAACCATAGCGGTTGTTCGTGCCAACTTCTCTTTGAGAGAGGATGTAATTGGCCGAATTGAGCAGAAGGGGATAAACGCCACGCAGGAAATAGAGATCTCCCGTCAATGAGTAATAACGGTGGGCTGCGAGCATGAGAAGGGGCGTGTTGTCATTTATATTTAGCCCGTAATCGTCTTTGAAGATCGGATCCTGGGAGGCGGCCAGGTATTCTATGAATTTCCCGTTGAGTTGCAACCCGTGGTGAAACCAGAAGTCGAGCAGCATTCGAGACCAAGGCTGCGCGTAGTAACTGCTGCCCGCCAAGTACCAGGCGGAATCCCGCCCCACTACGATATCCGTTGGAGGATTATTGCTAAAGCCAGTCCCCCATTTGTATTCTTGCTGCATGCGCAACTGATTGATTTTGGCCCAAGCATAGCCGCGGTCGACGACAGGGTCAGGCGTCCATAGCTGCGCCACATCCAGGTACCGTTGTATCGCCAATTCGGAGTCATCGAGAAGCTTGCGGATTCGGCCAACATGATCGTGGAGACTCGGCGCGTCTCCTCTCCAAACGTCGAAGAGGGCGTTCAAAAGCATGGCCCGCACAGCCTCGCCGCCTCGGGGTGAGTAAGCGAAGCTCAAGGCATATTCGCGGTCGGGGTTGACAGGCTCCCAAACGAACGTCGCGAGCAGTTCGACATGCTGCCGACCGGTTGGGGCTTGTAGCGGTGGGGTCAGAGCCTCTACCCCATTTTCTTCAGTCCCTACCTGACGCACTTCGAAGGACTGCAGGCTTTGACTCCCCCAGAGCACGGCCATGGCACCTTCCGGGTATTCAGCAGTCAGAAACTCGTGACCCTTGTAGTCAGCCGGTTCGATCTTTACGCTCTCCGGAAAGAGTATCCGGGACCGGATTAGGAATTGACCCGATACCTGATCGGCCGCGCGGAGCAGGAAATGTGCCGAACGGAGGTAACCGTTCTCGAACGGCAGAAAGAATCTCTTCCGAACCCGGATATCGGCGGACTGCAGTTCCGATTCCTGAGACGTGGGTGAAAAGGTGGTGAGAACTGCCGTCAGCGGGGCAGCGCCTTGCTTGCTCAGGCTGATGTCCCAACCCAGCACGTAATACTTCTGATTCGTAGACTCCTTTAAGCCAAACCTGACCGAACGGCGATCACTCAACAAATCGGTCTTGGCGTCGAGGGTGGCGTAGCACTGACTGTTTCCCAATGATTGACCAACCTTCAACCGCTCGACAGGATAGGTGTAAGTCAGTCCGTTGATCGTTTTGCCGGCCGAGGGGACAGTCACGACCCACACGCTCGCTATGATCGCGAACCGAAACGCATGCCTAGCGAGGTTCCGCTTTGAAATCAGGCTGTCCATCACTTTGGTCCGGAGACCTTCTTTTCATAGGCCTCACTTCGCTTCGCTTTGTTCTCGTTCACGAATTGGAAGAGAGCTCGAGCCTTTTCCGTGTTGCCCAGTTTCTGATACAAAAGAGCTAACTGATAGTAGGCGGCGTCGTATTCGGAGTTCGAGATTGCTGCTTTTTCCAACTCGACTATCGCCTCAGATATACGGCCCTGCTTGGAATAGGCTTTCCCAAGTTCGTAATGGGCTTCCGCAAGTGAAGGGTTCAAGCGCGTGACCTTCTGAAGCAGGGGTATGGCCTCCTCCGTACGTTCGTTTTGCAGGTCGGATAGTGCCAGTTGGTAGTAAGCCGGATAGAACGTAGATCTTGATGCTATAGCCTTTCGATAGGCCGCCACGGCATCACTCGGCTCTCCCAGCTTGGCGTGGCATCGCCCAATGAAGAACTGAGCTTCGGCGAAATCGGGTCGGAGCTTAACCGACTTTTCAAAGCTCGCCAGCGCCGTCGAGTAGTTCCCGAGATTGAAATAACTCAGGCCCAGCGAGAAAAAGGCTTCAGGCGACCCCTCGTCCTCGGGTAGCGTCTTACCCAGAATTCTGATCGCGGTTTGACTGTCCCCCGCTTTCTGATAAATGCTGGCGAGGTTGAAATAGAAGTCGGGACGCTTGGGAGCGAGCTCAATGGCTTTTGCCACCGCCGACGCTGCGTCCTGCAGTTGGTTCAATCCGGCATAACACATGCCCAGCAGATTGAAGTATTCCGCCTTCTCCTTACCTTCTTCGGCAAGCAGCTTTAGGGCCTTCAGCGCTTCTTTGTCTTGATTCCCCAGGAACTGCACCTCCGCCAGCAGATAGTTCACTTTGAAAGGGTGCGGATTCCTTTGCCTCAAACCCGTCAGGACTTTCTCTGTCGCTCGCAAGTAGGCCGCTTGACTTGAGTCGTCTTTCGAAGCCGCTGTCCATGCGTCGAGTGACTCATCAATCGATTCCAAGGCATCAGCATTCCGACCCAGTTGGAAATTGGTCTGTGCCAGGCTCAGAAGAATTTCTGCCGTGTGAGGAGCCAGTTCGTTAGCCTTGGTCAGAATCTCAAGCGCCGGCTGATATTGTCGATTCTGGAGAAGGAGGGCGCCAAGAGTGAAACAGGCGCCGAGGTCTTGGCCGGTTTGACCTTCGAACTGGAGGGCTACATCCAGCGCTTCCCTGCTGCGGCCCAGGCTGAAATAACTGCGAGTGAGAGTGAAGAGAACTGCCGGATCAGCCGGAGAGACCGAGCGCGCCTTTTCCAGGTAAGGCAACGCGGTGGCAGAAGCTCCCTTCTGAAACTCAATCAAGCCCAGATTGTAGTTGGCTGTCAAATCGTCGGGACGCAGGCGGAGAGTCTGTTGAAATTGCTCGATGGCCAGACTGGTTTTCCCCTGACGAAGATAGGCGTCACCCAGGTTGTTTCGCGCGGCAGTGAAGGCAGGGGCAAGCGCCAGCGCCCTCTCGTAGTACCGCACGCTCTGGTCAGGCCGGCCAGTTTGGTCACAGATGAACCCCAGGAGGTTGTAAGTCTGGGGATTACCGGGGTCCAAGTTGGCCGCCTCAAGAAGTTCTCGCTCTGCAGCGCGCAGGTCACCCCGCTTCAGTTCACTGACCCCAGCATCCAAAAAGGTTCCGGCATTGGCGGGAGAAACCTGCGGCTTCGCGGGCCAACCCAGAGCGACCGCTCCTAGCAGAACGACGCCTCGGAGGCGGTCCGGTAAGGGCATCGAGGAGCTGCCAGGTCTCTGGCGACTGTGCAGACATCTGGAGGCCGTTTCTGTCATCATTTGCCTTGCCGGCTGCTGCAGACCAGCCTGCGTGGTCTCCTATTCAAGCCGGAGGACCGACACGTCCTCAAACGGCACGTTAATCCGGACCGTGCTCTCGTGTACGACAAGCTCCTGGTTTCGGTAGATGTCGGTGACGCGCTGATAGCGCGAAGGAAGGACGATGCTAGTGGTTTGATCCTCGGCGCTATCGTTAAATACCA
>Ga0187846_10001655_pt1 | contig 12517 bp, 14 predicted proteins | sample TC_taG_FD_161473 | JGI IMG/M metagenome (GOLD analysis project Ga0187846, IMG submission 161473) | Biofilm microbial communities from the roof of an iron ore cave, State of Minas Gerais, Brazil - TC_06 Biofilm (v2) | ecosystem: Environmental > Terrestrial > Deep subsurface > Cave > Wall biofilm...
GTTTTTCTATGTAAAGGACAACACACCGGGATGTACTGCAGAGGTAACTGGATTCAAAAACCAGCACGAAACACTGTCAAAAGAATATGAGGTTTTAGGAATAAACCAAGATTCGGCGGAGTCACATGTGAATTTCTGTCAAAAATATGGCCTTCCATTCAAATTACTCTCAGACCCAAGAAAGAAAATTGCATCTGTATATGACGCCAAAGGAGTGCTTGGGATGTACACAAAAAGAATAACTTATCTCATTGGCCTTGACGGAAAAATAGAGAAAATAATTGAAGGAATGGGCGCAGGACCTCACATTGAGTTTGTAACAAGTCTTGGAGAGAAAAATTAGAGCTGTATTGAAAAAATTTTTATCATAAAACATCTATTATAATATAGTGAGCCCAAAACAGAAAACTCTGCAGAAAATATCTCCCTACAAAGAGGTGGCAAACGTACTTAGAAATGATTTTCCCCAAGTTGTTGGCAGTTTTATTAAAAACATTGACGGAAAGCCGCATTACTGTGCCCTAGGCTTTTTGGCTAAAAACAAAGGAGTCAAGGACTGGGAATTGCGGCTTAGGACTTTTTTGTTTGAAGGAAACATTTTGTCAAGGTACGGTTTTTCTGAAAGTGATCTGGCAAAAGATAGGTTGTGTCCAGTTGATGGATGCAATAGCGTTTCGACTCTATTTAACATGATAACCCATCTGAACGATAAGCACAAGCTACCACCAAGGCTTATTGCGGATTATGAAGAGAAAATGGAATTTGATAGCAGAAAGATTCCATCAACATGGCAAAGGGTAAGAGATTCCGTCTCAAATTTTTTCCCAAAGTTTGTGAATCCTTGCTGAGATTTAGAATGTGTTAACACAAGGTTTCAGAGTATCTCTTCCATTTGATTTGCTGCTTGAGATGGAACCAAGCTAAATCGCTGACCGTATCCCCTATTATCATGCAATTTCTATCATTTCAATTATATAATCAGAATTTGAATTTCACGTTGCAGGGGTACCGAAGCCCGGTCAACCGAGAAGGACTCAAGATCATGGCAATAGGAAATCCTTTCCCTTAGGGGTTCGAGGGTTCAAATCCCTCCCCCTGCACTTTTTTAGCCTTTTTCAGTCTTCTTTGTCGTTGCTTACGGTTTAGATCATCAAAACCACGGTGATTATCTCCCATAGTATGTTGTGGCAGTCTTTATTAGAAAATTTTTCTCCACAAATAATATAATGCCAAATATTTTAGGAAGGATGAATTGGTAGCCAAAACAAAATTGCCAGGGCCAAGGGCAAAGCGAATTATTGAGACTATCAAAAAAATATCCTATGATTCAACTTTCATGTACCCGCTTGTTATCTCAAATGGACATGATTCTATTATAGAAGATATAGATGGCAATGAATTCCTTGATTTTACATCAAATATTGGAGCCTGTCCTCTTGGTTATTCTCATCCCGATGTCATAGAAGTATTGTCAGAATATTCAAAAAAAGGAACTCATAAAATCGCAGGTCAGGACTTTTTCTCAAGCGAGCACGCAGAACTTGCATTGAAACTCTCGTCTATAATTCCTGCAAATTTTAAAACATTTTTTATAAATAGCGGTGCTGAGGCTGTAGAAAACGCCATTAAGATAGCATATAAAAAGATGGGACCTTTGCCCGCAATATCATGCGTGGGTGCTTTCCACGGCAGAACACTGGGAGCACTGAGCTTTACTTTCAGTAGACCTGTGCACAAAGCAAATTTTCCCGAGTTTCCCGTCAAGAGAATAAAGTTTTGTACTAAAGATGATGACCCAGAGATTGATTCCGTGGAAAAACTTCTAAAAGAAAATAAAATAGCATTTATCCTCAGCGAAGTAATTCAGGGTGAAGGCGGATACAATGTTGCCAGCAAGAAATTCATCAAAAACCTCAGAAAATATGCAACTCAATATGGAGTCCCTTTGATATTAGATGAGGTACAATCAGGGGTTGGTCATACTGGTAAGTGGTGGGCCTTTGAGCATTACGGCGTGAAACCTGATATAATGAGTGCGGCAAAAGCTCTGCAAGTTGGTGTTGCAATGTATGACAAGAAATTTGATCCCGGTGAGAAAGCAGTATTATCAAGTACTTGGGGCGGGGGAGGTAGAATCGATATGGCAGTTGGTGCAAGAATAATCGATGTGATAAAGCGCGACAAGCTTTTAGAGAACGCAACCAATATGGGTCGTCTTTTAAAGAAAGGGTTGTTGGAGTTTTTGAATAAAAGGGGTATTGTTGATGTAAGAGGTATCGGGTTGATGATCGGGATCGAGTTTGATACAAAGACAAGACGAAATAAAAAATTGGAAGAGTTGTTTAGAAACGGGCTGCTGGTGCTTGGTGCAGGTGACAAGGCAATGAGAATAATTCCACCCCTAGTAATTACAGAAGAAGACATAAACCACGGACTGGAAGTAATGAGTAAAGTATTGTTAGGAAATCAATAAGCCAGATAGTCGTCACCAAGCTCTTGGGATGCTATCTTTAGTTTTAGTACTTCGTTTGCTCCTTCGTATATGACAATTGCCCTAGAATCAAGAAAATGTCTTGCCACTCTGTTTGTCTTTTGGTACGCATACGAGCCAAAGATTTGAACTGCTCTGTTGGCCGAATCAAATGCAGCATTAGAAGCATACAGTTTAGATATGGCCGCTAGTCTGTCCGCTTCATATCGTAAATTTGAGTATTCTTTGTCTTCCTTGTTCAGTTTCGACTGCCAGGTTGGATCTTCTTTCTTTAGATTTTCAACGTAATCGTGGAGTTTTTGTCTTGCAAAAGCCGCACGATAGACCAACCAACGTGAACTTTCTATATTTACCATCATAGAGGCAAGGTGCTCTTGAATAAGCTGTTTTTTTGCTAGTAGTGAGCCATGTTGCTTTCTTTGCTTGGAGTATTTGACTGATTCTTCAAGGCAGTCTTCCATTACACCAACTGCACCAGCAGCAACACTAAGTCTTCCATCTATTAAAGCGCTATAGGCAATACTCAAACCTTTACCTTTTGTGCCAAGTAAATTCTTTTTTGGGACAACACAATTTTCAAAAAAAATTTCCGCGTTTTTTACTGTTGATAATCCCATCTTGTTTTTCATTTCATTTATTGTAAGACCTCTGGAATCGTTGTCAATTATGAATGCAGATATTCGACCATCAACACCTCTTGCATAGGTTGTCATTACTCTAGCTAAGGTCCCGTTACCTACCCAATGTTTCCTGCCATTTAGAATAAAACGATCTCCTTTTTCTTCAAATTTTGTAGTCAGAGCTGATGGATCACTGCCAGCATCTGGTTCTGTTAACGCAAATGCCATAATGTACTTGCCGCTAGTAGTACTTGGAAGATATTCTCTTTTTTGATCTTCGTCAGCCCAGTTTTGAAGAACCATCTGTCCAATTGAAATATGAGCTGAAAAAAAAGTACGGAGAGAATTTCCCTCTCTGCCTATTCGTTCAATTGCAAGTGCATACGTTATAATATCATGCCCTAATCCGCCATACTTTTTTGATATTGGAGAACCAAGCATACCAATTTTACCAAACTCTGGAACGATTCTGCCATTGAATTTTTCTTCAAGATAACATTCTTCTTCATACTGGCGTATTGTATTACATGCGATTTCAACTTGTTCAAGAAACTTTTTCTGCTCGTCAGATAACTCAAAATTCATTTTTGAAATATTAGAAAATGACATGATCATTCTTACACGATATAGTGCATAAAATTATCGAATGGAAGAATTTCTAAGCTTTTACTAATTGGATCTCACGAACTCTATGTCTTGAAAGATCCTCATGCAGTGTAGCGTGGTACTCTTCAGTAAAAACAAGATTACATCTGTAACATTTCCACGCCTTACTACTCACAATATCAATATGATCTGTTTATCTTATAAGTATATTGCACGATCCATACATTTTTTTAGAAAATACCCATCTAAATTTGATAACCGTGAAATTTTTGTTCATTTCATCAGACTTTATTGTATTTTATTATGAGTGATAACAGAAAGAATTTTGAATTGTCCTACTTAGTTTGAAGATATCAATAATAGCAAAATCAATCTGAATTTATAAAAGATAATCACTTTGGATTTCAAATTGCCAAAACTGGAAGATCTAAAAAAGGAAGTCGCAAAAAAAATGGAAAAAAATGATTTAGCTCATGATTTCGAACATATAATGAGAGTTTACAAAAACGCACAAAAGATTGGTATGAAGGAAAAAGTGAACATGAAACTTGTCCTGCCAGCAGTCTTGCTGCACGACATTGTTAATTATCCAAAAACTGATAGAAGATCAAAAAGTTCATCACTGAAAAGTTCACTTGAGGCAAAAAAAATACTAAAAAGATATGGTTATGCAGATAAAGAAATTAAAATAATTTCTGATGCCATACGTGACCACAGTTTCTCAAGAGGAGTTACTCCAAATACTATTGAAGGAAAAATACTTCAAGATGCAGATAGGTTAGATGGAATAGGGGCCATAGGTATTGCAAGAACATTTGCAGTAAGTGGCACTGAAAAAAGATCGTTTTACGACAAGTCTGATCCTTTTTGCAAAAACAGGCAGCCTGATGACAAAAAGTGGGCTTTGGATCACTTTTACAGAAAACTTTTGCTTTTAGAAAAGAAAATGAACACAAAGAGTGCAAAAGTCGAGGCTAAACGCAGAAGCATTATAATGAAAAAATTTCTTTCAGATTTTAAAAAAGAGATCTAACCGTATTCAAGATACCTTGTGAATCTTTTTTCAATCTCAGGATTCTTGCCTGCGAGAATTTTTTCAATTTCTTCATTGTGCCTACTTCTTGTATGTCTGATCACATCTTGAAATTCTGTTGTTTTTGGATATGATTCAACAAGTGAGTCCAGCATCTTCAAATATTCAACAACTTTTTTCCTAAATTCTTCTTTGCTTGGGCTCCTTATTTTGTTCATTCGGAACCATATTGTTGTCCAACTTGCCCCGACAACGTGTGGAAGTAAATCAAACGCACGATCTATTTCAAAATAATCGTCGTCTCGCATATCTTATCCGTTGAGTGCTTTTGCGGCAATTTTTGATAGGTATGTAACTATCATGTCTGCCCCAGCTCGTTTTATTGCGGTTAAGATCTCCATCGTGACCTCTGTTTCGTCGATCCATCCCTGCATGGCTGCTGCCTTTACTAGGGAGTATTCCCCAGAAACGCTATACGCGGAAATAGGTATGTTGAAGTTGCTTTTTGCCAACGATATCAAATCAAGGTAAGCCAAAGCTGGCTTTATCATAACGATATCGACCCCTTCTGCTATATCAGTCTCAATCTCTCGAAGGGCTTCCTTTGGATTAGTATACGGCAACTGGTAGGTCTTTCTGTCTCCAAACTTTGGCGCAGAATGTGCCATGTCCTTAAAGGGAGAATAAAGAGAAGAGCGATGTTTTGCAGAATGGGACATGATTGCCACATCAGTGAATCCGGCATCATCAAGTCCTTGTCTTAAGGCCCTTACTTGACCGTCCATCATTGCGGAGGGCGATACTACATCTGCGCCTGCTTGAGCTTGACTTATGGCAACTTTGGTTAGTACTTCTAGGCTTGAGTCGTTATCTATTTTTTCACCTTTTACAAGGCCGCAATGTCCTGCACTTGTATATTGGCAGAGACAAACATCTGCCATGATTGCAATATTGTTACCAAGATTTTTTCTAATCTCAGATATTGTTTTTTGTACAATACCGTTTTGCGCAAATGCGGAAGTACCTTTATCATCTTTTGTTGTCGGAATTCCAAAAACCATAATTGCAGGGATCTTCATGTCTACAATAGAGTTTACCTCAGTTACTACATCCTTTAGTGCAAGTCTTTCTATTCCAGGCATCGATTCACTAGGGATCTTTGATTTAAGATCTTCTTGGACGAAGATTGGACATATCAGGTCTTTTGTAGAAAGCCTGACTTCTTCCAAAAGTTCGCGAATCTTATTGTTTTTTCGCAAACGGCGTAGTCTTAGATTGGGAAAAGACATACGTAAAAATTACAATTTGTTAGCAATATAATCTGTTACTCTTTTATTTTATAATCAAATAATTTAGCGACATTTTTGAGCAATTCTGAATCACCTTGCTCAGACGCACGTCTTAAATTATTCATTGGAGTCGAAATGATTCCTTCCACTATTGCTTGAGTGAGTTGGTTGATTATTCTGATTTTTTCTTCGTCAGTTTCTCCAAGCATCTGGATGGCCTTCTTGAGCTCTTTTACTCGTACTTGGTCAATGTCTCTAAATACGTTCTTTACCACAGGTTCTACTTCCAATCTTTTCATTACTGCCTCTACAACTGGGATCTCTTCCTCAATTATCTTTTGTGCAGCCGACACTACACCAATCCTGCTTCGCATGTTTTTGTCTACCATTTCTGCTATCTGATCAAGATTCATCATTTTTATCCTCTTTATTGTGGCAACTCTTTCATCAACCGTTCTTGGGTTTGACAAGTCCATTATCATCATACCAGCTTTCTTTGATTCCATAGCTTCCTTTACTGCCTCATATGTCACAAGGAAGTATGGTGCCATGGTTGCAACAAACAATACATCAACTGACTTAAATTTTGCAGTTGCCTCCTCGAATTTTATTGGCTTTCCACAAACAGTTTCCGAAAACGCTTGTGCTCTGTTAAAGGTTCTACTTGTTACAAAAAATTCAATTTCTCGTCTTTTCAGAGATTTAGCAACTAGGCTAGCTGCTTCCCCCGTTCCTATAAGCAAGATGTGTTTTGATTTCAAGTCATCAATATTTTCTTCAGCAAGCTTGACTGCCATCGAGCCAATAGAAAGGCTTCCGCGGCTTATTCCAGTTGAGTTTCTTACACGTGTACCCACACGTATTGCCTTATCAAAAAGAGTGTTCAAGCTTTCACCAGCTGCCTTGACCTCCCTAGCTGTTGTTATTGATCCTTTTACTTGTCCGAGGATCTGTTCTTCTCCTACAACAAGTGAGTCAAGTCCTGATGTTAACTTCAAAAGATGTTCAAAAGCTTCTTTTCCCTCGCTTACCTCTAGATTTTCCTTGAATGCACTCTCTTCAAGTCCCGCAATTGAGGCCCATGTTTTTTTTATCTTATCAAGGTCTTGATTTTGGCTTACCCCAAAGAGCTCCACTCTGTTACAAGTCTGCAATATTACACATTCTTTAAGACCAGAATGCCTCAAAAATGAAGAATAAGCTGACTCGATATTCTTGAAAGTAAATCTTTCAAGCAGATGAATTGGGGATTTACGAAAGGTAACCCTTGCATTAAGAACATTATTACTTATTTCAATTCACCCAGCATATCTATTACCCTCTTCTTTGCTTTTCTAAAATTCCCGTCTTTTATTAACTGTTTAACATGATTGTCATTCATAACATTATATAGGAACTTTTTTCTCTTGGGAAAGGTTTCAAGTTTGGTTTTTGCCTCATTCCTAGCAAAATCTTGGAGTTTTATCTGGAGTATGTCTTCTTTTTTAATAATTTTCTTAAATATTTTTTCGGCTTTCAGTCTAATCTTTCGTGCCATGGCAGGACTTCGACCGCCAGTTGATACTGCTATCTGAACAGTGTCTTCGATATTTATTACAGAACCAAATGCAAAGTCACTTACAGCCGGATCATCAGCTGCATACGCGTAGCAGCGCATCTTTTTTGCCTTTTCCACTATTTGGCGGTTCAGTTTTCTGTCATCAGTGGTTGCCATAACCATAAATGGCTTGTACTTTTCTAAAAAATTGGCATTTTCTAATTTCATTCTTTTTAAGGTTATTTTTTTCTCCCTGACGTATTTTTCAATCTCCTTACTTGTGGTGTCGCTCACAAGTAAAATTTTGCAATCCTGAGTAAGCAGAGCATTTATCTTTTTTAGCCCCTCATTTCCTCCGCCTACAACTATAACTAAGTTTCCCTTTAGATTGAGGTCGACTATCAACGATTTCAGATCGTTGTTGTATGGTATTTATAGATTGCATGAAAATTGGGGAACATTTTTAATTGCAAAGCGTATTCGATCCTAATGCCTATGGACAAGCTCGAGAAGGAAATTCTTAATGAGATCCAGTGGACGTTTCCCCTCGTTGTTAAACCATATTCTGAGATTGCCAGAAAATTTGGAATTTCAGATGACGAATTAATGCAGAGACTATTAGCTCTAAAAAAAGTCGGAGTCATCAGACAACTGAGTGCCATCTTTGATACAAGAAGGCTTGGTTACAAAAGTGCGCTTGTTGCAATGTCGATAGAGCCAGAGAAGCTAGAATATGTTGCAAACCAAGTAAACAGGCATCCTGGCGTAAGTCACAATTATGAGAGAAATCATGAGTACAACTTGTGGTTCACACTTGCAGTACCCCCAGGCTCAGATCTGAAATCAGAAATTGACAAGTTTTCAAAGTTATCTGGAATCAAAAAAGTAAGATTACTCCCGACAATAAAACTTTTCAAGATTGGAGTAAAGCTCGATATGGTAGATGAAGAAAAGGCAGAGGTCATGCCCACTGAAGAAAAGAAAAAGATCGTGGAGGTAAAATTTGTGGCAACTGAAGAGGACAAGAACTACATCCGTGAGCTGCAAAAAGACTTGGATGTTATAGAAAGACCATTTTTAAAATCAGCACAAAATCTTGGTATTACTGAAGAAAAGCTTCTTGAAAAGGCCAAATATTATGAGAAGATAGGAGTTATGCGAAGATTTGCAGCCATTTTAAGGCACAGAAACGCAGGTTTTATTGCAAATGGCATGATAGTCTGGAAGGTTCCAACAGAAAGAATAGACGATGTGGGGGAAAAATTAGGTGCTTTTCCTCAAGTCAGCCATTGTTATCAAAGGCCAATATATCAGGACTGGCCATACAACGTGTTTTCAATGATTCACTGCAAATCATTTTCCGATGCTGAAATAGTAGCAAAGGAGATACAAAGACAGATCAATGTGGATGACTACAAAATATTGTTTAGCTCAAGAGAATTCAAGAAGACTAGAGTAGAATACTTTGCAGAGCATGAATTTAAGATAGAAGATCCAATTACCGCATAATGGCTATTTAACATATAACATTTTGTGATTTAATTACTAATTTGGAGGGATGCTTTCAATTCGTACGGAGGCCATTGTTCGAATAGATATTTTATCTCCTTCATGTCAGATGAATTTAAGTAATTTCCATCAGACATTTGGGAAAACATTACAATCTCTTTTTCATCAACTATTGTTGGCAGAACGGAAGAAACTGCTTTTTGTGAAAGAATGAACTTGATTGCAAGTTGGGTTATGTTAAGGTCATTTCTTTTTGCAATAGGTATCAACTGCTCTACTTTTGCTAGCGATCCCTTCACCCACTCGCCACTTCTAACAGACCTGTGGTCTTTTTCACTTATTTTGGTATCTGCTTTTACCTTACCGGTTAGGATTCCTGATGCGTCGGGAACACGAACAAGTATTCCGACATTGTATCTTTGGGCATAATCAATCAATTTGTTTCCAGGATTTTGTTCCAATATGTTGTATACCGTTTGTACTGCAGCAACATTTCTTTTCTCCATTGACACTATTCCTTCTTCAGTCCAACCTATTGCCGGTCCTAAGGCAACTTGATAGCTTTTGATCTTTCCCTCTTTGATTTTTTTGTCAAGAGTATCAAAGATTTTATCATCTCGTATTGTTTGGATTTTTGGATTGTGTAATCCATATACGTCGACATAGTCTGTCTGTAATCGCTCCAAGCTTTTTTGGAGAGCAAAATCTGTAAATTCTGAAGTAAACTTTTGAGGTAGTTCCTTGTGTCCTATCTGCTCATTGCTGTATATGTCATATCCAAACTTTGTTGATATTACAACATCATTTCTCATTCCAGAAAAGACTTCGCCTATAAGTTTCTCGCTTTTGCCCCTTCCATAAATGTCTCCAGTTTCAAAGTAATTAATTCCCAAATCGTATGCTTTCCTTAGCAATCTTTTGGCTTCATCATCTTCAATTTTTTTACCCCACCAGTCCAGTCCCAAGGTCCAAGCTCCAAATCCTATCTCTGAAACCTTTATGCCACTTTTGCTAAGAATTCGGTACTTCAATTTACAATCTCCCTGAATTTAGCCAATTTCTTTGAGAACTCGTTGTCATTTAAAACCGATTTTCCAGAATCCAAATTAACATTTAATTCTATCCAAGATTTGCAACCTTGATAATCTGGCAAAACTGTTACTTCGGTTGGTAAGATCTTGAAAACCTTGAGAAATATGACTTTCATTGGCTTTTCAGGAAGCCAGTTCATTCTTTCAACTATGTACGAGTCACTCCATATGTGAAATGGAGAAAGGTTCTCAATTTTTTCCATAGAAGAAATATCACGTTCTTCCACCACTTCAGCAAAGGAAGAAATTTTGTTAATACCGTCTCTTGGCTTGTTTTCCAGTGCTTCTGCCAAATATCCTAAATACTCTGATTTTAGGGAAGCGTTATCTTGGTGCTCATAGGTAGGATAGAGTAGAAATTTTTTTGACTCAACACTAAAACCTGAGGCGGCCTCAAGTATGCCACCCTTTCTTAAAAGAACTGTCTGACTACCATTTTCTAGTGCTTTAATTACCGTTGCCCATTCTTTTAGTGCATTCATCATCCAAGACTCTTTATCATTGGTATAATGTCTTTTTTTACGCAAACAATCATTGGCGTATCAACTTTGACGTAAGCACTCACACGCGTTTCTCTAAGATCCATAATCAGATCTTGAAATATGTGAAGATCATCAGTCTCAAAAGCCAACATAAAGTCTGAATCATGAATCCCAAACGAGTATGTTGTATTCAGCGTAACTTGTGGGTATTTTTGGCCAGCTTGAATATGTTCTGTCATCAATTCTTTTCTTTTTTCAAGTGACAACAGATACCACTCTCTCGTTTTTATAAACGGATAAACTATCGCATACTTTTTTTGTTCCTCTCCTGCAAGCCAGCCATGTCCGGCAGTACCCTTTGAATAAGTCGATGGCCTAGTACTGGAAAGGTAGACATGGGTAGGAGTGATGTATTTACCAAAAACTGTGAGGTAGATTTTCGACATGACTTCTTGGATTTTTTCTACCTTATCAGCGGCAAACCAAAACATAAACTCTGCATCATCTCTTAATCCCAAAGTAGAGTAAGATCTGAACCTTATTTGGGAATTTTTTATCACATTTTCTACTTCTTTAGCAGACTCTTCTTTAGCCATGTCTGCTATCCATCGCCACTTTTGGTCCACTTTGAAAAATGAAAAACTAAAGAAATAGCGCTGTTCCTCTGTCATAGCGATTAGTCAATTAAGACCTTATTTAAAATCTAAGACTATAAGCAGCCTTTTGGTTACTCATAAATCGTATGTGTCAAAGGAATATGTTGAATATGATATATTGGTTAATAACGAATTTAAAAAGATGTTCAACATCCTAAACTTACCACCTGCCACTTACCACTATGTAAACCCCACAGAATTAGAGCCACTTTATGATAACAAACCTTGATAAATTTACAGAAGCTGGAATTTTTTTATAATAATTCGATGACAATGTAGCTAACTGAATCATTTCAGGCATGAAAGAATGTAGCTAATTTACCTGTTATTATGATTTAATAAACTGTAATTAAAAATTGAATTTATTAAATTGCAACTCACTATTTTTAATCTAGAATCCCCAGAAAGATCAATGAGAACATCTACCAAAATAAGAAGGGAAAAAGTAATGCATGGTATGGATCATAAGGAATCTGCACAGAAAACCATTGATGCATTTAGGATTCACTATTATTTTGTTAGAGAACATAGTGCAATCAAGACTCCTGCAGAACAGGCTGGGATTAATCTTGATATAGGTCAGAATAAAATTGAAAATCTAATCAAATTGGCTTCAATGAAAAATACCAAATAGTTTCATTTCTAGCGATCTAAAAATCTTGATTGTACGTTGGATAAACCATCCAACTGTTTAAATAATTGCCTACAAATAAAAAAATGAAAATGGTAGACACCTCGCAAATCACAACATCAAAACGTGTAATGCCAATCATTGCTGCGGTAGCTTTGTTTGCCATATTTGGACTGGGTTACTGGATGGTAGGCTTTGACCAAGGACAACTTTTCAGCATAGCAGAAGGTTCTATGGCATACACCCAGATGAACGGCGCAAATGGTTATCTTCACGAGTTTACTCATGACATGAGGCATGCTTCTGGTTTTCCGTGCCACTAGTGTGATTATATCATGAGAACTCTTTCTTTTTTGGCTATTGTAATTGCAGCAGGTTGTCTGGCAGGACTAGTACATGGACTGATAAATGTTGCATTTGTAGAACCATATCTTGATAATGCAATTGGGATAGAAAACCAGCGTCTGTTTGCAGAAGGTCGAGCACAGGAGACTCCGCAGTTTTGGCAACATTTTGCAGATTATAGGACATGGCAAAAACAAGGATCAGTAGTTGCAGGTGTAATGTTGGGA
>Ga0187846_10001656_pt1 | contig 12512 bp, 10 predicted proteins | sample TC_taG_FD_161473 | JGI IMG/M metagenome (GOLD analysis project Ga0187846, IMG submission 161473) | Biofilm microbial communities from the roof of an iron ore cave, State of Minas Gerais, Brazil - TC_06 Biofilm (v2) | ecosystem: Environmental > Terrestrial > Deep subsurface > Cave > Wall biofilm...
GGGACCGGGACGGCTCGACCAGCGTGCAAACGCTGCTGCTCAACGAAGGCAACGATCCGTTGGCCGCCCTGCGATACCTCGCGCAAGGGGCAGGCACAGCCGCGGAGACGCTGTCGATCGTTCAGTTCGATCCGGTGTCGAGCGCCGCCAGCACTGAGGCCGCGCGAAGAGACTTTACCGATCGCGCCATCCTGCGGGCGAATCCATCGTGAAAACCTTCGAGATCGACTTTGTCCGGCGCCCGCTTTCGCCGTGGATCGGTTTCGCGTTTTTCTGCGCAAGCGCGGCCGCCTTGCTTGGGTCGTGGAACCATTTCACGGACGAGCGCGACAGCATGCGCGCTGCCGTGGCAGAGCAGCGCCGCGCGCTCGAGGAGGCCTCGTTGCCACGGCCTCCGAGCACCGATGAGGTCAAGCGCAGCGAACAGCAGGCGCAGGAGCGGGTCGCACTGGCCTATCCATGGAAGAGCGTTTTCGACGCGCTCGAATCGGCGGGCGGAAGCGACGTCAAAGTGGTGAGCTTTTCCCACGAGCGCGCCTCCGGCAAGAGCCATGTCGTGCTGGAGGGGTCGAACTACGGAGCGATCGATGAGGCGTTGACGCGGATGAAGAATGCCTCCCCCGCGAATGTCGTCTGGCGTATCGACTCACTCTCCCAGGATCGGGCGAGCGTCGTCAATGTCGTCAAGGCGGAGGTTTCGGGTGTTTGGTGAGGTACGCGTGCGACCGAGACTCGGCTTATCGTTGGTCGTTACGCTGACGCTCTCCGTGTCAAGCATCTTTCCGGTCGCTGCGCAGCAGCCAAACTCGACAACCGCCCTCTCCGTTACTAGGCACAAGCCGACCCAGCATGCCTTAGTGTCAAGTATCCAGCGGAAGCCGACGTCGGCTTCTCAGAGCGTAACTGTCGAGATCGCCACCAAGCTCGGCAGAAGCCGGGATGCAGAAGGATTGAAACGAATCATCGCAACCAAGGACGCCGGCTTGATAGCCAGCTACGCGGACGGATTCGCCTTTTCGCCGGAGCACGTCGCGGCCGTCAATGCGAGCAAGCCGGACACGCTCCCCGCGGACATCGAATCCGTCATCGTGAAGCACTATGACGCGTTCACCCTGGGAGTCCTGAGATTCAGATTCTTGTCGAACACCAAGTATTCAACGCGTGCACTCTTCGATCGTCTGTATGCGGACTGTAAGAATCGCGAATACTTCGATGAGATACTGTCGACCGATCAGCCCGATATCGAGGAACCTCTGCTTCAGCTGCTCTCGCCACGGCCTCACGAAAGCCCGGCCGCCGCAGCGCAGCGCGCCCGCGAGCTCCTCTCAGGCCATCACCGGCTCCTGGGTTTCTTTCTCGGACGTCACTACAGTGCAGCGGCGCCAACTTTGATCTCGGCGATCATCGACACTCCTCCGAGCGACCCGGCGGCGTTGAATATCGAATTCGAGCTGTTTCGTATGCAGGATCGAACAGCAAGCACCGCTGTGCTGGCGCGCGTGAAGAAGCTGGGAACATACGAACCCGGGCCCGATGTCCAGGCGGAACTTGACCGGATTCTGCAGAGCCTTGCCGGGCTGCCGGTTTCCGCTTTGCCCGAATACCGTGAGCTGCAGGACGCCGTCCCACCGCATGTGACGTTCGGTGAGAGGCAACTGCTGCTCGGCCTGATGACAAGGTGGGGCAAGCGCGAACTGCCGTACCGTTCGGAAGCCCTCTCCTTGACCCAAGAGCAATGCGAGGCCACGCGGCTGCAGGGCCTGGATGGCCGCGATCGGGAAGAGACTGCCTGCTTTGGGCTCGTGAATGCCCGTTTCGATGTGTTGAATGCCTGTCTTCGCTATCCGATCGACTTCAACCAGCGGTGCCCAGGGCGGACTGGGCGTCCCGAGTTCGGCCGGCTTCCGCTCGAGTTGGCCCTCGATGGTCCGTATGAGATGGCGATCGAGGACTTGATCTCCCACGGGGTGAACCCTAGAGCGCCGGGCAACTATCGCTCTTTCTGGGTCGCCTGTCTGCAACACCACAACGATCCGGATACCTGCAAACGCATTCTTCGCTTTCTTGTGGCGCATGGGATGGATCCGAACCATCCGTCGCTCATTTGGGACGTCAGAGACCCCTCTCAGGAGGACGCCCTCGTGATGCTGCTCGAAGCGGGTGCCGACATCAACGCCCCTTCCGATTCGCCAGCGCTATATGGCGACTGCACCTCATTGGACATCGCCTATCGGGACCACGAACGCGGGCGCATGGAGATGCTCGAACGGCATGGCGGCCGCCAGACGGAAAAGTGCCTGTTGGATCACAAACTCTCGGAAGCTCTGGCGACGCCTCGGGCACTCTTATTTTACGGAGCCTGCGCCATACTTCACTGCAGCTTTCACTAGTTGTGATGGCACCGACGGCACGACTCGGTTGGGGGCGAACGTCTGCGGTGATGTATCTGCTGCTGGGTCTTTCCGCGGCAGCGATATGGTGCAAATTGCTCTTCGTCGGCAACCCGGCCGGGATCTCATGGGCCAGCATCGTTCGGTTCGTTGCGTTGGATGGATCCGGGCTGGTCTCCTACCGCTGGTTCTTCCTGCTGCCATTCGCTTGCTTTGCTCTTAGCGTAGGGTACTTTTCAAAATTTTCGACGAGTCGAAACGGATCCGGACTGCTGTTCGGCATCGGGATACTCGTGGCGATACTTGGCTGGGTGGAGACGCCTTTCGAGTTCGGCCTCGGCGCTTCGTTGCCGCTATTCTTCGCTTGGAGGACTTGGCGTCAGCGGCAAAGGGAGTGATATGCCTTCGACGTCCGGTAGCCGGCGCTGGCTCGGCTATGCGCTCGTCACGACCTTCTCCTGGGGCCTGTGGGGCGCCTTCAGCGACCTGCCGGCAAGGCACGGCTTTCCCGATACCCTGACCTATGTCGTGTGGTCAGCCACGATGCTGCTGCCCGCCGGCTTCGTCCTTTATCGGGAAGGGTGGAAGGTGCGCTTTGACCCGCGCTCGATCGCACTGGGCCTTGCGATCGGGCTCTCTGGCGCAGGTGGTGTGATCCTCCTCTTCCCGGCGCTGTCACTCGGCCCGTCCTACCTCATCTTTCCGATCATTTCGCTTGCACCTGCGATCACGATCACCTTTTCCGGGGCGTTCCTGCGGGAGCGCACGGGGCGCAGCGGAGTAGTGGGTATCGCCCTCGCGCTGATTTCTCTCCCGCTTATCAACGACTGGAAAGGCGGGGCGACCGACCTGCACCTTGGCCTGTGGTTCGTTCTTTCCCTCGCCATCACGGTCTTGTGGGGCTTGCAGAACTTCTTCATCAAGATCGGCCACTCGTCGATGGATACCGGCGCGATCTTCTTTTATATGACCCTCGGCGGCCTGCTGCTCGATCCTGTTGCTCTCGCCCTCACGCAGTGGAACGTTCCGATCAACCTGGGTCCTGACGGGCCGCTGCTGTCCGCGGCGGTGCAACTTCTGAATGCGGTGGGATCTCTGACGATCGTTTACGCGCTGCGGGAGGGCAAGGCGATTGTCGTCACACCCCTGACCAATGCAGCGTCCCCCCTGATCACCTCATTTATCGGGATGGCGATCGCCGGCGAGGTGCCGGCTTTCCTCAAGCTTGCAGGTATCGCGCTGGCGGTTGTCGCATCGGCGCTGCTCGCGCTGCAGACGGAGGAGGGGCATCCATGATGAGTTGCGAGGCGGCCCGAGATTAGGCCAACAGGCTTCACGATCCTTGTGACCACGTAGCGGATCAGGGGATCTTCACCTGCAGCTCGCGACGCGGGTAGTCGATGACCAGCGCATCGAGAAGCCCGAGGATGTCCATGCCGATCATCACCGCTGGTTTCGACGTCATGTTCCAGTGTTGGAAGATGTAGACGTCGGCCACGGTGATCTGCGTCAGGCCCACTCTTACTTCACCGAGCGTGAGCGGCGGCGTCGAGACCAGATCGCCGCGCTTGATGTCGAGCGTGACGCCGATGATCTCGGATGCATCGCGATCTTCCTGACGGCTGCGGCGCCGCAGCGCCTCGCCGAGCGCGGCGTTGGCGATCGAACCTTGAGCGCCCGTGTCGATGATCGCCTGAACCGGGATCGAGCCGAAGCGCGCGTCGCTCACGATAATGAGGCCGCCTACGAGCTGCACAGGGACGGTCACGAAGCCGCGCGGCGGGCGTTGGCCGCGTGAGCGCGAGATCGTAATGCGGTCGTGCTGGAAGTCGATGAAGATCCTCTTGTCGAGCAACCCGTCGGTGCCGAGCACACCCTCGGCGCCGCCGAAGGCGTCCGCGATGATCGGAAGCCGTGCCGGACGCAGCTCGAGATCACCGACGACGAAGCTGTCGACCGTTGCGGCAGACACCTCGAGCTCTCCGGTGACGCCCAGAAGCATGACGGTTGCCGCGTTGGACGGCTCGATTCCGAGCGAAGCGACGATGGAGGGGCCGATCGCGGAGCGGCTGGCGCCCGTGTCGAGCACGAGGCGAAACGGCCCTTTTTCGTTGATCAGCACCGGAGCCCAGATGCGGCCGATCCGATCCCGCCGCGTTGGTGCAACGTAGCGCGGCTCGGCAGACTCGACGACTACTTGCTCCGGCGCTTGGCCTGTGGCTTCGGGGGCGCGCGCCGCTTCATCCGCACGGGCCGTGGCCACTGACGTGACCAAGGCGGTGAGGGCCGCGGCAAGCTGCCAGCCGTTCACGTGTTCGGGTCGGCTCATTTTCCTCCGCCCGCTGTTGCATCACTATACGCCGCGCGGCAACAGTCAACGCAAACTCAAGGTTTCCTGCCTCCACTGCGGGTCGGCCCACACGCCGAAGGCGGCCAGTTGGCGAGGCTCGGTGGCCGATTTCTCGGCGATCAGCGTGTCAGTACGCACCACCTCGAAGTGACGCGTGAAGCGGCCATTGCACTTGGACTCTCGTACGATCAGCAGCTTGCCGCGAGAAGCCGGCGCCCATCCGGCCCACTCGACGTAGCCCAAACCCGGGCCGTTGGCGTCCGGGGCGACCACGTCGACTTTCCAGCCGTCAGGCTCCTGGTGCCACACCCAGAGCTCGCTCCATCCGTCCAGTGGTTGCACGGTGAGCGCGAACGCGCGACCTTCAGGCATCGCCCTGGCGGAGGCCGGCCAGACCGTGCCGTACGTGCAACGCTGGCCGAGCGTCGGCGTGTTCTTCGCCCAGCTGTCGAACAGGCGCACGCAGGTTTGCCCGGGTTCGCTCGGCTGCAGCTGGATCTGCAGCCTGCCCGGCGCCGCAACGGCAGCTTCTGCGGCCCAGCGCACCGCCCCGACGCGGATCGCCGCATCCGTATAGTCGCCAGCGCCATCGTCCCCGATGCCGGACTTATCGACCGCGGCGAGCTCGTCCACGGCGCGCTGGGCGGCCGCCTGCGGCGCCTCCTGGAAGCGCGACTTGTCGAAGGCGATTGCGGCCCACACGGCCGCGCGGCGCAGATGCAGGCGGTTGCGCAGGCGCTCCTCGAGTTGCGCTGTGGTGGCCGCATCGATCTTGTCCAGCAAGTCGGCGCGCTGCTGGTCTGCCGCCTTGCGCTCGCGCGGCGGCAGGGCCGGGTCGCTGCATTCGGGCCGGGTCAGCGCCAGCGTTGCGCGCGCGCGCTGCTCGGGAGTCGCCTTCGCGCTGCCGGAGTCCATCGCGAGAACGCGGCGAAATGCGTCGCCGTCGTAGCACAGCTGCACCGCGTCGCCGGCAGCCGAATCACCCTTGCCTGGATAGCTGACGAACTTCACTCCGTACTCGGCAGCGACGTCCATGTGCGCCGAGATCGCTTCCACCTTATCGGTCTTGTCCACCTTGCCCTGGCGCGCAGCGGCGCCGCGCGCCAGGCGCTCGGCCATCTCGCCCAGTGCGTCGAAAGGCTCGGCCGCGATGCTCGCCGCGGGCGCAGCCTTCAGGTAGGCGGCGGCGTAGGCGATCCCGAGGGACTCTGCACCCGGCTTGTCTCGCAGGAAGCGCATCACTGCAAGCAGCTGCGGGGCTTCGGCTTCGCTCGTGTCAAGGAGCCGCGCCTCGTTTTCGCGGATATAACCGGCGCGTTCCAGCCTGTGGTCATAAACCTGCAGCTGGCCGAGATGGTGTCCGCGCACCTCGATCAGCTCGCCCTGCCACAACTGCGCGTGGGCGGAGGAGGTCGCGGCTGGAGCCGCGCGCAGCGCGACGTGGTCCTGTGCGACGACAGCGAGAACCGCAGTTGCGGCGGCGACGATTGTGCTGACCATCAGTGTTCCTCCAGGTGAGCGGCAACAGTATTGGGGGCTTGCGGTTCATCGCCGATCAGGCCCGAAGCGATGAAGCGCCCGTCGACTCCGGCCGGCGCGATGATCACGCGCACCTTGTCGGACAGCTTGTCCGCGACCGTCTTCTGGATCAGCAGCGGGTGGCGGCCGAGCAGCTCGCCTTCTCGCGCCATCTGCTCTGCGTTGGCTTTGCCCAGTTTGTCGACCCGGTAGACCTCGGCGTCGGCCAGTTTCACGCGGGAGTCGGCTTCGCCCTCGGCCTCGATCCGGCGCGCCTGGGCGCTTGCCTCGGCCAGCTTGATGCGAGCGGCTTTCTCGGCCTCCGCTTCGAGCCGGCGCTGCTGGATCTGCTTCTGCTTGAAAGGGAGCACGTGCTTCATCGCCTCTTCCTGTGCCTTGGCGGCGATGATCTGCTCGCGCGCCGCCGCGCTGGCCGCGGTTTCGCGGCGCACCTTCTCGGCCTGAGCCTCGAGCGCGGTCTGCTGGACCTGCTTTTGCTTCAGCTCCAGCGTGTAGCGCATCTTCTCCGCAGACAGCTCCTCGGTCAGCAGCTGTTCCATCCCGTGCCGATAATCCGGCGGCAGGTCGACATTGCCGATCTGCACCGCCTTCAGCACGATGCCGTCGGCCGCGAGCTTCGGGCGAAGCTCGCCTTCAATGCTCTGCTGGATCTCCTCTCGCTTGGTGGAGAAGATCTCGCGAACCGTGTAGCGGGAGAAGGTCGGGTAGGTGATTCCGTGCACCTCCGGCGCCACGACATCGTCACTCAAATCCGCCGGCAGGCTGCCGGCAATCCGCGCGACCTGACCCGGATCGACCGAATAGCGCACCGCGACGTCCACGCCCAGTGAAAGGCCTTCGACGGACTGGTAGGGCGACGGTCCGGCGGCGAGGCGTCCTTCCACCGGACGCAACACCTGGTCACGCAGCGAAAGGCGCCGGACGCTGTGCAGCAGCGGCAGCCTCAGCACCGATCCCTGGCCGACCAGGGTCGGGTTGCCGGTGAGCGCGTTGATGCGGACTGCGATCTCACCCGGCGCGACCGTCACCAGAGGCGGGTATCGAACGATTGCCCACGCCGCTAGCGCGAGCGATCCCAGAACGAGCAGCGGCCGCCGGGCCTGGGCCAGGCCGGCGGCGGCGCCGTGCGCCGCCGTCGCGCTGAGCGCCATGGGCCTGGAAAACATTGCACGGATTCTTTCGAGGAGGGAACTCATGGATTGAAAAGGGTGAGGTGGGAGAGTGGGAGAGTGAAAGACCGGCTCCCATTGTTCTCACGGCCGGCGGAGCAGAAAAGAGGCGCAGCGGGTGGCTTCTCTCCCGGGTCGGAAGAAATCTTCCGGGCGCCGGGTGGGCCGCACGCGGGATAATCGTGCGCATGCCAGGTGCGCTCATACCTAGTGTTGCCATCATCGAGGACGACGTTCCCACGAGCAATCAGCTCAAGGAATGGATCGAGGCGGCTCGGCCCGGCATCCGGGTGCAGCAGTGGTTCGGCCGCGACGACGCCGAGCTCGCCGTCGCGCGCGAGCGCTACGATGCGGTGGTTCTGGATATCGAAATGGGCGGCGAACGCAACGCGGGCGTGGCCATCATCAACGCCATTAACAAGCGAGGCGGCATGCCGGTGCTGGTCGTGTCCGCGATGCCGGCCGCCATCTACCGCAGCATCATGAAGGCGCTCGATGCCTGGGACTATTTGCAGAAGACGACCTTCGAGCGAGCCGATTTCGTCGAGACTTTTCTCGAGCTCCTGCGCAAGGGCGCGGTGCAGCCGGGCGCATCGCGCCATGCCAGCGAACTCTCGCTCGACCCGCTGCGGCAAGGGGCGCCGCTGTGGCGTGGCCAGCGCGTCAATCTTCCGCTGACGGCGCAACGGATCCTGGCGGCGCTCGACGCCAGGCGCGGCGAGGTGGTGAGCTACGAGGAGCTGTTCCGCGTCATCAAGAGCGGACGCAATCGCGACAACGTTCGCAAGCACGTCGGTGCCATACGCGAGGCGTTCCGCGAGATCGATCCGAACTTCGACGGCATCGAGAACGTGCCGATGCGCGGCTTTCGCTGGGTCGATCACCGTCCATGAGGCGCTGGCCCCTGGCCCGGCCGGTGCCCTTCCGGCTGCGCGTGTTGTTTCGCGGAGGATTCCTGCTGCTGGTGGCCGCCACGCTCGGGCTGGCGCTTTCGGTTCTTCAGGACGAAAAGGAACGAGGCGGCCGCCTGTACGCCGATGGCCTGAAGAAAACCGAATCGCAGATCGCTGCGCGCCTGCGCCATCCGGCAGGGCAGCTCGCGCTGCTGAACCCGACCGTCGCGACGCGGCGCGTGCAATCGGTGCATCCGCTGCTGCTTCCGTTCGCGGCGCTGGACTTCGACGACCGGAACAAGGCCAGGCAGGCGGTGGAAATGGCCGGCTGCGGGTTGCAGTATCCCGATGGCGCAACGCTGTGCGCCGCCGTAGGCGCGAATCCGTATGCGGGCGGCTTCGTGTATCTGGTCGCGAGCCTTTCCGCCGGCGAGCTTACCGAGCACGAGAGCGGCGATCTGGAGCTGGTCGACGTTCACCGCGTACTCGTGGACGTGGAGTACCGCGGCTCGCACAGCCGCTGGATTGCGCCGTATGAGCGCAGCCGCGATGGGCGTGGCCGGCTCACCGGGTACGCCGGCGACGCGCCGCTTACGAAGGGCGTGCGGCCGGTGCGCGATTTCCGCGGCTGGCTCTGGCAGGAGGGCCGGTGCATCGATGCGGGCGAAGAGGCCCCAGGCTGCGCGCGCCGCACGTTCATCTCGATCCGCCTGCCGGTGACGGTGTTTCAGGACGCGCTTGCGAGGCGCGACCCGCGATGGCCTCCGCCCGACCTGGATCGGATGGCAATCCGACTACGCCTGCTGGCGCCCGGCAGCGCCGAACCGGTGTTCGACAGCGATGCACCCGGCGCAACGATGCCGTTCTCTCTCGCCGAGCTGGGCGACCTGCTGCGGCCGGGCGAGCGCCTGACCGTGCGTCGCGCCGGCGCCGCGGCGCCGCTGTTTACGCTCGAGGGTTCCGATCCGGGTGAGGAGCGGGTCGCACCCTGGGTGGCCTGGCTGATTCACCAGCTGCCGGCCAAGGAATTGCAGGCACCTCTGCGTGAGCGCGCGTTGGTCGATACCTCGCTGGGGCGCTTCGAGCTCGAGCTCTCCGGCGACTTGCGCTCGGTGAACAGGAGCCTGGCCGCGGTGGCGAGCCGGCTCGCCTGGACGGTCGGCACGATGCTGCTCGCGATCGGGGCGGTCTGGGGCGCACTGGAACTTCTGGTGATCCGGCGCATTACGCTGCTTACGGCCCGCGCTGCGGCGGTTTCCACCGGCATGCGCGATGCTACGCAAACCGCCCGCCTTTCGGACCCGAATCTGTCGGACCTGGATCTGTCGGACCTTGGCGGCAACGACGAGCTCGGCGTGCTGGCCCAGGGTCTGAAGGACCTGCTGCACAGAGTGAACGACGACATGCGGCGCGAGCAGATCCGCGCGGCGCAGGAAAGGGACATGTGGCATGCAGTCGGGCACGAGATCATGGCTCCGTTGCAGTCGCTGATGGCGCTGCACGGGGGGGAGGGCGACACGAGCGCGCGCTACATCGCTCGGATGCAGCAGGCAGTGCGCGTGCTGTACGGCCAGGCATCGCCCGGCGAGGCGTTCGAGGCTACCCGGCTGGCGCTGCAGCCCATGGACCTCGACGCTTTCCTCGGTCACGTCGCCGAGAACGCCCGCTATATCGGAATCGAGGCAGTACAGTATTCCCGCCATGGACGGCCGCTGCTGGTGCGAGCCGACGAGCATTGCCTCGAAGACGTCGTCACCCACGTGCTTCGCAACGCACAGCGGCACCGCACCCCGGGAACGCCGATTCGCCTGCGCGTCGAGACCGATGCGCAGGCGGTGCGGGTCACGCTGCACAACGAGGGCGCCCCGATCGCCGACGGCATGCTGGAAAGGATCTTCGAATACGGCGTGTCCGAAACCGCCGGGAGCGCGGGCCAGGGCAACGGCGCCACCGCTCCATCGACAACGGGGCAGCGGGGCCAGGGGCTGTTCGTGGCACGCACGTACATGGCGAAGATGGGAGGAACCATCACCGCCCGCAATTGCACCGACGGAGTGGAGTTCACGCTGTCGTTGCCGCGACACGCGGCTTGAGGTCTACCTCGCTCGAGCCGTTTGAAGTCGGGTCGTTGTGCGACGGTAGCTCGCGCGAATACAGCGCGGGCACCGCTGCGGTTTGCAGCGGTGCCCGGCCGCACTTGCGCTTGTCAGCGATTGGTCAGGCTTCGTACTTGAACGAGAGCTGGACGCGGGTCCGATAGGCGACCACCTTGCCACTTTCGATCTTCAGATCCATCTGGGTGACCTCGGCGATCCTCAAGTCGCGCAGACTTCGTGACGCCGTTTCCACTGCACTCTTGGCCGCGTCTTCCCACGAAGTCGGGCTCGATCCGATTACATCGATCACGCGATAGACACCCTCGCTGTTCTTCCTGGTCGCCATGACGTTCTCCCTTTGGTGGTGCCTGCCTATGCTACGCGCGGCTTTCGCGCGAAGCCAAATCATATATTCGCGTGCGCAGCTCCGTGCTCACGGAATCAGTCCTACAGACAATGCGAGCGGCAACGTGATCCAGAACAGGATCGTGCTCCACCCCACCAGGAGCGCCGCCGCATCGTGGTCGAGCCGAAAGCGATCCGCCAGCAGAAGGGTTGTCACCATTGCCGGAGTAGTGCCTTCGACGACCGCGGCATATTGGGCTTCGGCCATCGGGTGGAACAGCAGTCGCGCAGCCAGCCATGCCAGAACCGGCGCGATCAGCAGCTTTACCCCGGCGGTGGCGAGAACCTCCCGCTTCGGCCGCAGCGCACCCCAGGGAATCGTCAGGCCGAACACGAACAGGATCACGGGGATCGTCGCCTGACCGATGAAGCGGGTGGCGTTGACGAGCGGCGCGTACGCCAGGCCGAGCTGCTGGACCGCCACGCCCGCAACGAACGCCCAGATCGGCGGCATGGCGAGAATCACACGCAGCACCGAAGGCTGGTCCGGCTCGTTGCGGTGGGAACCGAGGCGCGTGCACACCCATACGCCGAGACTCCACACCAAGGGGATCGTCATCAGCATGTCGTTGAAAATCGCGTAGCGCATCGACGCCGGGCCGTAGAAAAACGCCAGCACGGGGGCACCGATGTTGAAGGTGTTGCCGAACATGCCGCCAACCACGAGCACTGCGCGGGTGGTGTCCTTCAGGCCGCGACCGAGGGGCGACCAGTACAGCAGCCAGTACAGCACCGCGCCGGAGCACAGCGAAGCCATTCCCACCAGCAAAGGCACCGACAGCAGGTCGACCGTGATCGGGGTGGTCGCTGCCACCGCGAACATGATCGAGGGATAGAACAGGTACATCACGAGACGATTGAGCTGGGTCCTCGTGTGCGCAACCGGCACGTCGCGGAATACAAGGGGCCACACGCCCCCGGCCGCCACGAGCAGCGACAGCGGCAGCATGACCTCGATCATCAGGTGAAAGAGCTGCACGAAGTAGCGCATGGTGGATTCGCGATCGCACGATGTTGCGGTACGAACGCATGTTCGATTCCCTTCCTAGTCTGCTTCCGCGGTTCGCGCCATCAACCATTGGACGATTGCGGGCCCGAGTATGTTCTGGGCTTTCCCGCCTACGAAGGTGCCGATGTGCCCGCCCGGCACGCCCAGCTCGGAGTAGTCCTTCGACCCGAAAAACGCTCCCATTCCCTGCGAACAAGCATTGGGGATCACGACATCGCCTTGAGCGAAGATGTTGAGTACCGGCATCGTGATGCGACCGAGATCGACCCGGCGCCCGCCCAACTCGAGCTGATTCTTGATCAGTTTGTTGCCCTGATACAGGTCCTTGAACCACTGGCGAACGACCTCGCCGGGATTGCTGGGACGGTCGGCAAGCCAGCGCTCCATGCGCAAGAAGTTCAACAGCTTTTTCTCGTCGTCCAGGATGTCGACCAGATCGATCGTGTATTTCGTCAGATTGCCGATCGGGTTCATCATCAGGAAGGCGAATCCCACCATCGATCCGGGCGAGTTGCCCATCGTGTCGATCAGCAGATCGATGTCCTGCGGCGAGAGGGAGCGTGCCCACAGGTTCATGTAGCCGGATCCCCGCTCCACTTTTCCGGCATCTCCGTGGAAATCGAGCGGAGTAACCATCAGGACGAGATTTCGAACCTTTTCG
>Ga0187846_10001657_pt1 | contig 12507 bp, 8 predicted proteins | sample TC_taG_FD_161473 | JGI IMG/M metagenome (GOLD analysis project Ga0187846, IMG submission 161473) | Biofilm microbial communities from the roof of an iron ore cave, State of Minas Gerais, Brazil - TC_06 Biofilm (v2) | ecosystem: Environmental > Terrestrial > Deep subsurface > Cave > Wall biofilm ...
ATCAAGGTCAAAGGGCGTGAAGGCGCCCTCGTGCATGCCCAACTCCTGGCCGTTGAGCCACACCCGCGCACGGTAATCCACTGCGCCAAAGCGCAGCCGCAATCCGCGGCCAATCACCTGGGCCGGCAGCGAGAACTCTTTGAAATACCAGCCGATACCGCCACCCTCATCGACGTACTGCTGCCATATTGATGGAACTCTGACGGCAATAGCTCGCTGCTCTGCACTTGGGGGCTCGGTTTCGAACCATCGACGATCAAGACCGCGGTTGGCAGGGTCCATTCGCAATTGCCAGGGGCCGGAAAGGTCAAGCACCTGCCGCTCGCCTTGGGCGCGAAACACGGGTTCATCGGATGTCAGGGCAGCGGCCACATCTCGCATCGCCAGCGGGTAGATCCCTGCCCGCTTTATGAAGTCACGGCGCTCCATTAGAATCGGTCAGACCTTCTTCTTTATTTGAAACACGTCAAACCCGCATCCGCGACCAAGGCAGTTCCGGTTATGATGGAAGACTCGTCAGAGGCAAGGAAAAGGATGGCCCTCGCGATTTCATCCACCTCGGCGATGCGGCGGAGCACGTGAAGAGCGTTCACCTTGTCCCAAGTCAGAGTCGGGTCGACACCGGAGTCGATCCAGTGCTGGACAAGCGGTGTTCGCGTATATGTCGGACAGATGCAATTAATGCGAATGTTATCACTGCCGTAATCGGTGGCAATGCTCCGCACCATCCCAATGATTGCCGCCTTGGTCGCGCAATAGGTGGTAAGTGCTGGTTCGGCGACTAAACCGTTGGCGGAAGACGTGAGCACGATGCTGCCTTTGCCCTGTTTGCGCATTTCGGGAATGACATACTTGCAGCACAGAAACATGCTCTTCAGGTTGACGGCCATGACTTGGTCCCATTCCTCTTCGGAAATATCCGCCACTCGATTGCCGACGACTATGCCCACATTGCTGAAGAGCACGTCAACGCCGCCGTAAGTATTCACCGCTGCATCCACCAGCGCCCGCACCTGGTCAGACCGGCTGACGTCCGTCTGGAGGAAGATAGCCTCTTTGCCCTCGTTCCAGATCTTCTCCATCGTCTCGTTTCCGCCCTCACTGTTAATGTCTCCGCCCACGATTCGGGCGCCTTCCTGGGCGAAGAGGATCGCAGTGCCTTTTCCGATCCCGGAGGCGACGCCGGTCACGATAGCGACTTTGTCTTTCAACCGCATATAACCCCTCCAGGGAATCGTTCGAGAACTTCAGGATCATAAAGGGGAATCGTGATGTCCGCTTCGCGTCGCACCCGCTCGTAGGTACGGCGCGCCTCCTCCAGGCTCTCGTTGACTCCCAGTGGGTGATTCTTTTCGATGTTTCCGTACTTGAAGAAACAGTCGGACACAATCACATTGCCTTTGTGGGTAGGAATCGCGATGGCCATCGAAGAGCGGTGATGGACGCCAGCCCAGATCATCCTAATTCCTGGCAGAGCCTCCTCCCCGTCTTCTACCAGGTGAACGCGATCGAGGACCTCGGTCGTAAGGTACACCACCTGGTCATCCGGAATCATGAGCTTGCGAGGAAAATCAGAAGCTGGAGGCGGCGGAGCAAAGAAATCCTCAATCCAGCCCCGCCGGGAGATGAAGATTTTCTTCGCGTCGGCAAACTTTGAAATGTTAGCGTCGGCGTAGGCCTGAAGCGGCGTCACGAAGATATACTGCACATCGGATGGTTGGATTCCAATCGAGGCGAGTGCCGCCAGCGGGCGTTCGCTTTCGGCTCGTCGCATCTCTGTGCGCTTATCTCCGTAACCGGCGAGCCAGAACGCGTTCAGCGCCGTCAAATCGTCCGGCGGACCCGTGTTGATGATTGCGGTGATCCCTTCGCCTTGAATCACGACCATGTAGAAGTAAAGAGTTTCCCATCCAAACCAGTGGCTCATCCAGTAGACTTCAGGTCCGGGGACATCGGCCTCACCCATTTTCAAAACTTGTAGCCTATATTTTGGCATCAGCTCCTCTATAAAAGAGCCGCTTTGCATTTAATCCTTTTTGCGGCGCTCGAGATCAGCGCCGATTACCTGCGCATACTTGTTGCGGACGGTCCGCACTGGGCTGAAGCGCTCACTTCCGTACTCCGGAACCAACTCCACTGCCTGGGCGTCGTGCGCCTTATCCACAACGAGCTCAAACTCAAGCGTATGGCCCTTCTTGGCCGTTGGTGTGAGGTCAACGGTAACGAGCAACAAATCCTGAAAATGCACCGGGTACCCTCCAACCCAGCGCATGATGCCATCCTGACCCAAGACGAATTCGCCCACTCGCGTGCGGCTTCCGTCGATCGAGGAAACGTCGACAAGCCACACGTGATCAATATCTCCGAGGGTTTGAATTTCGGTGAATGCCGGTTGGGTCTTGCTGAATTCCGCTGTCCCGACGTTGCGAATCGATACGGATTGGATCGCTTCATAGCTCTTGGCCGCCTCATATCCGCGGTAGGGGTAAAGCTCGATGGACAGCACCGGCATATCCTCGGCGCCCGGCGCATACTCGTCGCTCGCGATATCCAGCATTCGGGCCATGCCGTACTTCTGACGATCATTCTCCAATAACTCAGCAAGCCTATCGACGGTAGGCTTCAGCGAATATTGCCTGCCCTCCGTATCTAGAGCCGTGGCTTCTCGTTTGCGCCCCAAGACATCCGCGATCTGGTCGACATACTCGAAACGAGACATGTGGCCGTCCTGATCAAAGAGCGGTTCAAACCAACCGGAGTGTCTCGGGTCGCGGCCAGTCACGTAGTCGTTATAGGCGGGGATCAGGATGAACCTTGGCGGGTCAGAATTAGCTCCCGCCGGAGCCTTTCCCGTGCGCTTGTCAAAGAGGCCCTCCAGTTGGTGCTTGCCTTCTCCCGCGGTGCCCGACAACGCTGCTGCCCATTGATCGTTGAATTTTGCATTGACGTCCACCCAGTAGGGCCACACCCAATCGGTCCAGTTCGAGGGATAGTAGGCGAGGTCATGAACCGTGTCGCAGACGAAATGGACGTAAAAGCGCGCGTCGGCCGTGATCCTCTCGTACCACTCGGGCTTTTCTTTTCCTATCAGATCCGCCTCGATCACCAGCATGGGCTTGTCGTTCCAACGGTAGTAGTGGCGCTTCTGCGCGTAGTGGTCCCAGATATAGTCGAGCACCTGCCGGACCTGTTGCCAGCTCTGATAGGGCGCTCCGCGCGGCTTCCAGCGCGTCCAACGTGGCCCATACCACTCCGGTCCATAGCGATCGGTACTCCAAAGCTCCAGCCAGTACATCCATTGCAACTGTTTCTCGTCAGGCGGTTGGTTTTCCAGGGCGTCGGCAAAATAGTGGATGGAGTATGACCACGGGTCGGTGTGGCAGTCGAGGCTATCGACCACAATCACGTCGGCCGTCGCGCGCCGCATGGTGCGAAGCACCTTGGCGAAACGATCGGGTTGTTCGATGGAGTAGATGCTCCCGCCCTGTTGCTTGAGGATGTGAAGTCCGGGGTTATGATGCCAGTCCGGGTGCTGGTTCATCCATTTCAGGTAGTCAGACGTTTCGTTCACGCCGTAATTGTTGATAGGCTCATACCAAATGCCGAGGGTTCCTGGGTAGGCGTGGTCCTGGGCGGAGGCGGCGCTGGCAGCAATCCAGATCAGCGCAACCAGTGGCCCGACGAGCTTAATCCTGTTGCTCAGCATGGATACTTCTCTTCCACCCAGCCCTGTCATTCTGAGGAGCGAAGCGACGAAGAATCTGCTTTTGTAAATGAATGAAAAGCAGCTGCTTCGCTGCGCTCACCATGACAGGTAACCGGGAATTTGATCCTTACGGGTGAGCCGAAGGCTCATGCCGCACTCAGGATGACATGCTCGAGGGCTTTTTCCTCAGCCGCGAACCGTCGGTTCAAGCCTTTGGCCTCACGCAGGATTTGCAAAAACTAAGGTGCTCAGACTCCCAAACCGAGGACGAACATCCCCACAATCAATACGGCAATTCCAACGTAAAGCAAGTGACGCGGGCGACCGCGTATCCCATGCCATTCGCGAGTAAGGAGTCCGCAGATAAAGGTCGTAGCAATGAGGATGGCGTTCCAGAGGGACCACCCGAGTGACGGCCCCAGTCGCCCGAGATCGTTCGCACCCCACCCGTATATGATCACTGACCCTGTCCACAGGACACCCATAATCAACGCGTCCACCCAATCCACAGGTGTCGACCGGACCACAAGCCGGTCCCAGGATTTGTTTTTGCGCAACAGAAAGGAACAGTACCCGACGTTTAGCAATCCTCCAGCGGGAATCAACACAAGCCACATGGCATTGACCGCGTTGTCCTTCGTTGCCCCGAGGTTCTCTGCCGCCTTCATAATGTCGGAGCCGAAGGCGTACCCGAAGTTCAGTGCAGCCGACAGGACTCCTGAGAGTATGCAGATCGTCAGGGCGGTAGCGAAGGACCGCCTGGGACCGATCATTCCTGTCGCAGGCTTGTTGCCCACAGCCTTATCGCGCCGGTCGCCCGCGATGGCGCAGACGACGACACCCGCCGCGGTCACCACGTTGCCCGCGATCACCATCAGGCCGTTGCGTCGAAAAATCATGTCAGGAGTAAGTATGACCAGGGGAATGAAAGCTCCGAGTGCCGTGTAGAGCGCGGTCATCATCGAAAATCCCAAGGCCATACCCAGCGCGTCCACGCCCAGACCAAAAAATATCGAACCTGCCCCCCATCCAAGCCCGAATAAGGCCGCCAGCACAATCGGTCGAAAAGGTGCCACTGAATAAACCCTCGCCAGACCCGGAACGGTAAACAGCGCCACCGCCAAAGGCAGGGCAAAAAACGCGATGATCGAATACCAGAACCACAAATGCTCCCACTTCCAGGCGCGGGTGTATTTCATGGGCAACACGAAGGCGCCCTGTGTAACACCGGCCACAAGAATCCAGGCCAAACCGATCAGGTAGGCTCTGCTCATCTTCCGTGAACACGGCTAAACCAGTCCAGCTAAACAGAGCGACATAAATGATGACGGACGCGCCCGTAGCGCCGGGCTTTAGAGACTGTGTGAAAACTGCGGAAGGGCACCCTTCAGGCGTGCCGTGGAGCTGCCATCAATAAGACCGGCTTTAGCCGCTGAAGCCCTAACCCTCAGGGCCTAAAGGCCTGTCCTATTGTCGTCCTGCTTCGGCACGGATAAATCCGTGCCCTTCCGCAGCACCGCAAACTCGAAACTCAGGGTTTTCACACAGTCTCTTTAGCCTGGCACGCGTCGCCCTTAAGGGCGGCGCCACAATTTAAGTTAATCTGTGTAGGCAACAGTCTGCTCCCGAGCCAGGTGCTACAGCAGCGGGTCCGTGAGATCAGAGAGCAGATGGTCTCGATCCTCGGCTTCGGATGTTGCCTTGAGTTCGTTCTGCCTTGCCAGGATCGTTTGGGCCTTCTCCGGCTGACCAATCTTTCTATACAGTTGTACAAGCTCCGAATATGCGTCCAGCATGCCCGGTTGCAGTGCCAGTACCGTCTCCAGATCAGCGATAGCTTCCGGCTGGCGACCTTCACGGTCAAGAACGCGCGCGCGCCAATAGTAGGCTTCCACCGCCCGAGGATCGAGCGAAAGTGCCTGGTCAAGTTCCTTCTTGCTGCCTGCGACGTTACCTTCTTTGAAGAGTGCCACGCCCAGCTCTCGATGGTAAAGCGCACTATCCGGTCTCAATGCGACGGCTTGCCCGATCGCCTTCTCGGCTGACGCCAACTCTCCCTGCTCTAAGCTGGCCATGCCCAAAAGAAGGAACGCCGTGTCGTACCTTGGCGCCAAGCGAATGGCCTCCTGGCACGATGCTGTGGTCGCAGGATACTGTCGCAGGAAGAAATAGCTCGCAGCCTGCCGGAAACGGATAATAGGGTTACCCGGATCCAGTGTCTCAGCTTGCTTCAAGACCGTGAGCGCCTCGTTGTGCTGTCCCCCCAATTGAGAGGCCCATGCCTGGGCAATCAAATACCTCACATTCCGGGGATCGGCCGAAACGGCTAGCGCGAATTGCGTCCCAGCTTGTTTGTGCTGGCCCTCCAGGGCCAAGGCAATCCCTTTCACGTACGGTACCTCTCCAGGGGTGCCGTAGTCGTCAGAGACCCCGTCCAACACCGCCAGCGCCTCCACAGGCTCTTTTGCCTGCAAACTGACCTTGGCTAAAAGCAGTTTGACGTCCTTATCTTCCGGCAGGGACTCGTTCGCGTTCTCCAATAGGTAGCGGGCTTTCTCAAAATGATGAAACCGGGAGCAGATGAGCGCGAGCGTCACGATTAATTGAACATTCGTGGGCATTCCCTCAACGGCTTCGTCCACGGTCCGCAGGGCGGCACGGGCATCCCCCTTCTCGAATTGGGCGCGCGCAAGGTTCGCCCAGATTCGGGCATCGCATGGAGACTCTTCCCGCGCGCGAAGCAAGAAGGGTATTGCCTCCTCAGGCCGCCCAGCATCAAGTAAAGTAACCGCCAGGGTGTACAAGGCCGACTTGAGACTCGAATCGATAGAGAGAGCATGCTGCAGCTCCCGGACTCCCTCGGCCACATCACGCACTCTGAGCTCAGCTAGTCCCAGATTGTAGTGGACCGCAGCGGAGTTGCTGCCGAGCTGAATGGATTTCCGGAAATGGGTGATGGCACGCTCGGGTTTTCCGCCTCCTGCCTCGCTCATGGCCAGGTAGGTGAAGTTCAAGGCTGAGGGATCCCGCTCCACGACGCGCTGGAAAGTCCGCTCCGCTAGGCTGTAGTCACCAGCCTTCAAAGCATGAATTCCTTCTTGAACGTCGCCGTCAGCCGGCTGACCGGCAAGACCACGGGAGGCCGCAGCCAGGCATAGTCCAAAGATGAAGAAGTAGACGAGACGGGACCGCATAGTCGCCGTTACTTCAAACGGACAACGATTTGGCGCATCGCCAACAGATCTGGAAGCGGAAGGTGCTGCTCTCGAATCAAACGCAATTGGTCGTCGTTGAATCCGCCCTTGCTGTCCGAATACTGAATCAGCATCGATTTGGCGCGGTATTGCGACGCATCCAAATCCACGATTCGGTAATTCGCCTGCCGTCGGCTATAGTCGAAGTTCAGGTGTCCATCCTCATCGTGCATCCTATATCGAATGTTTTGCGCGTACTGCAGCCTGTTCGTGAAGTAATCGGTGGCCGCGACCATGGAAAAGGGGGGAGCTTCCAGTCCCCAATTGCGGTCCACGACGACCTCCAGCACCTCGGGAATAAGTACATGGAAATAGCGATCGCCGGTAATCTGCGCGGTCAGCGGGACGCTGCGGACATAAGGGAAACTTGCCGTCCCGTCGGGGAAGAAACTTGCCAACAACTTCATAAACGCAGCCTGTTCCTCACGGGTGCTTTCGCGATCGAAATAAAGAGCCGCCAACCGCTTATAGCCCATCGCGCAAGCGCCGCTCGTGTTGGCCAATTGCATGCCATCCAATTTGACAGCGCCGTAGTGCCCTTCGTGGATCCGTAAATAGAGGGTCGCCTCGCAGTGTCCGTACGTCGCCCTACCATTCGTTCGACACGGACAGGGAACTGTGCACGGACAGCAGACTACGCCCTCGCCCTTCAAGTGCCAGTCCGCGCCATCCGTTTGCACTTCATAATGGCCGGCAGTAGGAAGCCCTTCTTGAGCCGATATGACGGCCGGCACCAGCGCCAGCATCCAGGATAAAGTAAGTGTCTTTTTCATGGCGGGCTGGGGCTTGACCCTTCCAGATTGCTCTCAGCGGCGTCGAATGCCGTTCGTGAGTTGCGGCACGCCCGAGTTTCTTTCTACGGCCTGCACGCCCAAGCCTCAGAACAGCAGCTTAAGTCCGAACTGGATCTCCCTGGGCGGCTGGACCACGTTGGTGATGACGCCAAAACTGCCGCTGATAAGATTATTGTTCGGAGGTCCGAATTGCGCATGGTTGAAAGCGTTGAAGAATTCGGCGCGGAACTGAAGCGAAACCCGCTCGTTCAGTTGCGTGTTTTTCAGCAGGGCAATGTCCCAGTTGTTCGTTCCCGGGTCTTCCAGGCTGTTCCGCTGAGCGTTGCCGTCAACGTGAACTGCGGTGGCGCACGGCGGTAAGCTAACTGGAGCGGGGCAACCGGGAAGCGCATAGCCGCTGGCATTCCAATAACTGGTGATCGTCTGTTTCGACGGAATGGCAGGGCCGATCTTGTTTGGCACTGACGTGGTGAAGGCGCCGAGAACAGGGTAATCAAATCCTAAGACCGGGGTCGTGTAAGGTCCCGAGGCGAAGGTCGTAATCCCGTTCAGTGACCAGCCGCCGATGAGCTTTTCTGCAGCACCAGAAGTGTCGGTAAACCATCGCTTGCCCCTCCCGATGGGCAGTTCCCACACATAGCTTAGCGAGAGTCGCAACGGGACAGTGCCATCACTTGGCCCCCGGTTCCGAACCTTGAAGTCGCGATTGATCCCCTGCCAATTGCAGCAATTGCCGAGGTCCAGCGCCTTGCTATACGTGAAGGACCCCAGGAAGTAGCCGTTCGTGGTGACCCTGCGCTCGACCTTGGCGAGCAGTCCATTAAAGTCTCCCCATCCGCCCGTATATGAGGTCAGGATGAAATCGTATTGGGGGTACGGCCGGCGCGCGCTGAGCGGGATCGTTCCTGTAGGATCGATGGCCGGTAGGTTCTCGTCGCGTCGTTGGAACAGATGCTGGCTCACGCTTCCCATGTATCCTACGTCGAGCAGCCAGTTGGGCCCGAAAGTGTGCTGTATGTCGAAGAGCCATTCCTGCGTGTAAGGAATCGTGTTGCTGGGATCGGTGGCGAAGATGCCCGTACCGGGAGGCAAGGGACCACCCAGAGTGACGGCAGGCAGTGCCGTGTGCATGAAAAGCGTAGGAGTGGTGGGGTTGGAAGTTGGCGCGCGGGCCACGATGAAGTCAGGGCCGAAGGCAGCGAAGCTTCCAAATTCATTCCAGTTGTCCGTCGCATAGAAAATCCCGAAGGAAGCCCGCACCGTGGTGTTCTTGAGGTAGCTCGGAGAATACGCGAAGCCCACCCGCGGGCCGAAATCCAGGTGCGGCGTCTTGGCGATGCCGTTTCGAATCTCGTTCCTGAAAACCGCCACCACCTTGCCGGCCGAAGGAAGGAAAGTCTCCTCACGGCCATTGATATCTCGTGGCCATTGTTGCGTTTCGTAGCGAACGCCCAGATTCAGCGTCAAATCCGGGCGAACCCGGAAGTCGTCCTGGAAATACTCGCCGAAGTAATCCGCCCGCGACTCCAGGATGGCCACCCCGTAGGCTGCGTACTCGGAAGAAGGAATTCCAAGCAGCATGTCTGCTAACCCGGTGTGGCTGAATTGGCCATTGAATGTAAACTGAATGCTGGCCAGGCACGCGCAAAGGAAATAGTATTTTTCGTGCCGGTACGTACCGCCGAATTTCAACGTGTGGCGGCCGCGTACCAGGCTGACGTTGTCCGTGAACTGATAAGTCCGGTCAAGGCTGTCCTGCGGGATGGAAAACGTCCCGACGCAACTGAATCCCGCGACCAGAGCCTGTGGCACTCCGTAACCGATCGGGTAGGGCTCAACGTTCTTGATCCCGAATACGTCTTGCGCGATGTTCGGTCCATTCGCTGTTTCGGCGAGGAAGGCGTTGTGGCTGCGGGCATAGCCGGCGTTAAGCTGGTTGACTAGCGTGGGGCTAAAGGTGTGAACCCAATTCGTCGCCACAACTTGTCCTCGCCAGGGATAGGACTGGTTATTTAGGATCTGAAAATTCGGTACCGTGTGCGGACGATCGTCGTAGGAATAGCTGGCGAAGAAACGGTCCTTCTCGCCAACGTTGTAGTCCACGCGGCCATGGTATTGGTTGTCGTCGTTCAACTCCTTCGGGCTCAATATGACGTTGAAAGGCGGCAGACTGGGCTGGCCGGGGGTTACGGCCACGTTGATCGGCCGGATATATTGAATCCATTTTTGGGACTGCGGATCCAGCATGCCCGGCGGAATCACATTTCCCGGCAAGACCTGGCCGGTGAAAGGATTGATCACATCTGCGCACTTTGACGAGCCGGGGTTGGCGGTGCAGAAAGCCGACGCCTTCGGATAGATGCCGGTGCCGGCGGAATCGTCTGCGAGGTTACCCTGCAACTGCGCGGCGCTCGGATACAGCCCATTGAGAGCCGTGCCCTTTCGCGAACGCAGCGCCTCGTAAGCGGCAAAGAAAAAGACCTTATCCCGGCGCACGGGGCCGCCCAACGACGCTCCCCAATTGTTCTGTTGGAACGGCGGACGGGGCTGGCCCGATTCGTTCAAAAAGAAATTGTTTGCGTCGAGCGAAGCGTTGCGTATGAACTCAAAAGCGCTGCCATGGAAACTATCGCTGCCGGACTTGAGCGAGATGTTGGTGATAATCGCGGAGCGCCCGCTGTCGGCTTCGAAGTTGCTCGTCTCCATTTTGAATTCCTGGATGGCGTCCGGTCCAGGTTTGACGGTGACGTTCCCCCAGCGCGCGCCGCGTGTCTCGATTCCATCAATCAGGTAGCTGACGTTCGACTCCCGCAGGCCCATGGCGGCAATACTCCCTCCCCCGCTTCCCCCGCCACCTGTCCAGAAATTCGCGCAAGAGAATCCATTATTGTTGCTCGAGGTGGGATAAACGCCCGGGGCGAGCGTTGCCAACTGAATGAAGTTACGCCCGTTTAAGGGAAGTTGTACGATGGGTCTTTCCTGGACTACCTGCCCCGCCTGCGACGTCTGTGTCTCAAGCATCTGAACCCCGCCGGCGCTGACTTCCACAGTCTGCATTACTGCGCCCACGGCCAGGAGGACGTCGATGCGAGTGTGCTGTCCGACCAAGAGAACAATATCGGAGATGGTCTTGGTTTGAAAGCCTGATTTCGAAACCTCCAGCCTGTAGCGGCCGGGCTGAAGCGCGGAAAAGGAGTAGTCACCGGCTGCAGCGGACGTCGCCGTAAGGACCTGGCCGGTACCGACCTCGGTCAAGCTGAGGCTCGCCCCGGGGACCAAGCCGCCGCTCGTGTCCTTTACGATACCCAGAATGTCGGCTGTAAAGGATTGGGCGAACAGACCGCTGACCGGCAACAACAGCCAGCCCCAAAGCAGCAGGGCGAACAACGGGTGGGACCGAAAATGCCTCATACAGACCTCCATTTTGGAGTTATGAGCCCTTCTTCGTTGTGCTCCTTGAAAGTGCAAAGCCTGGCAGCCACCTCTTATAACTCTCACACTGGACCGTGTCAACGAGTTTTTTGGAGGGTAGTCTTTGGTGATAAACGCGGCAGTATATTGGAGTTAAGTTCCACATTATCAATCAAATGTGAGAATTGCATGAAACCCTTCAAAAGGCGCTGTCAGGCAAGCAGATAAAGTCTAAAGGAAGTAATATTCTTATCTTTTGTCAACCTCATAATATAATAAGGACATAGGACGGCTAGACGGGATGACCCTATCGATTTTTTGGGGTAACCAGAAAGCTTTGGTGTAACGATTCATGGAATCCTTTCGGCGTGTTAGTCGTGAAACATTGAGCGAACAGGTGGCGGTGCAAATTGCCGACATGCTTTCCGCCGGCCGCTGGGCGCCAGGTGAGAAACTTCCCTCCGAGGCCGAACTCTGCCAGGCCATGGGCGTGAGCCGGTCCACGGTGCGTGAAGCTCTGAAGTCGCTGGCCTTTGTTGGCTTGGTTCGAATGCGCACGGGCCAAGGCACATTTGTGTGCGACGGTCCACCCAGGTTTCTAAACCGTCTTGTGGCGCACGGTCGTCTGAACTCCGCGAAGGATGTGAAAGACTTGACGGAAGCACGGATCGCTTTGGAAACCGAACTCGTAGCTCTTTGCGCCCAAAGGGCCAGCGATGAAGAGTTGGACACCTTGGGGAGCTTGGTGCTCGAAATGGGAAGGTCGCACGAACAAAGTGCAGAAAACTTCGTGCAGTTGGACCTGCAGTTTCACTTGGCCATCGCGGCCTATGCGAGAAACCCAATTCTGGAGCAATTCTTGCAAAGCATTCGCGGTCTTTTGCAGGAAGCCATGCTGCGTAGCAGCCAATTCTCAGGTGATCGAAGTAATGCCTACGCTCAACACCAGAAGATTCTCGAAGCCTTGAAAGAGCGAAGAGCTCGGAAAGCTCGCAGCGCAATCAGGACCCATCTGTTGACGTTCCGAACGGTCTACCTGGTTTTTCTCAAAGCCTCGGCATCAGACCTCAAAGTGCAGGCGGAGACCCAGGCTAAGGGGGGAGAGGCCCAGTCCGTTCCCGGCACCTGACCGGGGCAACAATGCCACTGGCATAAATTGCCCTCATCCAGGACGTGACTTGACGTCAGCGGAGAGTTATACTGGCGGGGCATGGTAAATCGTCCACAAGTGCTTGACATGGGCTCGACGAGGTTAGTCTATTTGCTTCCTACGTTGGTGTTTCTGGCTCTGCCGTACGCTGCATTCTATGCGAGTGGCGTTGCCTCGGGCCAGAATCCGCCG